>JAESFK010000047.1_pt1 | contig 174836 bp, 164 predicted proteins | sample 9269391 | NCBI WGS metagenome assembly JAESFK01 (sample SAMN14506231, study PRJNA617097) | algae metagenome | isolation source: Drouetiella hepatica UHER 2000/2452 and co-occurring heterotrophs from... | place: Slovakia: Slovak Paradise National Park, Hrabusice, Kosice Region | collected... | reverse complement strand
AAGGACGGGAGCCCGAAATTCATCCCCGCCTGCACGCTGCCTCTGACCGGCAAGAATGTCGTCGACATGATCATCACCGACCTCGCGGTGTTCCGCCGCGACGATCATGCGAGCCCGTTCCGGCTGATCGAACTCGCGCCCGGGGTGACGGCGGAAGAGGTCGCCGAAAAAACCACCGCGCATTATATCGCCTGAAATCGATGACGAGCGTCGCCGCCAACCCCGGTTCGACCTGGCTGATGATCGGCGGCGCGCTGTCGATCGCGGCGGCCTTGCTCCACATCGCCTGTATCTTTGGCGGCCCCGACTGGTATCGCTTTTTTGGCGCGGGCGAAGGCATGGCGCGGGCGGCGGCGCGGGGCGACTGGCAACCGACGATCATCACCCTGTTCATCGCAGCGATCCTGATGCTCTGGGCAGCCTATGCTTTTTCGGGCGCCGGTACATTGCCGCGCCTGCCCTTGCTGCGCACCGGGCTGGTGACGATCACCGCGATCTACCTGCTCCGCGCCCTAATCTTTGTGCCGCTCCATCTGTGGCGGCCGCAACACACCGACAGCTTCGCGATCTGGTCGTCGCTGATCGTCCTCCTCTATGGGACGGTCTATGCCATCGGTACGATGAAAGCCTGGCGTTATCTGACGGTCTGAGCCGCTCCGGGGGTGACGGCGGCGGCAGGCTCGGCTAAGACGGCGTCAACTATGAGGTCGCAGCCCAATCCTGCTTCAATGCCGCGCGTTGTCCTTATCCTGATCGCGATCATCGCATTGGGGTTTTCGGGCTGGTTTGGTATTCACGCCATGGGCGGAAACCAGCCGCTGGCCAGCGTCCCGATCCCGATCATGGCGCCCGAAGACCTCCCCCAAACCCCCGCGCAATGGCGCGGCCGGATCGACTATCGCGCGCTCGACCGGCAACTTACCGACCTTGTCCAGCGACCCGAAATGGCGGGGCTCGCGGTGGCAGTGGTCGAGGATGGCGAATTGCGGTTCGTGCGCGCCTATGGCGTTTCCGACGTATCGACCGGCGCGCCGGTCACTGCGCAGACGATGTTCCGCTGGGCGTCGGTATCCAAAACCACCACCGGCGTGATGGCGGCGGCGCTCGCGAAGGACGGCGCCCTCGATCTCGACCGCCCCGTCGCCGCATGGCGCACCTCGCTGCGCCTGCCGCGCGGCGCCGAGGCGGAGGTGACGCTCGACGACCTGCTCGCCCAGCGCACCGGCCTCACCAAAAACGCCTATGACGAGAAACTGGAGGAGGGGCAGAATCCGGCGCTGATCCGCACCGGGCTTGCCGCCGCGCCGCTGCAATGCGACCCCGGGACGTGCCACACTTATCAGAATATCGCCTTCGATGCGGCGAACGAGATTTTGACGGCAGCCGCTGACAAGCCCTTTGCCAACGCCGTCGAAGACCGTTTTTTCCTTCCGCTCGGCATGGTCAGCGCCGGTTTCGGCATGGAACGGCTGACCGGCGCGAAGGACTGGGCGAAACCGCACCGCGGGCATCACACCCTGCCGGTCAAGGAAGCCTATTGGCGCGTCCCCGCTGCCGCCGGGGTCGAGAGCGATATCGTCGATTTCGCCAAATGGATGCAGGCGATGATGGGCGCGCGCCCCGATGTGCTACCGCAATCGGTATTGCAGCTCGCCCACCGCCCGCGCGTCGGCACTGCGAAACTCTATGGCGGCACCTTGCGTCAGGCGATGGGCGATGCATCCTATGGCCTCGGTTGGCGCAGCTTCACCTATGGCGGCCACCGGCTCGAAGGCCATTCGGGCGCGGTTTCGGGCTATCGCGCCACGATGATTTTCGAACCGGCGACGCGAACGGGCGTCGTCGCGATGTGGAACAGCGACTGGGGCTTTCCCTTCCGCATCCCCTTCACTGTGATCGACAGCTATCACAAGCGCGACGACGCGGGCTGGCTGGATCTCAGCGAGCTCCCGCCCGCGCCGGGTGTCGCCGCGGCGCCGGTCCCCGCTGCTGCAGTGTCAAAAGGCTGAAGCGCGCGACCTGGTTGCGCACCGGACCGCTGCTTGGGTAAGGCGCGCGTGCAGGAGCCAGAGGAGAATCATCGATGCGCGTGCTGCTGACCGGATCATCGGGCTGGCTCGGGCGCTATTTTGCTCCGTTGCTCAGCCAGAGTGGGCATGACGTTACCGGCATCGATGTCGTACCCGGCGCCTCTACGCAGGTGATCGGCACCGTCGCCGACCGCGCGCTGATCGACCGGACGATGGGTGAGCATGGCATCGAAGCGATCATCCACAGCGGCGCGCTGCACAAACCCGACATCGTCCGTTATCCCCGCCAAGCCTTTGTCGATGTCAACGTCAGCGGGACGCTGAACCTGATCGAGGCGGCGGTCGCGGCGGGCAACGATCGCTTCCTGTTCACCTCGACCACCTCGCTGATGGTACGCGCCGATGTCCGGGCCGGCGCGGGCGATACCGGCGCCTGGTGGATGGACGAGGATTTCGGTCCGCTGGAGCCGCGCAACATCTATGGCATCACCAAGCTCGCTGCCGAGCAGGTCTGCCGCCTCGTCCACCGCGAGCATGGCATCAATGTTGCGATCCTGCGCACCGGCCGTTTCTTTCCCGAAGATGACGACACTCATGCGGTACCGAGCGGGCCGAACCTCAAGGCGAACGAGATGCTCCACCGCCGTCTGACCGTCGAAGATGCTGCGGCGGCGCATCTCGCGGCGCTGGAGGCGGCGCCGACGATCGGCTGCGACACCTTCATCCTCTCGGCGCCGCCGCCGTTCGCGCGCGACGATGCCGAGGAGCTTGCCCGCGACGCCCGCGCGGTCATCGCGCGCACCCACCCCGATGCCGCGGAGCTTTATGCCGCAGCGGGCTGGGTGCTCCCCGAAACGATCGACCGCGTTTACGACCCGTCGCACGCCGAGCGCCGCTTCGGCTGGCGCGCCCGCAGCGACTTCGCCAGCGTGCTGGCTGCGCTGCGCGAGGGCAGCGCGCTGCCTTTCGCGCACGACCCCGCCTACACCTCCCCCATCGTCGCACAGGAGCGCGAAGCATGTACGAGCTAATCACCGCCAACCGCAATTATTCGAGCTGGTCGTTGCGTCCGTGGGTGCTGATGACCGCGCTGGGCATTGCTTTCCGCGACCGCATCGAGCCGTTCACCAAGCCCGCCAATTACGACGATTTCCGCAGCTTCTCGCCGAGCGGGCAGGTGCCCGCGCTGCTCCATGAGGGGCGCACCATCTATGATTCGCTCGGCATCACCCTCTATCTCGCCGACCGGCACGAGGGCGTGTGGCCGACCGACCCCGACGCGCGCGCCTGGGCGCAATGCGCGGCGGCCGAAATGCACAGCGGTTTTGCGGCACTGCGCAATGATTGCACGATGAACGTCGGGGTGCGCGTCACGGCCAAGCCGATGTCCGATGCGCTCAAAGCCAATGTCGCACGGATCCGCGAATTGTTCGAGGAAGGGCTGGCGAAATTCGGCGGCCCGTGGCTCGCGGGGCCGGACTTTACCGCGGTCGATGCCTTTTTCGCGCCTGTCGCCTTTCGCATCCGTACCTATGATCTGGACGTCGGTGCCGGGCAGGCATGGGTCAACCATGTCCTCGCGCACCCCGCGATGCTGGAGTGGGAACGGCAGGCGCTCGCCGAAAGCTGGCGCGAGGTCGGGCATGAGGAAGAATTGCGCGCCTGCGGAGCGATTACGGCGGATTACCGGATGGGGTGAAACGCCTTCGCGGGGGCGACGATCAATCGACCAACGCCTCGCGCACCACCGCAACCCCCGCTTCACGCTGGACCTTCAATTCGGCCTTCAGCTTCGCCGGATTGCGCGCAAAGACGAAGCCGAAACTGACTCCGCCTTCCTTGCCAATCGTCGCATGGTGCAGCTTGTGCGCCTGCACCAGCCGCTTGGCGTAGCCGCGCCGCGGTACCCAGCGGAAATAGCGCTGATGGACCAGCCCGTCGTGCACGACGGTGTAGATGATACCGTAAAACAGCACTCCCAGCCCGATCCATGTCCCGGGCTCCCATGCGCTCGCCCCCATGATCATCGGGCTACCCACCGCGAACATCGAAATGCTCAGCGCCGCGCCGAACAGCCCGAACAGGTCGTTCTTTTCCAGCATCTTGTCGTGCGGCTCATGATGGTCGCGATGCCATGCCCAGCCGAAGCCGTGCATGATATATTTGTGGCTGCCCCACGCGACGAATTCCATCGCGATGACGGTGGCGAGGATGAGTGCGAGGATGGCGAGCGTGGTCATGAGGGCATTATAGACTATCTCGTCGCCCCTGCGAAGGCAGGGGACGCTGTCGGTTTACGCGGCCACGCTGCGCAAGGTCGACTACGGCCCCTGCCTTCGCAGGGGCGACGACGCTCAACGACCGAAAATTGCGTTTTGGATCGCCACTCGCTTGCATTGTTATCCTACAGGCTTAAGTGAACCGCATGACTCGCCCCCGCACCCTGTACGAAAAAATCTGGGACGCGCATGTTGTCGAACAGCGCCCCGACGGTACCTGCCTGATCTTCATCGACCGCCACCTTGTCCATGAAGTCACCAGCCCGCAGGCGTTCGCCGGGCTTCGTGCGAGCGGCCGCACCGTCCGCCGCCCTGACCTGACGCTGGCGGTGCCCGATCATAACCTGCCGACCACGGCACGCAAGGACGCCGCGGGCAACCGCCTGCCGATAGCCGACCTTGAAAGTGCGGCGCAGCTCGCCGCACTTGAAACCAACGCCCCCGATTTCGGCATCCGCTACATCGACGCCACCGCCGCCGAGCAGGGCATCGTCCATGTCGTCGGCCCCGAACAGGGTTTCTCGTTGCCCGGCACGACGATCGTCTGCGGAGACAGCCACACCGCGTGCCACGGTGGCATTGGCGCGTTGGCCTTCGGCATCGGCACGAGCGAGGTCGAACATGTGCTCGCGACCCAGACTTTGCTGCTCCAGCCCGCCAAGACGATGGAAGTGCGCGTCGAGGGCGAGGTCGGCCCCGGCGTGACCGCGAAGGACATCATCCTCCACATCACTGGCACCATCGGCGCCGCGGGCGGCACCGGGCATGTGATCGAATATACCGGCACCGCAATCCGCGCGCTGAGCGTCGAGGGCCGCTTGACCGTCAGCAACATGGCGATTGAGGGCGGCGCACGCGCCGGGCTGATCGCGCCCGATGCAACGACCTTCGCCTATCTCAAGGGCCGTCCCTATGCGCCGAAAGGCGCCGACTGGGACGCCGCGGTCGCTTACTGGACCAGCCTCGCGACCGATCCGGGCGCGACCTATGACAAGACCGTCATGATCGACGCCGCCGACATCGCGCCGAGCGTGACCTGGGGTACCAGTCCCGAGGATGTCGTGCCGATCACCGGCACCGTCCCCGCGCCGGACAGTTTTGCCGATCCGTCGAAACAGGCCGCCGCCGCCAAATCGCTCGCCTATATGGGCCTCGAACCCGGCACGCGGATGCAGGATGTGCCGATCGAGAATATCTTCATCGGAAGCTGTACCAACAGCCGCATCGAAGATTTGCGTGCCGCCGCCGCGGTGCTGAAAGGGCGGCACAAGGCCGACAATGTCAAATGGGCGATCGTCGTCCCCGGTTCGGGGCTGGTGAAAGCGCAGGCCGAAGCCGAGGGGCTCGACCGCATCTTCACCGACGCCGGTCTGGAGTGGCGTGAACCCGGCTGTTCGGCGTGCCTCGGCATGAACCCCGACAAGGTGCCCGCAGGCGAACGCTGCGCCAGCACCAGCAACCGCAACTTCGTCGGCCGTCAGGGGCCGGGCAGCCGAACCCACCTCGTCTCCCCCGCAATGGCAGCGGCGGCGGCGGTGACCGGACGGCTCACCGATGTGCGGGAGTTGATGGATTGAGCGCGCGACAGAGGGAGCCAAGAGCATGATCTGGAAAGCTATCGCATCGGCCGCAGCGGCGCTGGCGCTCGCCACCCCCGCGCTGGCACAGGACAAGCAGGAGGCGGCCAAGGTCAGTCTGACCCGGCTCGATTGCGGAACCGTGCGCGTCAACCGGCTGAACGCCTTTTCGGACACAGAGGCGTATCCGGGGCAGAGCCGCGACCTGACCGTCGGTTGTTACCTGATCCGGCACGGCGACCAGCTGATGCTGTGGGATCTGGGGTTGCCGAGCGCGCTCAAGGGCGCGGCTTTCAGTGCCAGCGGCGACATGTCCGCCTCGGTCAGCCGCACGCTCGTCGAACAGCTCGCCGAACTCGGCATTAAGCCTGAGGATATCGATATCGTCGGGGTCAGCCACTTTCATTTCGACCACATCGCCCAGCTGCCCGATTTTCCAACCGCGAAGCTCTACATCGGCAAGAGCGACTGGGACGTGCTCACGCAGAGCCCCCCGCCGGCGTTTGTCGATCCGACTCCCTTCAAGCATTGGATCAGCGGCGGCGGCAAGGTCGAACCGGTTGCACGCGACAAGGATGTCTTCGGCGACGGCAGCGTGGTGATGTTCGACATGCCGGGGCATACGCCGGGCCACCACACGCTGCTTGTCCGCCTTGCCGGTTTGGGACCGGTGCTGCTCACCGGCGACCAGGCGCATTTTCAGGAAAATTACGACAGCGAAGGCGTGCCGACCTTCAACACCAACCGCGCCGACACCCTCGCGTCATTCGGCCGCTTCAAGGCGCTGGCCAAAAACCTGAAGGCAATGGTGATCATCCAGCACGAACCGCGCGACGTCGGCAAGCTGCCCGCTTTCCCGAAGGCGGCCGAATAGCATGGCGCCGATCGAAAAAGTCGAAGGCCGCGCCATCCCGTTCGGGCTGAAGAATGTCGACACCGACGTCATCATCCCGGCCAAATGGCTGAAGACGATCAGCCGCGAAGGGCTGGGCCAAGGCGCGTTCGAAACGCTGCGCGCCGACCCCGACAATCTGTTCGATAAGCCCGAATATAAGCAAGCGCCGATCCTAATCGCGGGCGATAATTTCGGTTGCGGGTCGAGCCGCGAGCATGCCGCCTGGGCGCTTGGCGACCTCGGCATCCGCGTCGTCATCGCGCCCAGCTATTCGGACATCTTTTCGGGCAATGCGGTCAAGAACGGCATCCTGCCCGTCGTGCTTCACCAAGCGGCCATCGACCGGCTGATGGAGGTCGCGGCGACCGATCCGATTCACGTCGACCTCGACACCCAGACGGTGACGACGCCGTTTCAGGATCGTTTCAGCTTCGACATCGATCCGTTCCGCAAGATGTGCCTGCTGAACGGGCTCGACGAGATTTCGCTCACCGAAAAAAGCGATGCGGCAATCGCCGCGCACGAACAAAAAATGGCGGCGACACAGCCTTGGCTGATCCCCGCAACCATATGAGGAGAAGATGATGAAGGCTCTCTTGTCGACCGCCACGGGCGGCCCCGAAACGCTGGTCCTTGGCGAACTGCCGCGGCCGACCGCGGGCGCGGGCCAGATCGTCATCGACGTCAAGGCGTGCGCGGTGAATTTCCCCGACACGCTGATCATCGAGGATAAATATCAGTTCAAGCCCGCGCGCCCCTTTGCCCCCGGCGGCGAAGTGGCGGGCCTCGTTGCCGAAGTCGGCGAAGGCGTGACCGGGTTCAAGGTCGGCGACCGCGTCATCGCCGGGTGCGGCAACGGCGGCATGTCCGAAGCCGTCGCGGTGTCGGTGCACAACGTCTATCACCTGCCCGAAGGCCATGACTTCGCCGAGGGTGCCTCGCTGCTGATGACCTATGGCACCAGCATCCACGCGCTGGTCGATCGCGGCCATATTCAGGAAGGCGAGACTTTGCTCGTCCTCGGCGCTTCGGGCGGCGTCGGCATTGCCGCCGTCGAACTCGGCAAGGCGTTCGGCGCGCGCGTCGTCGCTGGCGTCTCGAGCGAAGAAAAGGCCGAAATCGCGCGGCAGGCGGGCGCGGATGAGGTCGTGATCTATGGCCGCCAGCCGTTCGACAAGGATCAGTCCAAGGCGCTGGCGAATACGTTCAAGGAAGCGGTCGGACCGGGCGGCGCGAATGTCATCTATGACGCGGTGGGCGGCGATTATGCCGAGCCCGCGCTGCGTTCGATCGCATGGGAAGGCCGCTATCTTGTCGTCGGCTTCCCCGCGGGCATCCCGCGCCTGCCACTCAACCTGACCTTGCTCAAAAGCTGCGACGTCGCGGGGGTGTTCTGGGGCGCCTTTGTTGCCCGCGAGCCGGAGCGCAACCGTGCGCATGTCGCGCGCCTGTTCCAGCTGTGGGAACAGGGCAAGATCAAGCCGCGCGTCACCGGTACCTACGCCCTCGCCGATGGCGGCAAGGCGATCGCCAAGCTGGGCGACCGCAGCGCCGTCGGCAAGCTGGTCATCACGATCTGAAATACCGGTCCGATCCCGCGCTGGCGGCGGCGCTGCGCGATCTCGCGGCGCCGACCGGACGGCTGGAAGTGCGCGTGACGCCCGGCGCAGCGCGCGACAATGTGCAGATCGACGGTCAAAGCGTCCGTCTTCGCGTCACCGCCACGCCTGCCGACGGTGCCGCGAATGAAGCGGTTTTGCACCTGCTCGCAGCGGCGCTGGACCGTCCGCGCCGCAACGTCACTCTGATGCGCGGCGCAACCACACGGATCAAGCTCATCGCTATCGCGCCCGATTGATTTTCTTAAGTTAACGCTTTCGCAGGGGCTCTGCCTTATGGCCGGTGGCAGGACTATCTAGGTCAGGGTGTAACAATGGCGACTCGCCGCGTAAAAGCTGATGAAAGTAACGCGAGTATCGCGAATATTTCGCGCACCCGTCGCGCGCAGCTCGTCGCCGAGTTCGAAGGCGAGCTGGGCATCGATTATAAGGCTCGCGCCAAGGCGGCAGAGGCCGAGCGCCGCTGGCAGGTTCGCAAGACCTTCATCGTGTGGGCCGTCGCGCTGATCTTTTTCACCATCGCGTGCCAGAAACTGTGGATCATGGGCCAGGACGTCGATCAGCCCTTCTCGGACATCAACCCGATTGAAGACTGGTTCTAGACCGCTTCATCCACCAGCGACGAATTTCAATCCACACGCCGAGCTAACCGAGACAAAACCCGCACAACTATCGCACGGTCATCGCGGCTAGCGGCTAGCATGGCGTTTCTTACGCTGCGGAAGCGCTGGGCTCTTGCCAATCAATAAACCCGCGCCTTCGGCTTGATATACTCCACGTCATCCGACAACGTATATTCGTGGACCGGGCGGTAATCGAGACGGACACCGCCGCCCTTGCCGCCCCAGCCGTCGAACCACGCCACGGTGTGCTTCATCCAGTTGGCGTCGTCGCGGTTCGGGAAATCCTCATGCGCGTGAGCGCCGCGGCTTTCCTTGCGGTTGAACGCCGAATGCATCGTCACCGTCGCCTGGCTGATCAGATTGTCGAGTTCGAGCGTTTCGACGAGGTCGGTGTTCCAGATCAGGCTGCGGTCGGTAACCCCGACATCGTTCATCCGCTGATAGGTTTTGGTCAGCTTGTCCTTGCCCTCGGCCATCAGTTCGTCGGTGCGGAACACCGCGGCATGTGCCGACATGGCGCGCTGCATCTCGGTGCGGATTTCCGCCGTCGGCGAGCCGCCCTTGGCATGGCGGAAATGGTCGAGGCGGCCGAGCGCGAGATCGGCGCTGTCGGTCGGCAGCGGCTGCTGCGCCGCGCCGGGCTTGATGATATCGCGCAGGCGGTGCCCCGTCGCGCGGCCAAAGACCACCAGATCGATCAGGCTGTTCGAGCCAAGACGGTTCGCGCCGTGGACCGACACGCAGGCGGCTTCACCGACTGCAAACAGGCCGGGGACGACGGTGTCGGGGCCATCCTTGCCGAGCGTCACGACTTCGCCATGATAATTACACGGGATGCCGCCCATATTGTAATGCACCGTCGGCACGACCGGCAACGGCTGGCGCGTCAGGTCGACGCCCGCGAACACCTTGCCGCTTTCAGTGATACCGGGCAACCGCTCGGCGAGCACCGCCGGGTCGATATGGTCGAGGTGCAGGAAGATATGGTCCTTGTGCGGACCGACGCCGCGGCCTTCGCGGATTTCGAGAGCCATCGATCGCGACACGACGTCGCGCGATGCCAGGTCCTTTGCCGACGGGGCATAGCGTTCCATGAACCGCTCGCCCTCGGAGTTGGTGAGGTACCCGCCCTCGCCGCGCGCGCCTTCGGTGATCAGCACCCCGGCGCCGTAAATGCCGGTCGGGTGGAACTGAACGAACTCCATGTCCTGAAGCGGCAGCCCGGCGCGCAGCACCATACCGCCGCCATCACCGGTGCAGGTGTGCGCCGAGGTCGCGGTGAAATAGCTGCGGCCGTAGCCGCCGGTCGCGAGCACGACGGCCTGCGAGCGAAAGCGGTGGATGCTGCCGTCGTCCATGCATAAAGCGATGACGCCGCGGCACTCGCCATTTTCCATGATCAGGTCGAGCGCGAAATATTCGACGAAGAAGTCGGCGTCATATTTCAGCGACTGCTGATACAGCGCGTGCAGCATCGCATGGCCGGTGCGGTCGGCGGCGGCGGCGGTGCGCTGGACCGGCGGGCCTTCGCCCATATTCTGCATATGGCCGCCGAACGGGCGCTGATAGATGGTGCCATCGGCGTTGCGCGAAAACGGCACCCCGGCGTGCTCCAGCTCGTACACCGCCTGCGGTGCTTCGCGGACCATATATTCGATCGCATCCTGGTCGCCGAGCCAGTCGGAACCCTTCACGGTGTCGTACATATGCCATTGCCAATGGTCGGGCGAATTGTTGCCGAGCGAGGCTGCGATGCCGCCCTGCGCGGCAACGGTGTGGCTGCGGGTCGGGAACACTTTGGTGATGCACGCGGTCTTCAACCCCGCTTCGGCCGAGCCCATCGTGGCGCGCAGGCCCGATCCACCGGCGCCAACGACGACGGTGTCATAGATATGGTCGATGATCTTGTAAGCGTCGGTCATGTCACATGCCCCCCGGGCCGGCCACGACGGGTGCCAGCGCAATCCGGACGATCGTGAAGATCCCGTAGGCGGCGCCGCCGATAGCGTAGAAATTGAGCAGAACGGTCGCAAGCAGAAGCATCGGCCCGTGGACATAATCCTCGATCAGCACCGTCAGGCCCAGCCGCAAGTGCCAGAAGACACTGACCACCATCAGGAGCAGCGCGAGCGCCACCATCGGGTTCGCCGCCCAGCGCAGCACCGCGGCATGATCGCCGAGCGGCAGTCGGACCAGCGACACGACGAAAAAGCCGACGAGCAGGATGTTGCCAAGCGCGGTCAGTCGTTGTTGTAGCCAATGCTGCGAGCCATGCCCCGACGAGCCGAGGCCGCGGACTTTGCCGAGATGCGTGCCGTCGCCCATCAGAGTGCTCCCGCCAGGATGTAAAGCCAGGTCGCGGCGGTCGCGACCACGCCCGCGGCGATCACGACGGTCGACCACAGCTTGTTCGATTTCAGCTCATAGCCCGCGCCGGTGTCGAGCACGAAGTGACGCAGCCCCGAAAACAAATGCTGGAAAAACGCCCAGGTCAGCCCGACCAGGACGACTTTGCCAAGGATGTTGGTAATCTGGTGAAACAGGCTGATTTCGGGGCTGGGGTAGTGCCAGATACACGCAACAAACGCCGCATAGGTGTCCGGCCCCGCGGCAATCGCGCCCAGCCACCACAGGAACAGGCCCGCACCGACAATCGCCAGCCCGTCGCCGCTGGCGCGATGAAGGATCGAGACCGCCATCGCGGGCCCCCATTTATAGACCTGTAAATGCGGCGCGCGCGGGCGCGCATTGGGTTCGTTGCCAGCCATATCAGCCCCGTTTCTGACTCTATTCGGTCGATGGGCGCCGGTTTAGCGCCGCGGGCGCGATATGCAATTGCTTAGGGGGGCAGCAAGCGAAGTTTTCCGGGTATAGCAGGTGGATTTCGTCAGCATCTCTGCCCGGCTGGTTGTCGCCTAACCGCCCATCGCGATTCCGCACGCTTTGTCGGTCATGTGCGTTCGCCCCTCGCAAACTGCCATGCTGCAATCGCCGCCGCCGGAGAATTGCATTTGGTGGTCAGACCGATATCATCTTCGGCAGTCCCGGCTGCGCCGGGCACGGGGGATGCCGGGGACGGGGGATGCCGGGGACGGGGGATTGGGGTATGACCATATATTATCGATCATATATTGCGGTGCGATGGGCATGGCTGACGTTGGCCATCGTCCCGGCCATTGCCGCTGCCGCTGCCGAGGACGGCTCAAAATACAGCTGCTATTTCACGCAGAAAAAGGGGGGAAAGGCGCTGGAATTTTCAGGCCGCTATATTTTGAGCGGTAACACCCTGCGTTCGGTCGGTCCTGACGATGGCGTGATCACCATAACCTTGGACACCGAACGCGCTTTTTCGTCGGCGCATAAAACAACCGTCCGCGTCTCCCACGACCGCGGCGTGGATGGCCGAACGACGACCTCCGTCTCGTTCGTTATGGCGGCGCGGGAATTATCTTCGTGCAACGCCATGGACGGAAATATCCCGAAATGTCTAGCGACGCCGCCACAGGGCGACGTAACCTTTCAGTTTACCAGCCGCGATGGCCAAAAAATTGTGAGAACAGCGAACATGAGTCGCCCGCGCCCATTTTCCGGTGATGCGAGCTATTCGGCGTCAATTGAGCTTACAGAGGCCGAACGCCACCTCGCCGAAGGTCCAGTCCGTGTCCGTGTTCTCGTCGGCAATCGAGAGATACTCGCCGCATCAGGCGATGCCGACTCTGCTGCGCTCAGTGGCTTTTTGACCCAGGCGGCAGCCCGTTTTGGACAGCCAGGATATCTGTCCTCCGGTGACCAAGACGGATATTGCCGTTTACGGCGCTACTGAACTGCGCGCGAGCATCACTTCAATTTGTCGCGGTTCACATAAAGCAGAGCGGCGATCACAGCTGCCGAGCCGATGCCAAGACCCGCCGCAGCGGCGCTTTTCCAACCGGCCCGCTTACCCTTTGCGGCTTCCTGATCAGCCTTTTCGGTCGCCTCGGCGGCCTCGCGCTGCTGTTGCCGCTCGCGCGCGGCGCGAAGCACTTCATTTTCTTCCTGATCGTCGTTCTGCGGCGGAGGAGGTGGCGCTTGATCGGTCATCGTGTCGTCTATGTCCTTGTTGTCAGGCGAGCGCCTGTTCGACAGGCACATAATCGGTTCCAATGGCGTGCGCCACGGCTTCGAACGTTACCTTGCCATTCCATACGTTCAACCCCTGCGAAAGATGCACGTCGCGGCGAAGCGCTTCTTTCCAGCCCAGATCGGCGATGCGCAGCGCGTGCGGCAGGGTGACATTGTTGAGCGCATAGGTGCTGGTGCGCGCGACCGCGCCCGGCATGTTGGCCACCGCATAATGGACGATGCCGTCGACGACATAGGTCGGGTCGGCGTGGGTCGTTGCATGGCTGGTTTCGAAACAGCCGCCCTGATCGATCGCAACGTCGACGAGCACAGAACCCGCCTGCATCGTGCCGAGCATCTCGCGGGTAACGAGCTTGGGCGCTTCGGCACCGGGGATCAGCACCGCGCCGATCACCAGATCGGCCTCGGCGACGCATTCGGCCAGGTTGGCGCGGTTCGAAAAGCGCGTCTTGGCGCGCGATTCAAAGAAGGTGCCGACGCGTTCGAGCACTTCAGGATCGCGGTCGAGGATGGTGACGTCGGCGCCGAGGCCCGCCGCCATCTGCGCCGCGTTGAAGCCGACGACGCCGCCACCGATCACGCACACCTTGCCCGGCGCGACGCCGGGAACGCCGCCGAGCAGCACCCCGCGGCCGCCATGCGCCTTTTCGAGCGCCGTCGCGCCGGCCTGGATCGACATGCGCCCAGCAACCTGGCTCATCGGTTTCAGCAGCGGCAGGCCGCCGTGCGGGCTGGTCACAGTTTCATAGGCGATACACACCGCGCCCGATTTCATCAGGTCGCGCGTCTGTTCGGGATCGGGAGCGAGGTGGAGGTAGGTGTAGAGGATCTGCCCCTCGCGCAGCATCGCGCGCTCGCCGGGCTGCGGCTCCTTGACCTTGACCACCATGTCGCAGGTCGCGAAAATTTCTTCCGCCGTCTGAACGATCTCGGCGCCCGCCTCGACATAATAGCGGTCGTGTGCGCCAATGCCCTCGCCAGCGCCGGTCTGCACGAGCACGCGGTGACCGTGGACTGTCAGTTCGCGCGCGCTTTCGGGGGTCAGCCCGACGCGATATTCGTGGTTCTTGATTTCCTTGGGGGTGCCGATGATCATGGTCGCTCTCCATTGGTTCGCCGCCGGTCGCGCTGTCCGGCGCCGCGTCGTTCATAGCTGCGCCTATAGCAGATAGGACGCGCGAGGTGCTTGCATATCGTCGCTGGTTTCGCGACATACACGCACAAATCGCGCGTGATATGACTCAAGGACGCACAATGATTGATCGAATCGACCGCAAGCTCCTCGACATGCTGCAACGTCACGGTCCGCGTCCCGCCGCCGAGCTCGGCGAAGCGGTCGGGCTGTCGGCGTCGGCGTGTCATCGCCGCATCCGCGCGCTGGAAGCGGCGGGGATCATTACCGGCTATGCCGCGCGCCTTGCCCCCGAACGCATTGGCCTCGGGCTCGACGTCTTCGTCGACATCAGCCTGACCTCGCAGAGCGAAGAGGCGCTGACCGCGTTCGAAAGCGCGGTCAAAAGCTTCGACGAAATTCTCGAATGCCAGCTGCTGTCGGGCGCGTCCGATTACCGGCTACGCGTCGCGGCGCGCAACGTCGCTGATTTCGACCGGCTGCATCGCCACTGCCTGTCACGGCTGCCGGGAGTCGCCGCGATGCACAGCGCCTTTGCGCTGCGCACGATCAAGGCGTTCGAGGGCTATCCGGTGCCGACCGTGGATCAGCACCAGATCTGAAAAACGCTCGGCTGGTTAACGACCAATTTACCACCGCTGGCGCATACCCCGGTCATATGTTTTGCGGACGATGACGAGCGGCAGACTCGCGCCCCATTGGATCGATCAGGGAAGCAGGATCATGGTGAAGGAAAATCCCATTCATAAGCAGCAAATCGACCCGATTTCGATGGCCGAACGCTTCCCCTATTACGACCTCGACGGTCAGCTTGCCGCGCAGGCGACCGAAATCTACAAGATCATCGCCGGACGCGAGGAAGCGATCGCGCGTGCTTATTGGGATGCGTTCAATGCGCTGCCCAGTGTCGAGCGCCCCGTCGAGGGTGAATTGCTCGAATCCTATGTCCGCGGCAGCGCGCGCCACTCCGAAACCAAATATGCTGACGCCGCCGGGCAGGAAGTCGCGACGATTGCGTGCAAGAATGCGCATATGGCGCGCCGCGTCAAACTGCCGTTGGCGCTTGTCATGTCGTGCATCGCCGAAAGCCAGCGGCTGACGATCGAATATGTCGTCGCTGCCTGTATCGACGATCCCGCGCGCCTGACGCGGCTGGTGAGCGCGGTCAATCGTCTGGCATTGCTCGAATTCGACATCATGCAGCGCTATGCTGAAAAGCTCGACCGCGCGGTCATTTCCAGCGAACGCCAGTCGCTCGCGGGCGATTTCGATCGATCGATCGCCTCGCTGGTGCAGGACACCGACGGGGTGCGCGAACAGCTCGCCAAACAGGCCGCCTCGGCCGACCAGGCGGCGAAGGGTATGATAGCCAAGACCAGCGAAGTCGCCGCGGCATCCGAACAATCGGCGATGGCGATGCGCGAAGCCGCGTCGACCGCCGCGGGACTGATCCGCGCGATCGAGGATGCGCGCAGCGAGGTCGAAGCGTCGGCCAGCGTCGCCACCCGCGCCTCCGAACAGGCGGGAGAAGCGGTCGCGATGTCCGAAACGCTGTCGCACCACGCCGAATCGATCGAATCGATCCTTGGCCTGATCCGCGAGATCGCGGGCCAGACCAACCTGCTCGCGCTCAACGCGACGATCGAAGCCGCGCGCGCCGGCGAATCGGGCCGCGGCTTTGCCGTTGTGGCGCAGGAAGTCAAAAGCCTCGCCAACGAAACCGCGCGCGCGACCGACGACATCGCCGGCAAGATTACTGCGATCCAGCAGGCAACCCGCGGATCGGTCACCGCCAACCAGTCGATCCAGGCAACGATCGTCGAGGTCCAGCAATCGGCGCAGCGCATTCGCGACGCGATGGACGCGCAGGCGCAAACCGTCACCTCGATCACCGCCGCGGTCGACGAAACCGCGCTCGCCGCCGACTCGATGTCGTCGACGATCGCCAGCATCCGCAACGATTCGGGGATGGTCGCCAGCGAGATCAGCGTGCTCAGCCAGGAATTCGGAAAGATGGGCGGGCGGTTGCAGCAGCTGGAACAGGCCGCGAGCGAGTTTAGCCGCCGGGTGGCGTAGTCCCCTTACCACATTGTCATCCCGGCGAAGGCCGAGATCTCGCCGATTGTGCAAGGCGCCCAGGTTGCGATCCCGGCCTTCGCCGGGATGACGCATAGGGCAGATGGCGCTTTAACCGCACCCGCTTGGCAAGCATCCTGCCCCTGCCTAAGGCAGAGGGATGCAAACCCACATCCTGATCACCGGCGCCAGCCGTGGCATCGGCGCCGCGATCGCCGAAGCTTTAACAACTGACGCCACCAAAACGGTCGCGCTGTCCAGCGCCGACGGCGACCTCGCCGATCCCGCGGCCCCCACGCGTCTGTGGCAGCAAAGCCTCGACCGGCTTGATGGCCGCATCGACGTGCTGATCAACAACGCCGGGGTGTTCGAGGCGAATCCGATGGACAGCGACGACGTCGACTGGCTCGCGAGCTGGAACCGCACGCTCCAGATCAATCTGACCGCCAGCGCCGACCTCTGCCGCCGCGCGGTGCTGCACTGGCAGGACCGCCAAGCAGCAGGCCGCATCGTCAACATCGCCAGCCGCGCCGCGCACCGCGGCGACAGCCCCGCGCACTGGCACTATGCCGCGTCAAAGGCAGGCATGGTCGCGATGACCAAAACAATCGCACGCGCCTATGCGAAGGACGGCATCCTCGCCTTCGCCATCTGCCCCGGCTTTACGATGACCGGCATGGCGGACGAGTATCTGGCCAGCCGCGGCGGCGACAAATTGCTTGCCGACATCCCGCTCGGCCGCGTCGCGATGCCCGACGAAGTCGCCGAAATGGCGCGCTGGTGCGCGATGGACGCGCCCGCGTCGATGACCGGTGCGGTGCTTGATGTGAACGGCGCCAGCTATGTGCGCTAAATCATGAGCTGGCTGATCTCGTTCCCCTGCACCCGCGCCGAGGCCGAAACCGTGTCGAACGGATCGGCGCTCGATGCGCTCGCTGATCCGCCGGTGGTGGTGACGCGCGAAATCGACGAGGATGCTGGGCTGTGGCAACTCGACGCCTATGTCGACGACAAGCCCGCGCCAGCGCTGCTGGCCATGATCCAGGCGCTGGTACCAAGCGCTAGGGGGAACCAGCCGACGGTCGAACAGCTGGTCGAACAGGATTGGGTCACGCTATCGCAGCAGGGGCTCAAACCCGTGCAGGCGGGCCGCTTCTTCGTCCACACCAGCAGCTACGCCGACCGCGTGCCGTCCGGCACGACCCCCTTCCTGATCGACGCCAGCCAGGCTTTCGGTACCGGCGGGCACGATACGACGGCGGGCTGCCTCGCGATGCTCGACCGGCTGAAGCGCAAGGGCATCGCTCCGCGCGATATCGCCGACATCGGCACCGGCACGGGGCTGCTGGCCTTTGCCGCGATGTCCTTATGGCCCAGCGCCCGCACGATTGCGTCGGACATCGATCCCGCGAGCATTTTTGTCACCCGCGACAATGCCGTGATCAACCGCGTGCGGCTCGGTCGCGGCAGCGGCGCGCTGACGCTCGCGGTTGCACCGGGGACGGACCATCCGGCGATCCGCCACCGCGCGCCTTATGATCTCGTGATCGCCAACATCCTCGCCGGGCCGCTGATCACCCTCGCCCCCGACATCGCCGCCGCCATCGCGCCCGGCGGCCAGACCATTCTCGCCGGGCTGATTGCGCGCCAGATGGACCCGGTGCTCGCCGCGTACCGCGCGCAAGGTTTCCGCCTCGCCGCGCGCGGCGGCAGCGCCGAATGGCCATGCCTGCTGCTGGTCAAGCGCCGCCGTTACGGCTGGCGGCGTAAGGAACGGGCGTTTCATCGGGGAAGCCCGTCGGATGCGAGTTTCGGGAGCTGGTGATTCTCACCGTCATTGCGAGCGAGGCGAAGCAATCTCCAGCTACCGTCCTGCCACAACGATGGCTGGAGATTGCTTCGTCGCTTCGCTCCTCGCAATGACGGCGACGGTGCTAGACTTTACCCAGCGCATAATCCTGCGTCCCGCGCGTAATCACCTCATCGCCCGGCAAAATATCCGCGATCGCAATCGGCGGCAGCGCGTCATTCGCGGCATAAAGCGGCGCAAAATCGGTGTTCACCGTCGTGTCGAGCAGCTGGTCGAGACTATCGATGACGAAGTAATTCTGCTGAAAATCGTCGATCCGGTAATCGGTCCGCATCACGCGCGCCAAATCGAAGCCGATGCGGTTCGGGCTGTCGCTATCGAGCGCGAACACGCTCTCGGCATAAGACGACACGATCCCGGCGCCGTAAATCCTCAGGCCGCCCGCCTCGCGGATAAGCCCGAATTCTACCGTGTACCAATAAAGCCGCGCCAGCTGTTTCAGCGCGTCGAACTTCAGGCTGCGCAGCCCGCCCTCGCCATAGGCGACCATATAATCGGCGAACACCGGGTCGGCGAGCATCGGGACATGACCGAACACGTCGTGGAACACGTCGGGTTCCTGCAGATAATCGAGCTGCTCGGGGGTGCGGATGAAATTGCCTGCGGGAAAGCGCCGGTTCGCCAGATGGTCGAAAAACACATCGTCGGGAACCAGCCCCGGCACCGCAACCACCTGCCACCCCGTCGCCGCCATCAGCCGCGCATTCAGCTCGCGATAGTCGGGAATTCCGGGCTTTTCGAGCCGCAGCACGTCGATCCCGCGCAGAAACGCCTCCGACGCACGGCCGGGCAGCATCGCCGACTGGCGCGCAAACAGCTTGTCCCACATCGCATGTTCGGCCGCGGTAAAGGCGTCCCAATCCTGCGGAATCGTCCAGTCGGTCGCGGCCCCCGGCGGCGGCGTTTCATGGACATGGGTAAAGCCGTCTTTCATAAGCCCTGACCTAACATGAACTGGTTTCAAAAGAAACCATTTACGCACGCGCCATTCCCAACCATCGCGCTGCGCGCGGTAGGCGCGGAATGATGAGCCTATCAACGATCCATAGCAAGATCAGCGACGCGGCGAGCAACGGCAACAACGCCGCCAGCAACAAGACGATCGCCGCCACCCCCTTCAACTTCGCCGGATCGCGCGGCAGCGGCGGGGCGCCGAGCGCATCGTCGGGCTTGCGGCGGCGCCACATCAGGAACCCCGATACCGCGAGAGTGATTAGCATCAGCGCGGTCAGCACCCCGATCAGCTGGCTAACGATCCCGAACAGCGCGCCCTCGTGCCAGGCAATCCCGATCCCGACGACGCGGTCGATGATATGTTTGTCGGCAAAGCCGCTGCGCGACACCTCGATCCCGGTGACGACGTCGTAACTCACCTTGCGCACCAGCGGCCGGTTCTGCGTTTGGGTGGTCAGCGTCCATGTGTCGCCGTTGGGCGGGCCGAACAGGTTCGGCGCTCCGGGCGGCTGGATGATGACGGGTGCGGGCAGGTTTTCATTCTGCGCGCGCAGCACGATGCGGTCGAGCCGGACGCTCGGCCCTTCCCCGGTCGCTACCGGCGCAGGCGTCGCCTTTGCCATCGCTTGATGGTCATGCGCCGCATGATGATCCGCCGCGCCGCTTTTCCAGTCCTGCGCGCCCTGCACCCAGCCCATTTCGGCGCGCACGGCGCGAAAGCCCTGCGCCCAGACGTCGGTCCACGGCAGCGCGGTCAGCAACAACACCAGCGCCAGCCCCGACACCCAGAAACCGGTGACGGCATGGAGGTCGCGCAGCGCCATGCGCCCGCCCAGCCCCAGCCGCGGCCAGACGACCCCGGCGAGCCCGCGCCCGCGCGGCCACCACAGATAGAGGCCGGTCAGGATCATCACGATCGCCCAGCTCGCCGCCAGCTCGACGATGATCCCGCCGGGCTTGCCGATCAGCAGACTGCCGTGAATCTTCGCCAGCCACGCCGAAATGCGGTCGTCGGGATTGGCGCTGCCGATCACCTCGCCCCGCGGCGACACTGCGACATCGCGCATCCCGCCGCGCGGCAATCCGACGTGGACGACCGCAGCATCACCCAGCGCCTCTGGCACGCGATAATAGTGAAAATTCGCACCGGGAAAGGCGGTCAGCGCCGCCTTCACCTGCGCATCGGCATCGACCCGCTCGGCGATCGGCAGGTCGCGCCAGCCACGCTCCCGCCAACGGTCGAGCTGCGGCTTGAACAGATAGGCCGCCCCCGTCACCGACAGCATCAGAATGAAGGGGATGACGAACAGCCCGGCATAAAAATGCCAGCGCCAGATCGTGCGATATAGCGGAATCCGGTTGATGTCGGTCATCCCCTGTCCTTTCGCTTAGAAGCGCGCGCGAATACCCGCGGATACCGCGCGGCGCTCGACAGGATAATAGATTGCCGACGTCGGCGTCGCGGTGATCACTGCGCTGACGTCGCCGATCGCCTTTTTGCCGGTGATGTTGCGGACATCGACAAAGGCGTCGATCCCTTCGGCAATCCGCGCCCCGCCTGTCACGCCCAGCAAGGCATAGCCCGGCGTTTGCACCAGATTGCGGTAATCGGCGTAGGGACCGTCGGGCACCCACTCCACATTGGGCGCAATGTGCAGCGCGTCGCTCCCGATCCGCGCCTCGGCCCGATAGACATGCTTCGGCACCACCGGCAGGCGGTTGTCGCCGAACTGGCTGTCATTCCGGAACCGGAAGTCGCTGTATGTATAGACCTGCCGAAGCCGCAGCCAATCGGTCGGCGCGATTTCCAGTGCCGCCTCGACCCCCTGATGCAGCGTGCGGTCGGCGTTGAAGGTCGCCGCCGGAATGCTGACATTGGTCGTGAATTGCAGCAATTCGCCCTTCAGCGTCGAGCGGTAGAGCGCCAGATCCCAGCTGACGATCCCGGTCTTGCCGCGGGTGCCGACCTCGGCCGTCCACGCGCGTTGCGGGCGGATCGTCGACACCACCTGGCTGACCGGCGGGGTGCCGATATTCTGAAACACTTCGCCAAAGCCCGGAAATTCGGCCGAGCGGCTGTAGTTGGCAAAGAATTGCACATTGCCGCTCGGTTCGAACAGCACGCCAAACTTGGGCGAAAAGGCGTCGAAATCGATCCGCCCGTCACGCGACGTCGAGACATTGACCCGCCGCTTGCGGAAGCCGTCGGCATAGACGCCGCCCGCGATCAAGGTCAGCTGCTCCACCGGCCGCACGCGCACCTCGCCATAGATATTGGCGGTACGCGCGGTCTGATCGGCATCGAACACCAGCGCACCGCGCCGCCCGGCGATATTCACATATTGCCGCGCATCGGTGCTGCCGCGGCGCAGCTCGCCGCCCAGCGTAACCGCGACCGGCCCCGCGGCATAATCGGCGCGGAAGAAGCCGCCAAGATCAAGCGAGTCCTGATCGATCACCTGAAAGATCGGGTGATAGAGCGACTTGGCGTTGACGAAGCCGCCGACGTCGAGCTTGAACGCGCCCCAGTCGAACGTGGTGCGGTTCTGGAGCCGCAGCGACACGATGTCGCGCGCCTGATCGCCCGTCACCGCCGCCGCGCTCGCCATGCGCGGGTTCGTCAGCGCCTGATTATAGGTCAGGGCGCCCGGAATTTCCTGATTGATGTCGTTGTAGCTCGCATAGAAACGCGTCGAAACGACGTTGCTGAGCTTTAGCCCGACATTGCCATGAAACCGAAAGCTGCGCCGGTTGACATGGTCACGGTCGCCGCTCGACGTGTCGGCGCTGACCGCCGCCCACGCATCGACCCGCTCGCTCGCAACGCCCGCCGACATCAGCCCGCGATAGCTGTCGAAACTGCCGACGTCGCCGCGCAGGTAAAAGCCCTCTGCCGTGCGCCCGGTCGGCGTCACGCCATTGACCGCGCCGCCCAGTGTCCCCGACCCGAAACGCAGCGCGTTGGCGCCGCGATAAACCTCGAGATGGTCGAAGAAGATCGGTTCCAGCTCTTGGAAATCGCCATTGTCGTCGGCCAAGTTGATCGGCACCCCGTCCTGCAGCAGCGTCAGCCCACGCATATGGAAACCGCGCGACAGTCCCGATCCGCGGATCGAGATGCGGACCTCCTGCCCATAGCGCGGCTGGAGATAGACGCCGGGCGAAAAGGCGAGCGTGTCACGCAAGCTGACGATCGACTTGTCGGCATAATCCTGATGGCTGACGACGTCGGCGCCGCCCGCGGTCCTGGCGACCCGGACTTCGGCCTCGTTGGTCAGTTCGGGGGCGGTGACGATGATCGTCGGATCGGCTTCGGTCTCGGCGGCGTGCGCCGCGGCAGAGACGAATGAGAGGACGAGCGCCAGCAAAGGCGCCGCCCGATAGGCGTGGGTTTTCATAAATCGATCTTTCGCGTGAAATCAGCAAAGCGCCGCGCCGCGCATCTGCGCGGCCGGCCGTTTAGTCTGGTTCAGGCGAAAGCAGGGGGTCCGGTACTCGGCGGCAGCGGCGACGCAATGCCGGGTGCAAAGCCCAGCGAGCGCACCGCGACCGGGGTCGGCGCCGCGACCATCGGAGCAGCCGCCAAAATCGGTTCGCCGGGCACGATCGGCGCATTCGCCAGCGCGCCCCATGGGCAATGCTGCTGCGTCTCGCCCGCATCGTGACTGCCCGCCTTTTCAAGCGGGATCGTCATCGTCTTGCCGGGGTTTGCGGGGTCCGAACAGATGCGCACGGTGATCGACCCACCCGCATCGCTCTCGATCATCCACCCCGGCGCCACCAGCACCCGCGAGCCGAGCGCGAGGAGCAGCGGCAACAGCAGCAGGATGCCGGGACGGCGAAAGGCAGCGAGCAGGCTCACGCCGCGGCCTTTATGGTCGAAGCGTTCCGCTGGCAAGCCACGTGCACGGCTATAAGGATTCACGCGGAGGCGCGGAGAGAAAAATATAGGCGGCTTCGCCGCTTTACAATTTCTCCGCGGCTCCGCGTCTCCGCGTGAACATATCTACTCCGCAGGCGTCTCGTCGATCTTCTTCCCCGTCCGCCTCCACGGATAGAGAAACTGCCCCCAATAATTTTTCGGCACATCCTCGGGAATGCCGTAATTCTCGGGCCAGCGGTCCTTCGGCAGGTGAAATGTCCCGAACATCTTGTCGAGCCACGGAAAGTGGATCGCAAAATTGACGTCGAACGCCTCGCGCTCCAGCCCGTGGTGCCAATGGTGAAAGCGCGGCGTCGCGATCCAGTGGCCCAGCAAGTTGAAATTCCCACCGACATTGGCGTGGAGCAACGACGACCACACATACACAAAGCCGATATAGGCCTGCATCACCGACGGGCTGAACCCCAAAGTGAACAGCGGCAGCGAGGTGATCGAGCGGAGCAAGATTATCTCGACGAAGTGCATTCGCGACCCCGCCAGCCAGTCCATCGACTTGGCGCTGTGGTGGATCGCGTGAAAGCCCCACAGGAACGGAATTTTGTGGAACAGCCGGTGGTACCAATATTGCGCGAGGTCCGACGCAACGAGGACGATCGCGAACTGGACCAGCCAGGGCAGCGATGCGACCCCGGCGCGGAACGCCTGCCAGCTCGACGTATTGTCGTTGATGATCGTCGACGGCGCGAGCGCCAGGAAGCCCAGCACCTGCACAAACATCGTGCTGACGAGGTAATAGAAGAGATCCTCGCGCCATTCGGTCCGGAACAGGCGCTGCGCGCGGCGATGCGGGAACAATCGTTCGAGCGGCGCGAACATGAAACCGGTGATCAGCAGGTTGACGACGAAAAAGTCGAGCCCGAAGAATATCCCCCAACTTTGCGTCTCCGCTGGCTGGACATTGGCACCGCCGATCAGCGTCGCCGCCAGTGCAATGATCAGCGCGGTGGCGCCGAGCACCTTGCGCGGGCGCAGCAACAGGCTGAGCAGCGCCAGGCCGTAACTCGCGAGCACCACCAGATGCACCACCCCGCGAAACCCGCCCCACGCCTTGATAATTTCAAGTTCCGGCGTCGCGAACCAGTCGGGAAAACGCAGCGCGATCACCATCCCGAACCCGACGATCGCAAACAGCAAGGCGAAGAACCCCGACAACCACCCGCTGCCGAACCGCCGCACCTCGGTATGCGATTCCAGATCGCGCATCAGGTGGTTCAGATAATCGCGTTTCGCCATATGGTCCCCTCACCGCATTCTCGCCGCGCCGTCTGTGATGACGCGCACCGTCCCTAATATCCTCCCTGTGGCGAAGCCATGGGGAGGAGGCAGTCCGAAGGACTGACGGAGGGGCCATGGCGCTAGGTTGTCGCCCCTCCACCACTTCGTGGTGCCCCTCCCCGTGCCGGGGAGGATCATTCACCCCGCCGCCGCGACGATCGCCGCCCACTCCGCCTCGTCGATCACCCTTATCTCCAGCGCCGCCGCCTGCTTCAGCTTCGACCCCGCCCCCGGCCCCGCGACGACCAGATCGGTCTTCGCACTCACCGATCCCGCCGCCTTGGCGCCCAGCGCCTCGGCCTGCGCCTTGGCCTCGTCGCGGCTCATCGTCTCGAGCTTGCCGGTGAACACCACCGTCATCCCCGACACCTCGCTCGCGCGCGTCTCGACGACAAAGGGCGGCGGCGACACTTCCGACAGCAGGTCGTCCCACAGCGCGCGATTGTGCGGTTCGTGGAAAAAATCGCCCAGCGACTCGGCGACCGCGGGGCCGATGCCGTCGGCGCGGACGTCAAGGATCGCCTTGATCGCCTCCATCTTGCGCGCCGCATATTTGCCGTCGGATTCGCCCTCGGCGCGCGGGTTTGCCGCGACATAGGCGTTGATCTCGGCTGCCTTGGCGGGAAGCAGCGCGATGTCGCCCACACCCTTGAGCAAGTCGCGCGCCGTCACCGCACCGATATGGCGGATGCCCAGCCCAAATAGCAACCGCGCTGCATCGGGCTGCCGCTTCGCCTCGATCGCGGCGAACAGATTATCGACCGACTTTTCCTTCCAGCCCTCGCGCGCCAGCAGCTCGTCGCGGTGCCGGTGCAGCCGGAAAATATCCGCCGGTCCCTTGACCAGCCAGCCGAGCTCCAGAAATTCGGCGATACTTTTCTCGCCCAAACCCTCGATATCGAGCGCACCGCGGCTGACGAAGTGGCGCAGCCGCTCGAACTTTTGCGCCACGCAGATCAGCCCGCCAGTGCAACGAACGTCGACTTCGCCCTCCTCGGCGACCGCCTCGCTGCCGCACACCGGGCAATGGTCGGGAAAGACGTAGGACGCGCGCGCCTCGTCGCGGGTCAGATTCTCGACCACCTGCGGGATCACATCGCCCGCGCGCTGCACGACGACGCGGTCGCCGGGGCGCACGCCCAGCCGCCCTATCTCGTCGCGGTTGTGCAGCGTGACATTCGACACCACGACCCCGCCGACGGTGACCGGGGTCAACCGCCCGACGGGGGTCAGCTTGCCGGTGCGTCCAACCTGGATGTCGATCGCTTCCAAAGTCGTCTGCGCGCGCTCGGCGGGGAATTTATGTGCGATGGCCCAGCGCGGCGCCTTCGCCACGAACCCCAGCCGCGCCTGCCAGTCGAGCCGGTCGACCTTGTACACGACCCCGTCGATGTCATAGGGCAGCTCAGCGCGCCGCGCCTCGATATTGCGGTAATGCGCCAGCACGTCAGCCACGCTTTCGAAGCGGCCGAGCAGCGGCGAGACCGGCACCCCCCAGCTTTCGATCAACCGCATCATCTCATATTGCGTCTCCGCAGGAACGTCACTGACCTCGCCCCAGCCATGCGCCAGAAAGCGCAGCGGCCGCGCCGCAGTGACGTTCGCGTCCTTCTGCCGCAACGATCCGGCGGCGGCATTGCGCGGGTTTGCAAACAGCTTTGCCTCGGCTTTTTGCTGCGCAGCATTGAGCGCAGCAAAATCCGCCTTGGACATATAGATTTCGCCGCGGATTTCGAAGACGTCGGGCGCGTTTCCCGCCAGCTTTTCCGGTATATCCGATATCGTGCGGACATTCGGCGTCACATCCTCGCCAACGCTCCCGTCGCCGCGCGTTGCCGCCTGCACCAGCACGCCGCGTTCATAGCGCAGCGAGCAGGACAGCCCGTCGATCTTGTCCTCGGCGGTCAGCGCGACTGCGGCATCCTCGGGCAGGTTCAGGAACCGCCGCACCCGCGCGACAAATTCGGCGACGTCGTCGTCGGCGAACGCATTGTCGAGGCTCATCATCCGCTGGGCGTGGGTCACCTTGGCGAGCGGCGATGCCTCGACCACCGCGCCAACTTGGCTGTTCGGGCTGTCGGCGCGGATCAGGTGCGGGAAATCTTCCTCCAGCGCATTGTTGCGCCGCATCAGCGCGTCATAATCGGCGTCCGAAATCTCTGGACTGTCATCGGCATGATACAGCCGGTTGTGATGCGCGATCGCCTTCGCCAGTCGCATCAGTTCGTTGGCCGCGTCGGCTTCGGAGAGAGTGGCAGGATCAGTCATGTCAGTCATTCGCAATCACCAGCACATGCACCTCGCGCCGGATACGGAACCCCAGCGATTCATACAGCGCAATCGCCCCCGCATTGTCGGCGTAGCTGTGCAGGAAGGGCGTTTCGCCTCGCGCGACCATCTCGCGCGTGACATGGCCAATCAGCGTTCGCGCATAGCCGCGGCCGCGGCAATCGGCCCAAGTCGACACCCCACTCACCTCCGCCATGCCGGGCATCAGCATCCGCTGCCCCGCCATCGCGAGCAGCCGCCCAGCATCGTCGCGGATCCCGAAAAACGGCCCGTAGCGATGCGTCGTCGGCCCCCATGGCCCGGGCTTGGCATGCTCAGCCAGCGCCGCCATTTCGGGGGCATCCGCCTCGCCGAGCGCTATGATCGGGGGTTCACCCGGACGAGCGGGCGGCGGCGCCCCTTCGGCGACCATCTGCGTCAGCACCGCGCGCTTTAGTTCGCGCGTGCCGGGCGGTAGTGGCCAGCATTCGCCCTCGACGATCCACAATTCCTCGCCCGGCGGAATTAGCGCCGCGAGCGCCGCCTGCGCCTCCGCGCCCGTATCCGCGGCGACCCCGAACACGCCATAACCGCGGTCGAGCCGCAGCGCGCGCGCATCGCCCTCGGCCAGATGCGCCTGTCGCCCGGTGAGCATGCTCCACACCGGTCGGTCGAGCGGATGCGCGATCGTCACGCCGTGACCTCCAGTAACCTTTCCGCCTGCGCGCGCGCTTCGGCGGTCACCTCGGCGCCCGACAGCATCCGCGCGATTTCCTCGCGGCGGCCGGCTTCGTCGAGCGCGTGGACGCTGGTGCGCGTCACCACGCCCTCGCTCGACTTGGCGATGACGAAATGCGCCGCGCCCTTGGCCGCGACCTGCGGGCTGTGCGTCACCGCCAGCAATTGCTTGCCCGCGCCCGCCAGCCTTGCCAGCCGCTCGCCGATCGCACTCGCCACCGCGCCACCGACGCCGCGGTCGATTTCGTCGAAGATGATCGTGTCGGCGCCGCCCTCTTCTGCGAGAGCGACCTTGAGCGCGAGGATGAAGCGCGACAATTCGCCCCCCGACGCGATCTTCGCCAGCGGCGCGAAGGGCGCGCCGGGGTTGGTCGAGATCAGATATTCGACGCGGTCGATGCCCTCCGGCCCCCAGCGCTCGGCGGGCAGCCGCTCGACCAGCGTCTGGAACCGCGCCGCGTCGAGCTTCAATGGCACCAGCTCGCCCGCCACCGCGGCATCGAGCCGCGCCGCCGCCTTGGTGCGCAGGTCGGATAGCGCGCTCGCGGCATGGGTGTAAGCGGCGGCGGTTTCGGCCACCGCAGCCTCCAGCTTCGCCAGCCCCGCGCTGCCGCCCTCGATCGCGTCGAGCCGCGCCGCTAGCGTACCGGTGAGTTCGGTCAGCTCGTCGGGCTGGACATTGTGTTTGCGCGCCATCGCGCGCAGCTCGAACAGCCGCGTCTCGGTCGCATCGAGCCGTTCGGGGTCATATTCCATCGCGCGCGCCGCTTCGCGCAGCCGCGTTTCGGCTTCGTCGGCTTCGATGATCGCGCGGTCGAGCCCCGCGAGCGCTTCGGCGAGCAGCGGATGATCCCCCGCGACCCGGTCGAGCCGTCGCGCCGCGCCGCGCAGCAGCGCGGGGCCGCTGTCGCTGCCCTCGAACGCTTCCATGATAGCACCCAAATCGCCCGCGATCTTTTCGCCCTTCTGCATCGCCGCGCGTGCTTCGGACAGCTCGGCGTCCTCACCCAGCTGGGGGCTGAGCGCCTGCAATTCGGCGACGCAATGTTCCAGCCATTCGCGGTCGCGCGTCGCTTCGTCGAGGGCGCTGCGCGCCGCCGCCAGCTTTGCTTCGGCGGCGCGCCACGCGACATGCGCCGCTGCCACCGCCCCGGTGTCGGCGCGTGCAAAAGCGTCGAGCAGCGCGCGATGTCCCGCAGGGGCGAGCAACCCGCGATCATCGTGCTGGCCGTGAATTTCGACCAGATGCCCGCCGACCTCGCGCAGCAGCGCCGCCGAGCAGGGCTGGTCGTTAAGGAAAGCGCGGCTGCCGCCATCGGCCTTAAGCGTGCGGCGGACCAGCAGCGGCTCGCCCGGCTCCAGCGCAATCTCGTTATCCGCGAGCAGCGCGGCGAGCGCGCTCCCCGCCGTCGGCGCGAGAAAACTCGCGGTCACCTGCGCCTGTCCGCTCCCCTGCCGCACCAGCGCGCTGTCGGCGCGCGCGCCGAGCGCAAGGCCGAGCGCATCGAGCAGGATCGACTTGCCCGCCCCGGTCTCGCCGGTCAGCACCCCCAGCCCGGCCGCGAAATCGAGGTCGAGCCGTTCGATCAGAACGATATTGGCGATGGATAAAGCGGTTAGCATAAGGGGTCCGAATCCACTATTGATGCGGTCGAGGCGTCAAAATGGCAAAGGGATCGGAGTGAGATGGCTGCCGCGGGTAGCGGCGCTACCCGCAAAGTCAGCTCGCTTCGAGACCGAAGCCATTTTGACGTCCCTTCGGGATTTGACCGATTTGGCCCATTGCGGCGTCGACGGCGCTGGAAATATCCACATATTTCTGCGCTTCGCCTCCTAGCACTGGGCCAAATCGCCGCAAACCTCGACCGCATCAATAGTGGACTCGGACCCCAACGTCCTTACCGCAGAACAAAGGCAGAATCTATTCCCGGCGCGATCAGGCGCTTGGCGCGTTCTTCTGCATCAGCTTGTACGCGCGCTCATACCATTCGTTACCCGGATAGTTGGCACCCAGCACCGCGGCCGATTTCTTCGCCTCCGCCGGGATACCCAGCGAAAGATAGCATTCGGTCAAACGATAGAGCGCCTCGGGCGCGTGGCTGGTCGTCTGATATTTGTCGACGACTTCGCGGAAACGGATCGACGCGGCCAGCCAATTCGAGCTGCGCTGATAGAAACGGCCGATTTCCATTTCCTTGCCCGCCAGATGGTCCTGCACCAGGTCGACCTTGAGCCGCGCGTCCGAGGCATAGCGGCTGTCGGGATAGCGGCGGATCACTTCGCCCAGCGCGTTCGACGCCTGCTGGGTGATTTTCTGGTCGCGGGTGACGTCGCTGATCTGCTCATAATAGGACAGGCCGATCAGATAATAAGCGTAAGGCGCGTCCTTGTTGCCCGGATGAATCGCGAGGAACCGCTGCGCCGCTTCGATCGCCGGAGTATATTCGCGGTCCATATAATAGCTGAACGAGCTCATCAGCTGCGCGCGGCGTGCCCAGGGCGAATAGGGATGCTGACGTTCGACCTCGTCGAACAGCGCCGCGGCGATGCCATATTGGCCGCGATCGAGCCGGTCTTGCGCCGCGCGGTACAGCGTGTTGACGTCGCGCGCGACGTAACGCGTGTCCTTCTTGACCCCGGCACCGGCGCAGGCCGCCAACAAGGGAGTGACGACAAGAGCGGCAGCGAGCAGGCGCACGGCGGCGCGCGAAGGGGTGCGGTGAGTCATGCGCGCGGTATAGCCACAGCGCCGATGAACGCAAAATAAATGATGGGTGGCTCAGCGCAGAATTACGGCGCCTTTACCACACAGCCTTTCGGGGCATCCGAGGGCGCTGGAACGCGGCGCGCGGTTTTGATCGTCACCTGCGGTTCCAGCATCTGCCCCTTCATCACCCCGTCGCCCGCGGTCGGCGAGATCGGGGCGTTAAAGATCGCCGCGGCAACATCAGCGCCCGCGACAATTTCGCCAAACACCGCAAAGCCAGCGCCGTCACCTCCCACCGCGTCGCTATCGAACCCCTTGATGTCGGACAGCAGCAGGAAAAAATCGGTCGTCGCATCGCCGGGGTTCAGCCGCGCCATCGACAATGCGCCCTTGCAGTTGGTCAGGCCACTGGCCTTGGTCGGCTCGTGCGCGATCGGCGGGAAATTCTTGCGCGCATCGCCGCGATTGCCCGCCTGGACCAACTGGTTCGCCGGTCCCCAGCTTTTGGTCGAGCGATAAAATTTGAACCCGTCCATCCGCTTGGCATCGACATAGCGCAGGAAATTGCCTGCGGTGATCGGTGCGCGCTTGTTCTCCAGCCGCACCACGATCGTCCCTAGGTCGGTCACCAGCGAAACATAGGGCCGCGTATCGGGCGTCATCGCATCGACCGGCACCGGCAAGGGCGGCGGCGGAGGCGGCGGCGCAAAGGTCGGCCGCGGCCGCGATGGCGCCGGGGTCGTGGGCGGCGATGCCGGAGCGGTCTGGGCCGCCAAGGCGAGCGAGAGGATCATGCCGGTCAACATGGCTCTGCTTATGACCCGCTCCTTGCGTCCGCGAAAGCCGGAATTTGCGGCCTACCATCGCCGGGAGCCGCCAAAGCAACTCTGTTCCGCGCGTTCGCTGCCAACCTTGCAGGTCGTTGGAACCGAAAACGACTCGCGCTAGACAGCAGGCGCGACGAGCCAAGCAAGGGATGCCGATGACAGAGATACCAGAGCTGCAGGACCGTGATACCGCCCCCGCACCTGCATCGGCGACCGAGGTCGGCTCGCGCTTTCTGCGCTACCTGCCCTTCATCACCATCGCGCATTTCGTCATCGGGCTGCCGGCGCTAATCGCCTCGCTCGCGCTCGCCTATTTCGCCTTTGTCCAGGCCGACGCGACGCAAAAGATGCAGACGGGCGGCGTGATGCCCTTCGTCACTTTTGGCACAAGCAACGGCGACGAAGAAGGCAATCAGGATATCGCGCTGACGCTGACGAATAATGGCGTCGGCCCCGCGATCCTCGGACCCATTGAAATTCGCTACGATGGCAAGCCGATCACCACGCCGCTCGAATTGCTGCGGGCGTGCTGCACCGAAGGCCAAGAGCGGGCTCTGCGCTTTTCCACCTCACCGTCGACCGGGATCGCGGTGCGCCCCGGCGAGACGATCGAATTCGTCAGCTTTCCCCGTACCCCGGCGTCCGAACAAATCTGGCAGACCTTCAACCGGGAAAGGTGGAAGCTCAAGGTCCGCTCCTGCTATTGCTCGATCTTTAACGATTGCTGGGTGACCGAAGGCATGCAGGGATTGCCCAAGGCCGTGAATAAATGCCCCGCCGACTGGACGATCTATCGCGAAGATGCGGGAAACCGGATCGCGGGGATCAACGCCAAATAATTCAACCGATCGGTTGACAATAAAATTGCATATGTCATATTAAACCACATGGTTGAATATTATTCGCATACCCTCGACAGGATTTTCCACGCGCTTGGCGACGCCACCCGGCGCGCCATGCTCGGCGACCTTGCAGCCGGGGAACGCACGGTGGGCGAGCTGGCCGCGCCCTTTGCGATGTCACTCGCCGCGGCGTCGAAACATATCAAGGTGCTTGAGGCCGCGGGGCTGATCCGCCGCGACGTCCGCGGCCGCACCCATGTCTGTAGCCTCGATCCGTTGCCGTTGATGTCTGCCGACCAATGGCTCGGCGTCTATCGCCGCTTCTGGACCGGCCGTCTCGACACCCTCGAACAGCTGCTGCGCGCCGAAGACGCCGCACCACCCCCGCCCCCCAAGCCACCCCTCCCCGGGAAAGAAGGAGAATGACGATGAATATCATGACGACGGCCGACGATTATGGCGTGGTCAGCGAGGATGCGACCCTGCTCCTCGAGCGCCTGCTCCCCGGCCCAATCGACCGGGTCTGGTCCTATTTGACCGACAGCGACCTGCGCCGCCAATGGCTCGCCGCGGGCGCGATGGAGGAAATGGTCGGCGCCCAGGTCGAGCTGGTTTGGCGCAACGACGAACTGACCGACCCGCCCGGCACGCGCCCCGAGGGCATGGATGAAGAGCATCGCATGACGTGCGAAATCCTCGAATGCGACGCCCCGCACCGGCTGGCGATCAGCTGGGGCAGCACCGGCGGCGTGACCTTCATCCTGAAGGAACAGGGCGCCGATGTGTTGCTGACCATCACCCACCGCCGCGTCGCCGATCGCGCGGTGCTGCTCAACGTCAGCGCCGGCTGGCATTCGCATGTCGATGTGCTGGAGGCAAAGCTGCGCGGCACCGCGGCGGCGCCGCATTGGGACAATTTTGTGCGCCTGCGCGGCGACTATGCGGCGCGGCTGGCGGGCTGATCGCAATGTACTAGGTCAAAAGGGGCCGTGAGAGCGGCCCCTTTTTTGTAGCCAATCCCATAACTGCTCTATACCAATAACACAGTTCAGTGTGGAGGGCGACGATGAAGCGGAAATGGAAAATTACCCTCGGGTTAATCGGCGCGCTCGTTGTCGTCGGGGCGGGCGGGGCAACGTGGATGATTGTCCAGCCGCCAAAACCGGCGCGGATCGTCGATGCGGGACCGACCGGCCAGCGGGTGGCCGACAACGGCATTCTCGCCAATTATTTCCCCGCCGCGGGTTCCGACCCCTCGCCCGCTATCCTGCTGCTCGGCGGGTCCGAAGGCGGCTTGGGCAAAGACATGCACGCGCTGGCGCTGCTGCTGCAAGCGCAGGGTTACAGCACGCTGCAACTCGCCTATCACAACGCACCCGGCAAATCCGCCAAGCTCAAGAACATCCCGCTCGAGGATTTCTACAAGGGGCTCGACTGGCTCAAGCAGCAGCCCGGCGTCGATCCGGGCCGGATCGGCATCATAGGCTATTCCAAGGGCGCCGAGGCAGGGCTGGTCGTCGCGACGCGCTATCCGGGCGTTCGCGCCGCTGTGCTCGGCATGCCATCAAGCGTCGTCTGGGACGGCATGTCGGGCGAAAATTATATGTTCGGATCGTTCAACTCGTCGTGGAGCGAGAAGGGCGACCCACTCCCGCATCTTGCGTACAAGGGGCAGCCGGGCGCCGACGGGCTGATGCCGGTGTTCGTAAACGGGCTCAAGGAAGTGGACGCCAATCCCGCGGCGGTCATCCCGGTCGAGAAATTTCAGGGCAAACTCATGCTCGTCTGCGGCGAGGCCGAAAAACTGTGGCCGAGCTGCCCGATGACCGATCAGATCGCCGCTCGCGCGACAAAAATGGCGGCGCCCGCGCCGATTGTGTTGCGGTACAAGGATGCCGGGCATGGCGTGATGGGGGCACCCTTTGCCGACGCCAAGACGCGCCGATATTGGACCAAGCTGGGCGGCACCGAAGCGGGAAATGGCGCGGCGCGCGCCGACAGCTGGGCAAAGATCAGCGCCTTTTTGCGCATAGAACTGGCGGCAAAAGCCCCAGCCAATTGAGGCCGCTCGCCGCGAACCCTCCTTGCGGACACCATCCCGCGCGATTACCCCTTCCCCATGACCGCCGACAAAATCTTCATCAGCGCCAACGACCTCCTCGCCGATTCGCTGCGGCTCGGGATGCAGGTGATCGACAGCGGGTTCAAACCGACCCACCTCGTCGGCATCTGGCGCGGCGGCGCGCCGGTCGGGATCGCGGTGCAGGAACTGCTCGATTATCACGGCCAGCATTGCGACCATATCGCGATCCGCACCTCGTCCTACCACGGCATCGACCGCCAGGATCCCGAGGTGAAGGTGTTCGCGCTCGGCTATCTGATCGACACCCTTGACCCCGAAGACCGGCTGCTGATCATCGACGATGTGTTCGACAGCGGCCGCAGCATCCGCGCCTTCATCGCAGAACTCAAGGCACGCTGCCGCCACAATATGCCGCGCGACATCCGTATCGCGACCGTCTGGTACAAACCCGGGCGCAACATCACTGACCTGCGCCCCGATTTTTTCATCCACGAAACCGACCAGTGGCTGATCTTTCCACACGAGATCGACGGGCTAACGATCGACGAAATCCGCCGCCACAAACCCGAAGCGGCGATCATCCTGCGCGAAGAAGGCAGTCCTGATGCATAATGGTTTCGCTTCGGCAGCCGACCGCGCCGCGTTCATCGCCACACTGCCCAAGGCCGAGCTCCACCTCCATATCGAAGGCTCGCTCGAACCCGAACTGATGTTCGAGCTGGCACAGCGCAACAGCGTCCCAATCCCCTTCGCCAGCGTCGAGGAGGTGCGCGCGGCCTACGCCTTCTCGAACCTCCAGGATTTCCTCGACATCTATTATCAGGGGATGGGCGTCCTCCACACCGAACAGGATTTCTTCGACCTCACCACCGCCTATCTCGCCCACGCCCATGCCGACGCGGTGCGCCACGTCGAAATCTTCTTCGACCCCCAGGGACACACCGAGCGCGGTGTAGCGTTCGCGACCGTCGTCACCGGCATCACCCGCGCGCTCGATGATGCGCAAGCGCGCTATGGCATCACCTCGAAACTCATCATGTGCTTCCTTCGCCACCTCGACGAAGCCGATGCTGAAGCGACGCTCGATGAGGCGCTGCCCTATCTGGGCCGCATTGATGGCGTCGGCCTCGACAGCTCCGAAGTCGGCCACCCGCCGGCAAAATTCGCGCGCGTCTTCGCCCGCGCCCGCAGCCTCGGCCTGAAAATCGTCGCGCACGCTGGCGAAGAAGGCCCGCCCGCCTATGTGTATGAAGCGCTAGACCTGCTGGGCGTCGACCGCATCGACCATGGCAACCGCAGCCTCGAAGACCCCGCCCTCGTGGTGCGCCTTGCCGCCCAAGGCATCACGCTGACCGTCTGCCCGCTGTCGAACTTGAAACTATGCGTCGTCGACGACCTCGCCGCCCATCCGCTCAAGACAATGCTGGACGCCGGGTTGCACGCGACGGTGAACAGCGACGATCCGAGCTATTTCGGCGGCTATGTCAACGCGAACTACCAAACGGTTGCAGACGCGCTCGACCTGTCGAAGGCCGAACTGGTCACGCTGGCGCGCAACAGCTTCACGGGGTCGTTTTTGGATGACGCGGCGAAGGCAAAGCATCTCGCGGCGATAGACGCTTACGCCTGACATCGTATCAGCGGAGGTCGGCTCCGACCGAACCCAGTCATAGCATTCTCGTCACCCCGGACTTGATCCGGGGTCCCGCTTTTTTGACGCAATTGCCAGTCTTTCTCGCAAAGCGGGACCCCGGATCAAGTCCGGGGTGACGAAGGAGGTGGCTCTTCCCACACCTTCTCAGTCGTTCGCGTTCAACTGAAATCAAGCCGCGATCAGCACGCCATGATACGACCGGTCCTCAAACGCCAGCCCCGCCCCCATCGCCACACAGATCAGCGCATTTTCCGCCACCCGCACCGACAATCCCGTCGCCTCCGCGATCGCGACGTCCATCCGGCGTAGCAGCGCGCCGCCGCCGGTCAGGGTGATCCCCTCGTCGATGATGTCGGCCGACAATTCGGGCGGCGTCTGTTCCAGCGCGGCGCGCACCGACGCGACGATCTGTCCGACCGGTTCGGCCAGCGCCTCGGCGATCTCGGCCTCGGACACCTGCACCTCCGACGGGCGACCATTGACCAGGTCGCGGCCCTTGACCCCGATGATCATGCCGTCGCCCTCGGGCGCGACCGCACAGCCGATCGCCAGCTTGACGCGTTCCGCGGTCATTTCGCCGATCATCAGATTATGTTTGCGGCGGATATAGGACGAAATCATCTCGTCCATCTTGTCGCCGCCGACCCGCACCGAATTGCTGTAAGCGATGCCGCCCAGCGACAGGATCGCGACCTCCGTGGTGCCGCCGCCGATGTCGACCACCATCGCGCCCATCGGTGCAGTCACCTGCAACCCGGCGCCGATCGCGGCGGCCAGCGATTCCTCGATCAGCTGCACCGACACCGCGCCCGCGTTCGACGCCGCATCGCGGATCGCGCGGCGTTCGACCATCGTCGATCCCGACGGCACACAGATCACGACATTGCTGCGCTGACGCAACCGGCTTGGCCCACCCAGCGCCTTGTCGATGAAATGTTTGATCATCTGTTCGGCGACGTCGATGTCGGCGATGACGCCGTCGCGCAGCGGCCGGATCGCCTGAATATTGCTCGGCGTCTTGCCCATCATCAGCTTGGCCTCGTTGCCAACGACCTTGACGCGCCGCACCCCGTCGCGCGTTTCCAGCGCGACGACCGAGGGTTCGTTCAGGACGATGCCCTTGTCGCGGACATAGACGACGGTGTTCACGGTCCCCAGATCGATGGCCATGTCATGCGCGGCCGAACCGAACCGATTAAAGAATTTCATATGCGCCGAACGCCCCTGGTCATGCTGATGGAGAATCGGGGACGCGCGCGCTTATGCCCGCACCACCCGTGGATTTCGGCTTGTGACGATGGTTAAATCGCGTCAACGCCGCAGGCGCAGACCGTTGGTTTCTCAGGTCCGGACGAGCCAAACCTGTCACTTGCCGCCGCAAGACAACGCTTCGTCGCCATTGACGGCCATTGGTCGGACGCTTGCCTGAGGCGTCAGGCGCTGCCGGAAACGATGAATTTCAGTCCATGCAATTTGACAATCCGGTCGTCGATACAAACCGGCGCGGCGATCAGGCGCATCCAGCGCGGCGCCGCGGTGACGGGCCGGATTTCGACATCGAGGGTAAATCCGCGGCGGTGCCGGATCGCATAGGCGCGCAATTTCTCCATCGCCGCGCGCGACCCGTCTTCGTACAGCGCTACCGTTTCTTCGCGCGTCGCAGCGGCGCCGCGCGGCAAGCCGAAAATATCAAAGACTTCGTTCGACCAGCTGAGCCGGTTGTTGTCGGCCAAGTCGCATTCCCACCAGCCCGGCAAGGTTGGCCCAAAGCGGTCGATCGCCGTCACATCCGCGCTGTTCGCCACGGCATCGAGCGTACCGGCGCCGTGCAGCCGTCCCAGCTCGAAAAAGCGTTCGCGCTCGTACAGCGGCCAGCTGTGGTGGACGGGCAAGGGATGGGTCGGCTTCAACGCACCGGTCTTTCGTTGTTTTGCATGGAGATAGCCGCTTGGCCCTAGCAAGGACTGGTAAAGATTTGCAACCGGGGTGGCAATAAATCGCGGTCAGCGACGCGCCAGCGCAATGCCCGCCAGATTCTGGGTGCGTTTGATGTGGCGGACGCGCGGGGCCGGGCCATCGCCGATCAACGCCCGGAACGTCGCCAGATGCGCCGCGGCGCCGCCGCGCGCGCCGACCGCGCCATTCGCCTGCGCCACCACCGCCGCCGCATCGCCCAGCAGGACAAAATCGGCCAGCCCGCACGCCTGCGCCAGCCGCAGCGCCGCGATCAGCGCCAGCCATTCCGCGTCCATGCTGCTGCCCGTGCCCGCCTCGCGGTCGATCGACGCCACCCCGCCGACGACGACCGCAATTTCCATCGCGCCAGGATTGGGGCGGCACCCGCCATCGAAATAGATTTTGGTCCGGCGCGGCGTCATCGCGCCGGGCATAGCGCGAAGCACCGACCGCTGGAACCACATCCTCCCTGTCGCGCAGCGATGGGGAGGTGGCAGCGCGAAGCGCTGACAGAGGGGCTTTGGCGCTACCCTCGCAAAGCCCCTCCACCATCCGCTTCGCGGACGGTCACCTCCCCATGGCTTCGCCACAGGGAGGATTATCTTGTTCTAAAACGTCCCGCGCACCGAAAACGAGAAGATCGGCCCGATCAGCCGATCGCGCGTTTCGACAAAGGCGATCGGGCTTTCGCCGCGGACGCCCGTGTAAACGGTGCGATCGCGCTTCGATCGGGCGTTGACGATATTGCGCACTTGCGCCCGCACCGTCAGCCCCATCACATTCTTGTGCTCGACAAACACACTAGCCCACACCGGACCCTCCCAGATCTTGTCGCTCTGGTTGCGACGATAATTGGGCTGGTAGTGTGAATATTCGGCGTCGGCGCCCCACGCCCAATCGGTATCGGCAACGTCGTGACGCACGGCGATATAGCCGACCGTGTCGGTAAAGCCGCTCCACTGGCGTTTTTCACCGGTAAACGGGTCGCGCAGCGACGATTTCTGGAGGAGCAGGCGTGTGTCGAGCTTGACGCCCTTCAACCCCGCAGGGTCAAGGTTGATCGTCGCGGTCCAGTCGAGCGCGCCCGCTTTCGCCTTGGCTATATTGCCCACCGCCTCGCCATTGGCGCCGACGGGTACGACGTCGACGCGGTCCTCGACGTCCCGATAGATCAGGATGAGCTTGGTCGATCCCCACGCGCCGAACTTCTTGTTGATCTCGGCCTCATAGGTCCAGTCCTGCTGCGCGCGCAGGTCGTTGTTGCTCTCATTCTGGTTGCCGTCATTCAGGAACGCCCGCGCCAGAAAGTCATAAAAGGACAGTTGCAGCACCCGGCGGCGCAATTTCACCGACACATCGAAATCGGGTGACGGCGTCCATGCCAGCGAGATCGACCCTTTGGGCCGAAAAAAGCTGCGCGTCAGTCCGTCGATCCCGGTCTGGGTGATCGTCGAATGTTCGGCCCCGGCGATGATCTGGAAATTCAGCTTGTCGGTCAGCTTGCGGCCAAAGCTCAGCAAGCCTTCGTAGCGATCCTCGCTGACCCCGCCGGTGCCGCCCGCAAACGGCTGTTCGACAAACACGCCATTGGAGTCGAGCACCGCGATCGACGCGACGTTGTCCAGCGTGTTGAACGCCGCCTCGCCCGACAATTGCCAGTCGCCGCCCAGCATCTTCCATTGATATTCGCCGCGCCCGATCGTCTCGCCGATGTCGCCTGTCTGCGAAAAGCGGTCGCCCGTCGCGACCCCGCTGACCGGCGCCGTGACGATCTCCTGCTCATACGGCTCATGGCTGAACCGGCGCAGCCCGATCAGCTTCAGCTTTCCCGGCCCCAGTCCAAACTGGTAATCGCCGCTGACTTCGTAATTCCACGCATCGTCGATCTCGCGAACGCTGCGCTCGCGGTCGGGCTGGCCCGGCGAGACGCGCGTGCCGTCCTCGTAATAACGATCATATTCGCGCTGATAATGCCCGCCGATGTTGGCGATCGTGTCGCCCGCCGGATCCCAGGTGATCCGTCCCGACAGCTTGGGCGAGTCGAAGTGCGTGTTCCAGATGTCGCGGCGTCGTTCGGTGATCAGCCCCGCACCGTCAGTGATGATCGTCGGCCCGCCAGCGCCGCTGCGCCTGGCCCCGTCATTGTTGAGCGCAACCTCATATTCCACCGTGCCGCTGCGCCCGCGCACCGACACATCGCCGCGCGTGAACAGCGGGTCGGTATAATGGGCGCGAAATTCGGGTTTCCACGAAAACTGCCCCGAAAAGCTATCGGCGCGATAGACGATATTGGCGACTTGCCCCGACAATCCGGGAATATCCAGCGTCGCGCCGTCGACAATCTCGATCCGTTCGACATTGCCCGCCGGGATGCGCGACAGCTGGGTGTACATGTCGTCACCCTTGTTCGACGGCCGCTCGCCGTTGAACAGCACATTGCCCGTCGCCTGACCCAGCCCGCGTAGATTTTCATTGTCGCGGATCGAAAAGCCGGGGACTTGATTGAGCATGTCATAGGCGTTTGTCGGCGCGTAGCGCGCAAAGTCGGCGGCGGTAAACACCTGCCGCGCGCTGCTGTCCGTGCTCGCTGCGGTCGTCGCTGCGGCAGGCGGCGGAGTGTCGCCGGTGGTCGGCGATTCCTGCGCCAGCGCCGGGGCCGCGATCGCGGTGGAAAGCGCGACAAGGCTGACCAGCCGCATCACTTATTCCCCTGCGTCGCGCGGTTCATCGCGTGGGCGTACTCGCCGGTGACCCCCAGCGCCTTCATCCCGACGACATCGTCGGCGCTCAGCTTGCGATACCCCGCCGCGGCCAGCCCGCGCACATAGGCGCCATCGACCCCCAACGCCTTGCATGCGATCACGTCCTCTACCTCGGTCAGCACCAGCGCCTCGGATTGCAGGTCGCGGACATAGGCGGGCGTCACCTCCAGCGCCGCCGCCGCGATCAGATCGTCGGTGTCCTTCGTCTTCACTCCTGCGTCGGTCAGCCCATCCGCCAGCGCGATCGTCGCATCGACCAGCAGCATCGCGAGCATGTCGCTGCGCCGCTCGGGAGCCAGCTCGCGCGCCGCCAACGCTGCCTCGAACGCGGGGTCGGAGGTGAAGCGGCAACGGCCTGTCCCGTCGAACGCGCGCGTCAGCGTTCCCGTGCAGGCGAGCGTTCCCGCCTCCTGCACCATCGTGAAGGCCACCGGCCCCGCGCTGCCCTGCAACGCCGCCCGCACCGGCGCCAGCGCGGCGCGGGTGCTATCAAGCGAGAGATCGCTGCTCGACCCCTTGTGGCTCACCCGAACATGCGGCTGGTTTTTGCCGGGCTGCGCCTTCCATTCGATGTCGCTCATCACCAGCGGGTCGGCGGCACTGCTCGGCGCGGCGCAGGCAATAACGGTCAGCAGCACGGCGGCCGCGGCGATCATGGGGGTTTTCATGGGGGCACTCCTGTTGCCGGCGCCGGACGAGCGTCATCGCTCGCCCCCGCAGCGGCGTTTCAAAACGATAGTTCGATCAATGATATTCAGGCTTGGACGAGCGTCCGAACGTCAGTTCGTCGGCGGCACCGGCGGTTCGGGTGGTTCGGCAAATTCGATCCGCGCGACTCGGCCATCACCGCTGCGTGCTTCCATCACCGCGCCGGGGCCGATGCGGACCGCCGCGCCATGCTGCGACCTCGCGGCCGCCGGTTTCGGCTTGGCGCTAGGGCGAAACATCCCGGTAGCGCGCAGTTCGATCGCGTCATCGGCGCTGCGCATCTTCACGCCGGCCTTCTGCATGTCGGTGACGAAGTCGCAGTCGATCCCCATCGCGCGCAGTGCGACGACATCGTCGATGCCGATATCGGGGAAATGCGATTTCATGTCGCGGGCAAAGCGGGGTTCGATATGCAGCGCCGACGCGCCGACCAGGTCGTCGACATCGACCTCCGGGAAGATTTGCCGCATCGAGCGGATATAGGCCGGGTCAACCCCGCCAGCCTTCGCCGCAATCAGCTCGTCCACATCCATCGACGCCCCCTCGGCGCGCATCTCGGCGGCATATTCGGCGGTCACCCCGACCGCGCGCAGGCTGACGAGCTGCTCGGCGCTCAGCTGCCGGTTCGTCGCCGCGGCAGCGGCTTCGTCCACGGCTTGCGCCTGGGCCGTCGTTGCCGATCGGGCCGACGCGATCGCGGATTTTTGCGCGGCAATTCCGGCGGTCTGCGCCTCTTTCGCGGTCATTTTCTCCTCCGCCGCGGTGGCGGAGAAAGCCGCGAGCGGCGCGGTCACCCCGGCCAGTACGACCAGGCTCATCAAAACCCAGCTCGCGCTCGCCGGGCCGCGCTTCAGGCTGGCGTCAAGGACGCGGGTGATCCGGCGCTTCAGGCTGTTCTTCGACGGTGCGACACCATGCGCCGCCATTAGCGCCGCCTTGTTGTCGTGCCGCGCCGCGCCGACCAGCAAGGTCGCATAATCGGGGCCGTCGATGTCGGCCATTAGCACCGCATCGTCGGCGGCTTCTTCGCGAAGCTGATGGCTCTCGCGCGCCAGCATCCACACCAGCGGATTGAACCAGAACACCGCGCAAGCGACGCGCGACGCGAGCAGCTTCGCCCAGTCGAGCCGCGTAATATGCGCCAGTTCATGCGCGATAATCGCCTCGGCTTCGCCAACCGCCTGCACCGCCTTGGGACTCAGCACGATCGTCGAGCGCAGCAGCCCCCAGCTGATCGGTGAGCGCAATTCGTCGCTGACCAGCAGCGCGGTGCCATGTTTGAACCCCATCCGCCGCTGCGCCTCGGCCAGCGCCGACAGCCACGATCCCTCGACCAGCACGTCGGCACGCCCGCGCATCGCGAACAGCCGGAGCACCGCGAGCAGCATCACTCCAAACAGCAGCGCGAGCGGGACAAGATAGAGAAAGGGGGCAAGGTCGGCCCCCACCGACAGGCTGATCGGCGGCGATCCGGCGGTGTCGGCCACGGCAGGGACTGAAGCCGCGGCGACGGCCGTATCGACCGCCGATCCCCCTGTCTCGGTGAGGACGGATGCCTTTGGCGCCGCCTCGGCAACCCAGCTCGCGGGCAGCGGCTGCCACAGCGGCAACACCAGCGAAGCAACCGGCAGCACCAGCAGCGCGAGCAGGCCGACATGCGCGACCAGCGATCGCTCGCCCGCCGAGCGCGTCCGCGCCAGTCGCAGCAACCCCAGCGTCAGTCCGGCGATCAGCGCCGATTTCCACGCGAACCCGATCAGCATGGCCGTGGTGATCATCATTTCGCTCTCCCTTCGCGCGCCTGCCCGATCAGCTTTTCCAGCTCGTCGAGTTCGTCCACGCTCATTTCATCCTGCATGCCGAGCAACGCTGCGGCGGCGCTCGTCGCCGACCCGTTGAAAAACACCCGCACGACCTGGCTCAGCGCCGATTTGCGCGCCGTCTTGTCCGACACGCTCGGCGTATAAACAAAGCCGTTCTCCGACGCTTCGCGCGCCACAAAGCCCTTCGCCTCCAGCCGCTTAAGCATCGCGCGGATCGCCGACCCCGACAGTTCGTCGGACAGCGCCTCGCCGATCTCGGTCACCGTCGATGCACCGCGCTCATAGAGAATATCGACAATTTCGCGTTCCCGCGGCGGCAAACTGGATAACATGCGACTCACCTCATGCGCTACATTTGTAGCGTGCTACATTTGTAGCGCGGGTTTGGCAAGGGGTTTTGTTCGGGTAACACAGTTTGGGTGCGGGTATCCTCCCCGGCACGGGGAGGGGGACCATGCGAAGCATGGTGGAGGGGCACAGGAGGCGGTTCCTAACGCCGAGACGGAGCGCAATTGCCATCCCTGCCCCTCCACCACCTTCGGTGGTCCCCCTCCCCGTGCCGGGGAGGATCGGCGATGACCGAAACCCCACTTCCCCAAATGTACCGGGTCATCACCCCGCCGCCCACCAGTGATCCCCATCACACCCCCGTAAACTCGCACCTTCTAAGCCGCAACCAACACCCTCCGTCCTCGCCACCGCGTGGTCGCGTAAACCCAAAGCTGACAATATCCCAATTTTATCACTATGTTGGGCCAAAACAGGGAAAATGCCGCGCCATGGCCCACCGTCGACTTCGCCTCCTTCCTCTGCTCCTCGCCGCGCCGTTGGCGACCACAGCGCCGCTGGCCTTCGCGCAGGACGCGGCGCCCGCGAGCACGCCTGCCGCCAAGCCGCTCGACGCCGACGAACAAAAGATGCTCGACCTGATGAACCGCGGCATCGACCTCGAACGGGGCGGAAAACGGTCCGAGGCGGATCAGGTTTATCGGCGCTGGATCGACGTCGCGACCAAGCGCTATGGCGCTGACCACCTGATCACCAGCCTTGGCTACCGCCTGCTTGCCGGCAATCTTGATCAGCAGAACCAGCTGAAGGAAGCCGAGGCCTATTGGCGCCGCCTGCTCGCGATCAACACCAAATTTCTTGGGCCGCAGGATGACGAGACGTTCGCCGCCACCAGCTTTCTCGCCACCAACCTCGCCAAACAGGGTCGCCCGGCCGAAGCATTGCCACTGCGCCGCGACCTGCTCACCGCGCGCACCGCGCAGTTTGGCGAGCGGCACTCTAAGACGATCGCCGCGACCGGCAACCTCGCCGGGCTGATGCTCGAACTCGGCGACATGCAGGGCGCCGAGAAACTGTTTCGGCAGGCGCTCGCCGCCAACGTCGCGCTGCACGGCGAACAGCATCGCGAAACCGCATCGCAATATGCCAATCTTGCGGTCGCGCTGCGCGGCTTGGGGCGTTTCGAAGAGGCGGCGACGATGCTCGACAAGGCGTTGGCGATCGACGAGACGATGACCGGCCCCAATGGCCCCGACGTCGCGCTGCATCATTACAACCGTGCAATCAATTTCACCGAACTCAGCCGCTATGCCGATGCCGAGGCGGCCGCGAACCGGGCGCTGACCATCTGGCGGGCGACCAAGGGTGATGACAGCACCGATGCCGCGCTCGGCTATACCGTGCTCGGCTATTGCTACAGCCTGACGGGACGGTTCGCCGAAGCCGACACAGCGTATCGCAAGGCGCTCGCGATCCGCACCAAATGGCTCGGCGAGGGCCACCCGCTGACGGCGGAGGCGTCGAACAACCTTGCGCTCAGCATGGATAATCAGGGCTTGCCGCCGAGCGCGATCGAACCGCTGCTGCGCAAGGCGCTCGATACGACGCGCCGCGCGTTCGGCGAAAGCAGCGAACGCACCGCGACGCTATACGCCAATGTCGCGCATAACCTGAACCAGCAGGGCCGTTATGCCGAGGCCGAGCCGATGTATCGGCGCGCGCTCGACATCCACGCGGGCATCGCCGGCCGCGACAGCCCCTCCTACGCTTCGACGCTGATCAACCTCGGTTACAATTTGCGCGACGGCGGCCAGGGCGAGCGCGCCGAACCGTTGATGCGCCAGGCGCTCACGGTTTTTCGCGCCAAGTTCGGGGAGGATAATCCCGAAACCGCCTGGGCCTATCTCAGCCTCGGGACGACGCTCGGCGGCCTTGGGCGCTACGCCGAAGAGGCCGAGATGAGCGGCAAGGCGCTCGCCATCCGTCGCCGCTTGCTGGGCGAGGACCATCCGCTGACCGCGGTCGCGTACAACAATGTCGGCTCGGCGCTCGTCCGGAACGACCGCAGCGGCACGGGCGACCGCGCCGCCGAACCCTATTTTCGACAGGCGCTCGCGATCCTGCGGCGCAGCGTCGGCGACGCGCATATCGACACCGCGCGCGCCTACGAAAATCTGGCCCTGACCCTGCTGCGGCAGGACAAGGCCGTCGAAGCCGAAGCCGCCGCGGCGCAGGCCGTCACAATCTTGCGGCGGCTGAACGAACAGAGCGCGGCGGGCAGCGGCGCCGTCGGGCTGGCGGCGCTCGACCGGCAGCAAGTGGCGCCCGATCGCAGCATTTTCACGACCTACATGAACGCGGCCTTCGCCCTGATGGACGCCACCCCCGACGCGGCGACACAGGCGCAAATCCAGGATCGCGTCTTTCGCGCCGCGCAGGATGCCATCGCTTCCGCCTCGGGCCGCGCGGTGCTGCAAACCGCCGCGCGCAGCGCTGCCAAGACCCCTCAAATGGCCGAAGCGGTGCGCCAGGAACAGGATCTCGCTACCAAAGCCAACCTGATCGACAAGAACTTGCTGCGCGCCCTCGCCGCGCGCAAACCGGTCGAGGCGGCGCGACTGCGCGGCGAACTCGATACGGTGCAGGCCGAGCTCGCCGACGTCAGCGCGCTGATCGACAAAAAATACCCCGCCTATCGCCAGCTCGTCTCACCGCGCCCGATCAGCCTTGCCGAAGCGCGGCAGGCGCTACAGCCCGGCGAGGCGCTGCTGCTAATGACCGAGGCGTCGAATGCGCTGCACCTGTTTGTCGTCACCCCGACCTCGGTCGGGTGGAGCCGTCCAGGCAAGGAAGTTGCCGTCGTCCTGAAACAGATTTCGGATCTGCGCTGCGACGTCGATTTCGCGACCTGTTCGGCGGCACGCAAGGCCGAACTCGACGCGCTGGCGATGTCGCCGATGGAGCTCGAAGGCCATCGCCGCTTCGATCTCGACACCGCCAACGCGCTCTACAAGCTGCTGATTGAACCGGTCGAACCATTGCTCAAGGACAGCCAGCGTATCTATGTCGCCAGCTCGGGCAAGCTCGGCGACCTGCCGCTCGCCATGCTCTCGTCGACCGCGCGACCCGAAGGCGCCGACGTCGCCGACCCCGACACGCTGGCGCGCGCCAATTGGCTGTCCGACCGCTTTGCCTTCACCAGCCTGCCCGCGGTCGCGGCGCTGACGCTGGCGCGTGAACCGCGCGCCGCGCGGCGCAATACGCGCTTCAGCGGCTATGGCGCGCCCGTCCTGATCGGCGGCGACACCGGGTCGCGCGCCGGTATCGGGGTCTTTCGCGGCATGTCCGAATCGGGGTCCCCGCTCGCCGATCCCGACGCGCTGCGCCGCCTCGCGCCGCTGCCCGGAACCAAGATCGAACTTGCCGCGATGGCCAAATTGTTCGGCGCCGCCCCAAGCCAGCTCACCATCGACGGCAAAGCGACCGAGGCCGCGCTGCGGCAGGATCCGGCGCTCGCAACGAGCGACATCATCGCCATCGCCACCCACGGCCTGCTCCCCGAACCGGGGCTCGGCTTTACCGAGCCGGGCTTGGTGCTCACCCCGCCGACCACCCCCAGCGACAGCGACGACGGCCTGCTGACCGCGACCGAAGCCGCACGGCTGACCCTCTCGGCCGACTGGGTGATCCTCTCGGCGTGCAACACCGCGTCGGCCGAAAATTCGGGCGGCGGCGACAGCCTGTCGGCGCTCGCACGCGGATTTCTCTATGCGGGGGCCGACGCGCTGCTCGCCAGCCACTGGCGCGTGTCGGACGATGCAACCGCGGTGCTCACCGTCGAAACGCTGCTGGCGCGCCGTACCAACCCCGCGCTATCGCGCGCGCAGGCGCTGCAACAGGGCATGGCCGCGGTGCGCAGCGGCAAACGCGCCGATGGCAGCGCGATCGCGGGTTGGAAAGCCGCCTGGGCACATCCCGCCGCCTGGGCGGCCTTCACGAACATCGCCAATCGCGACGATTGATTTCCCTTCGGTGTGGCGCCCATTATAGCGGCGCCACACTGAACGGAGTATCTCGCCGATGCCAATCATGGCCGCCCGCGTTTATCACGACGGCAAACTTGTCCGCGACATCGGTCCCGACGAGGAACTGCCCGACGATTGCGACGAGGGCGATTTTTTCTGGCTGGGCCTCTACGAACCGACCCCCGGCGAGCTTGAGGGCATCGCCAAACGCTTCGGCCTCCATCCGCTCGCGGTCGAGGATGCGACGAAGGCCAAACAGCTGCCCAAGGTCGAAGTCTATGGGGACCAGCTGTTCATCATCGCCAGCACCGGCAACCTTGGCGGCGGGACGATCCAGTCGGGTGAGACCGCGATCTTTGTCGGGCGCCATTTCATCGTCACCGTCCGCCACGGCTCGGCGCGCACCCACAGCGACGTGCGCGCGCGGCTCGAAACCTTGCCCGCCAAGCTCGCGCACGGCCCCGACTATGTCCTCTATGCAATCGTCGATTTCATCGTCGACGGCTATTTCCCGCTGATCGACGCAATCGAGGACCGGATGCTGCTCGTCGAAGACAGCGTGATGGACACCCCGCTCGACGCCGCCGCGATCCGCCAGCTTTATGCCCAGCGCCACGAAGTTATCCGCTTCCAACGGCTCGCCGGATTGATGAAGGACGTCGCCGGGCGCCTCGCGGGCGAGGATGACCTGCCGTGCATCGACCCCGCCGTGCGCCCGTTTTTCCGCGACGTGTGGGATCATGTCCAGCGCGCCGAATTCCGCCTCACTGGCCTCCGCGATGTCGCCGCGTCGGTGATCGAAACCAACGGCATGCTGGAACAGCAACGCCAAGGCGTCATCACCCGCCAGCTCGCCGCCTGGGCCGCGATCCTCGCGGTGCCGACCGCCATCGCTGGCATCTACGGCATGAATTTCGACTTCATGCCCGAACTCGACTGGGCGCTTGGCTATCCCTTTGCGCTGACCCTGATCTTCGGCGGCTCGGGGCTCGTCTTCTGGCGCTTCAAGAGCATCGGCTGGTTATAGGCACCCATTTGCCCTTGGTGCGGCTGGTCAGATGATATTGCCAGCAGCGGTCGCAGCGATAGGGCCGTAGCGCCAGCCCCGCGACCTTGGCCGCGTCGATCGCCGCCGCGGGCGACCCATAGCGGGCTTTACGAATGCAAACGCTCTGCCGCGTCCGCATGGCGTCAGCCCGCCATCACCTTTGCGATCATCCGCTCTTCCTTGGCGATCCATGACGCGATGCTCGGCCGCGACAGGATGGCTTCGCTCCACGCCGCCGCCTTGGGATAGGCCGCCGCATCGACCCCGCATCCGCAGTGGCGCAGGTTCATCACCGGCGATGCGACCGCCAGGTCGGCGAGGGTCAGCCGGTCGCCGACCAGAAATCCCGACGCCGGGATCGCGCTTTCCAGATACGCCAGCAGCTTCGGCAGCTCCTCGGCCTCGGCTTGCGCCGCTGCCGCCAAATCGCCCTCGCGCCCCAGGAATTTCGGCGCAACGATACGGTTGAAGAACATCTTGCCGCCGCACGCTGCCAGCACCGTATCGCCAAACTCGTCCCACCAGATCACCCGCCCGCGCTCCTGCGCGTCGGTCGGGATCAACGGCGGCTCGGGATATTTGGCTTCCAGATAATGGATGATCGCGCTCGAATCGGCGAGGGTGAAGCCATCGTCCTCCATCGCGGGCATCTTGCCAAGCGGCGACGCGGCGCGGAAGCCCGGATCGGGGTCGGCGATCCCGACACCCTTCAGCTCGAAATCAATCCCTTTTTCGCCCAGATACGCCAGCACTTTGCGCACGAACGGCGACACCAAAGACCCGTATATAATCATCCCGCGACGCTCCTTTTCCAGAGGTTGCAGCATAGGCGAAAGGTTGCGCTCTACAACCCATTCGCCGCAATATCGCCGCCCCGCGAAATATTCTTGCCAACGCCCGCGCCGCGTGGAACATCCGGAATGCGAGGGGGCGCTGCCACGGCAGCCAGCAGGCAGGAATATTGAATGCGCCCTAATTCATGGGCAGATCGGCTGTTGGCGCTGCTGGTCCGGTTTGTCGGGCTGGTCATCCTCTTGGCAACGCTCGCCGCCGCCACTGCAAGTTTCCTGTATAATCAATCGGAAGAGGCCGATCGCGCCGAGCGTGTCGCGGCGCAGGTCAACATGCGGCTGCACGATCATGTCGCGGTGCTCAAGGGCGTGCGCGCGCTCTATCAATCGGACGCCGCCGCCAGCGGCCCCGGCATCCGCGCCTACCTTGCCGCGCTTCAGCCGCAGGTACAGGCGCCGGGGATGGAAGGCGTCGGTATCGCTGCGGCGATGCGCGCCGACACCCCCGCTGCGGTCGAGGCGAAACTCCGCGAAAATTACGGCCGCGACATCAAGGTGTGGCCCGCGACCGACCAGCGGGTCGGCTTTGCCGTCGTCCTCGTCGAACCCTATACGCCGCGCCGCAACGCCGCGCTCGGCTTCGACATGTACAGCGATCCGACCCGCCGCGCCGCGATGCGTCGGGCCTGGCAAACCGGCCAGCCGGCGGCGAGCGGCATCGTCCACCTCGCGCAGGAAAAGGCCGCGACGGTCAAGCAGCCCGGGTTTCTGATTTACGTTCCTGTCTATGCCCGCGCCCCGGCCGGGGCCAACCCCGACACCATCGCGACCGCCACTGGCGTGCGTCCTGTCGAGGCGTTCGTCTATGCCCCCTTCCGTACCAACGACATGATGAAAGCCGTGCTCGGCTCGCAGCTCGATACCATCGACGGCATCGAAATTTATGCCGGCGAAGGTCCGTCGGCGCCGCTCGTCTTCAGCAAAGGGACAATGGGCTGGGACGCGCAGGAGCAGATACTGCGCGTCGCCGACCGGCAATGGACTATGCGGATTTCCTATGGCCGCCTGCTCGAACGGCTCGGGCGGCCGCTGGCGATCATGATCTTCGGCATCGCCGTCGCGCTGCTCGCAACCCAGCTCCACCGCGTCCAGCGGCGGCGCATCGACGCATTTCAGGCGCTCGCCGCCGAAAAGGCGCGCCATGCCGAGGACCGCGAGCTGATGATCGGCGAAATGGCGCACCGGATGAAAAACGCCTTCGCGCGCATCGGCGCGCTTGCGCGCATCACGCTGCGCGAATCGGCCAGCCTTGACGAGTTCGAGACCAAATTCGACGGCCGCATGCGCGCGCTGTCCGACGCCAAGCAGATGCTGGTCACCGGCGCGGTCGATTCGGTTGAGCTCGGCAAGATCGTCCGCCGCGAACTCGAACTCGCGGGGCGCTCGCCCGAACAGATGGCCGCGGTGACCGGCCCCGACGTCCGCCTCGACGACGAAGGTGCGCAGGCGCTGTCGCTTGCGATCCATGAATTCGTCACCAACAGTATCAAATATGGCGCGCTCGCGGGCCAAGGCGACCTCGCGGTAGGCTGGCGCCGCGACGGCAGCGACATCGAACTCAGCTGGACCGAAAGCGGCCTGCCCGAAACCCCGCAAATCGACAGCGAAAGCTTCGGCACCCACTTCATCCGCTCGCTGATCGAACGACAGCTCAAGGGCAGCTGGGACCGCAGCGCCGCCGACCGCCGCCTTTCCATCACCATCCGCTGGCCCGACCGTGATCCGGGCCAGCACGGCCATGCCGACCCGCGGTGACCGGCGATTGACAAGCCGCCCCCTCGCGGCAACAGACCCAGCAAGGGGAGAGAGGCCGCCATGACCGCAAAGATGCTGCGCCCGACATCGTTCGACGTCGCCGAGCGTGCCGGGGTGTCGCAATCGACCGTCTCGCGCGCCTTGCGCAACTCCCCCGGCGTCAACGCCGAAACCCGCGCTCGCGTTTCCGCTGCCGCGCGCGCGCTGGGCTATGTCGTCGACCGCCACGCCTCGTCGCTGCGGCTGAAAAGCAGCGAGACGATTGCGCTCGTCACCATCTGCCGTCCCGGCGAAGATCGCAGCGCGATCAACCCTTTCTACTTCGCGCTGCTCGGCAGCATCGCCGCCGCAACCTCGGCGCGAGGCTTCAATCTGCTCGTCTCGTTCCAGGAGAGCGAAGCCAATTTCCGCGCCGATTTCGTCGCGTCGGGGCTGGCGGACGCGATGATCGTCATCGGCACCACCAGCAACCGCGCCGCCTGGGATTATTTCGCGCAGGCGCAAGCATCGGGGCTCGACTTCGTCTGCTGGGGCAGCCCCGGCAGCCCGTTCCACTGGATGCGCAGCGAAAATGACGAGGGCGGCCAGCTTGCCGCCGCGCATTTCGTCCAGACCGGCCGCCGCCGCATCGCCTTTGTCGGGCCGCAGCAATCGCCGCAGCGCCAGTTCGACGAGCGCCGCGACGGCTTCACCGCGACGCTGGCCGCGCACGGGATGACGCCGATCATCGCCGAACCCCCTGCCGCCGCCGACCGCCACGCCCAGGGCGTTGCCGCGGCCCATGCGCTGCTCGAAGCGCACCCCGACACCGACGCGATCTTTGCGGCGTCCGACATGCTCGCGCTCGGCGTGCTGCAAGGTCTCAAGGACGCGGGGCGCCGCGTACCACAGGACGTCGCGCTGATCGGCTTCGACGGCATCCGCGCCGGGACCATGGCCGACCCCGCGCTCACGACGCTCGAACCCGATCTCGACGCGGCGGGCGAAGCACTCGTCGCAATGGCGCTCGAGGATGACGAACGCACCCGCAGCGGCACGCGTATCCCGGTTCATCTGGTCGTGCGCGGAACCGCCTGACGGCTCATGCCCTTATAGGATACTGTGACCTAACGCACAGAAAAGTAACACTTCGTTATCCATAGCGCTGCTACCTTCGGGGGCAGAGAGGCAAGCATTTTGTCGGGTCAGTTTTTCATCCAGTTGCTCAATCCGGGCATCGGCCTGTTGTTCGCGGCCGCCTTTTTCCTGCTGTGGCTGAACCGCCGCGACCGCTATGTGGCTTATGCTGCGGGCGCCTACACTGCGTCGGCGATCGCCTTCCTCATCCTTGATGTCGGCCCCGCGCTGCCGCACGAACTGCACCGCATTCCCGCCAATATCGGCTTTCTCGCCACCGGCGCGCTGTTCGCCGCCGCCATCATCGGCCGCTATGGCCTGCCGATCCCTTGGCGGTCGATGGCCGTCACCAGCGCGGCGGCGATGGCGGTCTTTTTGTGGTTCCTGCTCGGCCAGCCCAGCATCGGCGGCCGTATCCTGTCGATCAGCATCGGTGCCGGGATCATCGCCGCGATGATCGTCCGCGCGCTGCGGCCGCTCAAGAAACGCTATGCGATTGACCGCGTGCTGTTCTGGGTCGCCGCGCTGTCGGTGATCAACCTGACCGCGCGCCCGATCGTCCTGCTCGCGCTCGGCGGCGGTTTCGACAATTATGACGGCTTCCAGCAGTCGGTGTACTGGACCACGGTCCAGTTTACGCAGGCGATGGTGTCGATTCTTGCCGCGATCAGCTTGATGGTCGCGGTCGCCATCGATCAGATCAGCGAACTGCGCCGCCAGGTCGACGACGACAATCTGTCGGGCCTGCTCAACCGCCGCGGGTTCGAGGCCAAGGCCGGATCGGCGCTGCGCCGTTGCCTCGACGACGGTCGCCCGGTGGCGCTGATGATCGCAGATCTCGACCATTTCAAGCGCGTCAACGACAGCTATGGCCACGCCGTCGGCGACGCGATCATCGCGGCGTTTGGCGCCCATGTCCGCGCCATCGCCCCCGCAGAAATGATCGCCGGCCGCATCGGCGGCGAAGAATTTGCGCTGCTCGTCCCCGGCGCGGGGATCGAGACGGCGCGCCAGTTTGCTGAAGCGGTGCGCACCGGGCTTGCCGCGGCGGCCGCCGATCGCATTCCGGCGGCGCTGGTCCCCACCGCCAGCATCGGGCTGACCATCGGCGTCCCCGGCGCCAATCTGTCGGCGCTGATGCACGAGGCGGATCAGGCGCTCTACGAAGCGAAGCGCACCGGCCGCGACCGCGTCCGCACCTTCACCCCCGCATCGGTGCGTCTGGCCGCAGGCGGCGGCTGACGAAAATTTGTGATCCGGGTCACAAGGGCGATGCCATCGGTGCGATAGCAGGTTCGCATGACCGAAGGCGCCGCTGGCCGCGGCCATGCCCTTCAACGAACAGGAGAAGATATGAAACTCGTCGCCGCCACCCTCGCCGCGCTACTCCCCTTGTCGGCGTGCGCCGAGGCTGAAAACCCGAACGCCGAACCCGCCAAAGCCGCCGCCAGCGAACCCAAAATCAGCCCCTCCATCCCGCTCAGCGTCAAAGAAGCCCGCCGCGGCCCGGTCGATCTGACGCCCTACATCGGCAAATATCCATTCGATGTCGTGAACGGCCACCGCTTCCTCGATCACCCCGCGGTCAAGGCGGCAATCACTGCTGCGGTCCCCGATGCCAAAACGCGCGCCGGCATTGCCTTTGCCGACCGCAGCCTCGGCGTGCCGATCGTCCGCGTCGCCGGCGGGCGCATCCTGATCTGGGGCGGCGAATGGCGCGCCGAGGATCGCTATAACTGGGCCGTGGTGATCGCACCCGACGGTTCAAAGCCCGAGGTCTGCATCTATGACGCGGGCGAATATGACTCAGACTTGCAGTCGTCGTCCTGGTTCATCCCTGGCCAGCCCGAGGTGATGAAACAAGGCACATGCCCGTCATCGGCAGAGGATTATCCACCCGCCGACATCGCCGCAGGGTAAATCAGCGCCGCCGCGTGCGCGTCTATCCGCCGATCAGCCGTTCGACGATCGCCTGATGCCGCGGCTTGCCGCTGGCGGCATCCACCGCGGCGACAAAATTGCCATCGATCCGCATCGCAACATAGCCATGGACGACGCTGCTCAGCGCGATGAGCAATGTCGTCGCGTCGTCGCTTTGTCCGTGCGGTAGCGCCAGCACATCCTCTTCGATGCCCGCATAGAGCCCATCGATCAGCTCGGCCAACGCCGCGTCGTGCGGATCGAGCATGTCCATCCGCCACATCATCCGGTAGCGGTTCGGGTGCGCCAGCGCATAAGCGACATAGGCATCGGCAAAGGCGATGATGCGCGCCCGCGGCGCCGGCGATGCCGCGGCGCGCGCTGTCGACGCCCCGGCGCGCAGATCGGTAAAGCAATGGACGGCCAGCGCGGTCAGCAACGCGCGCCGGTCGGCAAAATGATTGGCCGGCGCCGCGTGCGACACCCCCGACGCGCGCGCCACGGCACGGATCGTCACCGCCTCCACCCCCTCGCGATCGAGCAGGCCCAGTGCGGTATCGATCAGCAGCTGGCGCAGCGCGCCATGATGTTCGCCTCGTTTCATGCGGCATCATTGATAGCGTCAATCGCGCGATGCAAGCCGGACAATGGCGGACCGGCGCTTTGCCCGCTCGGTATGCCCGTCCGGCCAGCCTGTGGTGGCCGCGCGCGCCGGCACAGCTGTTACCCCGGATCATGTCATTGGTCCCTGCGGTCATCGACCACGGTGTATTATTAGCATAATACTGCGTCCGAACCAGCCGACAGGAGGGACGCTGCCCGTTTTGACACTGCTCTCACGCTGCCCGCCCGATACATCGCCGGTCGCAGCACCCCGATGGCAGCCCATGTCTTAATTGACAGTGTCAATATACTGGCACTATATTGACACTGTCAATTGGAGTCGCAGCATGCATCGCATCGTCCTTACCCTTGCCCTGATCCCCTTCGGCGTCCTCACCCCGATCCTCGAATTGGGCATGACGCATGTGTTGAATCCCAACTGGCCAGGCCACGCACGGCTGCACGAGGTGTGGCAGCTGCTCACCAACAGCTCGCTCGCGATGCTCTGCCTGTGGCTGATCTGGTGCAGTAGGCAGGTGCGGCTTCCCGCGCTGATCGCCTTCATCATCTCGCTCGGCTTTCTGATCGCCTACGCGCTCAGCCCGCTCTACGGCGGCACGATGCGCCACAGCGACGGCAGCGAGATTGCGATCGGCGGCGTCAATGTCGCCGTGACGATGATGCTCGTCGCGACGACCGCGATCGGCGCCGTCCTCGCCTCGACCTTCTGCGCCCCGCGCGCAGGACCAACGCCATAAGATCGTCCGACGCCGCCCTACTGCTTACATTTTCAGCGCTTTTCCCTTTATCAGGCGGCCTCGAATTGCGGGGCGGTCCGGTGCCTGCAAGATCACCGCGTCGCCGTCGATCGACAATTTGAAGCAATCTCTATCTTGAAGTTTCGTCCGCTGCCCGACGGCGCACAGCTTGCCGTCGCGCTGCAACAGCCACTGAATCGGCTCGATCGCGCGGTCACCCCATTTCGCCAGACCGGCACCGCCGCGCTGAAAATAGATCCGGCTGTCGGTCTTGGCTTGCCGGTCAGTCGCCTTCAGCAGCAGCGTCTTGTTGACCAGCGCCGCGGCCAGCTTCCGGTTGGCCGCATCGACCGCGGGCGACAGGTTCCGGGCATCACCCTGCGCCAGCTTGGCGTGCGACAAACCAACGCGCGCGTGACGCAAGGTGACCAGATCACCGGCGATCGACACGGTTGCGCAAAAATCCTCTTTCACCCCGCCGCCACTGAAACACAGCTGGTCATCCTTGCCGCGGATCGACCATCGATCATCGGGCAGCAGCGCCCAATGATCGAAGTAGGGCTGATCATTAAGCGCCTGTCGCACCGTGCCATTGGCCCCGAAATACTGGGCTCTGTACTCCCGGCTCCCCCCTTGAGGGATGAATATAATCGTATTGCCAACCAGCGCCTTAATCGCCGCTTTCCCAACGAAGCTTTCGCCGGACGCTCTCGCCGGATCGAGCTTCCAGACATCGCCTTCCAACACCTGCCCGGTCCAGACTGGTCCGGTCTTCGGGGCTAATGTCGCACGTCCGCCGTCGACCGTCAGGATCCCGCAGTCGCCTTCCCAGGATTTGCGTCCGACATCGGTCACGCAGAATTGGCCGTCCGACAGATTAACCCAGCGGACAATGCGCGGCTCGCTCGCGCCGTCCGGCCCCCGCGTCGCCGCCTGTCCGGTTCCGTCCAGCCACAGAAAAACGGCTGTCTCGACGCCGGGCTGGTCGGGTTTGGCGTAAACCAGCGTATTGCCGATCAGCGCACCAACGGCATGATGGGCGACGAGCGGGCGCGGCGCCTCTTGGGCATTGGTGGCAACGCCTGCGACATGCGCAAAGCCCAATATGGCCGCCCCGACAATCCACGGCCGGATTTTCGTCATCTGCCTCACCGGTTTCTCGCCTCGCTGGCCTGCGCATGACGCCTGCGGCGACATGGACTACCCCCATAACCGCTCTGCGCCTGCACAATGAAGCGATTTTTCCGACCCGATGCGGCGCGCTGCCCGCAGCCACCCCGGTCGGATCGACGGCGTCGGCAGCACCCTTGCGCACCCGGTTGACGGGCCGCTGCGAAAGGTACAAACCCGCGCCATCGGACAGCAAAAGGGACGGCTTTTCATGCGCAAACTGGCAATTTTGGGCGCAAGCCTGCTCGTGCTTTCGGTTCACCCCAGCTTCGCGCAGGAAACGCCCGCACCGCCCGCGCTGGAAGCGGCCGCCCTCACGCCCGCACCTGCCGCCATGTCCGCCGCGGCGGTCGGCAGCGCACGCACCGCGCCCGAACGCCGCTTGACCGGCGCCGACCTGTTCGACCTCGCCATCGCCGCCGATCCGCAAATCAGCTCCGACGGCCGCCACATCGCCTACGTCCGCCGCGCAAACGACATCATGACCGACCGCGCGGTCAACTCGATCTGGCTGATCGATACCGCCTCTGGCGAGGAAACCCCGCTCGCCGGGCGGCAGGGCGGTGCCTTTGCGCCGCGCTGGTCGCCCGACGGCAAGCGCCTCGCCTATGCCTCGACCGAGGGCGGCAGCGCGCAGCTGTGGGTGCGCTGGATGGCGGGGGGCGAGGCGGTGCGGCTGACCGGCCTGCCGACCGCGCCCTCGTCGCTCGCCTGGGCGCCCGACGGCCGTTCGATCGCCTACACGATGCTGGTCAAGGACGAGGGGCTCAAACTCGGCAAGGCGCCCGCGAACAAGCCCGAGGGTGCGAAATGGGCCGAACCGCTCGAGGTCCGCGACCTCCTCGCCTACCGCGCCGACGGACAGGGCTATATCGAACCGGGGTTCGAGAAGATCTTCCTCGTCCCCGCCACCGGCGGCGCGCCGCGCCAACTCACCTTCGGCCCCTATCACGACAATGGGCCATTGAGCTGGTCGCGCGACGGCCGCACCCTCTATTTTGCTGCCAATCGCAAGGCTGACTGGGAAACCGACCCGGTCGAAAGCGAAGTCCACGCCCTTGATGTCGCCAGCGGTCGCATCGCCGCGCTGACCGACCGCAACGGTCCCGACGCCAACCCGCTCGTCTCGCCCGACGGCGGCAAGATCGCGTATCTCGGCTTCGACGACGCCCGCCGCGCCTATGAAAACACCAATCTCTATGTGATGAACCCCGACGGCTCGGGCCGCCGCAACCTCACCGAAAACTGGGACTACAGCGTCGACGCCATCGCATGGGGCGACGGCGGCCGCGCGCTCTACGCGCAGTACGACGACCATGGCGAAACCCGCGTCGCGCGCATCGGCCTCGACGGATCGGTCCGCGACGTCGCCAAGGGATTGTCGGGCGGCGGGCTCGACCGCCCCTATGTCGGCGGCAGCTTCACCGTGTCCGACAGCGGCGCCATCGCCTTCACCGGCGGCACCGCGACGCGCCCCGCCGAAGTCCAGCTCGCGCGCGGCGGATCGACGCGCATCCTCACCGACCTCAACCGTAGCTTGCGCGAAGTGAAGTCGCTCGGCGAGGTCCGCAAGATCACCACCGCCTCCAGCCACGATGGCAGGCCGATCGAAGGCTGGCTGACCCTGCCCCCCGGCTATGTCGAGGGCGCGCGGGTGCCGCTGATCCTCGAAATCCACGGCGGCCCGTTCCAGGCCTATGGCCCGCATTTCTCGACCGACAACCAGCTGTACGCCGCCGGCGGCTATGCGGTCCTTTCGGCCAACCCGCGCGGCTCGACCAGCTATGGCGAAGCCTTCGCGAACGAGATCGACAAGGCCTATCCCGGCAATGACTATTTCGACCTGATCAGCATCGTCGACCGCGCCATCGCGCTCGGCGTCGCCGATCCCGACGCCTTGTTCGTCACTGGCGGGTCGGGCGGCGGGGTGCTCACCAGCTGGATCGTCGGCAAAACCAACCGCTTCAAGGCCGCGGTCACCCAGAAACCGGTGATCAACTGGACGACGCAGGCACTCACCGCCGACAACCCCGCCTTCTTCGGCCCCTATTGGCTCGGCGCGATGCCGTGGGAAAAGCCCGAACTTTACTGGTCGCTGTCGCCGCTGTCGCTCGTCGGCAATGTCGAAACTCCGACCCTCGTCATCGTCGGCGCCGAAGATTACCGCACCCCGGTCAGCGAATCCGAACAATATTACACCGCGCTCCGCCTGCGCGGCGTCCCCACCGCGCTGGTCAAGATCCCCGGCGCCAGCCACGGCGGCATCGCAGCGCGCCCGTCGCAGTCAGCCGCCAAGGCCGCCACGATCCTCGCCTGGTTCGAAAAATACCGCAAAGGCTGGATCCGCCCGGCAGCACCCGCCGCGCGCTGATCCTCCGGCGCGGCTGTGATCACGATCACCGCGGCCTGTGGCAAGTCGCCATAGGATGATCGCCCCAGGCTGATTACAGCCCGGCAAGAACGGAAACATGGTCGTGCATAAACTGTTCGTGGTGTCGCTCGCCCTCCTGATGACCGCGCTGGTTCCATCGGGCTCTCCCGCTCGCGGTGCCGAGCCGCACTTCACCCCGCTCGACGAGATCGAACGCGTGCGCGAAGCCGGGTGCGGCATCGGCAATTTTGAGGAATTTCTGGCTTGGTATAGCAGCGCGACCACCGGCGGCGGCTGGCTCGAGCAGATCATCTTTACCAGCTACATGGTGAAGGTGAGCAAGCTCGCCGAGCCCGCCGATCCCGGCTATTGGGTCAATCGCGAGCAATATCTGGGCCAGTTCCGCATTACATCGAGCGATTACCGGTTCAGCCGCGAAGTCGCGCCTGACAAGCTTCCGGCCGAGTATCGCCGCGTCACCCTGACGCGCCTCGGCGACGCGCAATATCGCGTCGACTGGCGCGGCGGGCTGCCCTTCGCCGGGGTCGAGGGCGCCGATCGCGAGGCGCAGGCCGGCGCTTATATTTTCGAGCACAAAAAGGATTGCTGGTATCTCACCGGCGATCTGCGCTGATCGGAGCAAGCCAGATGCGTTTTCGCCATTGCCTGAGCCTTCTCCCGCTGCTTTCGCTGTTGCTGCTGGCCCCCTCGGCGGCCGATGCCCGCTACATCGTCAAGGAAGCCGAACCGCCGCCATCGCAGAAAGTGTCGCTCGACACGTCCACAGAAGGATGGATCTGGCGCATCGACTGCACAGTCGAACAGACGCTGGAGGGCGGCACGATATCGCTGGCCCGCTTGTACACCGACGAAGGCGAACTGGATGGCGGTGATTTCATGCGCTGGAATCCCAGCGCCTATGACCCGCAGAAATCCCAGCGCCCACTCGACATCGAGCTGTCGTACATCTGGGATCCCGCGCGCCAGCCCGCGGTCGAACCGCGCAAGATCGAACTCAAGCTGCGCGTCGGCATCGACACCGACCTGCCCGAAGTCGCCCTGATTCACATGCAGCGGCCCTTTCCGGTGACACCGCGCGGCATCATCGGCAGCACCGGGTTATCGACGCAGATTTTTCCCTATGGCAGTTTCGACCCGAAGAACGGTCGTGGCGAACTGCCGCTCGGCGACCTGCTCGCTTATGCCGAGGGGTATGACACACTCGGCTGGACGCTGATCCGGCCATCCGACCGGCTCGGCGGCGACCAGGAACTCGCGCGCGGCACCCTCGACATCGCGGCGCTGCGGCAGGCGGTCGCGGCGCTGCCCGCGCTCCGCACCGCCCTCGCCGCCAAAACCCCCGACCCCATCGCGCGCTGTGAACGCGTCCTGTGGCCCGACACTCCTAGACATTGAGCCAAGCCCATGAACGCCCATATTCATTCATCGAACATTCTGCACCGCCGCGCTAAGCCGCATGCCATGATCGACAATATCATCATTGCCGACGACCATCCGATTTTTCGCGCCGGGCTGGGCCAACTGGTCGGCAGCGCCTTCCCGCATCTGGCGGTCCATCAGGCGGGCACCGTCGACGAGATGCTGTGCGTCGCCGAACGCGAGGGCGCGCCGCAGCTGTTCACCGTCGACCTGCTGTTCCCCGGCATGGACCCCGCCGAAACACTGCCGATGATGCGCCGCCGCTTCCCGCGCTCGTCGATCGCGGTGGTGTCGATGCTCGACGATGATGCCACCATCGACCGCGTGATGCGCTGCGGCGCCGATGGCTATATCGCCAAATCGGTGCGCCCCGACCGTATGGTCGCGGGGCTGCACGCGCTGCAACAGGGCGAGTTTGTCGTGCTTAAGCCCGACCAGCCCTCGGTACAAACGATGCCCGCGGCGGCGCCCACGCTGACCGATCGCCAAGTCGAGGTGCTGACGATGCTCGCGCAAAAGCAATCGAACAAACAGATCGCGCGCAGCCTTGCCCTCTCACACTTCACCGTCCGCAACCATGTCTCGCACCTGCTGCGCACGATGGGCGCCTCGACGCGCACCGAACTCGCCGAAAAGGCCCGCCACGTCGGCCTCATCGCTTAGCACCGCGCGGGAACCCAACGCACCCCCACGCGTAAACCCGGTAACACCAACAAATGGAGGCAATATCGGTGGATATTCGGCACCTTACGCTCATCGCTGCGGCCGGCATCGGTCTTGCGGGCTGCAACGTCAGCGACGCGCCGCCGTCTGACGAAACGACCGCCACCACCGCCGCTTCCGATACCGGCGTGACCCGCGAGCCGATGGCCACCCCCGAACCTGCCCCCGTCGCCCGCATGCCCGCGCAGGCCGCGATCCAGAGCCAGCCCGGCCCCGACGGCGCGCAGGTCGACCTGCTGAAAGTTGCGGTCACCGGCGACATTCTGACCGTCACCCTGCGCTGTTCGAGCGACCAGAAAATCAACAGCCAGTCGTTCAACGTCGACAAGATCAGCGTCATTGACGATAGCACGTCACAGCGCCTGGGCGTACTCAAGGATGACAAGGCCGACTGGATGGCGTCGAACGTCAGCGGCAATTTCCTGAGCACCGAATGCGAGGTCAAGCCCGGCATCTTCTGGGTCAAATTCCCCGCCCCGCCGGTGGCCAGCCCGACGGTTTCGATCAACCTGCCCGAAGTCGCCCCGTTCGACGGCATCCCGGTCACGCGATGACGCGCCGCACGCTCGCGCTGTCGATGCTGGCTCTCGCCGCCTGCACGCCCGCTGCTGACAGCGAGCAGGCGCCGGCGGACGCCACTGCCACGACTGGCACGTCCGCGCCCGTCGCGCCCGCAACCCCGGCCACGTCCGCCCGCGGCGGTGTCACCGGCACCGTCAGCAATCTGAGCGGCGACATCAGCGGGCTGAACATCCGCGTTACCGACATGGGCACGATCATCGATCTCGCGGCCGACACGCTGTTCGAGTTCGACAAGGCCGAGCTGACGCCAGCGGCCGAAGCGCAGCTGCAAAAGGCCGCGGCACTGATCCGCAAGGCGCCGCCCGGCGGCATCCAGGTCATCGGCCACACCGATGCCAAGGGCGACGACGCCTATAACCAGCGCCTGTCCGAAGCCCGCGCCCGCACCGTCGCGGACTGGTTCGCCCGCCAAGTCGGCGTGCGCCAGCGCGAATTTACCGTGTCGGGCAAAGGCGAAACCGCGCCGGTCGCGCCCAATGAAACCGCCACAGGCGCCGACGACCCCGCTGGCCGCACAAAGAACCGCCGCGTCGAGGTCATCCTGCCGCGCTAGTCCATCCGCGGCGAAATCCGGTCTTACTGGCCTTTCAGCTTGATCACCGACGCCCGGATATCGACAAATCGCTGATTGGCCGGATCGAGCTGCAACGCCTGATCAAAATCAGCGATGGCGCGATCATAGTCCTTCGTCTCTTTATACGCGACGCCGCGGTTATAATATATGCTCGCATTCAACGGACTTAATTTAATCGCTTGCGTATATCCGGCAATGGCTTTCGCAGTATCCTTATTATAATGATACATGATCGAACGATTGAACCACGCACCACCGTGACCTGGGTTTACGTCGATCGCCAGATTATAATATCCGATAGCGCGGTTATAGTCCTTTTGACTGTCCCGATAATAATTGCCGATATTGTAATAGGCCGACGCGATGGCATTGCTTGGCGCCCGCTTGGCGGCAATGATCGCCGAGCAGCCTTGAAGAAGCTGGTCGGGGGTGGTTTTTTCACCGAAACACGCCTGCATCAGTTGACCGTCGTCGGGCGCCGCCTGCGCCAGCGCTGCGGTGCCGACCAGCAACCCCGCCGACAGCGTGAATAGGACCCTGCACCGCATATCGACCTCCCACGTTCCGCCAGAATCTGGCCGTCGTCGATCGATCCTACCGTGCGCCGGGGTCGGACGCGCCGCGATTAGAGCACCGGTACCATTTAGCCCCATGGCGCCGACGGCTGGCTCGATGCGCGTCTTGTGACGGATGACGAAGCCGGACGATCCGCCCCACTATTTCTTCACCACCCGCGCCACGACCTTGATCTCGACCACCGCCGTCGGCTCGTACAATCGCGACACCCCGATCGCGGTCCACGCCGGAAAGGGTGCCTTCACATGGCGGTTCTTGACCGCGGCAAAGCCGTCGATGTGCGCGGCCAGGTCGGTGTGAAAGGTGGTGATGTCGACCACATCGTCCCAGCTCGCCCCCGCGCGCGCCAGCGTCGCGGCGATATGCGCAAAGGCGCGCTCATATCCGGGCGCCAGATCGCTCTCCCCCTTCGCCGGCCCCGCGACCACCCCCGACAGGTAAATGGTGTCGCCCGCGATCACCGCGGTCGCATAGCCCACCGCCTCCTGAAACGCCCGCGCCTCGGGATTTTCGGGCATCAGGACGTTGGAGGGGTCGCGCGCGAAGACGGGCGCGGCGAGAAGGGCAAGGCTCAGCATCGCCGTTGCGGTGGCCGCTTGTTTGGTTCGCATGGTCATCTCCCCCTGTTCCCTAGTCAGAGCGGGAAGGTGACAGGGGTTCGGCGGGTGAGCAAGACTGGCAGAGCAACGGACACGGTCCATGGTGAATTGGATATTGTTGCAGCTGTCACCGCAATTCCGGCATTGGATCAACTACGAAAGTGAATCTTGCACGTCTTCCTCCAACACATCGACTTCGCGCTGGACGCACCTTCGAAAGATATCCTCCAAATCTTCTATGGATTTGGCCCTAAGCTCGACTTCTCCTATGCCCATCATCAGCGAAACAAATTCAATCTTTTGCTCATATGTGAAATCATCGAATCTCGGAAAATAGTGAGACTGGTCAAGGTTATGCCGAATCTCATATATCGCTCTAGAGAATCTTTTCACCGAGTTTATGTCGATTCCCGGCGCGTATTTTGCGCAACAACTCCTTACAAACTCGTCCAGTTGCCTCAGTTGTGACATATTTTCTGTTTGGGAAAAGAAGAATATCCATCCCTTTCGCTTACCTTCAAAAAGGCAGCCAGATATCTTCAAGTTCAATCTGAAAATAAGTTTTTCAGATTTTTTTGAATATTTGAATGATGTGAAAACCTTCATTATGTTTTCAAACATTTTTCTATATGAGCTGCCCCTGACACTCAATTTCTCTTCCGAAATTTGATATCCTAGATATTCTGCCCCTTTTGATACCGGTACGATATCCGACTTTCGGCTGCCTTCCACCAGCTTATGGGCAGTAAGTCCGATTGCAGAAAGCTCGACAAAAATTTCCTTAAAGACTCCAGAAGAAAGGTCAGATCGACACAATATCAATATGTCGTCGACATATCTCCAATACTGATACTTTTCCTTAAATTTTCTATCGATGTTTCGTAGAAATATTGAAGATAATATATTAGAAATACTTAGGCCCTGAGGAATACCGATTTCATTGAGCTCAGGCGTCTCAGAAGAGCTTCCGGTGGGATTCTTAATCGCGTTCGAAATCATGCTGGTTGCCAACGGATCAAGGCCAGAACCATTTAGCTCTGCCAACAGAAGATTATGGTTAACTGATGGGAAAAATTCCTGCACGTCCATTCGGACAAAGGAATGACGGGGACCGCAAACCCTTACTGCTGTAGAAATTTCCCTGATATAACGATGGGGCAGCTCACCTTTTGCATCGGGAAATTGAGCGACCAAATAGTCATTTAGCGCTCGTAGCGCTAATCGGTCTCGGATTGTGGGGATGGAAATTTGCCGAGGAGGTCGCTTTGCCCCCTTTGGGATCAAGCGCTCCTTATACCGCGTAAAGCGATATCCTCCAGCAAGCGCCTTACGTGAGATCGTCGCGATTTCATCATCAAGCTGGAGCATGAACTTGTCTCGACGGATTCCATCGCGTCCGACAGCTTTCGATTTTCGACCTTTGTCGAGATACGAGAGTCTCAGCGCCTCAGTCGAGAAGAAACTATCAAAACCCCTAATTTCCGCTGTCATTTAGCAACTGGCCAAAATATCGAAAAAAGAGCCCAAGCAGGAAAAACAAAAAGTCCAATAATTCCAACTACAAAGAGGACATTTTTGGTTCCGTGCTTAAACGATTCTAACCCCCCAATTGTTATGTCGTTGCCTCCCGAGTCTTTCAAAACTCTTCCCAGCGCACGCGACTTTTTAATCATCGTGTAAAAGTCGTGGTCAACATGATTAGGGTATCTCGAAAGAATATCGGCATATCTTTCTGATTTTTTTTGATCAGTTATCGCATTTCCATATAGCTCGTTCAGACTCAAATAGCACTCTCTAAACTCTCGTGCCTGTTCTCCAAACTTAAAACCGTAAGAAATCAAAGACGCAGAGAATACCGCAATCGACATAATTATCTGTATATACTGCTTATTTATATCATTACTGTCGATTGATAGCACGGAGTACGCGATCATTAGCGCTGAATAGTAGGACAGAACGACATGAGACAGCCGCTCGAAACGGAGCAGCCTCGCCTCTGATTGAATTCTTGTTCTTGCTGTGAGCCAGATTTTATCGTTTACCGACATTTGCGTTCCTGGGTGCAGACGATGGAATTGAAAGCAACTAATTCCTAATATTAAGACGGCGAAACGCCAAGATAAACTTAACTGATAAGTTCAATCCATGCAGAGCATGAACTAACCCCTTCCGGGGTTCGCCTGCACCCAACCAAGGTGTGCGTTAAAGGAAGGGCAAAGACAAGGCGCTTTAGCAGCGCCGACCTTGGCACCGTCATAGACGCGTAGGTCGGCCAGAGCATTCGACCACCCCCGGTCACCCCCACCCCCTTGCATTTCCCCACCCCCCGCGTAAGGCGTCCCCAACAAAAACCGCGCGCGCGACTCCTGCTGGCCCCGCTCTCCCGCCACGCCAGCGGACGGTCTTCCCCCGCCGCGCCAACAGGGGACTGCTGCAAGATGACGACCACCGGACATGACACGCTGGGCACCCGTTCGACGCTGAGCGTCGGCGGCAAGGATTATGCTTATTACTCGCTCGACAAGGCCGCGGCAAAGCTGGGCGATGTGTCGCGGCTGCCGTTTTCGATGAAGGTGCTGCTCGAAAATCTGCTGCGGTTCGAGGATGGCGGTTTCACCGTGTCGACCGACGATGTGCAGGCGCTGGTCGACTGGCAGAAAGACCCCCATTCGAACCGCGAGATCCAGTATCGCCCGGCGCGCGTGCTGCTCCAGGATTTCACCGGCGTCCCCTGCGTCGTCGACCTCGCCGCGATGCGCGATGCGATCGCCAAGCTGGGCGGCGACACGACCAAGATCAACCCGCTCGTCCCCGTCCACCTTGTCATCGACCACAGCGTCATGGTCGACGAATTCGGTCACCCGAAGGCGTTCGAGCAGAATGTCGAAATCGAATATTATCGCAACGGCGAACGTTACGACTTCCTGAAATGGGGGTCGAAAAGCCTCGACAATTTCAAGGCGGTCCCTCCCGGCACCGGCATCTGTCATCAGGTGAACCTTGAGCATATCGCGCAGGCGGTGTGGTCGAGCCAGGACGCCGACGGCACCACTATCGCCTATCCCGACACCTGCGTCGGCACCGACAGCCACACGACGATGATCAACGGGCTCGGCGTGCTCGGCTGGGGCGTCGGCGGGATCGAGGCCGAGGCCGCGATGCTCGGCCAGCCGGTGTCGATGCTGATCCCCGAAGTCGTCGGCTTCAAACTGACCGGGGCGCTGAAGGAAGGCGTCACCGCGACCGACCTGGTGCTCACTGCAACGCAGATGCTGCGCGCCAAGGGCGTCGTCGGGCGCTTCGTCGAATATTTCGGCCCCGGCCTGTCATCGCTGTCGCTCGCCGACCGCGCGACGCTGGCGAATATGGCGCCCGAATATGGCGCGACCTGCGGCTTCTTCGGCATCGACGACAAGACGCTGGACTATATGCGCCTGACCGGGCGCAGCGCCGAAAATGTCGCGCTGGTCGAGGCTTATGCCAAGGCGCAGGGTCTGTGGCTGTCGGCCGACATGGCCGATCCGGTGTTCACCGACACGCTGGAACTCGACATGGGGACGGTCGTCCCGTCGCTGGCGGGGCCGAAGCGGCCGCAGGACAAGGTCATCCTGACCGAAGTCGACGATGTGTTCAACGCCGACCTGGCGTCGGTGTACAAGCATGACGGCATCAAGCGCGTGCCGGTCGCGGGCAAGGATCATGATATCGGCGACGGCGACGTTGTCATCGCCGCGATCACCAGCTGCACCAACACTTCGAACCCCGGGGTCATGGTCGCCGCGGGTCTGGTCGCGCGCAAGGCGAACGCGCTGGGGCTGCGGCCCAAGCCGTGGGTCAAGACCTCGCTCGCGCCGGGATCGCAGGTTGTGACCGACTATTTCGACCGCGCGGGCCTCACCGCCGATCTCGACGCGATCGGCTTCAACCTCGTCGGTTATGGCTGCACCACCTGCATCGGCAATTCGGGGCCGCTCGCGGGTCCGATTTCGGAAGCGATCAACGGCAACGACATCGTCGCCGCGTCGGTGATTTCGGGCAACCGCAATTTCGAAGGCCGCGTGTCGCCCGACGTGCGCGCCAACTTCCTCGCCTCGCCGCCGCTGGTCGTCGCTTATGCGCTCAAGGGCACGGTGACCGAGGATTTCACCACCACCCCGATCGGGCAGGACCAGTCGGGCAAGGACGTCTTCCTCGCCGATATCTGGCCGACCAATCAGGAGGTCGCCGACACCATCGCGTCGTGCATCGACCGCGACATGTTCGAGGCGCGCTATGAGCATGTCTATCGCGGCGACGAGCATTGGCAAAAGATCGAGGTCGAAGGTTCGGACACTTACCAGTGGCGCGCCGGATCGACCTATGTCGCCAACCCGCCCTATTTCGAGGGGATGAGCATGACCCCGGCGCCGGTCAAGGACATCATCGACGCCAAGCCGCTCGCGATCCTCGGTGACAGCATCACGACCGACCACATCAGCCCCGCCGGTTCGATCAAGGCGGACAGCCCGGCCGGGAAATGGCTGATGGAACATCAGGTTAACAAGGCCGACTTCAACAGCTACGGCGCCCGCCGCGGCCACCACGACGTCATGATGCGCGGCACCTTCGCCAACATCCGCATCAAGAATGAAATGGTCCCCGGCATCGAAGGCGGCATGTCGCGTTACGGCGCCGAAGTTATGCCGATCTACGACGCCGCGATGCGCCACAAGGCCGACGGCACGCCGCTCGTCGTCATCGCGGGCAAGGAATATGGCACCGGCTCGTCGCGCGACTGGGCGGCGAAGGGCACCAATCTGCTCGGCGTCCGCACCGTGATCGTCGAAAGTTTCGAGCGTATCCATCGCTCGAACCTCGTCGGCATGGGCGTGCTGCCGCTCCAGTTCCAGGACGGCGACACGCGCGAAACGCTCGGCCTGACGGGAGACGACACCTTTACGATCACCGGCGTCGCGGACTTGAAACCGCGCCAGACGGTGACCGTCAACGTGACCCGCCCCGACGGCTCGACCTTCAGCTTCGACACGCTCTGCCGCATCGATACCGCCAACGAGGTCGAATATTATATGAACGGCGGCATCCTGCACTACGTCCTGCGCAAGCTGGCGGCGTAAGCGGGCAGCCGCGGCATGGGCAAGCTGCTGATCCTGATCGTCGGTCTGGTGCTCGGCCTGCTCCTCGCCCGCTATCTGCCCGGGCAAAGGGCAGGCCGCGACCTCACCGCGCCGCCGCGACCAATGGTGCGCGTCGGCGACGAGCGGATCGACGACGAAGAAATCCGCGCCCTGATCCGCGAGGACCGCAAGATCGAGGCAATCAAGCTGGTTCGCGAGCGTACCGGCTTCAGCCTTGCCGAAGCGAAGGACGCGATCGAGGCACTCGAACAGACGATGCGCTGAATCACCTGTCCCCGACCGGGGTGCAGGCCGCCCGAGGGGACGACATATGAGCGTTTTGCAGATCGCGATCGAGGTTATCGGCTGGCTCGCCGCCGCCCTCATCCTCGCCAGCTACGTCCTGCTCTCGCTCGGCCGGATCGAGCCGCGCGGCTATCTCTACCAATGGATGAACGTGATCGGCGCCAGCGGCTTTGTGCTGAACTCTGGCTATAATGGCGCGCTGCCCTCGGCAGGACTGAACGTCGTGTGGGCGTTGATGGGCGTGTTCACGCTGTGGAGCGTCTGGCGCGCGCGCAAGGCGGCCGCCGCCACCGTCCACTAAGGCTTCGCCGCCGCATCCCACGCCGCGACCCTGGCTTTCGTGTCGGCGAGCATCGTGTCGAGCGCCGCGCGATCATGCACCGTCCCCCGCAGAATCACCGGATCAATCGCGCGCGTCGCCGCAATGTCGCTCAGCGGATTGCGCGTGAGGGAGACACTGCATTTGTGGTTCGACGGAACGCTTCTAAGCCGACTGAACGACAAGGCCTCAGGAAAAATTATATCGATCCAGCAGCGACTGCACGAACACGATCTGCCAGCCTATATGCTCGACAAAGGCTACCCCCATCTCAACCTCCCGCGATCGCCGTGAAGGAAGAGAATATCAGCATTGGTCCCAACATCGTTCATCGGCGCTGTGTTGGGGATTTGCTCGATCCAGCGCGCGAAGATCAGTCCGTGTTAGATCAGCTACGCCGCGATCTTGGCCCGCCGGTGTTTTCAGCGCAATATCAGCAGAACCCCGTTGCTCCTGAAGGGAATATGATCCAGCTTGAATGGTTCGGAACCTATCCGCACGCTCTTAAGCGAGAAGAATATCTGAAAGTGGTGCAAAGCTGGGACACCGGAATGACGGCGGAGCCAAGAGGACTATGCCGACCGTGCAGACATCCATCGTACCTATGTCAGCGACATCGAGCGGGGGGGCGCAACCCGACGATTACGGTTGTTGAGAAATTGGCTCAGCCCTTTGGCGTGACCTCAGGGCAACTGCTCGACGGAGTTTAATCGGCGTCAGCCAAAGGTTGGCGGCCACTAACTTTCGCTGCAATAATTTCCGGCGCGACGCCATCGACATCCACCAGATCATCGCCAACGACGGTTCCAGTGATCCTGACGCGCTTTTCAATCTGATCAACTGGGACGCGATGAAGGTCGAGCTTCCAACGCCCGCCTAGATCGCGACGAAGAGAAAAGCCGTCTGCTTCGCGTAGCAGCGTCCCCGTTTCATCGATTCTTGTGCCGATTGCTGTCATGCTCACTCTATAGATGACCGCCGCACGGGATTCCAGGTGTCGAGCACACGTTCCGATATTGGCCGATAGAAGACTGTCGGCTTTCGGGAACGTATCGCGCGAATGCCGTCGCTGTGATTGGGGTTCTTGGGATATTACTTGAAGCAGGCTTCTGCGCAATCGTGGTCTGGAATTGCCTGTTCGAACAGTCGCGTCCGTATAGAACCCTCGAGGAGCTACCGCAGAACCCCTTTGTCGTGCAGCAACCGGATCTCATCGGTTGCAACGGCCCAGCCCATCAAACTCTCGGAAATATCGGACTTCGAGACCACCGCGCCCGGTGTCCGGCTCGGTGACCGCGAGAATCTCGGAGCGGGCGCTGGCTGCAGTGACGGACCAGAATGCGCATGGACGCGTCGCGCCCGATTTGCCGGATGGTCGGCGGCCTCATGAAAGGTGAGTACCGGGGAGACGCAGGCGTCCAGTTCATCGAAAATTGCGCGCCACTCGCGCTGTGATCGCGACCGGAATAGCGGCTCGATCTGGGCTATGCGATTGGGCCAGACGGCAGGATTGAGATAGTCGTCAAATTGCTGTGGTTCGAGCCCAAGACCCGCTAAGAACGCATCATGGAATTCACGTTCGAGTGCGCCGACGGCCATATGCCGACCATCGGCAGTTGCATAGCAGCGGTAGAAATAGGCGCTGCCATCGAGCAGATTTTCGCCGCGGCCCTGATTCCATAGACCCATCTGCATCCAACCTGCCATCTGGGTCAAAAGAACCGAAATTCCGTCAACCATGGCCACGTCAAGAACCTGACCCCTGCCTGATCGCTGCCGCTCGAGGAGCGCGGCGAGCACGCCCATGGCAAGAAATGTCCCGCCACCGCCAAAATTGCCGACAAGGTTGAGGGGCGGGGTTGGCGGCGCGTCGCTTGGTCCCATCGGAAACAGCGCACCGGTTAGCGCGAGATAATTGATGTCGTGTCCCGCGCGCGATGCCAGTGGCCCGTTTTGTCCCCAGCCGCTCATGCGCGCGTAAATCAGTCGCTCATTCGTTTTGCACAGCGTCTCTGGTCCAAGACCAAGCCGCTCCATTACGCCTGGTCGATAGCCTTCAATGACGACGTCGGCCCGCGTCGCTAAATCGCGGACCAGCGCTAATCCCGCAGGTGACTTCAGATCGATCGCAACCGAGGGTCGGTTGCGATAAAGAAAATCATACTGCGGATCGCCGCCCAATGGGCGCGCCGCACCGAACCGCTCGATCCGCAGGACGTCGGCGCCGAGGTCGGCGAGCAGCATCGCGCCGAACGGGGTTGGACCGAGCCCGGAAAATTCAAGAATGCGAATGTTAGCCATGGGCGGCTCCACGCCATTTTCCCGTTCGTTCATATCGACTTGGTTCCCCTCCACGAACTGCGCGCCGCTGACAATATTCTCAGCAGTTAAAAAATATACTAGCCAGTATCTGCTTGTCCTGTCACTATCTGATTCACGAGTCCGGCACAGACTGGACGATCAGAGGAGAGCGAGACGATGGCTGAGATCACCCCGAGCGAATTGCGCTTTACCCGCACCGAACGCGTAACAATGGGCGTCCCGACCGCCGAGGCGATCGCTAACGAGGCCGGTCAAATGGGATGCAAAAAGGTGTTTCTGATCGCTTCGTCGAGCCTGCGTGAACATACCGATGAAATCCAGAGGATCGAAGCGGGTCTGGGCGCCCATCACGGCGGCACCTATAGCGGCATCGCGCCGCACGCGCCGCGCGCCGATGTGCTGAAAGCCGCCGATGCCGCGCGCGCCGCCGGGGCCGACCTGATTGTCTCCGTGGGCGGCGGTTCAGCGACCGACGCGGCCAAGATCGTCGCGCTGTTGATCAAACATGATGTACGAAGCGTCGAGGCGTTCGAGCCGTTGCGCACCTATGTCACCGACGCAGGCGAAGTGATCAACCCGATCACCGTCGGCCCTGACATTCCTGTCATCTGCGTTCCGACTACGTTGTCGGGCGGAGAGTTCAACGCGCTGTCGGGCGCCACCGACGAGGTGACCCAGCACAAGCAGGGCTATGAGCACCGCAACATGGCGCCGGTCATGGTTGTGCTCGATCCATCAATCACGCGCCACACGCCCGAATGGCTCTGGCTTTCGACCGGGGTTCGTTCGGTCGATCATGCGGTCGAGACCTTGTCATCGTACAAATCGAACGATTTCGCCGACGGACTGGCCGAAAGCGCGCTGCGCCTGCTGGTCGAAGGCCTACCGCGCGTCAAAGCCGATCGCGGCGATCTTGAGGCGCGACTGAAATGCCAGATCGGTGCCTGGCAGTCGATGATCAGCATCATTGGCGGCGTGCCGATGGGGGCCAGTCACGCGATCGGCCACATCCTGGGCGGCACCTGCGACGTCCCGCATGGCTACACGTCGTGCGTCATGTCGCCTTTTGTGCTGGCGTGGAACGCCGAGCATGACGCCAGCCGCCAGGCGCGCACACTCGCCGTACTCGGTGGCAAGCACGCGAGCGCTTCGGCCGCGCTCGACGCGTTTATCTCCGGGCTGGGCATGCCGCGCCGACTGAGCGACGTCGGCGTCGACGAGTCACGTTTTCAGCAGGTTGCCGAATACACACTGCTTGACATCTGGGGCCGCACCAACCCTCGGCCCGTCACCTCTGCGGCCGATATTCTCGAAATCCTGCGCCGCGCTGCCTGACGACACGATCGACCATGGCCACAGCGACCGCAGATAAAGGAACGACCATGCCGAACGCCGCAAGATCGCGCGATTTTCAGGATCCGCGCATACCCAATCGCGACGAATGCGTGCTGCGCTACCTGCTCGACCGCTGGGCCGTTGAGCGCCCGGCCAAGGCGCATGTCGTATTTGCCGACGGGTCGGAATGGAGCTTCGCTGACATCCACGCGCGCGTGCGCGCCAAAGCCGCCGGACTGCGCCAACTGGGCGTCCGGCAGGGTGAACATGTCGCGGTGTGGCTGCCCAATGGGCCTGACGCGCTGATCGCTTTTTATGCCATCAACTATCTCGGCGCCGTGTTCGTACCCTTCAACACGGCATACCGTGGTGGATTGCTCGAGCATGTGCTGGCGAATTCGTCCGCCCGGACCTTGCTCGTCCATCCCGACCTGATCCCGCGTTTGGCGGAGGTCGATCTCGGCGGTCTTGAGCTGCTAGTTGTCACGACCGCAAACGCGGTGGCGGAAACGCCGCTCCCGTCGATGCGGTTCGATGACGTGATCGGCGATCCTTCTGACGAACTGCCGCTGGAACGCCCGATTGAGCCGTGGGATATCCAGTCGATCATCTACACCTCGGGAACGACTGGCCCGTCGAAAGGCGTTCTGTCCTCCTATCTCCACATGTTCTCGAACGCCGGGCCGGAAAGCTGGCCGATGGTCGGCGAGGACGACCGCTATATGTGCGTCGCGCCGATCTTTCATATCGGCGGCATGGGCCCCCCCTTTGTCATGCTGGCACGCGGCGCTTCGGTCGCCATGATCGACAATTTTTCGACCGACGAATTCTGGTCGGTCGCCAAACGCACCGGCGCAACGGTAGTCTTTCTGCTGGGCGTCATGGCGACCTTCCTGCTCAAAGCGCCGCCGTCGCCGCAGGACCGCGATCACGGGGTGCAGAAGGCCTTCATGGTCCCGCTGACCGGCGATGCGCCCGCCTTCACCCAACGCTTCGGCATCGACATCTACACGATCTTCAACATGACCGAGATTTCGTCGCCTGTTGTGTCGGAAGCCAACCCGACTAAGATCGGAACCTGCGGCCGCGTCCGTTCCGGCGTCGACGTGCGACTAGTTGACGGCAATGATTGCGAAGTCGCCGTTGGCGAAATAGGAGAGATGCTGGTTCGCACCGATCGGCCATGGGCGATGAACAGTGGCTATAACGCCAATCCCGAAGCCACCGCTGCCGCATGGCGCAATGGCTGGTTCCACACCGGCGACGCCTTTCGCCGCGATGCCGACGGCTATTATTATTTCGTCGATCGGGTGAAAGATGCCATCCGCCGCCGCGGCGAGAATATCTCTTCCTTCGAAGTCGAAGCCGATGTCTGCCGCCACCCCGACGTGCGCGAAGCCGCCGCGATCGCGGTGCCGAGCGAATATTCGGAAGACGAGGTGATGGTTGTCGTCGCGCCTGTTCCCGGCCGGTCAATCGACTGCCGCGCGCTTGCCGAATTCCTGATCGAAACAATGCCCTATTTCATGGTCCCACGTTATTTCCGGGTGTTGGACGAGCTTCCCAAGACGCCGTCGGCCAAGGTTTTGAAGACCGACCTGCGGCGCGAGGGCGTGACAGACGACACATGGGACCGTGAAGCCGCGGGCCTGCGGGTCCGCCGCGAATCCTTCGCGCCATGAACTGCCTGCATAATCCGACAGGTTTGCACCGCCGACGCCGCCACTCTGGCGATCAGATAACTTCGCTCTCCCCTTTCTTCGCTTGCGCCAGGATATTATCGACATGACCCACCCGATGCCCGACCGGCCGATCGCCGCCGACCAGATCGACTGGCCCCTCTTGGCGTCAGGGGTGGAGCAGGGGAACATCCCCGCCCTCCTGATGTTGCTTCACCAGATGACAGGGGAAGCAGAATGGATCGAGGAACCCTTTTTGCCGAAACGTGCGCCAGGGCTCGACGACAATGACAGCGGTCAGTTGCCCGGGGATATCCAGCGCGAAATTCGCGACCATGCGCTCAGGGCGATCGAAGACTGGCTAAAGGGCAAGCCGCTCGCCCTGCCCCAGCCCGACAACGCCCATCTGGCCAAGATGCTGAGCGTCGCGATGACCGAGCATGTGCCCGAGGAATATGGCGATATTGTCGCTGCCGGGATGATGCCAGCGCCGCCCAAGCGCGACATACCTCCGCTGCTCAAGACGAAATCCGCCATGGTTATCGGCGCCGGGATCTCGGGCATTTGCGCCGGGATCGAGCTTCAGCGTCTGGGCATCGACTATGTCATCTTCGAGAAGAACGAAGATTTCGGCGGCACCTGGTTCGAGAATCGCTATCCGGGATGCGGCGTCGACACCCCCTCGCTGACCTACACATTCTCGTGCCGGCCGAACGACTGGTCGAAATATTTCCCGCTACGCGACGAAATCGAAGATTATCTGCTCGATACGGCGCGTGAATATGGGCTCCCCGCGCGTGCCCAGTTCAATTCGAAAGTCGAATCGGCACGCTGGATCGACGACGCCGATCAATGGGAGGTTGTGGTGTCAAAGCCCGACGGCACCACGGCGACGCACCGCGCCGACTATCTTTTCAGCGCCGTCGGCATTCTCAATATCCCGCAATATCCCAAGATCGAAGGCCTCGACTCCTTTGCGGGCCAAGTAATCCACACCAGTCGCTGGCCCAAGGACGCGGAACTGTCTGGCAAGCGTATCGCCGTGATCGGCAATGGCGCGTCGGGAATGCAAGTTGCCCCGGCGGTCGCCGACGAGGCCAGTGCGCTCACGCTGTTTGCACGGTCCAAACAATGGGCGGCGCCGTTCCCCCAGTTTCGAAAGGCGGTTCCCGACGGGGTGCGCTACCTGATGCGGGCCGTTCCGCTTTACCGGGCCTGGCTGGAACAACGCCTGTCCTGGACCTTTAACGACCGCGTCCATGGCACCTTGCGCCGCGATCCCGAATGGCCGCATCCCGAGCGTGCGGTGAACGAGATCAATGACGGCCATCGCCGTCATTTTACCCGCTATGTCCATGAGCAGCTGGCCGATCGCCCGGAACTGATCGACGACGTGCTTCCCGACTATCCGCCCTTTGCCAAAAGGATGCTGCTCGACAATGGCTGGTACCGGACGCTCCGGAAGCCGAACGTCCGGCTGATTCCCGAACATCTGGCGCGCGTCGACGGCAACCGGCTGATCTCGTCATCGGGGGTCGAGGTCGAGGCCGATGTCATCATTCTTGCCACCGGATTCCAGACCACCCGGGTGCTGGGCTCCTATGATGTCATTGGCCGCAACGGGCAGGTGCTGCGCGACCTGTGGGGCGAGGATGACGCCGCAGCCTATCTCGGCACCCTCGTCCCAGGCTTTCCCAATCTGTTCATCCTGCTCGGCCCCAATGTCGGGTCGGGTCATGGCGGCAGCATGATCCGCAATATCGAAAATCAGATGCATTTTGCCGGCGAAGTCGTGCTGGCGAGCGCCGCGCGCGGCGCCGACACCGTCGAGGTGAAGGATGCCGTCTATCAGGATTATCGCGACCAGATCGACGCTGCGCATGAGAAGCTGGTGTGGACCCATCCCGGCACCGAAAACTGGTACCGCAATGCGAAAGGCCGCGTGATTGCGATCACGCCGTGGCGCAATGACGCCTTCTGGCGGATGACGCGCTCCCCCAATGCCGACGATCTGGAGTTCGGCAAAGCCGCCAGCGACCACCAGTCGCTCGCAGAGGCCGGTTGAGCGGCAGCGGGGTTCAACCGGATGAAAGTCTTTCAGGGACATCGCTTGGGCGCGGTTGAGGACTTCGCGCTCGAAGAAGGATCGGCGGGCGCGCCGGGTGCGGGCGAGATCCTGTTGCGCGTCGAGGCGACGTCGTTGGGTTTTGTCGATGCGCTGGTGATGCGCGGCCTCTATCAGGCACAGCCACCGCTGCCCTTCACACCCGGCGGTGAAATCGTGGGTCGCATCGAAGCGCTGGGTGCGGGCGTGACGGGTTTTGTACCGGGCCAGCGCATCGCAAGCTGGCAATTCGGCGGCGGCCTCGCCGAGCAGGCGATCGTCCACGCCGCAAGCAGCGTCGCAGTCCCCGACGCCCTCGACGCGTCGACGGCTTCGGCGCTGATCCTCGATTTCCTCACCGCGCACTACGGCCTGTTCGACCGTGGTCATTATCAGGCAAGCCAGTCGCTGCTCGTCACCGGCGCCTCGGGCGGCGTCGGATCGGCGGCGGTGCAACTCGCGCATAACTTCGGTGGTGCCGTCATTGGGCTCGCGTCGGGCGATGCCAAGATGCGCCATGTCGCGGCGCTTGGCGCGGACATGGTACTCGACTATCGCGACCCTGACTGGCGCAAGCAGCTGAAGGTCCGATACCCCGCGGGAGTCGACCGGGTCTTCGATCCCGTCGGCGGTCCGTTATTCGAGGCCTGCTTCCGTTCGCTCGCCAAGCATGGGCGCCACCTCGTGGTAGGATTTGCATCCGGCGACGGCATTCCGCAGCTTCCTGCCAATCTGCCGCTGCTGAAGTCCGGCGAGCTCGCGGGGGTCGATGCCCGCTATCTTGGCGAAAGCGATCCCGCGCGAGTGCGGGCCATATTGGGGATCATCTTCCGCCTTGCCGAACGCGGCCGGATCCGATCGTTGGTCGATCAGATTTTCCCGCTTGCCGAAGCACCGGCGGCGTTCCGCGCGCTTGGCTCGGACTCGCGCATCGGCAAGATTGTCGTCACGCCCTGAGACGTCACCAGCGGGCGGGAAGCGTGCTCATTCCGCGAAACAAAAACCCTTCACGCCAAGCCGGTGCATCGGTGTCGACCTTCAGTCCCGGCAGCCGCGTCGCCAACTGTTCAAAAGCTATTCGCCCTTCGAGCCGCGCCAGCTCCGCACCCACGCAGAAATGAATGCCGCCGCCGAAGCTCAGATGCCGGGCCGCATTGTCGCGCCCGATGTCGAAGCTGCCGGGATTGTCGAACACCCTCGGGTCGCGATTTCCGGCGCCGATCAGGGTAAGGATCTTTTCGCCCTTCGCCACGGACTGCCCACGGACCTCAGTCGGTTTCAGGGCCGTGCGATAGGTAGCGATGAGCGAGCTTTCGTAGCGCAGCACCTCATCGACCGTCCCGGCAGCATAAGCCGCGGGATCGCCGACCAGGCGTTGCCACTGATCGGGAAAGCGGCTGAAGCTGAGCAGGCCATTGCCGATCATATGTGCGGTCGTCTCGAATCCGGCGCCGAACAATCCGATCGCGACCGTCACCAGCTCGTCGTGCGACAGCGCATCCTCCGCCCCGCCCGCCTGGACCAGCGCGGTCGCGAGATCGTCTTGCGGCACCGTCTTGCGCTCGTCGAACAGCGTCTCGAAAAACTGCTGTAACACGGCAATCTGCGTATTCGCCGTCGCCAGCTCGGCATCGGTCAACGCGCGCGCTTCGAAAACGATGAAACTTTGCGCGATGGCGTCGATCACCGCGGGCAGCCGCGCGTCTTCGGGATCCATCCCCAACATGTCGCACATGACCCGCACGGGAAGCTCATAAGCGAAACGCGCAATCAGATTGCACCCGCCGTCCGCCACAAAGCCGTCAATCAACCGGTCGGTGATTTCCCGAATCCGCGGTTCCATCGCGCGCACGCGCTTCGCCGTCAGCGCCCCCGTCACCAACCCGCGCACCCGCGTATGGTGCGGCGGATCCTGCATCAGGAACACTTCGGACAGCCATTTATAGCCGCGCTGCCCCATCACATCGAAATCGGGGTCATAAAAGAGCCGAATGTTCTCGACAAAATCGCCCTGACCGAAATCATCGCGGTTCATCAAGACGGCGCGAACATCCTCATGGCGGCTAACCACCCAATAGCCGAGATCGGAGCGGTGGATCGGATCCTCTTCGCGCAGCCGGGCGAAGGCGATGTACGGATCGGCCTTGAGCGAAGCGTCGTCGGGAGAAAAGGAAGGCACGCGGACGGTGGTCACAGATCGTCTCCCTGATATCTAAAGGTAGCGCGGCAAAAACGCCCCATTGTCGCCGCGTTCGACAAACACCGAATGCGGGGCGCCGAAATGCGCCGGCACAATGCGAGCGCCCTTCGCGCTGGCGCGTTCGAGGATGCGGCGCCTTGTATCGGCGGCCACCGCACGATCTTCGCAATAGACGCTGTTCCAGTCGGGGCGGACGACCTGCATCGGGTGATGCAAGATGTCGCCGGTAAACAGCGCGACATCACCGTCGCTTTCGACTTCCAGCACCATATGCCCCGGCGTGTGCCCCGGGAATGTCCAAGCCCTCATGCCCGGCGCGATCATGGCGCCATCGTCGATCAGATCGGCCAGCCCTGCATCGATGATCGGCTGAACGCTATCCTCGAAGACATTGGCGTTCACGCCGGCACCGGCGAGGGTTGCGTACCGCGCCTTTGCCGGATTCCACGCCTCCTCGTCGGCGCGGGGAAAATAGTAGCGCGCATTGGGAAATGTCGGCTGCCACACGCCGTCGCGCAATTCGGTGTTCCACCCGACATGGTCGATGTGCAAATGGGTGCAGAAGACCTTGTCGATATCGCCCGGCCCGAAACCCGCCGCCGCAAGACCGTCGAGAAACGGGGTCGCCAACTGGCCGAAAATGGGGATGCCGGGGCGGTTCTTGTCATTGCCCGCCCCGGTATCGACGATGATCCGCTCGCTGCCAGTGTCGATCAGCCAGCTTTGGAGATAGCCATAGATCAGCCCGTCGCGAAGGAAGGCTGGCTCGAAATCCACCGCCTGCTCGTTGAACGCAGCTTCCTCATATTCCGCGAAGAGGGCTTCGGGCGGGCTGAAGCCGCCTTGCCACTCTTCCAGGCGATAAACCCGATAGCGACCGATGGTGAAGGCTGCGTCCATAATACGATCCTCCGATCAGAAATCGACCCCAAGCGTGACGCCATAGGTCCGCGGTGGCCGCAACGATCCAACCGAGACGAAGCTATAAAGCGGCGCAGCAATGATCGTGTTTGCCAGCGCATATTTGTCGGTCAGGTTCTTGCCCCACAGCGCCAGCGACCAGCGTTCGTCGGGCGAATGATAGGTGATGCTGGCATTGACCAGCGCAAAGGCCTCTTGCCGCGCGTCATTATTGTTGAACTCGGTAAAGAATACCTCGTCCTGCAGGTTGATATCGGCCGACACGTCGAGGAAGCCGGAATTGCCGAGATTGAAGCGCTGATCGACGAAGGCCGCCACCGTATATTTGGGCGCGTTCGACAACCGGTTGCCCGAAAGATCGACCAGCCCCGGGTCGGTGGCACAGGTCGGATATTGCGGCCGACTAGCATTGCCCGCGGCGTAATAGCCGTTGCAGAAATCCTTGTATTTGGCGTTGAGATAGGTGCCATAGACGCGGATCGTGGTGTTGTCCGCGGGGCGGAAGGTCGCCTCGAGCTCAACGCCATAGTTACGCGCCGACGCTGCGTTGATCGTCTCGACGATGCTGTTGGCGTTGACGAAGCCGACCTGCAAATTGGTATAGTCGTAGTAGAAGACCGCACCCGCCAAGCCAAATTTTCGGTCAACGGTCTCACCACGGAAACCGGCTTCATAGCTCCACACATATTCGGGATCGATGACCGAATTGATGCTGCCGATGTTCACGACCCCCGATTTGAAACCGCGCGTCACCTTGCCATAGAATAAGGTGCCGCCCGGGGTGCGATACTCGATTGCGAATTTGGGCGTGATCGCATTCCAGCTTCCGGTCTTGTCGGTCGGAATATCGAGTCCCTGCGCCTCGAAGGAGAACCGCCCGACGCCGCTGCGCTTTTCCCAGTTGTAACGCGCGCCGGCGGTGATCGTGAGGTCAGGCAGGATTTCAAAAGCCGCCTCAAGATAGGCGCCCGCGGCTTTGGTCTTGACGGTGCCGCGCTGGAGGTAATTGCCATTGTCGAACAGGTTCGCGGGCAGATTGGTGCCCAGCACGATGTTGAAATAGGACGCCAGATTGACGGTGGGAACACGGACTTCGCCGAACAGCTTTTCCTCGAAATAGGTCGCGCCGCCGAGCAGCGACAGGCTGCCGACATTATAGTTGAAATTCACTTCCTGGCTGAACGACTCGCTGTTTTCGGTGTAGTCATTGCGGCCAAACGCATTGAAATCGCTGACGTCGAGGTCGTCGCGGTTGAAGCGTTTGAACTTGCGATAGGCGGTCGTCGAGACCAGCGAGAAATCTCCCGAGTCCCAGGTCAATATGCCCTGGATGCTCGACCCGTCGCGCTTGTTGATTGCGTCTTCGTCTGAATAGATGTTGCGCAGGTCCGGCTTCTCTCCGCGCGCTGCATAATAATCGAATATCGTGTTGCCGCCGAGCAGCGACGATGCGAGCCCCGCTTCCGGCACCACTGTCGGTCCAAAATAGTGGAACGCGTAATTGTTATCGTCTTCCTTGAAGTGATCAGCGACGATCAGCAGTTCGAGGTCGGGTGACAGCTTGGCGAGCAGCGACCCGCGAATGGCATAGGCGTCGCGATCGTCGATCGGATTGCCGGTGAACAAATTGGTGCCATAGCCGTCGCGCTTTTCATATTTGCCCGCAACGCGAAACATCAGATTTTCACCAGCGATCGGCCCGCCGAGCGCCGCTTCAAGCGTGCGCGCATCATAATTGCCATAGGTCGCGCGGGCGAAGCCGTCGAACTCCGGCGTCGGCCGCGCGGTGACGATGTTGATTACGCCGCCCGTCGCCCCGCGCCCATAGGTCGTTCCCTGCGGTCCGCGCAGAACTTCGATTTGCTGGACATCATAAAAGCCGCTGAGCTGCGCCGCCGGACGGCTGATGATCGCGCCATTCTGAAGAAAAGCGACGGCGCCGTCCGCGCCCAGATCGATGCTGGTCAGGCCGATCCCGCGAATGAACGTGCGGTTGACGCCAAACTGGTCGCCGACTGAGACATTGGGCACCGCAGCGGCGAGATCGCCGGCATCCTCGATACCGCCTGCTCCGACATCGTCGGCGCCGAGAACCGAGATCGACGCGCCGGTATCTTCCAGCGACTTGCCCGATTTGGTCGCGGTCACGATGATCGTGCCGTCATCATTACCGTCCGCGACGGCATCAGGGCTAGCGTCTTGCGCCAACGCAGGAGAAGCGACAGCGAATGAGCCCATAGCGGTAGCCAACAGCAAATGCTTGATCTTGAAATTCATAATCTCTCTCCCTGAGATACCGGATGTATAATTTTCTACCGGTCAGTAATTCGATGTCTGATTGTTCTAGTCGGGCGATCCTCGACCGCTATCCTTTGCTTGTGCTAAATCCTTTTGACGCTATTCCGCGCCCGCCAGCCGCAGCGCGGCCTGGACGAGATATTCGATTACTTCTTCCGCAGATCGCTGGCCGTTGGGCGAATACCAAGTCGGAATCCAGCTGATAAGACCGCCGATCCAGACCGCGATAAACGGATCGATATCCTCGCGGAACTCGCCGCTGGCGACACCTTCGCGGATCATTTCGCCGATCTGATGATCGAAACTGTGCCGCAGGCGCAGAATGCGCTTATAATCATCGGCGCTCAGATGCTTCATCTCGCGCTGGTAAACGACGACATATTCCTGCCGATCGATCACGATCTGCCCGACCTTGCGCACCACTTCGGCGAGCCGTGCCCGGTGGCTGCCATGCTCATGCGCCAGGACGTCTTCAAGCACCGCCAGCGCTTCACTGATCCCGACCTCGCAGATTGCCGCGAGGATCGCCTCCTTGTTCTTGAAATAAGAGTATAGAAATGGCTTGGTGACGCTGAGCTGGCTCGCGACATTGTCGAGCGTGCAGCTGCTGTAGCCGCGCTCATAAAAAAGATGGCTCGCGGCCTCGACGATACGGTTAACCTTGAAGGCAACGAACTCGGACTTGAGCGAGGCGCCGGAGACGCGTGGGCGGATCAGGGAATCACTGGACACGGCAACGGTCATAGCATCGACCCAAGGCAGCCGGATAGTGACACCAAAACCTCCCTCCGCGGCGCCATTTTCTCGATGGCAGCTCGTCGGGAGGATATGCCGCAAAATATATCTACTTGCTAGTAGTTTTTACATGATGCTGGTAACTTTCCCGTCACTGCGACAAAATGTCCGCAAACGCGGACCGTTTTACGCTTTTGAACCACGGAAAAAGCGATACGGTATCGGCTGATCAATTGGGACAAGAGACCGGCGCACGCAGATATGCGTCTGCGATCGGGCGGGGAGACGGAACGATGGGACATTATGGCGATCTACAGACACAGATCTATCAAGACGGCCTGCGCGGAATACTCCCCGATTATCCGGTCGATTTTGCCACGCTGGAAAAGCGAGCCGAAAATGCGCTTTCGCCTTCGCTGCTGAATTATGTACAGGGCGGTTGCGGCGATGAGCATACCCAGCGCGTGAATGCGAGCGCCTTTCACCATTGGGGCATGGTCCCCCGCATGCTGGTCGATTGCACGTCGCGCGACCTGTCGGTCGACCTTTTGGGAATGACCCTGCCCTCTCCGATCTTTATGGCGCCCATCGGCGTCAACGGAGAGATCACCCAGGACCAGCGTGGCGACATTGCTGCGGCGGAGGCATCCGCAATGACCGGCGTCCCCTTTTGCGCTTCGACATTGTCGAACAGTCCGCTGGAAGAGGTGGCGACTGCGACGGGATCCGTCCCGGCGTTTTTCCAGCTCTACACTCCCAAGAATCCGGACTTAGCCGAGAGCCTGATCCACCGTGCCGAGGCGGCCGACTACAAGGCGCTGATAATCACGCTCGACACATGGGTCACGGGATGGCGGCCCCGCGATCTCAATGCGTCGAATTTTCCCCAGCTGCGCGGCAAGGTGCTTGAGAATTATTTTTCAGATCCGGTCTTCCGGGCGATGCTGGCGCGTCCGCCCGAAGAAGATATCGCCGCCGCCGTTCAAGCCTGGGCGACGACATTCGGCAAGGTACTGACCTGGAGCGACATCGAATGGTTCAGATCAGTCACCCGATTGCCCATAATTTTAAAGGGCATTTGCCACCCAGACGACGCTCGCCGAGCGGCCAACCATGGGGTTGATGCAATATATTGCTCGAACCACGGCGGGCGCCAGGCAAACGGCGGGATTGCAGCGATAGACATGCTCTCGGACGTCGTGAAGGCTGCCGGCGAAATGCCAACTTTGTTCGACAGCGGCGTCCGTTCGGGCAGCGACGTGATCAAGGCGCTGGCACTGGGAGCCAAAGCGGTTGGGATCGGGCGTCCTTATGCATACGGCCTCGCAATCGGCGGGGCAAAGGGTGCCGCGCACGTGCTCCGGTCAATCCTCGCCGAAGCGGACTTGCTGATGGCTGTAAATGGCTATCCGTCAATTGGAGCATTGGTCGAGGAGGGCGCGTCGCGAATCTAGTCCTTATCGGCAATTGGCCGCTAGGAGACATTGCGCTTTCAGGCGCATAGCTGGAGTCCACTCTTCGGTTTCCCCTGACCGCAAGCTGGCTGACAGCGTTCAGGCATCACCCCGAACGATGAGGTCGTCAGGATCGCCAAGGCTAACCGCGAACGTCTTTTCGCGCTGCCGCACTTCGGTCGGCGTCATTCCAAAACGGCGCGCGAAGGCGCGGGTGAAACTCGCGTTGCTGTGATATCCGCAGCGATATCCGATGCTGGAGATCGGCAGGTCGCTAAGCGTCAACAGCGAGCGCGCATTGGCCAATCGCCTCTCGCTCACCGCCTCTGCGACTGTGCATTTGTACATTTCGCGAAAGCCTTGAGTGAGCTTTGTTTTACCAAGTCCCGAGCGCCGCGCGACATCGGCAACAGTCAACGGTTCCTGCCAGCTTTCGCTGACCAATTGGTGCGCAGCGGCGACGCGCTGTGCGTCGACTAGGCTGAGCGTCGTCCTGCCATGATATTCGACCATCTCATGCTGTTCGAGAGCGCCGAACAACCGGCAGAGCAACTCCATGCTGCGCGCGACGCGCAACATGCTAGCCACCTCGCTTTCCCCCTCGACCGCCACCAGCGCCCGGCCCAGCTCGCGCAGATCGGCGGCGAGATACCAGCTCGCTGTCACGCCCGGCAACAGGCCGAACATGCGGAGGCATGCAGGGCGGCTGATCGCGAAGAGGAGAATGTGGCTGCTTGCGCCTTCGCCGACATTGTCGGCCGCCAAGATACTGACCGCCGGTTCGCCCATGTCGCCAAACCCGATGACGATCGGCTCCGGCGGCAGGCAAGCCGTATCTAGTGCGCCGCGCCCGACGAAACTCGTGAATTCCGCCGATATGATGGTGGCGCGTTTGTGCATCATCGATCCTGCCAGCCTCCCCGCACCCTCTAGGGTTCAGAGAGAAACGCGTCCAGTTCCGTCAGCAACAATCCGGGCACCTCTTCCTGGGGACTGTGGCCGCAGGGCAGCGCGCGGCCGCGCGTGTCGACGGCCTTCGATTGCCAGCTTGCCATGACGTCGAAGAGCGTTCCGACCGTGCCATATTCGCCCCACAACAAAAGCAGCGGCGCCTCGATCCGACGATCGACGTCGGCGGCGTCATGGTCCAGGTCGATGCTCGCGGCGGCGCGATAATCCTCGCAGATCGCGTGGCGCGTCGCTGGGTCGCGGTAACAACGCCGATATTCTGCCACTACCCGTGGATCGAGCGAGCCTTCGACCTTGATCTGGCCGGCGAGGTGGCGGTCGAGGAAATGGTCGGGATCGGCCCCGATCATCCGTTCGGGCAGGTCGAACGGCTGGATCAGGAAGAACCACCAGAAATAGCGTGTTGCGAACTCGCGGTTCGTCTCTGCGTACATCGTCGCGGTGGGCGCGATATCGAGCAGGACGAGCCGCGCAACACGGTTGGGATGGTCAAGTGCCATGCGGTGGGCGACGCGCGCGCCGCGATCGTGCGCAACGACGTCGAAGCGGTGGAAACCGAGTGCTGCCATGACGGCGACCTGATCGGCCGCCATCGCGCGTTTCGAGTAATTTTCATGTGCTGCATCACCTGGCAGCTTTTCGCTGTCGCCATAGCCGCGCAAGTCAGTTGCCACGACGGTGAAGCGTTTCGCAAGGTCTGGCGCGACCTTGTGCCAGGTCAGATGCGTCTGCGGGTGGCCGTGGAGCAACAGCAGGGGCGGCCCTGCCCCGCCGATTGCAGCCCAGATACGGACCCCGCCCGCGTCGATGTCTTGCCAGCGGAAACCGGGCATAAGATCGGGATATTCAGGCCTCATGCTCATCGCTGTCGGTACCCATAAGCCAAGGCTTGCGACCGAGATAGGCCTTCTCGAACGCGCGGATGCGCTCGGCGTGCGTCAGGGTCTCACCGATCCGGTCGAGCCCTAGCATCAGCGCCTGCCGCGTCGCGGGATCGATGTCGAAACCGGCGGCATAGCCACCCATCTCGATGCGCTGTGTTTCGAGATCAACGGTCATATCCCCTGCGCCCACGTCAAGCTCTGCCGCGAGAGCCACGATTTCCGTCGTGGGCAGCGACAGGAGAAGCAGACCGTTGTTCGCGGCATTGTCGGCGAAAATCGCGCCATAGGAGGAGCCGATGATGCCGCGGATGCCATATTGCAGCATCCCCCACACCGCATGTTCGCGCGACGAGCCACAGCCGAAATTGGGTCCGACGACAAGAAAGCGCGTCTCGGCCATATCGGGCCGGTTGAGAATGAAATGGTCGCGCTCCGTGCCATTTTCATCGAAACGAAGATCGTGGAAGAGGCCAATCGCCAGCCCGGAACGGTCGATCCCTTTCAGAAACGCCTTTGGCATGATGACGTCGGTATCGATGTTGGCGGCGGGCATCGCGGCGGCGCGGCCGGACAGGCGGATGAAGCGCTCCATCAGAAAATATCCTCTGCGGCGAGCACCCGTACATCCGCGAGCCTTCCGGTGACCGCTGCTGCCGCCACCATCGCAGGGCTCATCAGATGCGTGCGGCCGCCGATGCCCTGCCGACCCTCGAAATTGCGGTTGGTGCTCGATGCGCAGCGCTCACCTGGCGCAAGGCTGTCGTCGTTCATCGCGAGACAGAGCGAACAGCCCGAGCGGCGCCACTCAAATCCCGCGTCGATGAAGATGCGATCGATTCCTTCCGCCTCGGCGGCCCGGCGGACGCCGCTGCTGCCCGGCGATATCATCGCGCGAACCCCCTGCGCGACTTTGCGACCTTTCAATATCCGCGCGGCATCGCGCAGGTCGGTCAGGCGCGCGTTGGTGCATGATCCGATGAAAGCGCGATCGATCGTGATGTCTTGCAACAGCGTGCGCGGCGCAAGGTCCATATAGGCCATGGCACGGATCGCGTCGGCGCGGCGCTCGGCAGGCAGTTCCGCCGGATCGGGGACAGCGCCGGTGATCGCCAGCGACTGATCCGGACTGGTTCCCCAGCTTACCATCGGCGGGACATCGCCGGCTTCGAGCGTGATTTCTTTGTCGAAGCGCGCGCCGAGATCGCTGCGCAGCGCCCGCCAATCGATGCGCGCGAGCGCGAGCATTTCTGTCGACGGCGCGCGCGGACAGCCGGAGATATAATCGACAACCTTGTCGTCGGGCGCCATCAGCGCGACCCGGGCACCGCATTCGACCGCCATGTTGCAGATCGTCATGCGCGCTTCGACACCCAGCGCGTCGATCGCCTGACCGGCGAATTCGACGGCATGGCCGGTCGCGCCATCGGCGCCGATCCTCCGGATCACGTCCATGATCAGATCCTTTGCCGTGACGCCTGGCGCCAGCGTCCCGTCGATCGTGATGCGCATCGTTTTGAGTCGGCGATAGACGAGCGTCTGCGTCGCAAGCAGATGTTCGATGTCTGACGTGCCGATACCGAAACCGACGACGCCGAACGCGCCGTACGTGGTCGAATGGCTGTCACCCGCGGCGATCACCATGCCCGGCAGCACCAGGCCGAGTTCGGGCATTACGACATGCTCGATCCCTTGCCGCGGGTCGAACAGGTCAAAAATTTCGATGCCAAAATCGCGGCCATTCTCGCCCAGATATTCGATCTGCCGCCGCGCGCCGTCGTCGAGCTCGCCCGCCGCGCGGTCAGGGTTGGTCGAATTGACATGATCGACGACCCCCAGCGACGCGGCAGGGCGCCAGGCGGCTCGTCCAGCAGCACGGAGACCGCTGAACGCTTGGGGGCTTGTATATTCGTTCAGCACCGTCCTATCGATATAGAGCAATAATCGTTCGCCGGCGCCGCCGGATTCGTCGAAAGACAATATGCGGTGTTCGTCGACGATCTTGTCATAGAGCGTTTTTGGCGCCGACATTCTTCATACCCTTCCGCGGTTTCGCGGTCAGGGATTACCGTCAGCGGTTCGGACGAAGCCAATGCCGGGACAGTATCAATTGATGCGACGAGTGGAATCAAATGGATATCATGTGGCTCGAGGACTTCATCAAGTTAGCGGATGAAGGCAATTTTTCCCGCGCAGCCGAAGCGCGCAACCTGACCCAGCCCGCGTTCAGCCGCCGCATCCGCGCGCTCGAGGACTGGGTGGGCGCGACGCTCGTCGATCGCGATACCCACCGCATCGCGTTGACCGAGGCCGGGCAGGCCTTTCGTGTCCTCGCCGAAGAAATCATGCGGCGCCTCACGCTGGGCCGCGATCATGTTCGCGAAATCGGCGGCACGCTGAGCAACGAAATCCGGTTTGCATCGACGCACGCGCTGTCGACGACCTTTTTTCCAGCTTGGCTCCGCAGCCTGCACGACGGGCAGGAGGCGGGCACGATCACGCTGATCGCCGACCATATGGTCGCTTGCGAACGCTTCATGCTCGAAGGCAAGGCCGATTTCCTGCTCTGCCATCATCATACGGCCGCGCAGCATAGGCTCGATCCAGCGGGCTTTACCTCGCTTCCGCTCGGTGAGGATCTGCTAATGCCCGTGACCGCCCCGCTCGGAGACGGGAGCCCCACGCACGTCCTGCCGGGCAGCGGCGACCAGCAACTCCCCTATCTCGAGTTCGAGGAAAAGTCGGGCATGGGCCGCATCTTGCAGGCGGCGCAGGTGATTTCGGCAGGTTCGGCGTCACTGCGCACCGTGTTCCGGTCGCATATGGCAACCGCGCTACTGTCGATGGCGCGCGACGGGCGCGGGGTCTGCTGGGCGCCGCTCAGCGTCGCCGCCGCAGACCTCGAAAGCGGCCGTCTCGTTTCGGCGGGCGATGCCCGCTGGCACGTCCCGATCGAGATCCGCATCTACAAACCGATCGCGCGGCGGAGCCCGAGCGTCGAGGCCTTCTGGACGATGCTGAAAAATCGCCTGAAGGCCGAAGCCGCCCAGTAAGACGCGAGGATGGCGAGGCGCACCGCGCAACAATGCTGCGCAGATGCCGCTCACGCCGCACGAATGATTCTATGTCGAACCGGCATTGGGATCGATGTCCGCATGTCCATAGACAGGCTGGACCCTAGCACTAACCGACGAACGGACGGTTCTGGCAGGGTTAAGGGCGGAGAAAAAACATGATCCAGGGACCGGCAACGGCAGCCAAGAGCGGCCAGCTCAAAATTTCCACGTCGCTTTTCGCCATCGCGCTGTGCGCGAGCTTGGCAGGCACCGCACAGGCTCAGGACGCCATCGTCGCACCGGCCGATGAGCAGGCTGTAGAGGGTGGAAGTGACATCGTTGTGACCGGGTCGCGCATCGGTCGCCCCATCCTCGACCTGCCGACCCCCGTCGGCGTCGTGACCTCGGAAGCCCTCGACAACAACAATGCCCAGTTCGACATCGGCCGCGCGCTCGCACAGCAGCCGTCGATCGGCTTTTCGGGCAGCATGCAGCAAAGCCAGCAGACCGGCGCTTCGGGGTCGCGCGGCGAAAACAGCGGTGGCCTCGCCCTCGTCGATCTGCGCAGCCTCGGGTCGAACCGCACCCTGGTGCTCGTCAACGGCAAGCGCCGCGTCGCGGGCGCCACTGACAGCACCGCCATCGACCTCAATTCGATCAATCCCAATCTGATTGAGCGCATCGAGGTCATTACCGGCGGTGCATCGGCGATCTATGGCTCCGATGCCGTTTCGGGCGTGGTCAACATCATCACCAAGGATGATTTCGACGGGTTTCGCCTGTCGTTTAACGGCTCGCAGCCCGCGCGCGGCTCGGAAGGGCTGACCTATGGCGCCAGCCTCGTCGCCGGGATGAATTTCGGCGACGGCCGCGGCAACATCACGGTGGCTGGTGATTATACGAAGGTCAAAGAACTGACGCCGCGCCAGGCCGATATGAAAAATTATGTAGCGATGCTCAATCCCGCCGACACGGGTCCGGACGACGGTATCCCCGACATGATCGTCGTCCCCGGCGGCGAGGCGCTGCGCTTCTCGGGCTATGGCGTTGTGGGCTTCGGCAACGATACCGGCGGCCTTGGTCGCTTTGTGTTCAACGACGACGGCACCGCCCGCCCCTTCCCGACGCCCAGCCTGACCGACGGTAGCCTGTTCGGCATTTTCGACAATTGCGGCGTCGCCTGCTTCCGCTTCGACGATTCGATTTCGATCGTTCCCGATATCGAACGATACAACCTCAACCTTAGTGCGCATTATGATTTCAGTGACAGCGTGCGCGGCTATTTCGGCGTCGATTACAATAACACCTCAAGCTATGGCCGCGGCCAGCCGGTGATCCGCTCGGGTGCTGCGATCAACATCGCCCAAAACGCCTTCCTCAATCAGGACTTCCGTCAACGTCTTCTCGCGGCGGGGGCGACGACCTTGCGCCTCGACCGTCTCTATACCGACGTCGGCCTTCGCTTCAGCCAGGTTGATCGCAACAGCTTGTCATTCGTTGGCGGCTTCAAGGGAGAGTTCGAAACGGGTTTTGCCGATCTTCGCTATGATGTTTACGGCACCTATGGTCGCACCAAGGCGAAGTTCATCGGCTACAACCGCCTCGTCGTTCCCAATTTCCTCGCTGCACTCGACGCAGTCGTCGATCCCGCGACCGGGCTGATCCGATGCCGCGCCGACGTTCCCGCGCTGCAGCCGGTCGGCTATGTGCGCCCGAATATTCAGGGCAGCGCGCCCTGCGCTCCATTCAACCCCTTCGGATCGACCGCCAGTTCGCCGGAAGCCCGCAACTTCGTCAAGACGACGACCGTGTCGGAGGCCTTCATCCGCCAGACGACTGCGGGCTTTTCACTCGCGGGCGATACCGAAAAATTCCTGACCATGCCGGGCGGCGGTGCCGTCGGCTTCGCTCTCGGCGCCGAATATCGCAAGGAGCGCAATGGCCGCACGACCGACCCGCTGGTCAAAGCAGGCCTGACCAATCAGGCCGCAACGCAGGATTATGAAGGCGGCTACGATGTAACCGAATTTTTCGGCGAGCTCAGCATCCCGATCCTGACTGATATGCCTTTCTTTGAATTGCTGTCGATTGAGGGTGCGGTGCGCCACGCCGATTACAGCCATGCCGGACAGGCGACCTCGTGGAAAGCAGGGGCGATCTGGGAGCCGACCGACGGCTTGCGGCTGCGCGCAACGATCAGCCGCGCCATCCGCGCCCCGAATATCTTCGAGGCCTTCCGCCCGAGCGAGGGACAGACGACCAACGTCAACGATCCCTGCGCCCAAACCAACCTTGGCCTCAACCCCAACCGCGCCGCCAACTGCGCCGCGCTCGGCCGCCCGGCGGGCTTCACGCCGCTGAACGGCGGCGTCGGGGTACCGTTCATCGTATCGGGCAACCAAGATCTCAGCCCCGAAGTCTCCGACAGCTGGACGGCGGGCATCGTTCTGACGCCCAATTCCCTGCCCGGCCTTCAGATTTCGGCCGACTGGTTCAACATCGAAATCGACGATGCGATCAGTTTCCTCAGCCCCCAGCAGATCGCCGAAAATTGCGTCGATCGCGCCGGTGGCCCCGATCTCGACCTCTGCTCGCTCATCACGCGCGAGTCGAACACCGCCAGCCCGAACTTCTTTGGCATCACAACGGGCAACAGCACCTATGTGAACACGTCGAAGCTAGAAACGTCGGGTCTCGACACGCAATTATTCTATGCGCTTCCGCTCGGCGGCGGGCGGATCTCGACGAACCTCGCCTTCACCTATCTGCACCGCCTGCGGACCTATACGTTCCAATCGCGGCCGGACCTGTTTACGGTGCTCGAAGGCTTTTACGGTTACCCGAAATATAAGGGCGTCGTCGGCCTGACCTACAGCAACGGCCCGCTGACACTCGGCTGGCAGGGACGCTATCAGTCGAGCCAGGCATTGACCGATATCTCGCCGGGGATCAGCCGCGAATTGCTGTCGCCCGACCGCACGGGATCGCGTTTCTACAACGACATCTCGGCCTCCTACACATTGTCGATGAACGGCAAACAGGAAGCCAAATTCTCATTCGGGGTCACCAACCTGTTCAACGAGAAACTGCCGGTAATGGAATCGGTGCAGGTCATCGATCCGTCGGGTGGCGGTTTCGAACAATTTGGCCCTGTGATCCGCGCCGGGCTCGAAGTGAATTTCTGACACGACCCAGACGGACGAGGCTCGCGTGCCATTTGCTGCGCGCGGGCCTCATCCCGTTTTTCAAAGGAGAACCCATTTTGCCCGGTCAGGAAGGCGCGATCGCGAGCGCCGAAACCATCCGCCCCGCGCGCCAAAGGGGATTTCTGGGTTTCGTTGAACGGGTGGGCAATCTGTTGCCCGACCCGACCATCATATTCCTCTACCTGATCGTCGTGCTGATGATCATATCGGCAATCGGCGCGGCGCTAGGTTGGAGCGCTTCTTTGCCTTATTCGGGCAAGGAAGCGCCCCCCGGCGCTGAACTTGCTGGCGGCGTGCTGACCTATCGCGCGTCTAGCCTGTTCTCCGCCGACAATATCGCGCGGCTATTTACCGAGATGCCGCGTACCTATGCCAGCTTCGCCCCGCTCGGCATCATCCTCACGATCATGATGGGCGCCGCGGTGGCCGAGCGATCCGGATTGTTCTTCGCGCTGATCCGTGGGTCGCTACGAAACACCCCGCGCCGCTACATGACCCCGATTATCGCGGTGGTGGGCATGGTTTCGCACCACGCCGCCGACGCCGCCTACGTCGTGCTCATCCCGATGGCGGCGGTGCTCTTCGCCTCGGTCGGCCGCCACCCGCTCGCGGGAATTGCAGCCGCGCTTGCCGCCGTGTCGGGTGGGTACGCCGGGAACATCATGCCCGGCCAGCTCGACGTCCTGCTCTTCGGCTTCACCCAGGAAGCCGCGCGCATTGTCGATCCGGGCTGGACGATGAACCCGCTCGGCAACTGGTATTTCATCCTGGGGATCGTCATCTTTTTCACGCCGATCATCTGGTTCGTCACCGACCGGATTGTCGAACCGCGGCTTGGCGCGTGGAACGAGGTGATCGACGACGAACTGCGCGCCGACCTCGAAAAGGGCGAACTCAGCGATGGCGAGCGGCGGGGGCTTCGCCACGCCGGGATCGCCGCGTTGCTGGTCGTTGCGGCCTTTGCCGCGCTATGCTTATGGCCCGGATACACGCCATTCATCAACCAGGATGCCACTGGACCGATCCGACTGCAGCCACTTTACGGATCGATCATCGCGGCGTTGTTTCTGCTGTTCCTGCTCACCGGCATCGTCTTCGGGCGCGCTGTCGGGACAGTGAAAGGATCGAACGACGTTGTCGCGATGATGCGCGAGGGGATAAAGACCATCGCGCCCTATCTCGTCTTCGTCTTTTTCGCCGCGCATTTCGTCGCGATGTTCAACTGGTCGGGTATCGGCCCGATCATCGCGATCAGCGGCGCCGAAAATCTGCAGGGTATGAACCTGCCCGCTCCGCTGCTGCTCGTCTGCGTCCTGCTCCTCTCGTCGGTGATGGACCTGTTCATCGGGTCGGCGACCGCCAAGTGGAGCGTCTTGTCGTCGGTGGTCGTGCCGATGTTCATGCTGCTCGGCATCAGCCCTGAAATGACGACCGCGGCCTATCGCATGGGCGACAGCTATACCAACATCATGACGCCACTGATGAGCTATTTCCCGCTCGTCCTCGTCTTTTGCCAACGCTGGGACAAGTCGATGGGGGTCGGCTCGCTGCTCGCGCTGATGCTGCCCTACGCGCTTTGCTTCATGGCGACAGGCATAACGATGGTCGTCGCCTGGGTTTCCTTCGACCTCCCCCTCGGCCCCGACGCGCAGGTCTTTTATCAGGTTGCGGCGCATGCCGCACCATGACGGAGCCAATAATGGAATTTGCCGCCAAACATGCAACCATGTCCAATAAGCATTGGGGTCGAATCTGCCCGCGTCCTAGCCTGACCTTGCCGCTGCGCCAGGAGGTGCGTCCCCATGTCCGTTGACCTGACACCACTCGAAGCTGACATGACCGCCTGGCGCCGGCATATCCATCAGCACCCCGAACTCGGTTTTCACGAACAGAACACGGTTCGCTTCATCCTCGACCTTCTCGAAAGCTTCGGGGTCGACGAGGTCGCAACCGGCATTGGCGGGACCGGCATCGTCGCGACGATCCGCGCCGGGGAGTCGGACCGCGCGATCGGCATTCGCGCCGACATCGACGCCCTGCCGATGAGCGAACTGACCGAATCCGATCATAAATCCTGCACCCCGGGCGTGATGCACGCCTGCGGGCACGACGGGCATGCGACAATGCTGCTCGGCGCCGCGAAACATCTGGCTGCGACGCGCAATTTCGACGGCACGGTGCACCTGATCTTTCAACCCGCCGAGGAATCGCTCGGCTATCAGGGGCCGGGCGGCGATCCCGACGGCGGCGCCAGCGCGATGATCCGCGACGGGCTGTTCGATCGTTTCCCGATGGACGCGATCTTCGGCATCCATAATCGGCCGGGCATCGCCGCGGGCAAGCTCGCGGGGCGCGCGGGGGCGCTTTATGCCGCTGCCGACAAGTTCGAAATCGTCGTCACCGGCAAGGGTGGCCATGCCGCGCGCCCGCACCTGACCGTCGATCCGGTGCTCGTCGCCGCGCAAATTATCGTCGCTGTACAGAGCATCGTCGCGCGCAATACCGACCCGATGGACGCCGCTGTCGTATCGATCTGCAAGGTCGAGGCGGGCACCGCGTTCAACATTATCGCCGACGAGGCGCGCATGGGCGGCACCGTGCGCACCCTGTCGCGCGCGAGCCAGGACGCGACCGAGCAGCGGCTGCGCGAAATCGTCACCGGCGTCGCGGCATCGTTCGGCGCGACCGCCGAGCTTCATTACGAACGCGGCTACCCTGCCCTTCACAATCCGGCCGATCTTTACGCCAGAGTCCGCGACATCGCGATCGGCGTTGTCGGCTCCGATCGCTTCATCGACCTCGACGCACCGGGCATGGGGGGCGAGGATTTTGCACGCTATCTCGACATCGTTCCCGGCTGCTTCCTCCTGCTCGGCAACGGTGACCAGGGGCCGGGGTCGGTGATGCTCCATAATTCGCACTACGCCTATGACGACAGCATTTCACCGACGGGTGCGGCGCTGTGGGTCGCCTTGGCCGAGACATTCCTGCCTAAATAGCCAATCCGGGGAGACGCTTTGATGCGCCGTTCGACTGCCGCCTTGCTCCATGCTTCGACCATCCTGCTCCTCGCGGTGGCCGCGCAGGCGAACGCCGCCGAAAAGGTCAGCATCTACCGCGACGATTTCGGGGTGCCGCATATTCAGGCCGAGACATCAGACGCGGTGATGTTCGGCGCGGGCTATGCCATCGCGTCCGACCGGCTTGCCGCGATGGAATTGGCGCGCCACAATACGCAGGGTCGCCGCGCCGAATTGCTGGGTGCATCGGCGCTCGAAGGCGACAAGACGATGCGCGGTCGGCGACTTTCCGACGCCGTGCTGATGCAGCGTTACAAGGCGCTGGCGCCCGAGCATCGCCAGATGATCCAGGCGATGGTCGACGGGATCAACAAGCGCATCGACGAAGTGAATGCCGACCCCGCGCGGCTGACCCCGCTCGAATTTATCCGCTGGGGGATCAGGCCGACACGTTGGAGCCTCACCGAATATCTCGCACTGATCAGTGCCGCGCCGCTCGGCCGCGAAAGCTATGAGATTCAGAACCTCAAATTCCTGAAGGACATGACCGCGCGCTACGGGCAGGAAAAGGCGTGGCAGATCTTCAACGACGTTGTGCCGATTTCCGATCCCGATTCGCCGACGACGATCCCGGCGGGCGACGACCTCGCCCCTGCCCGACCCATACCGACGCCGGTGCTCGCGCCGGTCCAGCTGCCGTCCGGCGGCGTCGCGGCGGCCGCCGCGCAGGTGGCGCCGCTCCAGCCGGCAAAGGGCGCTAGCCGCTGCATGGTCCTCGGCCCCGAAAAGTCTGCAAGCGGCAAGGTGCTGATGCTCGAGGCGACCGCCGATGGCCCCGAAATCCACCTCCACGGCGGCGGTTTCGACAATGCGGGCTTCGGCTCGACCGGCTGGGGTGTACCGACGATGGGACGCGGGGCGCAGCATGGCTGGCTGCTCGTATCGGGCAGCAGCGAAGCCGGCACCATGTTCGCCGAAAAGCTCAATCCGAAGAATCGGTATGAATATTGGTACAAGGGCGCTTGGAAGCAGATGGAGCACCGCACCGAGACCTTCAAGGTCAAGGACGGCGCAACCGTGACGAGCGAGGTCGCGTGGACGATCCACGGGCCGGTGATCGCGTGGGATGCCGAAAACGGCACCGCTTATGCGCAGCAGATGGGCGTGCACGGCCGCGAGCTCGACACATGGGTCGCCTTTGCCGAGATGGGCCGTGCCAAGAGCCTCGCCGAGTTCCACGAAAAGGGGGTCGACCGGCTCGGGTGGAACCTTGGCGCCTGTTACGGCGGCGAGGACGGTACGATCGCCTATTTCGAGGCCGGCGCGCTGCCGAAGAAGGCGGCCGGGGTCGATCCGCGGCTGCCGACCCCGGGCACCGGCGAATATGACTGGACGGGCTTTCTGACGCGCGATGAAAAGCCGCACATGATCAACCCGCGGCAGGGCTATCTCTTCTCGTGGAACAGCAAGGCGACGGGCTGGTCGCAGGAAGGCGACAATGCGCGGATCGGCGCAACCTTCCGCACCTGGCTGGGCGACCGGCTCGTCAAGGAGGGCCAATCGCTGACCTTGCTCGACATGCGCGAGTTCAACGGCAAGATTTTCAACGCGCTCGGCGCGGTCGATCGCAACCAGGCCGCCCCCGACTTTTTCGCGCCCTATCTGCGCCAGGCGATCGAGACGAGCGACGATCCCCAGGTGAAGCGCGCGGGTGAATATATGCTCGGCTTCAACGGGCTCTATCAGGACCGCGACGGCGACCATAAATACGACGATCCCGGCCTGACGCTCTATCGCGCCTGGCTACAGGTCGCGCCGCGCGTCGTTTTCGGCGACGATATGGGCGACTGGTGGAAGGCGATCGATGAAGGCCGCTACCTTACTTATCAGTCGAGCCTGTTGCTGCGGGCCTTCCAGGGCGATGCCGCCAGCGCGCCGCTGGGCATCGATTATTTCAACGGGCGCGACCGCACCGCAGTAATGATCGACACGATCAAGGCGACATTGGCCGAGGTCAAACCACACTTCCCCGGCAAGGACATGGCCGAGTGGAAGCAGCCGATATTCTGGAAATATTTCGACGCCGCGCTCGAAACCCCCGAGCGTCCGCAGATGGCCGAGGACGCGCCTGAAAAGCGCCTGTCCGCTGTCCTGCGGCTCAGCCCGACGATGGCGCCGCACAATGGCGGCGAAAGCTGGGTCGGGCTGATGGAAATCGGCGCCGACCGGCGCGCGCTTTATTCGGTCGTCGATGCGGGCGGTCAGAATCTGTTCATCGGTCCCGACGGCAAGGGCAACCCGCACCTCACCGACCAGACGATGATGCACGAGACCAACGAGCTCAAGAAGATCGAGCTGTCGCCCGAAAGGATACGCAACACGGCGCGGTCGACAATGACGCTCGAATATCGGTCGCAGACCCGTTAGCGCGGCCGCGGCGATGATCCGGCACTCCCGACCGGCGGCGATGCCGATCCAGCGACGGACGATGCTCGGGCTGATCGCCGCGCTGCCGCTGTCCGCCTGTACGCGCCAACCACGCGCACCGGGCGAGCTGTGGGTTGGATCGTCGCCCACGGGTGTCCCGTTCAGTTATGTCGATCCCGCGACCAACGAGCTTACGGGGGCGATGATCGACATCGCAAAGGCCGTTCTGCAGCGCCTACAGCTTGATGGCGACTATCGCGCCGCGCCCTTTGCCGCGCTCATCCCGTCGCTGACGACGGGGCGGATCGACATAATCGCGGCGGCGATGCAGCGCACCCCCGAACGCGCCGAAATCGTCGATTTCAGCGCGCCGGTCTTTTCCTATGGTGGTGGGCTTGTCGTGCTGGACGATGACCGCGGTACCTATCCAACATTGTCCGCGGTGCAGCACATGCGGGTCGGCGCACAGGTCGGCACGCGCTTCGTCGACCAACTGCTCGGCGTCGGCGTCACCCGCGTCAAAACCTATGACGGGCTCGGCGAAATCGTCCGCGACCTCGCCAACGGGCGGATCGACGCGGGCTATGGCGACGAACCGATCCTGCGCTACCAACTTCGCGTCGGACCCAGGCGGCCCGTCCGCATGGCCGACGAGTTCATACCGCCGGTCGAAGAGGATCTGTGCCTGATCGTCGCCAAGGGCGACCCGCTCCTGCCCCGCCTCGACGAAGCGATCGCGCACCTGAAGGTGGCGGAAATACCCGCGATCCTGCAACATTGGGAGCTCGGCTGATGCAGGAATTCCTAGCCGACGCCGCGCTGTTCCTGCCGGTTCTGCTTCGCGGACTCGGCATGACGCTGTTGCTCACCGTCGCCGCGCTGGCCGTCAGCATCGCGCTCGGCCTGCTCTGGGTCCTGATGGGCTATTCGCGGTTCGCGCCGCTGCGCTGGACCAGCCGAGCGATCATCAACATCATCCGCGGTATCCCGATCATCGTCCAGCTCTTCTGCATCTATTTCGTCCTGCCCGAATGGGGCATCGACCTGCCGCCTTTTGCGGCGGGCGTGTTCGGCCTCGGCCTTGCCTATTCGGTGTATCAGGCCGAAAATTTCCGCGGCGGGTTGTCATCGGTCGATAAGGATCTGATCGAAGCGGGCACGATGCTGGGCATGACCTGGCCGGTGCTGATGCGCCGCGTCGTGCTGCCGCTCGGCATCCCCGCCGCGCTGCCGTCACTCGGCAACACGACGATCATGCTGCTGAAAGATTCGTCGATCGCCTCGACGATCACGATCGCCGAACTGACTCGCGCGGGGCAATTGCTCGCGATTTCGACCTTCAAGAACGGCACCGTCTATCTGCTCATCGCGCTGCTTTACCTCGCCGCCAGCCTGCCGATGGCAGCGGGCGTCCGCGCCCTCGAACGCCGATTTGCGCGCAAATGATCCGGCTGCGCGGCGTCCGCAAATCTTTTGGCGCGCGCCAAGTCTTGCGCGACGTGAGCTTCGACGTCGCGGCGGGCGAGGTGGCCTGCCTGATCGGTCCCTCGGGGTCGGGCAAGTCGACGATCCTGCGCTGTATCAACGGACTGGAAAGCCACGACGCGGGGACGATCGAGGTCGACGGCGTACCAGTGACGCCGCACTCGCTGCCGCAGGTCCGCGCGGCGGTAAGCATGGTATTCCAGCGCTTCAACCTGTTCCCGCACCGCACCGCACTCCAGAATATCGTCGAAGGTCCGGTCCATGTGCTCGGCCAGCCAATCGCCGAAGCGACCGCACGCACGATGGCGCTGCTCGAAAAGGTCGGCATGGTGTCGCACGCCAACGCCTTCCCGCGTCAATTGTCGGGCGGCCAGCAACAGCGCATCGGTATCGCGCGGGCGCTGGCGATGGAGCCCCGCGCAATCCTGCTCGACGAGCCAACCTCGGCGCTCGATCCCGAGCGCGTCGGTGAAGTGCTGAAGGTGATGCGCGATCTTGCCGACGGCGGCATGACGATGATCGTCGTGACCCACGAGATCGCTTTCGCACGCGAGGCGGCGGACAGCATCCTTTTCGTCGACAATGGCGTGATCGCCGAGCAGGGACCGGCCGCTGAATTCCTCTCAAACCCGAAAACCGACCGCACCCGCCTGTTCCTCAGTCGGGTCCGCCACCCCATTTGATCAAAGGAGCCGCAAATGACCGCTGATGCGATCAGCCTATTTCGCTCTCACGAACTTCTCGCCATCGGCGCAATTGCACCCGTCGCTGCGCCGCTGGGCGAACCGGTTTCGCAGGTGCGTTCAGTCGCGATGCCGGGGGTTGGTGCAAGCCGCCATGGCGTTTGGCATTGCACTCCTGGGGTCTGGCGCCGACAGGTCGTCGAGGCCGAGTTCTGCCATTTCCTTGCCGGCGAAGCGATCTTCCGGCCCGACGATGGCGAGCCTTTGCACATCACCGGCGGCGACACTGTCTATTTTCCGCCGCGTACCGGCGGAACCTGGGAAATCCTGCGCGATAGCGAAAAGATCTTCGTTGTCTTTGACGAGGTCGGAGCAGCCCGATGAGCGTAACCGTTTCACCCGCCGATATCGGCAGCTATTGGCTCGCGAGCTGTAACGACGATCTGGCGCCGCGACCTGCCGTTTCTGGCGACGATACGGTCGACGTTGCGATCATGGGCGGCGGTTTCTCCGGTCTATGGACCGCCTATTATCTGCTGCAAGACAACCCGGACCTGTCGATCGCAATCGTCGAGCGTCAGTTTTGCGGTTTTGGCGCGTCGGGGCGCAATGGCGGTTGGTGTTCACCGCGCTTTCCGATCAACCCCGCGGCATTGACCCGCCGTTTTGGCGCCGCGACCGCCCGCGCGATGCTGGTTGCACAGCAGGCGATGATCGACGAGGTCGGCCGGATTTGCGACCAGGAAGGCATTGATGCCCAGTTCAATCGGGTCGGGGTGCTGACGCTTGCCCGCAGCGCCGAGCAAATGCCCGCGGTCCGCCAATCTTACGACGCCTATTGCAAACTGGGCATGGCCGATGCTTGCGAGCTGCTCGATGCCGGTCAGGCCCAGACAGCCGTGCATGCCACCGACGTCCACGGCGCGCTGCGCCTTCGTGCCGGCGCGACCATCCATCCCGGCCGCCTTGTGCGCGGGCTCGCGCGCGCGCTCGAACGGCTCGGTGTCCGCATCTACGAACGCAGCCAAGTGCTGCAAATGGTTGAGAGTCCGGCGCCCGCGCTGGTCACTGCGGGCGGCACCATTCGCGCCCGCCGCGCGATCCTGCTCGCGGGCGAGGCCTATCTGACTGCGCAGCCCGGCTATCGGCGCCGGTTGATCCCGATGGCGTCGACGATCATGCTCACCGCGCCGCTCACCGCCGCGCAATGGGACAGTGTCGGCTGGCGCGGCGGCGAGTGCCTGTCGTCCTTTGTCCACACCACCAATTATCTCACCCGCACCGCCGACGGGCGCATCCTGTTCGGCAGTCGCGGCGCGCCGTATCGCTACGGATCGGACATGGACGAGACCGCGCTGCGCGAAAACGCCAATTTCGGCTGGATCCGCGACCGGCTGATCGAATGGTGGCCCGCGCTGGACGGGATCGAATTCACGCACCAATGGGCAGGCTATCTCGGCATCCCGCGCGACTGGCTGCCGACCGTCCATTTCGACCCTGTGAAGCGCATAGGTCACAGCTATGGCTATACCGGCCACGGCGTCATCACCAGCGCGATCTGCGCGCGGGCGCTCGCGGGACTGGTTAGCGGCCGCGCGCCCGACCCACATGCCCCCTATGTCCGCGAACAGGCGCCAAACTGGGAAGTCGAGCCGCTGCGCTGGGCCGGCATCCGCTATGTCCAGAACGCCTATCTGCGGATGGACGTGGCCGAAGCGGCCGGGCGGACGCCGCCGCCCGACGCACGCCTCGCCAAATATCTGGGCGAACCCTAGCGGCCCGTCACTTCGCCATGGCCGCCAGCGCCGCTTCGAGGCCGGGGACGAACTGCGCCCCTGCCTTTAATTCGACGCGCGACCCGACCAGATCGTCGCCATAGGGTTCGGCCGGTCCGCCAAGGCACTTCGACAGGAAATGCTCGGCGATTGCGGCGAACGAGATGTTGGTGCCATCCTTCGCATAGACATGTCCTTCGTCGGGATAGAAGGCATAGGTCACCGGCTTGCCGCGCGCCTTCAACGCCTCGACGATCTCTTCCGACTGGCTGGGGAAGATGCGCGGATCGTTGGCGCCATTGGTAACGAGCAGCGGCTTTGAGATCGCATCGACGCGCGCGATCGGTGAGCGACGCATCAGGTCCGCCGCACCGTCTGGCGTTGCCGGGTCGCCGACGCGGTTGACGAACTGCGGACGTTGCCACGTCCACCAGTCGGGCATGGCGGCGACTTGTCGCACCAGATTGCTGGGGCCGGCCAGGTCAACGCCGCACTGAAAGGTATCGGGGGTAAAACTTAGCCCGACGAGCGTCGAATAGCCGCCGTAGGACAGCCCCATCGCCGCGACGCGATCCTTTGCCGTTACCCCTTTGTCGATCGCCCACTGCACCCCGTCGAGCAGGTCGTCGTGCATCGTTTCCGACCATTTCCTGTCGCCCTTCGCCATGAAGTCGCTGCCGAAGCCCCCTGACGCACGAAAATTTACCGACAGCACCGCATAGCCGCGGTCGGCGAGCCAGGCGTGCTGCGGGTCGAACGCCAGATCGTCGCGCAGCCAGGGACCGCCGTGAACGAGCAACACCATCGGAACGGGCGTCACCGGCATCCCGTCGGCGCCGAGTTTCGCGTTGGTCGGAAGGGTCAGGTAGCTCGGCAGAGTCAGGCCATCACGCGAAGCGATTGTGACCGGGATACGGCGGGCCAGCGCCTGTTTATCGAGATCGGGCCGCGTCGACAGCAGCGGCACGAGCGTCCGGTCGTTGCGGTTCCACCAGCTATAGCGGTCGGGGCGGTTCGGAACCGTTTCGAGGAGCAGCCAGCGCGCGTTGTCGGCGGTCTGATCGACAATCTTGAACGGCCCTGCGGCCGCTGTTTCAAGCGCGGCAAACTCGGCACGCACGCCCTCCGATCGCACCGTCCATTCGCTGACCAGCGGGTCTTCGCGCGTCGCGAGCAGCGTGCCGCTGGCTTCGTCGAACAGCGGATCGACGATATCGGCACGTCCCGATGCGGCGAGCAAGACCTGCCTGCCCGTGGCGAGATCGACCGAGACTAGGTTCGCCTTGTCGCTGGTCCGGCTGTCGAACATCAACAGCTTGCCCTTGCCATCGAGGCTCAATATTCTGGAATTGCGTAGCGAGGCGAGCGGGATCGTCATGAACTCGCTTGGCCCAGCGGGGTCAAGTCGGAGATAGGTCGACGAGCCGTCGACATTGCCACGAACGACCAGCCGGATGTTGAAATCGGGATCGGCGACGACGTCGATATAGTTTCTCTCGTTGCGGAACACTTCGGTCCGCTGCCCCGTCGCAAGGTCGATCCGGTAGATGTCGCGATAGCGGCGGTCGCGAATGTTCATGCCAACCAGGATTTCGCCCGGGCGGCGCTTTGAAAGCTTCACGATCTTCGTCTGCACGGCCGGATCGGCGGTCATGTTGGTGACCGTGCGTTTTTCAAGGTTTGCGACCCAGAGCTGGCTATGCTCCTCGCCGCCGACATCCTTGAGCACCACGATGTACCGCCCGTCGGGGCTCCACTGGAAACTGTCGGGCGGCCTGGTATCGAAACGGGTGACGGGGGTTGCCGACTTGGGATCGTCGAGCGGCGCGACCCAGACGTTCAGGACGCCATTCAGCGGGTGGAGAAAAGCAAGCTGTCTCCCGTCGGGGCTGATCTGCATTTCGGAATAGGCAAGCGAGGCAAAGAGCGCGTCGCGCGGGACGAGGGCGGTCGTCTGCGTCGGCCCCGGTTCGGCGCCGACCACCGGCACAGCGCTGAGGATGATCCCTGCGCCGAGCATCGCGGCCGTCAACAGCGTCGCCCGACTGGCCCAGCCTCGTCGTTCCTGCCGCAAAATGTTAAAACCCATCGATTGCTCCCTCAATCAGGCTGTCTTCGAAGCCAACGCCCGCCAATGCAAGTCGCAGCGCTGTCAACAACCTGCCAATTGGGCGAACCCAGCTCCAATGCGCAATATGGATCAATCCATGCTGATCAGGAGGGGTAGGCACAGCGTGTCCCGGAGTTAAAAGCTCCAAGCGGCCGAAGGAACATAAGCAAATGGAACTGGCATGGCTCGAGGATTTTGGCGCCCTGATCCACGCGGGGAATTTCTCGCGCGCAGCCGCGGCACGCTGCGTTACCCAGCCGGCCTTCAGCCGCCGCATTCGCGCGCTCGAAGAATGGCTCGGCGCCGAACTCGTTGACCGCAGCACGCATCAGATGGTGCTGACGTCGGCCGGAAAACGCTTCGCCAGTATCGCAGAAACGGTTCTGCGCGACATCGAGCATGGTCGGCGCGAGGTGCAGGAAATTGCCGGCGCTTCGGCGTCGATGGTCAAAATTCTCGTTACGCACGCGTTGGCGCTGAGCTTCTTTCCACAATGGCTTGCGGCACTTCAGACAAAGACCGACACGGAGATTCCGATCCAGCTCACCGCTGACAATATGGGGACGTCCGAACAGATGATGTTGAGCGGAAAGGCGCAATTTTGTCTGTGCTATTTCCACCCCGACGCTCCCTCGGTTCTCGACGGCGCAGGTTTCCAGTCGATTTCGCTTAGGTCCGATGCGCTGGTACCAGTCAGCGCTCCACGAGGAACCGACAGGGCTCCTCTGTACGCGCTGACGGATGACGCCGCTCATCCGGTTAATATGTTAGCCTATGGCGCTGAATCAGGGATGGATCGCATCGTTTCGGCGATGCTGGATGCAACAGCGACGCGCGGACGTTTTACGACGGTGTTCACATCGCACACGCTGATCCTTGCGCGCATGGCAAAGGACGCAAAAGGACTGGCTTGGTTGCCGCTGAGCATCGTCGCTGATGATCTGCAACAGGGTGCGCTGGTGCGGGCGGGCGATGCACACTGGGACATTCCGGTCGATGTCAGGCTGTATCGGCCGCGCGGACGACAATCCCCATCCGCCGAAATATTCTGGAGCCTGGCGAAGGCGTAGGAAAGCGTGGCGGGTGCATGGGATACCGCGATCGCTCGAGCGGATTTTGACCGCCATGTTCATACGGGGCGGCATGAAACCATCAGCAACGGGCATTTGCCGACCGAAGCGTGCGATTGCTAATCGCTTCTCGCCGTACAGCAGCATCGCTGCCGTCCGGGAAGCCGCTTCGCGGCAGGTCTTGGCCATAGTTGCTAAATTGGGATCTCGATCGATGAAACAAATAGCTCCCGTCGAAGCCGTGGTCTTCGATCTTCTGACGGCCCTTCTCGATTCATGGTCGGTCTGGAACCGTGCGGCGGGGTCCGAAACCGACGGCCTGCGCTGGCGCCGCGCTTATCTCCAACTGACTTATGGTTGCGGCGCCTATCGCCCCTATGAAGACCTTGTCCGAGAGGCAGCCGCCAAAGCTGGTGTGGTTGCATCGGCCGCCGCCGCGTTGGTTGCGGACTGGCATACGCTCCAGCCTTGGCCAGAGGCACCGCGGGTGCTCGCCGAGGTCGCGGCGCGCGATATCCCGCTCGGTGTCATAACCAATTGTTCGGCGGATCTGGGGCGGCAGGCGGCAGAGCGGGTTGGAGTGGCCTTTTCCGTTGTGCTGACCTCCGAAGAAACGGGATATTACAAGCCACGCCCCGAAGCATACGGTGCGGTCCTCGACCGGCTCGGCACCGATCCCGCAAGGACGCTCTTCGTGGCTGGCTCGCCGGCGGATATTCCCGGCGCGGCTGGCGTCGGCATGCCGGTTTTCTGGCACAACCGGGCCGGACTGCCATTTATCGCTGACGCAGCGCGGCCGTTCCTGATTGCCGACACGCTCGATCCGCTCCGGGAGTTATTCCCATGAGTGCGACCACCAGGTTCGCGGGACTGAACACCCCGCGCCTGATTCTCGACGCCGACCGGCTGGAACGCAACGCCGCGCGCATGCGCGCCCGCTGCGACGCGCTCGGCGTCATGCTGCGCCCGCACCTAAAGACCGCCAAGTCGACCGACGTCGCCTTGGTCGCGGCGAGCGGCGAGCGCGGGCCGATTACCGTGTCGACGCTGGCCGAGGCCGAATATTTCGCGGCCGCGGGCTGGCGAGATATCCTTTACACGACTACGATCGCACCCGCAAAACTGGCGCGCGCCGATCATATCCAGCGCGAGCATGGCGCACGGCTTTTGCTGGTCCTCGACGACCGGCAGACCGCCGGGGCCTTGGGACAAGCCGCGGCCGCGCTCGGCGCGCGCTTCGGCGTCCTGATCGAGGTCGATTGCGGCGAACATCGCAGCGGCACCGAACCCGCGTCGGAAGAGCTTGTCGCGATCGCCGGGGCGATCGCCGCCTGTTCGCCGCAGCTCGAACTGATGGGCGTGATGACGCACGCCGGGCATAGCTACGCATTCGACGACCCGGCGCCGATCCGGGCGCTCGCCGAAGTCGAACGACATGCCGCAGTCGCATCGGCCGAATTGCTCCGCACGCGCGGCTACCCCTGCCCCATCGTCAGCGTCGGATCGACCCCGACGCTGGCTTTCGCCGAGCAATTGCGCGGTGTCACCGAAGTGCGGGCGGGCATTTACCTGTTCTGCGACCTGTCGCAATTGTCGCGGGGCGTCTGCGCGCCAGAGGACATTGCCGTCTCGGTGCTGGCGACCGTCATCGGCCACCAACGCCATGGCGCCGCCCCCAGCCTGATCCTCGACGCGGGCGCGCTCGCGCTATCCAAGGATGTCGGGGCCAACCGTTTCATGCCGAACGCCGGATACGGCATGGTTTGCGATGCCGCGACGCTCGAGCCGCTAGGGTCGCTGACGGTCGTGACCGTGCATCAGGAACATGGCGGCGTGCCCGTGCCCGACGAAAGCTGGTTCGAAAGCCTCCCGATCGGCAGCGTCGTCCGCATCCTGCCCAATCACGCCTGCCTGACCTGTGCGGCCTACACGTCCTACGATGTGCTGCGCGGCGGGGAAATCACCGAGGAATGGCCGCGAACGGGCGGCTGGTGAACGCAATGGGAGATCGAGATGAAACATCATAAGATGACGGAGATACGGTGCGCGGCGGTACCGCCGCCCGGCGGGCATTATGCCCAGGCGATATTGCACCGCGACACCCTTTATGTTTCGGGTCAGCTCGGCGTGGCCGGAGAGACGCAAGACCCCGAAAGCCGATCGATCGCCGATCAGGTCGGCTTCGCGCTTGGCAATATCGAAGCCATCGCGAGCGTCGTGGGTGCCTCGCTCGACGACATCGTCCGATGCACGGTCTATGTGACCGACGTAGCGCATTGGGCCGAGGTCAATCGCGCTTACGCCGCGTTCTTCGGTACGCACCGACCCGCCCGATCGATTGTGCCATGCGGTTCGTTGCACTTCGGCGCGCTGGTAGAGATCGAGGCTGTCGTGGCGGTGGGTCTCGAACATTGAGGGGAGGCGGGCCGAACGCCAATTATCGAGGCGCGAACCGATCGCTATCCGTGAATCAATCGAATGACCGCTTTCGGGCGCGTGCCAATCAAGGCGGGAACGGCCGGGATGAGGCGCAAAGCGGTCGTGAAAAAATAGCGGCGCCTTAAACCCAATCACGCAAACAAAAGCGGGGTGCGGTACCGTTATTATATCAGCCGGAAGGACAAAGAACGACTGGATCTACCGATTGTGCGTGTCCCCGCTGGCGATATTGAGAACCTGCTCATTCATCAGCTCCGGCAGCATGCCAGCGTGAGCTGGGACGGCCCGCGTCCAGCCAGAGAGCTGATAATCGCGACGATGCGAAAGGTCACCATCCGCCGTGACCGCGTCGATATCGAGTATATCGACTGCGACGATCCCGTCTCTATTCCTGCAACTCTGGTCCGTTGTAGCGGCGAGAAGCGCATTGCCGCTGCCCCGGAAAACTACTCGCACCCCCGCCACGACACTGCGCTGATCAAACTCATCGTTCGGGCACATCAGGCCAGCAAGGCGTTATCCGATCCGAAGAATCCCACGGTCGAGGCCGCGGTGACCTCCATGGCGGTATCAACCCCCTACTTCTGCTCCTTGCTCCGACTAGCCCACCTCGCGCCCGATATCACGACCGCCATCCTTGACGGTCGACAGCCGGCGCACCTCAACCGACAGTTTCTCGCGCGCACCAATAACCTGCCAATCGATTGGCAGGGCCAGCGCGAAATGCTCGGATTCGCTTAAGCTCACCTGCACCTCCAAACGGAACAAGATGCGCATCTGATGCGCATCTTTCGTGCAACGCATCCTCCGACCGCAAAATCCTCGAACAGAGAATCTGCGTCTAATGATGGCTTTTGGCGGCCGCCGATAGCGTCTCTACGTCGAAGATCCACGCGCAGGCCATCGCGCTAAGCCTCTAACATATAGCGATATTATCGAGGTTATACCTGCTTCGTCGCGGAGGTTGCAGTCAATTAGTGACTGGATGGTGGCGCATCACGGGCTCGAACCGCAAACACTGTCGCTTGATGCTCCATCTGATGCACATCTGTTGCGCATCAGATGCGCAGCTGATGCACATCAAATGCGCATCATTACTGCAACGCATCCTCCGACCCCCGAATCCTCCTTCAGAGAACCGCGGCCTAACGACCGCATATTTCCCTCGCCAAATACGTCTCTCAGTCGGAATCCATGATGCTCAAAACGGCCCCAACCCCCCGAAATGAGGGCAGAAAACCGCTAGCGGAAATCCCCTTAACGTGTTGATATATAAGGAAAAAGACTGGATGGTGGGCGATGACGGGCTCGAACCGCCGACATTCTCGGTGTAAACGAGACGCTCTACCAACTGAGCTAATCGCCCCCGTTCAGGGAAGCGCGCCCCTGCCACAAGCTGTGGCCTCTGGCAAGCGCACGCCTATTCCTCCAGCGCCTCGAAATAACGTGCCAGCGCGTCGCACGCGCCTTCGGCGAGCGCGATGAAGATGCGGCGGCCGTCGTGCGGGTCGGCGTCGCGCACGAATAACCCGGCGTCGGTCATCGTCTTGATCCAGCGCAGCGCCGTCGTCGCGGGGACCGCGGCGGCGATGCACAGGCTCGACACCGACACCGGCTGGCGTTCGAGCCGCGCGGCATAAAGGTCGAGCAGCATGTCCCATGCCGGATCGGCGAACAGGTCGGCGGGGAAATATTGTTCGCGCATCCGCCGCTGGCGCAGCATCCGCCGCACCGCCTTGGCGCGTTGGCGGTCGATCATGCGCTCTTCGGGAACGAAGCTGCGCGGGATTGCGGCATAATCGCGCGTAGGCGACCGCACTTGCCCCGGATAATCGTCCGGATCCTCACCGCGCGCTGCAAAGCCGGTGGGGGTTCCGGCCAGCCCACCCCGCTGTCCCGCCAGATCGCCGAGCAGCCGCGAAATCCGCGCCACCTCGTCCTGCAGCCGGTCGATCCGCTCCATCGCGTCATCGCGCGCCACGTCATGAACCACCCGGTGCCGGGTGCGCCGCGCCGCCGCCAACGCGACCAGCTTGTCGGTCGGGTCGGCGTCGACCAGGAACTGGGCATTAAGCGGCGCAGGGATTGCCGCTACCATCCGGTCGAGTGCGGTCAGCGAGGTTTCGCAGATCAGGTGGCACGCCTGCTCGCCAACTGCTGCGCAGATGTCGGCGAGCGTCGCGCCGTCCACTGTGTCCGCCGCCGCAAGCCAAACAACGTCCAACAGGCCGCTGTGGCGGATATAGCCCGCCGCCCGCGCCGGGGGTAGCATATGGGCAAGCCGCACTTCGGCGAGTGCCGCGGTGTCGGGCAGCGCGGCGGGCGGGCCGACGAACAGGAAGGGTGACGCTGTGCCGTCGCGACCCTGCCCGGCGACCGGTGGTGGCGCCCAGACATCGCCATCATCGAAGCCGCGCAAAGGAAAGACCGGGATACCCAGCCGTATCGGTGCTTCATGGTCCATCATGCTCATTGTCCCCGCTCCATCGCTCCACCTTGGCGTAACTATGTCGTCATTTCGGCTTGATTCACCCTTTGTTCGTTCCCCTTTGCCGCCAAAATGGACCTAAGCGATCGCGGCTGCGCGAGTCGTGTAGCGGCGGGCGAAAAAATGTTGATCCAATTTGGACATGGTTTGTTCTCATCGTCAACCGATTATTGACCCTTGCCAAGCTGCGACCGCCGGGTCAGGCGCAACCGATGTTTCGCGCCCCCTCCTCGCTCACGCGGCTGCGCTGGCGTCGGCGCTTTCGTTCGCTGCTGGCGCTCTTGCTGCTCCTCGGCATGGCGTTTGCCGCGTGGGTCTGGCTGCCCGCATCCGTCCATGTCGTGCCACTGGTCCATGTGATCGACGGCGACAGCCTGACCGTGCGACAGGACGGCGGGTCGGTGACGATCCGGCTGACCGGGATCGATGCAGCCGAATATCGGCAGGATTGCGCGCGCCGCGACGCCAGCCGCTGGTCCTGCGGGCGCGAAGCACGGACCGCGCTCGAAAAGCTGGCGAGACAAGGCCCGCTGCATTGCGAGGTCGCCGCCAAGGACCGCTATGACCGTACCCTCGCGGCGTGCCGCACCCGCCCCTTCCCCGACGGCATCGACCTGGGCGCCGAAATGGTGCGGCAGGGGTGGGCGGTGGCGACCGGCGACGCGTATATGGTCGAGGAAGCCGAGGCGCAGGCGCAGCGCCGCGGCATATGGCAGGGCGATTTCGTCCGGCCTGCCGAATGGCGCGCGGCGCAGGACCGTCCGGCGAGCGCGCTGGCAGCGCCCGACGCCTAGCAAAAACGCACCCGCTATGCCTCGCCGCCGTTTCGGGCTAGGGCGAGCGTCATGAACAGCGTGCTTCCCGTCATGATCGGCGGCGCGATCGGCGCCGGTGCCCGCCATCTGGTGGGGCAGGCGATGCTCGCGCGGCTTGGTCCCGGCTTTCCCTGGTGGACGCTGGCGATCAATGTCGTCGGGAGCCTCCTCATGGGCCTGCTCATCGGTGCGCTCGCGCGCGGTGAGGGCGGCAGCGATGCCGCACGGCTGTTCGTCGGCGTCGGGATCCTCGGCGGCTTCACCACCTTTTCCTCTTTCAGTATGGAATTCTGGATGCTTTTCGAACGCGGCCAAAACGCTCAGGCGGCCGCCTATGTCCTCGCGTCGGTGATCGGCGCGGTCGCGGCGTGCGGACTTGGCCTGTTCCTTATGCGGCAGGTGCCGGCATGAGCGACACCAAACCACAGCTCGACAGCGCCACGATCGCCGAGGAAGACGATGGCATCCGGCTCGATCGATGGTTCAAGCGCCACCGCGAAGGCACCCCGCACGCGCTGCTCGCGCGGTGGGCGCGCTCGGGGCAACTGACGCTCGACGGCAAAAAGGCCGACGTGTCGGACCGCATCGCGACCGGGCAGAAACTCGTCATGCCGACCCCGCCCGTCGAGGCCGCGGCGCGCCCGGCGCGCAAGGGGCGCCCGCTGACCGACGCCGATATCGAGCTGGCGACAGGGATGATGATTCACCGCGACGCGAGCGCGATCGTGCTCAACAAGCCGCCGGGGCTGGCGACGCAGGGCGGGACAAAGACCGACGCGCATGTCGACGGCTTGCTTGACGCGTTGAAATTCGACGGGCCGACGCGGCCCAAGCTGGTCCACCGGCTCGACAAGGACACCTCGGGCGCGCTGCTGATCGCGCGGACGCCCAAGGCGGCGGCCTATTTCGCCAAAAGCTTTTCGAACCGCAGCGCGAAAAAAACCTATTGGGCGCTGATCGTCGGGGTGCCCGACATCCAGCAGGGCGAGATCGACCTGCCGCTCGCCAAGCAACCCGGATCGGGCGGCGAGAAGATGCACGTCCATGATGACGGCCTGCCGTCGAAGACGCGCTACCGCGTCATCGAGCGCGCGGGCAACAGCGCCGCGTGGGTCGAGCTGCAACCGCTGACCGGGCGCACCCACCAGCTGCGCGTTCATATGGCGGCGATCGGCCATCCGATCGTCGGCGACGGCAAATATGGCGGCAAAGGCGCGTTCCTGACCGGGACGATCAGCCGCAAGATGCATCTGCACAGCCGCCGCCTGCGCATTGATCACCCCGACGGCGGCGCGATCGATATCAGCGCCGAGGTGCCCGATCATTTCGCCGCCAGCCTCGATGCGCTGGGCTTCGACCTGCTGCTCGGCGAGGTCGGGATCGACGCACAGGAAAAAGGTCCGCCGCCCAAATCGGCGCTGAAGGCGCAGGCCAAGGCGCACAGCAAACAGATCCGCAAGGCGCGGCGCGGTGAACGCCGCGGGCGCACCGCCGACAGCAAGCCGACCGACTTTGTCGGGAAATCGGCGAAGGAAAAGGCGAAGGCGGGCAAGCCGGGCAAACCGGCGCCGAAGAAACCGGCTGGCAAAAAGCCGAGCGCGAAAAAGCATCCGGCGCGTCGATCTCGAGCAAGCTGATGCATCCGAACTCCGCCTTTCGGCCGCGGCAGGACGACCTGGCCGAACTGTTGGTCCGCGAGATTGGCTTTGCCGCGATCTTCGCCGCCACCCCCGACGGCCCGCGTGTCGCGCACGCCCCGGTGATACTGAGCGATGATCGGACCACGCTGCAATTCCACCTCGCGCGCGGCAATGCGCTGACCCGTCGCCTCGATGGCGGAACCGCCCTCGCCGTGGTGCAGGGGCCGGATGCCTATGTCAGCGCCAGCTGGTATGACGCAGCCGACCAGGTGCCGACGTGGAATTATGTTGCGATCGAAATGGAGGGCGTCGTCAACAAGCTAGACGATGCCGCGCTGATCGCGCAGCTCGATACCCTGTCGGCGAACCATGAGGCTCGCGTCGGCGCGAACCCGCCGTGGACCCGCGACAAGATGAACCCGGCCCTGTTCAGCAAGATGACCGGCGCGATTATTGGTTTCGAGCTGCGGATCACCGCATGGCGGCCGACGATCAAGCTGTCGCAGAACAAATCCGCCGACGAACGCAACAAGGTCATCGCAGGCGTTGAGGCAAGCGGCCACGGCGCGCTGGCACAGTTGATGCGCCACCTCGGCGGCGATAAGGAACCGACATGACCCCCGCCAATGACGCGCTCGCCAAAAAACGATATTTCGCCATTGTCGCGATGCGCCTTGCGGGCGCGTTGCTGGTGCTGATCGGCTTTGTGCTGATCCGCGGCGGCTGGGAGCTGGCGGGGCAGCCGACCGACCGCTGGATCGGCGTTGCGTTGGTGCTGATCGGCGCGTTCGATTTTGCGGTGATGCCGCGGCTGCTCGCGCGGCGCTGGCGTTCGCCCAGAGAGTTGTGAAACGCTTCTGGAAAGACGTCGCCATCGTCCCGCAGGACGGTGGCTGGGGCATCGCGCTCGATGGACGGCCGATGCGCACCCCGCACCGCGCACCGCTCGCTGTAGCCAGCACAGTGCTTGCCGAAGCGATCGCAGCCGAATGGCAGGCGCAGGGCGATACGATCGACCCGCGCGCGATGCCGATGACCGGGCTTGCCAATGACGCGATCGACCTCGCGGCGCCCGACCCGGTTGTGTTCGCCGAACCCATCGCCGCCTATGCCGCGACCGACCTCCTCTGTTATCGCGACGACCGCGATGCGGCGTTGCAGGCGGAGCAGGTGGCGGCGTGGAACCCGGTACTCGCGTGGGCCGAAGCGCAATTCGGGGTCGAGTTCATCATCACGCATGGAATACTCCCGGTCGACCAGCCGCCCGCGACGGTCGCGGCGCTGCGCTCCGCCACGCTGGGGCATGACCCGTGGCGGATGACGGCGCTGACCCCACTGGTGACGATCGGCGGATCGCTGGTCGCAGGCCTCGCCTGCATCGAGCAGGCGTTTGGCCCCGAAGATTTGTGGGACGCGGTCAGCCTGGATCAATTATATCAGGAACGCCGCTGGGGCGCCGATGCCGAGGCGCAGGCGCAGCGCGCCGCGCACAAGCGCGACTGGGACAATGCCGTGCGGTTTTTAGGGTTGATCTAAACCGATCCTCCCTGTCGCGTAGCGATGGGGAGGGGGACCGCTCGCGCAGCGAGTGGTGGAGGGGCCGCGACGGCAGTGCCAAAGCCCCTCCGTCAGCGCTTCGCGCTGCCACCTCCCCATCGCTGCGCGACAGGGAGGATTTCAATCCGCGAAATTCGGCTTCCGCTTCTGCATCCCCGCCATCACCGCTTCCATCTGGTTCGGGGTGCGGATGACCTTCACCTGCTCGTCGCTTTCGGCCTGCAAAATCTCCGCGTCGGTCGCGTCGGCCAGCATGTTGCACAGCCGCTTGGCACCGCGGATCGCATGCGGATTCTTGTCGGCGATCACCGCGGCCATTTCCATCGCTTTCGCCAGCGGATCGTCGGACACATGCGTCGCAAAGCCGAGCAGCTTCGCTTCCGACCCGTTGAATTCGCGATTGGTGTAGATCATCTCGCGCAGCACATCGTCGGCGACCTGTGTGCGCCACAGCGCCATGCCCGCGACGTCGGGCACCAGCCCCCAGCGCATTTCCATGATCGCGATACGCGTATCGGGATGAACGATGCGGATGTCGGCGGCGGCCATGATCTGGCTGCCCGCCCCGAACGCGACGCCATGCACTGCGGCGATCACCGGCACAGTCAGTTCGCGCCAGCCCCACGCCGCATATTGGGGACCATTGGCAATCCCGTGCGCGCGTTCGTTCAGACTGCCGCCGGTGCTGCTCGTCCCGGGATCTCGCTCTCCGCCAAGGCTCGACAGGTCGAGTCCGGCGCAAAAGGCGCGGCCGTCCCCCGACAGGACGACGACGCGCAGGCCGGACATCGCCTTGAGCGTATCGATTGCCTCGGTCAGCGCCGCCCACATCGCGGGGTCGAGCGCGTTCATCTTGTCGGCGCGGATCAGGCGGACGTCGGCGATGCCGCCGTCGAGCACGGTGATGGAAATACGGTCTTTCATCGGGGAGTCCTCATTAGCGCCGCTTCGACGAGCGGCAGTTGGTCGTTGCCGAAATACATATCGTCGCCATCGACGAACAGGGACGGAGATCCGTAACCGCCGCGCGCGATGAGTTCATCGGTGTTGGCGCGCAGCCGCGCCTTGACCGGATCGCTGCTCGCCGCCCTGGACAGCGCGGCGCCATCCAGCCCCTCGGCATCAGCCACCGCCGCCAGAACCGCGGCATCGTCAAGATTCTCCTGCCGGTCAAAATAGCTCGCAAAGGCCGCGCCCGCAAAACGCACGAGCGCCGCCTGATCATCCTCAAGCGCACAGCAGAAACGCATCGCGGCGATGCTCTTGGCCGGATGCCATTGCGACGGGAAGTTCATCGGCACCCCGGCCAGCCGCGCCCAGTCCTTCAGCACCTTCCAGCTATGCTGAAGCCGCCGATTGTCGACCTGCTCGCGCGCCGCATAGACGGCAGGGTTGACCGCATTGAACACCCCACCGACGAGGATCGGCCGGTACGTGGCGGTCGCGCCCGTGCGTTCGAGCACCCCTGGCAGATTATGAAACGCGAGGCACGTCCAGGGCGAAGAAAGGTCGAAAAAGAACTCGACACGCGCGGTCATGATCAGGCCTCCGCCTTCGCCTTGTCCCAATATTGATCGCGCAGCAGGCGCTTGTAGAGCTTGCCGGTGTCGTGGCGCGGCAGCGCTTCCATGAAGTCGATGCGGCGCGGGATTTTCACCCCCGACAGTTTTTCGCGGCAATAGGCGATCAGTTCGCCCCGTAATTCGTCGGTCGCGTCGGCCATGTTCGCGGGCTGGATCACGGCGATGACTTCCTCGCCGAAATCTTCGTGCGGACCGCCCACGACCGCGACATCGGCGACCTTGGGATGGGTGACGAGGTGGTTCTCGATTTCCTGCGGATAGACGTTCACGCCGCCGGTGATGATCATGAAGCTCTTGCGGTCGGTGAGGTAGAGGAAGCCTTCGTCGTCCACTTTGCCCACATCGCCAAGGGTCGACCAGCCCTTGCTGTTGCGGCTCGACGCCGTTTTCTCACTATCGCCATGATATTCGAAGACATTTTCGCTTTCGAAAAACACGCTGCCTTCTTGATTGGGACCAAGCTCGGTCTCGTTGTCCTCGCCCATGATATGCACCGCGCCCAAAATCGGGCGGCCAACGGTGCCTTTGTGGGTCAGCCAGTCGGGGCTGGAGACAAAGGTCATGCCATTGCCCTCCGACCCGGCATAATATTCGAACAGCACCGGCCCCCACCATTCGATCATCGCCTGCTTGACCGGGATCGGGCACGGCGCAGCGGCGTGGATCGCGACCTTGAGCGACGAGGTGTCGTAGCGGGTGCGGGCCTCTGCGGGCAGTTTGAGCATCCGCACAAAATGGGTCGGCACCCACTGGCTGCTATTGACGCGATATTTTTCGATATGCGCCAGCGCCGCTTCGGGATCGAATTTCTTCATCAGGACGACGGTGCCGCCCAGCCGGTGGATCGTCATCGACCAGCGCAGCGGCGCGGCGTGATAGAGCGGCGCGGGCGACAGGTAGATGCTGTCCGAATTGATCTGGAACACCGCAGAGGCGAGCATGACCAGGCTGTTGGTCGCATCGATCGCGCGTTCCTCGGGCAGCGGTACGCGCACCCCCTTGGGCCGCCCGGTGGTCCCCGACGAATAGAGCATGTCGACCCCGGCGCGCTCGTCGGCGACGGGGGTCGCAGGCATCGCGGCAACCGCATCTTCCCAGCTGGCCCAGCCTGCGATCGCGCCGCCCATCGCAAAGCGGGTAATCGTCGTGGTCAGCTGCTGCGCCGCAGCGCCCAGGCTGGCCGACACGACGAGCATCTTCGCGCCCGAATTTTCGAGGATATAGTCGGTCTCGTCCTGCGTCAGCCGCGACGAGATGCAGACATAGCGCAGCCCAGAACGCTGCGCGCCCCAGGTCAGTCCATAATAATGCGGCGTGTTTTCGAGCATGAAGGCGACGACATCCTCATGCCCCAGCCCATGCGCGCGAAACAGCTGCGCGGCGCGATTCGACGCGGCATCGAGTTCGCCATAGCTGATCGCCTCGCCCGTTTCGGCGACAATGATCGCGGCTTTGTCGGGGTTGCTACGGGCATGAACGGAAGGGTGCATCGGGCCATCATCTCCGGGAATCGTTGGTTTCTTATGTCCCAGATCAGTAGCAAGCTGAAACTTTTGGTCAAGCGAGGGGAAGGAAACTGGCGGCTTAAGGCGTCAACGACCCGTGATCGGGCTGCGACCGCAGCGCATATCCCTGCCCCTTCACAGTCCGCAGCATCGGCCAGGCGAACCCGCGATCGACCTTGGCGCGCAGGCGCGACATGTGCACTTCGACGCGGTTGGTGCCGGGGTCGAAATCGAGCCGCCAGACGGCTTGCAACAAGGCTGCGCGTGACATCGGCCGATCTGGGACGCGCGCCAGATTGGCGAGCAGGTCGAACTCGCGCAGCGGCAAGCGGATCAAGCGCCCCGCGCGCTCGACCCGCCGGTCGATCAAATCGATGCGGAGTTCCCCGGCGCCGATCTGCCCTGCGGTCAGCCGCGCGCGGCGCAGCAGACTAGCGATGCGCGCCAGCACTTCGGGCAAATTTCCTCTCCATCCTGCCGCGTCGTCAGCGCCGCCGCGCAACGCCAGCAGGCGGTCGGCGACGCTGTCCCGATCGCACAGGACGAGCATCGGACGGCTGCCCGCGATGCTGCGTGCGAGGCGGATGAAGTCGGCAGGCTCCTGCCACCCGAGAAAGGGGTTGAGGACGAGGAGGTCGAAGCAGCTATCGAGCCACGGCCGCAAACCGGCAGCGGGTGGCACGAGCCGCTCGACGCGCCACCCCTCGGCCACGACAGCGGTCGCGAGCTGCGCGGCGCGCGCTGCGTCGGGATGGAAAAGCGCCACCAGCGGCGCGGCGTGAGGGGTGGCGTGCAGCGTTTCGAATGAAGTCTTTGCGCTCGATCCCATCCGCACCCCCTCGCCCCGTCCGACAAGCTACCCGCAGCACCCGGCATTGCGCGACACCGCGCCTGTGCTAACTCCGCAGCATGACCGCTGCCCAGATGCTCGAGAGCGACTTCTCCACCCTGCCCGACCTTGTCCGTGCGCATGCCGCGGAACGTCCCGATGCCGTAGCGGCTGCCGACGCGGTGCGGCGACTGAGCTGGTCCGAACTGGACCAATTGGCCGACCGAATCGCGGCGCGATTGCAGCAGGACGGCTTTGCGAAAGGCGACCGCACCGCGATCGCGGGGCTCAACAGCGTCGAACAGATGGCGGTGATCATCGGCACGCTGCGCGCGGGCGGGGTCGCGGGGCTGGTCACCAACAGCGCGACGGGCGAGCAGATGGCGGCGATGATCGCCGATACCGGCGCGCGCCACCTGTTCCTCGACAATGCGGCAAAGGCGAGCCTGGAAGGACAGGTCATCACCGCCAGCGACCTGATTGCGATGGACGGCGGCGGTGCGGGGACGCCGCTCGATGCCTGGCTGGCGTTGGCAGGCGCCAAGCCCACGCCGGTTGAGGTCCGGCCCGAAGACGGTTTCAACATCATCTATTCGTCGGGAACCACCGGCACGCCCAAGGGCATCGTCCACAGCCACGCGATGCGCTGGCAGCATATCATCCGCGGCGCCCCCGCTTATGGTCCCAATGCGGTGACGATCCTGTCAACGCCGCTCTATTCGAACACGACGATGGCCAGTTTCATGCCCACCGTCGGGTCGGGCGGGCAGACTGTCTTGATGAAAAAATTCGACGCGCGCGGGTTCCTCGAACTCGCGGCACGCGAGCGCGCGACCAACACGATGCTGGTCCCGGTGCAGTATCGCCGCATCATGGCGCTGGAGGATTTCGATAGCTTCGACCTCGACAGCTTCGTCGTCAAATATTGCACCTCGGCGCCGTTCCCGGCGACGCTCAAGGCCGATGTTCTCGCGCGCTGGCCCGGAGGGCTGGTCGAAATCTATGGGATGACCGAGGGCGGCGCGGCGTTCATTCTCGAGGCGCATCAATTCCCCGACAAGCTTCACACCGTCGGCCGCCCCGCGCCGGGGCATGTGGCAAAAGTGATCGACGAGGACGGCAACGAGCTGCCGCAGGGGTCTGTCGGCGAAGTCGTCGGTCGTTCCCCCGCGATGATGACCGGTTACAATAACCGCCCTGACGCGACCAAGGCGATGCACTGGTACGATGAGGAAGGAAATCTCTTCTATCGCCACGGCGACATTGGCCGCATCGACGAGGACGGGTTCCTGACGTTGATGGACCGCGCCAAGGACATGATCATTTCGGGCGGCTTCAATATTTTCCCGAGCGATCTGGAAGCGATCCTGCTTGCCGACCAGCGCGTCGTCGAGGCCGCTGTGGTCGGGATGCCGAGCGAGGAATGGGGAGAAACCCCGGTGGCGTTTGTGGTGCTGAAGGATGGCGCTGACGCCGAAGCGGTTCGCGAGACATGCAACGCCAAGGTCGGCAAGACGCAGCGGATTAGCGGCATCACCGTCGTGGACGAACTGCCGCGCAGCCCGATCGGCAAGGTGTTGAAGCGGGAGTTGCGGGACGCTTACGCGGCGTGACGATATCCTCCCCCTTGATGGGGGAGGTAGCGAGACTTGCCAGCTTGCTGGCTAGTCGTAGCGGTGGGGGTGTGGCCTCGGCCCGAAACGTCGATGCCGGGAGGCACCATCACCCTCATCCAACTTCGCCTAGCCGCTACGCGCCAAGGCTTCGTATCCTTCTCCCATCAAGGGAGAAGGTACTTAGGCCAACCCCGCCGCCTTTATCGCCGCCAGCGCGCTTTGCAGCCGGGCGTCGCCGTCGCCCTCGACCCATGCCCATTTGAGCTTTCGTCGTTCGAGCTCGCCGATCGCGACGTCCATGAATTGCCGACGCGCCAGGTCGCTGCCGAACAGGCGGGTACCGTCCTCCTGCCACTCCAGATCCATTGCCGGAACGAGATAGAGGTCGGCGGTGTCGTTCCATTGGTCTATTTCGGGCAGGCGGCGGCCGAGCAGCATGATCGCCCACGCCTGCGTCATCAGCGCATCGGTATCGGAGATCAACCATTCGGGGTTTTGCGCCAACGCTTCCGTGGTCGCAGCACGATGCCCGTCAAAAATCGCCAACAGGTCGATGTCGTCCAAGTCGGTGCCGTTGGCCTCGGCATAGGTGCGGCCATATTCGGGAACGACGAGCCCGCCGAGCCGCAGCGCAAGGCGCGGTGCCAGCGTCGATTTTCCGGTGCTTTCGGCGCCGTGAAAACAGATATGATGCGTCATAGTGCCACCCTGCCCGTTGCCGCGGCGCGGCGCCACTGGATCAGCCCATCGATCGACAGGCCGAGCAGCACGACATAGACCGCGCTGGTCGGATACAGCCCACGCCAGGCGAACAGCGGGATCGCGATCAGGTCGACGAGGATCCACAGATACCAGCTTTCGACCCGCCGCCGCGCGAGCAGCCATTGCGCGGTGATGCTGAGCATCGCGATCGCGCCGTCGATCCATGGTGCGACGGCATCGGTATAGCGATCCATGGCGAAGCTCCACGCGACCCACGCGATGATCGTCGCCCCGGCCCAAGCCTGACGCGACGCCCCGTCCATCCACCCGACCGGCATCCCGCTGTCATCGCGGGCGCGCAGCCAGCTGGCCCAGCCGTAAAGATTGAGCGCGAAGAAAAAGCCCTGCAAAACCATGTCGCTGTACAGCCGCGCGTCATAGAAGACGACGGCGTAGAGGCTGACCGCGATCAGCGCGAAGGGATAGTTCCAAACGCTGCGCAGCGCGACGAGCGCGACGTTGATCAGGACCAGCGCCGCGGCAAGCCATTCGAGCTGCGTCACGTCGGCGCATCCAGCCGCGGACGCGTCCACAATCCGTCGCGGCTGATCCGGTGTCCCGGCGGACGCCGCAGCACCGACCAGCCCGCGCGCGCGATCCAGCCGAGCTTGGCGAGCCGTGTCGTGCTGGCACGGTGGTCCCACGCATGGTCGCCGCGCGCACGGACTTCGCGCGCGATGTCGCCATAGATGCCCGCCGCCGCGAGCACCGCCCAGCGGCTGCGCGGCGGCAGCTTGCGCGCGCCCCAGCGCGCCGATGCTTCATATTCCGCGGCCATTTCGGCGAGCCATTTGGCCATCACCGACAGGCGGCCGCGAAAGGCGGGGTGCATATGCTGGCCCGGCGGAATGTCGAGTTCGACGATCCATTCGATAGGCAGATAACAGCGGTCGGCGGCGGCATCCTCGGCCACGTCGCGCGCGATATTGGCGAGCTGGAAGGCGATGCCGAGGTCCGAGGCGCGGTCGAGCGTCGCTTCGTCGGCGGGATCGACCCCCATCACCTGTGCCATCGCGACCCCGACCGCACCCGCGACATGATAGCAATAGCGCAGCAGGTCGGCCTCGCTGCGCGGGCGCCAGTCGTCGGCGTCGAGCGCGAAGCCCGCGATGATGTCGTCGATCACCGCGCGCGGGATCGCGATGTCAGTGAGCAGGAAGCCGAGCGCGTCGAATGCCTTGTCGCCCGTCGGCTGCCCGGCAAAGGCGGCGTCGGTGAGGGTGCGGATGCGGGCGAGTGCGGCCTGCGCATCATGATCCTGGGACATCGCGCCGCCGTGGTCCTGTCCGTCGGTCAAATCGTCGGCAGCGCGGCACCAGGCATAGAGCAGCCAGACGCGTTCGCGCGTTTCGCGGTCGAACAACTGGCTGGCGAGCGCAAAACTTTTCGAGCCGCGCGCGATGCTGTCGTGCGCGAAACCGTGGAGGGCGTGCGCGTCATAGACCCCCGCCGCGTCCATTACAGATCGTCGGCCTTCATCGCAAAGATCGGCGCATGGGGTTCATAGGTCGCCATCTTGCCCAGCAGATCGTCGAGTCCGGCGTCGACGATCATGATCCCGGCATGCGCGGGGCGGATGAAGCCGACGTCGATCATATTCTGGTTGAACGCGATCAGGTCGTTGTAGAATCCGGCGGCGTTGAGCAGTCCGACGGGCTTGCTGTGATAACCCAGCTGCGCCCAGCTGATCGCTTCCCATAATTCGTCCATCGTGCCGACCCCGCCGGGGATGGTGAGAAAACCGTCGGAGAGGTCGGTGAACATCTCCTTGCGTTCGTGCATGCCGCTGACGACGTGCAATTCGGTGCAGCCACGGTGCGCGACCTCGCTGCCGACGAGCGCCTCAGGGATCACCCCGATCACCTCGCCGCCCGCTTCGAGCGCGCTGTCGGCGACCGCGCCCATCAAGCCGAGGCGGCCGCCGCCATAGACGACGCCGATCCCACGCTCGGCGAGCGTGCGGCCGACGTGGCGCGCGGTTTCGATGTAGATCGGATCGGCGGGGGTCGCGGACCCGCAATAGACGGCAAGGCGTTTCATTCGGTCACTTTCAATTCGAATTTCGTTCCCTCCGGAAGGTGACGCGTCTGCTGCTCGACGCTTCCGGTGAACCGTACCAATTCGACGATCGGCACGATCCAGAGATTCTCGGGGTTATAGTCACCCGCGAGCAGGGCATGCGGTGTCAGCGAGTAACAGCAGCCTAGTGGCGGCGCCCCTAGTCGATCTTGCGCTTGTGCAACAAGACTTTCTGCGAACCAAACCTGTTTCACCTCGGCCTTGTTCATATGCACGAACAGTTGCTCCTCGGTGTCAGCGATGCGATCGACCTGACGGAGCTCGGGATCGAGATACCAGAAGCGGCCATCCTCGTCGCGGATCACCAAATGGCCAACGGGGCTGATCGCCGTAACGTCTGCGGCACGCAGACCGGTCCATCCCCAACCGTCTCCAATCGCATCGATCAGTTCGTCACTCATTCCACGCCCCCGATCATCAAGGCTGCCGTCGCTTTCGCGCTGCCGACGACCCCCGGGATTCCCGCCCCCGGATGCGTTCCCGCGCCGACGAAATACAGGTTCGAAATCACATCGTCGCGGTTGTGCGCGCGGAACCAGGCGCTTTGCCACAGCACCGGCTCCAAGCTGAACGCGCTGCCAAGATGCGCCGACAGATCGCGCCCGAAATCGGCGGGGGTGTAGTGGAAGCTGGTCGCGAGATTGGCCTTCAGCCCCGGCAGCACCCGCGCCTCGACCTCGTCGAGGATCGCATCGGCAAATTGCTGGCCGAATGCGCCGTCCCAATCGACCTTCGCCTTGCCCAGATGCGCGACCGGGGCGAGGACGTAGAAAGTCGAATAGCCGTCGGGCGCCATCGCCTTGTCGGTCGCGGTCGGGTGGTGAAGGTAGAGCGAGAAGTCATCGGGCACGACGCCATTCTTGTAGATGTCGTCGAGCAGCCCCTTGTAGCGCGGGCCGAACAATATGCTGTGATGCGCGATGTCGGGATAGTCGCCCTTGACCCCGAAATGGACAACGAAAAGCGAGGGCGACCAGCGTTTGCGCGCCAGCGATTTCGCCGCTTTCTTGCCGCGCGGATGGTCCGACAGCAGCGCGGCATAATTGTGCATCATGTCGCCGTTCGAGGCGATCATGTCCGCCTCGCCGCGCCAGCCGCTTGCGGTCTGCACCGCGGTGGCGCGGTCACCCTGCGTTTCGATCTTGGTCACCGGATCGGCGAGGCGGAGCGTTCCGCCCAGCCGCTCGAACAGCGCCACCATGCCCGCGACCAGCTTATTCGTGCCGCCGCGCGCGAACCACACGCCGCCCTCTTTTTCGATCGTGTGGATCAGCGCGTAGATCGAACTGGTGTTCATCGGATTGCCGCCGACGAGCAGGGTGTGGAACGACAGCGCCTGGCGCAGCCGCTCGTCCTGCACATAGGAGGACACGATCGAATAAACGCTGCGCCACGCCTGATATTTCATCAGCGCTGGCGCCGCCTTGATCATCGAGGCGAAGTCAAGGAAGGCGGCCGAGCCGAGCTTGACATAGCCCTCCTCATACACCCCTTTCGAATAGGTCAGGAATTTCTCGTACCCCGCGACATCGGCGGGATTGAGCTTGGCGATTTCGGCGTTGAGCGCCGCTTCGTCGTTCGAATAGTCGAAATTGGTGCCGTCGGGCCAGTTGAGCCGGTAAAAGGGCATCACCGGGTCGAGCGTCACATCGGCGGCCATATCCTGCCCGCTGAGTGCCCATAGTTCCTGGAGGCACGGCGGATCGGTGATCACCGTCGGCCCGGCGTCGAAGGTAAACCCCTGCCGCTGCCAGTGATAGCCACGCCCGCCCGCCTTGTCGCGCGCCTCGACGATCGTGGTCGCGACTCCTGCCGATTGCAGCCGGATGGCGAGCGCGAGGCCGCCGAAGCCGGCGCCGATAACAATTGCGGTACGCGTCATTTCCAGTCCAGTTTCGCAAGCGCCGCAATCGCGCGGCGTACAGATACGGGCGGCTTGCCCGACAGGATGCGCAATTTGTCGGCGGTGTTCGACCGCCCCGCATAGAAGCGCGCGATCAGGCCGGGTGCGAGGCCATAAAAGCGCTGGAAGATGCGGTAACGCTCACCCGGATCGGCCGCACGGAACAGCATCGCGCCGAGCATCCGGTAAAAACGCTGGCGCCGCCACGACGTCGCGGCACGCGCGCGCAGTCGTGCGCCAAGATTGCCGCGATCGATCAGCGCGGGCAGCGCTGCCGCCGTGCGCACGGCATCGGGCAGCGAATAGCCGGTCATCGCGTGGAACACCCCGGCGCGCACCCCGATGCGCGCGGTGCGGTCGATCGCCGGCCACAGCCGGTCGAAATCGCCTGCGACGACAACGGGCAGCACGCCGGTTTCCTCGCGCGTGACTGCCGTGACATTCCATTGCCGCCGCGCCGCATAGGTCGCGATCCGGTCGCGCACCGCTGCAACGTCAAGGTCGGGGGTGTCGCTGTAATAGGTGTCCTCGACGAACAGCGTCTCGGCATCGAAGGGCAGCAGATAGACGAAGCGATAACCGTCGAGCTGCTCGACCGTCGCGTCCATCACGAGTGGGCGGTCGATGCCATGCCCGCCCTCCACGGTCAGCGCCTGGCCGACAAATTTCTGCCAGCCGCAATCGAGCATCGATGTTTTACCGGTACCGCGCGCATCGATGACCTGTTTCGCCGACAGCCGCCCGCCACGCGCCAGCAGCACATGGTCGGGCGCGACATGCTTCGCCTTGTCGGCGATGATCCGGCCCACGGGCAGCGCCGCGGCGACGGCTTCGGCGAGCGCTTCGCCGGTGATGCTCTTGTACCCCATCCGCACCCGGCGCTCGCGGTCCGGAAAGGCGACATCATAGCTGTCCCAATGGTAACGGACGAGCGGCGCGACGAGCCAGCGGTCGCGCTTGGCAATGTCGCTGTCGAAAAAAGACCAGATATGATTGCCCCCGATCGCGTCGGGTTCGATCAGCCGCACATCGAGCGTGGGCCGCTTCGCCGTCAGCGCCAGCGCCGCGAGCCCGCCCGCCAGCCCGCCGCCGACGATGGCAATGTCGCAATAATCGGGTTCGGCCGCGGTCATGCGTCCGCCCTAGCCGCCGCGCGCGCGGGCGGCTAGGGCGGACGCATGACCGCGATCATTTTCTCTGCGCTGGCGATGACGCTGATCGTCGGGGTCCGTTATCTGCTCAGTAGCGGCGGTTTTGCGTTGGCGACGCGGATCAAACACCCCGGCCTTTATCGTGGGCTGGAGCCGCAGATGCGGCGCGAGATTGGCTGGAGCCTCGCCAGCGCTGCGATTTACGGGATTCCCGCGGGGGTGGTCGCATTGGGATGGCAGGCGCACGGCTGGACGCGCATCTACACCGACGTCGATGCCTGGCCGTTCTGGTATCTGCCGGTCAGCCTGTTCGCCTATCTGCTCGCCCATGACACATGGTTTTACTGGACCCACCGCTGGATGCACCGGCCGCGGCCGTTTCGTATCGCCCATGCAGTCCATCACGCCAGCCGCCCGCCGACGGCGTGGGCTGCGATGAGTTTTCATCCGATCGAGGCGATCACCGGCGCGGTCGTGATCCCGGCGCTGGTGTTCCTGATCCCGATCCATGTCGGCGTTCTGGGCCTGGTGCTGACGATCATGACGGTCATGGGGGTCGGCAATCATATGGGGTGGGAAATGTTCCCGCGCGCGCTTGTTCATGGACCAGTCGGGCGGTGGCTGATAACCGCAACGCATCACGAGCAGCATCATGCCGCTTACCGGGGGAATTATGGCCTGTATTTCCGTTTCTGGGACAAGATTTGCGGCACCGATATCGGGCTTGGCAGCTTTGCTGCTGCTCACCGCCGCAGCGAGCGCGCCGCCGCCGACGGTTGACGTCAGCGTCACCGGATTGCGCAGCACGAAGGGACAGATACTCGTCTGCCTGACCGCCAACCCCAAAGCCTTCCCCGATTGCAGCAAGGACAAGGCGTCGGTGCGGCTGGCGGTAAAGGCCGCGAACGCCGGTCATTTCAAGATCGCCGCCCCTGCCGACGGCACCTACGCGGTCGCCGTCGTTCACGACGAAAACAGCAACAACAAGATCGATATGGCGCTGTTCATGCCCAAGGAAGGCTTCGGTTTTTCGCGCAATCCCGCGATTGGCATGGGCGCGCCAAAGTTCAAATCGGCGAGCTTCGCGGTCACCGGCGACACGCATCAGGCGATCAAGATGAAATATATGCTCTAGTGAGGGCGCGGGTGGACGGCTAAAGCAGCGCGCGTGACCGCGCTATCCCCCCGCATCGCCGCTTTTGCCGACCGCTGGCCCAAGCTTGTCGCCCTTACGCTCGGCGCCATTTCGGCGACGGGGTTTGCGCCGCTAAATCTGTGGCCGTTGACGCTGCTCGCGCTCGCGGGCTGGATGGCGCTGGTGGCGCGCAGCCCCAGGGGCTGGCGGACATTCGGGATCGGCTGGGCGTTCGGGGTCGGGCATTTTGTCGTCGGGCTGAACTGGATCGCGACGGCGTTCACCTATCAGGCGGCGATGCCCGCGTGGCTGGGGTGGATCGCGGTGGTGCTGCTGGCGCTGTATCTCGCGGTTTATCCGGCGCTCGCGGCGTGGGGGGCGTGGCGCTTCATTCCTCCCCGGAACGGGGAGGTGGCAGCGCAAAGCGCTGACGGAGGGGGGGCGCGTCCTCCAGCCGACGTCGCGCAAGACCGCGAGCCCCCTCCACCGGCTCCGCCGGTCCCCCTCCCCGTTTCGGGGAGGATTTCGCTATCCTTCATCCTCGCCTTCGCCGCGCTGTGGACGCTCACCGAATGGCTGCGCAGCTGGGTATTCACTGGCTTTGCGTGGAATCCGCTTAGTGCGATCACGATGGCGCGCTGGGTACCTGACATCTACAGCACAGCATTTCTCGACGCCATAGGCACATATGGTGTCAGCGCGTTGGTTGTGATCTGGTCAGGCCTTTTCGCCAGCATCGCCAGCCAAAGCTGGTCGCGACGCGGTCGGCGACAGCTTGGGCTTGCCGACGAAGAGCGGAAATCGGCTACCAACACCTCCGCGTTCGACGATACGTTATATGGCTCGATCTTCGCACTGCTTGGCATCGGTTCACTAGCGGTCATTGGGTCATTTTTTACCGCGCCTCGGGACGAACCGCAGCGCGAAATCCCCATCGCCGTTGTCCAGCCCAACGTCGGTCAGGCCGACAAATGGGTCGGCGCCAAGGCCGACGCCAATTTCGTCAAGCTCGCACGGCTGACCGCGCCGAAGGATGACACCCCGCGCCTGATCCTGTGGCCCGAAGCAGCGGTGCCCGATTACCTCGAATGGGGTTATCCGGCAGTCTATTACGACCGTTCGCCGGCCGAAGCGCGCGCGCGGCTGACGGCGCTGATGAACCCCGGCGACCTGATGCTGCTCGGCGCGCTGAAGCTGGAGCTCGACAAAAGTGGCGACGTCGTCGGCGCGCGCAATGCGGTGATGACCGTCCACGCCGACGGCACCCTTGGCGCGCGCTACGACAAGGCGCATCTTGTCCCTTATGGCGAATATCTGCCGATGCGCCCGATCCTCTCGGCGATCGGCCTGTCGCGCCTGGCCCCCGGCGACATCGATTTCTGGCCCGGCCTCGGCGCCCGCACCCTCGACCTCGGCGCCTTCGGGCGGGCGGGCTTGCAGATCTGTTATGAGATCATCTTTTCGGGGCAGGTCGTCGACCGCGACCACCGCCCCGATTTCATCTTCAACCCGTCGAACGACGCGTGGTTCGGAGCATGGGGTCCGCCGCAGCATCTGGCGCAGGCGCGGCTGCGCGCGATCGAGGAAGGGCTGCCCGTCGTGCGCGCCACCCCGACCGGAATCAGCGCGGTGATCGACGCCGATGGCCGCATCCGCGAATCGCTGCCGATGCACGCCGCTGGGCGGATCGACACCGTCATCCCTGCCGCGCACGCGCCCACGCTGTTCGCGCGTTACGGCAATATCCTGCCGGTCGGATTTGCGCTGCTGCTGCTCGCGGCGGCCATTGCCTTTCGCCGTCGCGGACGCTAACAGCGCCGTCACATAAAGCTTCCTTTATATCCGATTCACAGAAGGTCTCCCATGCGCAACAGCTTCCTGTTCACTTCCGAAAGCGTGTCCGAAGGACATCCCGACAAGGTTGCCGACCAGATCAGCGACTCGATCGTCGACCTGTTCCTGTCGAAAGATCCCGAAGCGCGCGTCGCCTGCGAAACGCTGACCACGACGCAGCTGGTTGTGCTGGCGGGCGAGATCCGCGGCAAGGGGATCATGGACGAAGACGGCAATTGGGCGCCGGGCGTGCCCGAAGAAGTCGAGGCCGCGGTGCGCGCGACCGTGCGCGAAATCGGTTATGAACAGTCGGGTTTCCACTGGCAGACGTTTCGCTTTGAAAACAACCTGCACCCGCAATCGGCGCATATCGCGCAGGGCGTCGATGCTGGCGAGAACAAGGACGAAGGTGCCGGCGATCAGGGCATCATGTTCGGCTACGCATCGGACGAAACCCCCGACCTGATGCCCGCGACGCTCGATTACAGCCACAAGATCCTCGAGCGCATGGCCGCCGACCGCAAGGCCGGGACCGCGCCGTTCCTCGAGCCCGATGCCAAGAGCCAAGTCACGCTGCGCTACGCCAACGAACGCCCGGTCGAAGCGACCGCAATCGTCGTGTCGACCCAGCACGCGCCGGGCTATTTCTTCCACAACGGCGACGGTGACGAAGCGAAGTACAACGAACTGCGCAAATATGTGCTCGGCGTCATCGCCGACGTGCTGCCGGCCGAACTGCTGACCGCCAACACCGTCTATCACATCAACCCGACCGGCTGTTTCGAGATCGGCGGCCCCGACGGCGACGCCGGACTGACCGGCCGCAAGATCATCGTCGACACCTATGGCGGCGCGGCCCCGCATGGCGGCGGCGCGTTCAGCGGCAAGGATCCGACGAAGGTCGACCGTTCGGCGGCCTACATCACCCGCTATCTCGCGAAGAATATCGTCGCCGCGGGCCTCGCGCGCCGCTGCACGATCCAGCTTAGCTATGCGATCGGGGTTGCCGAGCCGCTGTCGATCTATGTCGACCTGCACGGTACCGGGACCGTCGAGGAAAGCCGCATCGAAGCAGCGATCCCGCAGCTCGTGCGCCTGACGCCCAAGGGTATCCGCACCCACCTTGGCCTCAACAAGCCGATCTACAAGCAGACCGCAGCCTATGGGCATTTCGGGCGCACCGCGACCGGCGATGCCTTCCCGTGGGAGCGCACCGACCTGACCGACAAGCTGAAGGCAGCGCTGGCGGCCTGACCGCGATCGGGGGCGCTTGCCGCCCCCGCCCAGCGCGGCTAGGGGGCGCGGCATGACTGCGCACAAACCCGGCGATCCGACGACGATCAACCGCCTTTATGGCCGTTCGAAGGGCAAGCCCCTGCGCGCGGGACAACAGGATTTGATCGACACGCTGTTGCCGCAGATCGCAGTGCCGACCGACGGCGACGTGACCGCCGAGGCGCTGTTCGGATATGCCGAAGGACAGGGGCGCCCGCTGCATTTCGAGATCGGTTTTGGCGGCGGCGAGCATATGGCGGGGCGCGCCGATATGCTGCCCGATCATGGCTTCATCGGCGCCGAGCCGTTCATCAACGGGGTCGCGCAGGCGCTGGTCCATGTCGCGGGCGATCATGGCGCAAAACTGCCGCTAGGCAATGTCCGCATCCACCATGGCGACGCGCTGGAGGTGTTGCAGCGCATTCCCGACGGCGCGCTGAGCTTTGCGTATCTGCTCCACCCCGACCCCTGGCCCAAGGCGCGCCATGCCAAGCGGCGGATGATGAACGACGGCCCGCTCGATTTGATCGCGGCCAAACTGAAGCCCGGCGGCGAGTTCCGTTTCGGCACCGATCACCCGATCTATCTGCAACATGCGCTGATGGTCATGCGCCGCCACCGCCACCAGTTCGAATGGCTGGCGCAGGACGCGCAGGATTTCCAGGTCCGCCCCGGCGGCTGGCCCGAAACGCGCTACGAAGCCAAAGCGCGCAGGCTGGGGCACGAAGTCTGGTATTTCCGCTACCGGCGCAAGGACGGCGCGGCGGGCTAGCCCGCGCGGCGCGGGGCGTGGTGGCCGATCAGTTCGCCGCCGCAAATTCGCGCAGCATATGCTTGGCGATCTGGAGCTGCAGGATCTGCGTCGTGCCTTCGTAGATGCGATAGATGCGTGCATCGCGGAAGAAGCGTTCGGCGTCATATTCGGCGAGATAGCCCGCGCCGCCATAGACCTGCACGCATGCATCGACGACGCGGCCGCACATTTCGGAGGCGAACACCTTAAACGCCGCCGCCTTGCGCAGGACATTCTCGCCCGCATCCGCGCGCGCGGTGACGTCGGCCATCATGCATTCGGCGGCGTAGATGTCGATCTCGCTCTGTGCGAGCATCTGCTGGATCAGCTGGAAGTTGGCGATCGGTTCGCCGAATGCCTTGCGCTCGGTCGCATAGCGGACCGCGCTGTCGAGCGCGCGGCGCGCATAGGCGGTCGCGGCGGCGCCGACCGACATGCGGCCGTTGTCGAGGCTCATCATCGCATAAGCAAAGCCCCTGCCCAGATCGCCGCCGAGCAGCGCTTCGCCGCCGACGCGGACGTCCTCCATGATGACGTCGGCGATGTGGCTGCCCGACTGGCCCATTTTCTTGTCCGACTTGCCGATCGTCACCCCCGCGCTGTCGAGCGGAACGAGGAAAGCCGAGACATGGGCATTCTTCGGCAGATTTTCCTTGCTCGTCCGGGCCATGATCAGGCCCAGCTTCGCAAAGGGCGAGTTGGTGATGTAGCGTTTGGTGCCATTGAGCACCCAGCCATTGTCGGTCTGCACCGCGGTCGCCTGCAACCCCGCCGAATCCGATCCCGACCCCGGCTCGGTCAGCCCGAAACAGGCGATCTCGCCCGCCGCGATGCGCGGCAGCCATTCGGCCTTTTGCGCATCGGTGCCGCCGTTCTTGAGCGCTGAGGCGACCATGCCGATGTTGATCGAGATGATCGAACGAAACGCCGGCATCGCATAGGACAGCGTGTGGATGGTGCGGACATATTGACTGACGTTCATCCCCGCGCCGCCGAACTCCTCGGGGATCGTCAGCCCAAACAGCCCCATTTCGCGCATTTCGGTCAGGATGTCGGCGGGGATCTGGTCGGTCTCGATGATCCCCTGCTCGGCCGGGATCAGCCGCTCGCGCACATAACGTTCGAGCTGTTCGATGAACTGGTCAAAGATGTCGGCGTCCATACCGGGATTGCTCATCGCTTTGGTCCTCAAATCGGGTCGTAGGGAAAAACATGCGCCGACACCTCGTCGGCACGTGCGAAATCGGGGCGGAACGCCGGGATCAGTTCGTCGGCGATCGCTTCGGCGGTCCAGCCTTCGAGCTTGGCCATCGAGCGGATCGGGCGCGGTTTCGAAAACAGCAGGATCTCGTTCTTGCGGACGCTGAAAATCTGGTTGGTGACGTCTTTGGCGCGATCGGACGCCAGATAAGCGACCAGCGGCGCGATCTTGTCAGCCGACATTTCCTGTAGCCGCTTCACCCGTTCCTGCTGCGCGGGCGTGTCGGCGGGGATCGACGAGGTCATCCGGCTCCACGCAAAGGGCGCGATGCAGTTCGAGCGCACCCCGACGCGCGCCATGTCGAGCGCAATCGATTGCGACAGCGCCACGACGCCCAGCTTGGCCGCCGAATAATTGGCCTGGCCGAGGTTGCCGATCAGCCCGCTGGTCGAGGTGAAGTGGATGAAGCTGCCCGATTGTTGTTCACGGAAATAAGGTGTCGCCGCCTTCGACACGTTGAACACGCCGGTCAGATTCACGTCGATGACGCTCTTCCAATCCTCGTAGCTCATCTTGTGCCAGATGGTGTCGCGCAGAATGCCGGCATTGTTCACCACCGCATCGATGCGTCCGAAGCGCTGCACCGCGTCTTCGATGATGCCTGCGGCCTCCCCAGGGTCGGCGACATTGCCGAAGTTTGCCGCCGCATGGCCGCCCGCGGCGATGATATCGTCGGCGGTCTGCTGGGCGGGGGATGCGTCGCCGCCGTCACCGCCCTGCGCCACCCCGGGGTCGTTGACGAGAATCGCCGCACCTTGGGCCGCGCAATGCAACGCGAGTTCGCGTCCGATGCCGCGGCCGGCGCCGGTGATTGCAACAACCTTGCCCTCCAATATTCCCGCCATCGGCTTCTCCCATTGCGACCGCGCTCATAGGCAGTGCGGCAGCATTTCACGCAGATGCGGCGCATGTCGATGGGAAATTATCGCTGCCGTGATAATCGCGCCAGCACCGGGGGCCGCGACTGGACGCCTTGCGCACAAACAAATGGGGCGGCCTCTTTGTGAGTGCCGCCCCAGTTTAGTGGAACCGTCGGGGAGAGGGAGAGGACGGTCCGGAGATTGGTGTCTAGTCTAGCTTAACGGTTCGTCTTAGCGCGACGCCATCTGGCTGTCGGTTTCGACTTCGGCGACGCCGGCAATCTTCAGCGCGGAGCGGAACTGCTTGGCAGCGGCGCGTTCGTTGCCTGCTTCGCACAGCTTCTTGCCGGTCGAAACGAAGCGCTTGGCGCTCGCCTGCTTGCCGCCTTCGACGCCGCCAGCGGCGACATGGGCCTGTTCGGCCAGACCGGCGCAGCGATAATCGCTGCCCGACTGGGCATAGGCAGGGGCTGCGGTTGCGATCAGGCCGGTGAACGCCAGCGCCGAAGCGGCGACGATGGCGAAAGCGGCGGGAAAGCGGCGGAATGAGGAGATCTGATAGGCCATGGGAGAGAGTCCTTTCGTTTTGTTGTGCAACCTTTTTAGGCGCGGTTGCGCAGATAGATAATCCTCTATAATCTGCAAGTGCTTTGAAGCAGGATTTAACAATCCCCCATGGGGCGCTCGACGGGATCGAAGCTTTCCTGCGCGTCGCGGAACGGCGCAGCTTTTCCGCTGCCGCATCCGACCTGGGGGTTTCTCCGTCGGCGATCAGCCAGACGATCAAGGGGCTGGAGGCACGCGTCGGTGCGCCTTTGTTCATGCGGACCACGCGCAGCGTCGGATTGACGCAGGCGGGGGAACAGTTTCTCGAACGCGCCGCTCCCGCCTATGCGGGGCTGGCCGAGGCCTATGAAGCCGCGCGCAATCTGGGCAACCGGCCCGCCGGTCGGTTGCGCATCAATCTGATGCGCGGCGCGATCCAGCCGTTGTTCGAGCCGATTATCGCGGGCTTTTGCGATACCTATCCCGAGATCGAGCTGGAGATTTACGCCGACGATGCGCTGTCGGACCTCAGCGCCGGCGGCTTCGACGCCGGGGTCAGAATGGGCGAAGCGCTGGAAGCCGATATGATCGCGATCCGCCTGTCCGGACCGTTCCGCTTCGTCGCGGTGGCAGCGCCCGCCTATGTCGCACGCTATGGCATGCCGCAGCGCCCCGAAGAATTGCGCGACCATCGCTGCATCCGGATGCGCCTGTCGAGCGGCGGCATCATGCCGTGGACCTTTGTCGACGGAAATCGCGAATTCGATGTGCCGGTGACCGGGCCAGTGATCGTCAATGACTTTGCCGGGATCATGGTCGCGGTGCGCAGCGGGCTGGCGATCGGCATGACCGCCGAACCGGTCGTCGCCGAACACGTCGCACGCGGCGAATTGAATCTGGTGCTGGGCGATTTCGCGCCGAGCACGGCCGGGCTGTTCCTTTATTACCCCAGCCGTAAACAGGTGATGCCGAAATTACGCGCCTTCATCGACTATGCACGGGAATATCTGCCCGACCATTTTTGATGCGACCGCCGCGGTTTCGCCCTTCCATCCGGCGCGGAAACAAATCCCTTCACCGGGAGCAGAAAAATTGGACTCGCATCGTCGCGTGAATCCCGGCAGCAGGTTCTCAACTAAAAGGGTTGGGATGTTCATATGATCGATTTCGCGGCTATCGACTTCACGGCCCTGCTTCCCTTCATCCTGATTGGCTTTGCCGCGCAACTCGTCGATGGTGCGCTGGGTATGGCGTTTGGGGTGATCTGTAACACGCTGCTCGTCGCCGTCCTTGGCGTGCCGCCTGCCACCGCATCGGCGCGCATCCATGTCGTCGAGATTTTTACAACCGGCGCGTCTGGGCTGAGCCACTTGTTTCACGGCAACATCGACTGGCCGTTGTTTTTTCGGCTACTCGTTCCGGGCGTCATCGGCGGCGTTTTGGGCGCTTATGTGCTGACCTCGCTCCACGCCGATGTGGTGAAGCCGTTCGTGCTCGGTTACCTCGTGCTGATCGGCATCTGGCTGTTGGTGCGCGGGGTTCTTTATCCGCCGAAAATTTCGAAGCCAAAGGTCGTGGCGCCGCTGGCTGTGGTCGGCGGCTTCCTTGATGCCGCGGGTGGCGGCGGCTGGGGGCCAGTTGTGACCTCGAACCTGCTGGTTCAGGGCGGCGAACCGCGCAAGATCGTCGGCACTGTCAACAGCGTCGAGTTTTTTCTCGCGGTCGCGGTGTCGATCGCGTTCATCTGGAATTTGGGGTTCGAGGAAATCCTTGGCCCGACACTCGGGCTGATCATCGGCGGCGTCGCAGCGGCGCCGCTGGGTGCCTATATGGCCAAGCGTTTTTCGCCGAAGGTCATGTTGGTGATGGTTGGCGTGGTGTTGACCGCGACCAGTGCGTTCGGGCTGTATCGAGCGTTGATCTGATTGGCGCGCGGCTCTCCAGCCGATAGCTGCCGTTCGTTCCTCCCTGTCGCGTAGCGATGGGGAGGTGTCAGCGCGAAGCGCTGACGGAGGGGCTATAGCGCCACCGTCGCTGCCCCTCCACCACTCGCTGCGCGAGCGGTCCCCCTCCCCATGGCTTCGCCACAGGGAGGATCGGGGAACGACCGCTCAATTCGCCGGCTTGGTCTCGTCGATCTTCTCAACCCATTCGGGGTAAAAGCTCGGCTCACGCGCCGACCAACCCGGTGCCGTCGCAGCGGCTTCGCTGATCGACTGGAGCAGCAGGCGGCGCTTGTCGGGGTGCAAATGCGGCAGCGACGCTGCGGCGCAGAAAGCGCCGGGCAGCCACGGCCGCGCGTGCGCGCCAAGCAGGCGTTCGTAGAGGAAACGGTAGGAAGCAAAGCCCGGCAGGCGGTCCTGCCCCAGATCGAACGCCGACACCGCGACGAGCGGCGCCATGAAACCTTCTAGCGCATCGAGGCCGCTATCATCAGGAATATGGGCACGGATGTCGGTGATGCGCTGATAGACGCGGGCCTGTACGCGGATGGCGGTTTCCTCGACCATGTCGCGCGACCAGCGGGCGATCGCGTCATCGCGTTCCAGCCCGATGTCGAGCGAGCGGCGGATGTACCGCTGCGTCGCCGCCGGAAAGGCCGCAAATTCCTTGATTTCCGATATCGACAGATCACCGGCTGCCGGTCCCGAACGCGTCGCCATGGTCGTGCTCCTGCACGGCGCCCGGGGAGCCATCCCCCCGGAGGCCTGCAACTCTGCAATCTGCCACTAAAATGGTTAGCGGCGGGTTAACCATGGTGTCGGCGATCATTCAGCCAATCGAGGGGCGTTGCGCGGCAGCGCGAGCGGGCCTAATCAGCGTGCCTTGAAACCATAAGACACATGCAGGTCCATCATGTCGCACACACCGCAGCCGGTCATTTCATCAACCGGCCTTTTCACCCCCGCCGAACGCATCGCCAACGAAGAACTTGTTGCGAGTTTTAACGCGTATGTTGCGTTGCACAATAGGGAAAATGCGGCCGCGATCGCGGCCGGCGAAATCGTCGAACTGACTGAGTCCAGTGTCGAATTTATCGAAAAAGCAAGCGGGATCGGGTCGCGATTCGTTGTGGACAAGAAGGGCATATTGGACCCGACGCATATGGCACCGCGCCTGCCCGAACGTAGCAATGACGAGCTGTCGATCCTGGCCGAATTCGGCGTTGCGGCGGCGAAGGATGCGCTGGCGCGCGCGGGGCGCGACGCGGGGCAAGTCGACGCAGTGCTGTGCGCGGCGTCAAACATGCAGCGCGCCTATCCCGCGATGGCGGTCGAAATTCAGGACGCGCTGGGCATCGATGGTTTCGGGTTCGACATGAACGTCGCCTGCTCCTCGGCGACCTTCGGCATCCAGACCGCCGCCGATTATATCCGCGCGGGGCATGCGAAAAGCGTCTTGGTGGTGAACCCCGAAATCTGTTCGGGGCACCTGAACTGGCGCGACCGCGACAGCCATTTCATCTTTGGCGATGTCGCGACCGCGATCCTGATCGAGGACAAGGACATCGCGCCTGCGGGGCATTGGGACATCTTGGGAACCAAGCTCAAGACGGTCTTTTCTAACAATATCCGCAACAATTTCGGCTTTCTCAACCGCGCCCATGGCGGGATCGATCAGGACGGGCCGAAGAGTGACAAATTGTTCGTCCAGGAAGGCCGCAAGGTGTTCAAGGAAGTTGTGCCGATGGTCGCGAACATGATCGTCGAGCAGATGGAGGTACTGGGCCTTGAAGGCAGCGACATGCGGCGGCTGTGGCTGCATCAGGCGAACACCAACATGAACCGGCTGATTGCCCAAAGAGTTTTGGGGCATGAAGCGAGCGACGACGAGAGCCCGACGGTGCTCGACACCTATGGCAACACGTCGAGCGCGGGGTCGATCATCGCCTTTCACCTGAACCATGAGGATATGGTCGCGGGGGATACCGGGCTGATCTGTTCGTTCGGCGCGGGGTATTCGGCGGGCACGGTGTTTGTGCGGAAAACATAACGTCGCCCCCGCGAAGGCGGGGGCCGCTCGCAACCTCGCGCTAGGCTGATGGCGGCCCCCGCCTTCGCGGGGGCGACGGATGTTGCCTCACGGCACAAAGGTCGTGAACAAATAGATCGCGAACAGCATCAGGTGGATCACGCCCTGCAATACCGTGGTGCGCCCATTCGCCAGCGTCTGTGACGCGACGATCAGCGACAGAAAGAGCAGCACGGTCGATTTGGCGTCGAGGCCGAGGCTGATCGGCAGATCGGTAACGATCGACAGCACCGCGACCGCTGGAATGGTGAGGCCGATCGTCGCCAGCGCCGATCCGAGCGCAAGGTTGAGACTGGTCTGGAGCCGGTCGGCCTTGGCGGCGCGCACCGCCGCCAGCCCCTCGGGCGCGAGGATCAGCGCCGCGATCAGCACGCCGAGCACCGCGGGCGGGGCGCCCCATTCGGCGAGCAGCATTCCCATGACGGGCGATAGGTTTTTGGCGAGCAGCACGACCGCGACCAGACTGGCGAGCAGCAGCGCGCCGGAGATGGCGGTGCGCTGGATGGTCGGGGGTTCGGCATGCGCGTCTGGCACGCCGTCGCCATCGGCATCGGCGTCGGAATCAGGCAGAAAATAGTCGCGATGGCGGACAGTCTGGACGAGCGCAAAGGTGCCATAGAGGATCAGCGACACCGCGGCGACAAAGCCAAGCTGCGTCGCCGAATAAAAAGATGTTGGTGCGCTCGATGTGAAATTGGGCAGCACCAACGTCACCACCGTGAGCACCGTCAGCGTCGCCAGCGCGGCGCCCATTCCAGTGCGCTGGAACCGCTGTTCGTGATGACGGATCGCGCCGCTGAGCAGGCAGAAGCCAAGAATCAGGTTCACGATCACCATCACCGCCGCGAACACCGTGTCGCGCGCCAGCGTCTGCGCCTTTTCGGGTTCGGCCTGCATCAGCGTCAGAATCAATCCGACCTCGATCACGGTCACTGCGAGCGCGAGGATCAGCGTGCCGAACGGTTCGCCAACGCGGTGCGCGATCACTTCGGCGTGGTGGACCGCCGCGATGACGGCGCCCATCAGAACGACGGCGACGAGCCACGCATTGAGCGGCATCGCCAGGCTGGCGAGCGCGGCGACGAAGCCGAGGAGCGGGAAGATTTCATTGGCGCGGCGCGACAGGCGGAGTTGGGCGGTCATCGGGCCTCTATTGCAGCCCCGCATGGGCGTGACCAGTCCCCATCCCCGACGGCGGTGCGCAAATTAGTGCGATCGCACCGGTAATCCAGCGGCCGCGAGCCGCGCATGGGCGTCGGCAATCGTCGCTTCGCCGAAGTGGAAGATGCTGGCGGCGAGCACTGCGCTCGCCCCGCCTTCAAGCACGCCCGCGACCAGATGGTCGAGGTTGCCGACGCCGCCGCTGGCGATTACCGGCACGCTGACCGCATCCGCAATCACGCGGGTCAGCGCGAGGTCGTAGCCGTCCTTGGTGCCGTCGCGGTCCATGCTGGTGACGAGCAATTCGCCTGCGCCGAGCGTGGCAAGCCGGACGGCGTGTTCCAGCGCGTCGATGCCGGTTGGCGTGCACCCGCCGTGGGTAAAGATTTCCCAGCGACCTTCGGCCACGCGCCGCGCGTCGATGCTGCCCACCGCGCACTGGCTGCCGAAGCGGTCGGCGATGTCGGCGACGAGTTCGGGGCGTGCGACCGCGGCGCTGTTTACCGCGACCTTGTCGGCGCCCGCGAGCAGCAACGCGCGCGCATCATCGGCGCTGCGCACCCCGCCGCCGACGGTGAGCGGCATGAAGCAGACCTCGGCGGTGCGGCTGACCATGTCGAGCAACGTGCCGCGGCCTTGATGGCTGGCGGAAATGTCGAGAAAACACAGCTCGTCGGCACCCGCGGCGTCATAGGCGCGCGCAGCTTCGACCGGATCGCCCGCGTCACGCAGATCGACGAAGTTGACGCCCTTGACGACGCGCCCGTCGGCGACGTCGAGGCAGGGGACGACGCGGACGCGGACGGTCATGCGGGCGGCCTTTCCTGTTCCCCGGCGAAAGCCGGGGCCCAGGGCGTCATCACGCAACTCAGGTTTTGTGGCGCTCTGGACCCCGGCTTTTGCCGGGGAACAGGATGGAGATTGCTCACGCCTGCCCCGCCGCGATCGCCTCGGCCAAGTCCAGCCGTCCGTCATAGAGCGCCCGTCCGGTAATCACGCCTTCGATGCCGTCTGCCACATGCGGGCGCAGAGCGTGGATGTCGTGAATGTCCGCAACCCCGCCGCTTGCGATCACGGGGATCGCGACCGCGCGCGCCAAAGCGACGGTCGCCTCGACGTTGCAGCCCTTGAGCAGCCCGTCGCGGCCGACGTCGGTGAACAGCAGCGCGGCTACCCCGGCATCCTCGAACCGCCGCGCGAGATCCTCGACACGGACGTCAGATACATCGGCCCAACCCTCGGTCGCGACCATGCCGTCGCGGGCATCGACCCCGACGACGATCCGCCCCGGCAGGTCGCGCGCCGCCGATTTGACGAATTCCGGATCCTTGAGCGCCGCGGTGCCGATGATCACCCGCGCGACGCCGAGCGCCAGCCAGCGGTCGACCCCGGCGCGGTCACGGATGCCGCCGCCGACCTGCACCTTGCCCGGAAAGGCGGCAATGATGCTTTCGACCGCGGTCCCGTTGACGCTTTCACCCGCGAAGGCGCCGTCGAGATCGACGACATGGAGGTGGCTCGCCCCGGCGTCGGCGAACAGCTGCGCCTGTGCCGCCGGATCGTCGCCATAGACCGTCGCGCGATCCATATCGCCCTCTGCGAGGCGCACTACTTGGCCGCCTTTCAGGTCGATCGCGGGGAAGATGGTCAGGGCCGCCATGCGAGGAATCTTTCAAGCGTCGCAAGGCCGTAAGCCTGGCTTTTTTCGGGGTGGAACTGGACACCGATCATATTGTCGCGGCCAACAGCGGCGGTGAAAGCGCCGCCATGATCGCTTGTCGCGAGCGCGGCGGCGGTGTCCGCGAAATGATAGCCGTGGAGGAAATAGGCTTCGCCCGCCGCGATTATCGGATGCGCAGCGCCAGGGACGACATCATTCCAGCCCATGTGCGGGATGCGCAGCCCCGGCGCAGGGTCGAAGGCGCGCACCGTGCCGCCGATCCAGCCGAGTCCCGCGTGCCGCCCATGCTCCTCGCCCACGTCGGCGAGCAATTGCATGCCTACGCAAATGCCGAGAAAGGGGACACTGTCGGTGCGAACGCGGCGATCCATGGCTTCGACGAGGCCGGGGATTGCGGTCAGCCCGTTCATGCAGGCAGCAAACGCCCCGACGCCTGGCAGCACGATGCGGTCGGCCTTGGCGACAACATCAGGGTCGGCTGTCACCGCCACATCAGCCGCGCCCGCCGCGACGAGCGCATTATGCACCGAGCGAAGATTGCCCGCGCCATAGTCGATCAGGGCAATGCTGGTCATTGGCCGGTCCTACAGGACGCCCTTCGTGCTCGGAATCGCATCGCCCTTGCGCGGGTCGATCTCGACCGCCTGGCGCAGCGCGCGCGCCAGCGCCTTGTACATGCTTTCGGCGATGTGATGGTTATTCTCGCCGTAGAGCGTCTCGATGTGCAGCGTGATCCCCGCCGTCTGCGCAAAGCTGTGGAACCAGTGCGGGAACATCTCGGTGTCCATCTCGCCCAGCCTCGGCTGCGAGAAGGACGATTTATAAACGCAGTGCGGCCGTCCCGAAATGTCGAGGACGCAGCGCGTCAGCGTTTCGTCCATCGGCGCATGCGCTTCGCCGTAGCGCGCGATGCCGCGCTTGTCGCCGAGCGCCTTCAACACCGCTTCGCCGAGCGCGAGCGCCGAATCCTCGACTGTGTGATGCTGGTCGATATGCAGATCGCCCTTCACCTGCATTGAGATATCGATCAGCGAATGGCGCGACAATTGTTCGACCATATGATCGAGGAAACCGATGCCGGTGGACACCGCATAATCGCCAGTGCCGTCGAGGTTGACGGCGATCGCGATGTCGGTTTCCTTGGTGGTGCGCTGGACGGTTGCGGTTCGCATGACCTGCCCCATAGCAGCCACTTTTCACCATGCAAGGCGACTCTCCCCCCTTGACCCATCCGCCCGCTCCGTTCATCCCCCTGCCCCATGACCGATGACGTGCGCGACAGCCTGATTCCCTATGACGAAATCGTGCAGGACGCCCTGCGCGCTGTGGTCGGCCGCGTGCTGAACCAGATCGTCGGCTATGACAGCCTGCCCGGCGAGCATCATTTCTACATCACCTTCAAGACCCAGGCGCCGGGGGTTTCGATTCCGGCGCATCTGATCGCCAAATTCCCAGACGAAATGACGATCGTGCTGCAAAACCGGTTCTGGGATCTGAAGGTCGAAGACGATTTTTTCAGCGTCGGACTGTCGTTCAACCAGACGCCGTCGATCCTGACCATTCCCTATGCGGCGATCACCGCCTTCGTCGATCCGTCGGTCGATTTCGGGCTGCAATTCCAGGTCAGCGACGACGAGGCGATCGCGCCCGAACCGCATGACGAGGCCGACAACGACCGCCCGGACGTGACGAACGAGGATGGGTCGAACGTCGTGACGGTGGATTTCGGCAAAAGGAAATAGCGCTGTGGCGCCGCCATGGCCTCCCAGCCGGTTCTGGCAATATTGGGCGCTCGCCGGAATGCTCGTCCTGACCGCTGCCTTTTGGTGGAGCGTCGAGGGCTATACCCTGTTCGAGGAAGCGACGTCGCGCGGCCAGATCGCCGACGGATTGCTGCGGTTTTCGCTGTTGATCCTGACCCCGATGCTGGTGCTCGTCTGGCTGCTCGCGGCATGGCTGCGCCACCGCGTCGGGGAAACGGGATATTGGAAGATGCTGGGGCTCGTCGCGATGATCTGGGGCGGGTCGGTGCTGGTGACGCGGATTTTGGTGGGATGAGCACGCGAACGGAAACCGACAGCATCGGAGCGATCGAGGTTCCGGCCGACGCCTATTGGGGCGCTCAGACCGAACGCAGCAGGCACAATTTTGCGTTCCCGGCGCACGAGCGCATGCCGCTGCCGATCATCCACGCCCTCGCCCGCATCAAGGGTGCAGCGGCGCGGGTCAATCGCGCGCATGGGCTGAATGGCGAGCTGGCCGATGCGATTGCCGCTGCGGCCAACGCTGTGGTTGCGGGAGACTTTGACGATCAGTATCCGCTCGCCATCTGGCAGACGGGCAGCGGCACCCAGTCGAACATGAACGCCAACGAAGTGATCGCGGGGATCGCCAATGAGGCGCTGGCGGGAACGCGCGGCGGCAAGACGCCGGTCCATCCCAACGACCATGTCAACATGAGCCAATCGTCGAACGACAGCTTCCCGACCGCGATCCATGTTGCGGTGGCGGTCGAAACCACGGCGCGGTTGCTGCCCGCGCTGATCGCGCTGACCGATGCGCTGGCGGCAAAGGCAGCGGCATGGGGCGAGATCGTCAAGATCGGCCGCACCCATTTGCAGGACGCGACGCCGCTGACGCTGGGGCAGGAAGTTTCGGGCTATGTCGCGCAATTGATCGCGTGCCGGGCGCGGATCGAGGGCGCGCTGGCGCATAATATCAACAAGCTGGCGCAGGGCGGCACCGCGGTTGGAACCGGGCTCAACGCGCCCGCGGGTTTCGACACCGCGATGGCAGCAGAGCTGAGCCGCGCGACCGGGATTGCGTTCGAACCGGCGCCGAGCAAGTTCGAGGCGCTGGCATCGAACGACGGGCTGGTCTTTTTCTCGGGCGCGCTCAGCACCCTCGCCGTGGCGCTGACCAAGATCGCCAATGACATCCGCCTGCTTGGCTCAGGCCCGCGCGCGGGCCTCGGCGAACTCGACCTGCCCGCCAACGAGCCGGGCAGCTCGATCATGCCGGGCAAGGTCAATCCCACCCAGTGCGAGATGCTGACGATGGTCGCGGGGCAGGTGATCGGCAACCATCAGGCGGTGACTGTCGGCGGGATGCAGGGGCATCTTGAGCTCAATGTCTTCAAGCCGCTGATCGGCGCCAATGTGCTGCGTTCGATCGAGCTGATGGCGATCGGGATGGCGGGTTTCACCGAACATTGCGTCGTCGGCCTCGAGCCCAATCGCGCCCGCATCGACGAGTTGATGAACCGCTCGCTGATGCTCGTCACCGCGCTCGCCCCCGAAATCGGTTACGACAAAGCGGCGAAGATCGCCAAGCATGCGCATGAAAGCGGTAGCACGCTCAAGGAAGCAGCGCTCGACCTTGGCTATGTCGATGCGCCGACCTTTGACCGCCTGGTTGATCCGCGAACGATGCTGGGGCCGGAACCCAAAGCCCGCTGACGAATTGATAGGGCAGAAGGAGATTTGGGCATGATAGGCAGGATCGTTGGCGGCATGCTGGGAAGTGCGATCGGTCGGCAAAAGGGCAATCACCCGGTTGCTGGCGCGGTGATTGGCGCGGGCGCACTGTTTGCAGCCCGACGACTGTTTCCGCAGCGCTATGCCGCGATGGCGGCATGGGCCGCGGCGGGCTATCTGACCAAGAAATGGGCCGAACGTGCCGAAGCGCGCCAAGCGGCCGAAGCGGCGCATGCAATCGATCCGCAGCTGGCGCAGGCCGGAGTGGTCGACAGCTATGCCGGTACCGCTGACATTCAGACTGATGGGCAGACAATGGGCGACGCGTTACCGCCTGCTCTGCCCGTCGATGGTGACGTACCGCGCTCAGCTCTCCATTGATTGCGAGCTAGCCGCCTGACGCCTGCCACTCCTTGATCGCCTCGACCGGCGAGACGAGCATCAGCACGTTGAGGGTCAGATTGTCGCGGATCGTCCACAGGGTGAACAGTTCGAAGACGATGGCGATGACGACGGTGACCCACCAGCGCATGCGGCTGGCAGCGAGGAAGCCCGCGATCATGAACAGCGCGTCGCTGACCGAGTTGAGGATCGAATCGCCGCTATAGCCGAACGCCATCGTCACTTCGCGGTAGCGGTCGATGATGATCGGCGAATTTTCGAGGATTTCCCACGCCGCCTCGATCCCGATCGCCAGCGCGAGTGCGACCCACAAGGGCTGGCGCGGCAGCAGCCATCGGCCGAGACCGTAGAAAATGAAACCGTGGATGATGTGGCTGAAACTGTACCAGTCCGAAATCTGCTGGCTGTTCTGATCGGATTGCACCGTGCCATGCCACAGGCTGATCGTGCCGCACGGGCAGATCGGCGGACGGCCCATCGCGAACAGGATCGCGGTGAACACCGCCAACAATGCCGCGCCGACCAGCCAGCCCGTGCGCGAAATTCCTAGCATGCCGCATCCCCTTCGCGCTTGACCCTTGGCGTCGCTTTCGCGAATAGCGGCCATGGCAGAAAACGTCCACCTCGACCGCCGCGGCGTGTTGTTCGTCCTTTCCTCGCCGTCGGGCGCAGGCAAGACCACGATTTCGAAAAAGATGCTCGGCGTCGATCCCGCCATCGCGCTGTCGATCTCGGCCACGACGCGGCCACCGCGCCCCGGCGAAGTCGATGGCAAGGACTATCATTTCGTCGATACCGAGACGTTCAAGCAAATGGCCGCCGATGGCGAGTTTCTGGAATGGGCGCATGTCTTTGGTCACCGCTACGGAACTCCGCGCGCGCGGGTCGACGAGCTGCTCGACGCGGGCAAAGATGTGCTGTTCGACATCGACTGGCAGGGCGCGCAGCAATTGTATCAGGAGGCCGGACCCGATGTGGTGCGCGTCTTTGTCCTGCCGCCGACGATGGAAGAGCTGGAGCGCCGCCTGCGTGCGCGCAACACCGACAGCGACGAGGTGATCGCGGCGCGGATGGCGCGCGCCGCGAATGAGATCAGCCACTGGGATGGCTATGATTATGTGCTGATCAACGACGATGTCGACGCCTGTTATGGCGAAGTGATGGCGATCCTGCGCGCCGAGCGGTTGAAGCGGCGGCGGCAGATCGGGCTGATCGGTTTTGCGCGCGACCTGATCCGGTCGGTGCCGGATACCGATACGACGATCGACGATTGATCGTCATTGCGAGGAGCCGAAGGCGACGCGGCAATCTCCAGCTCCCAACCTTGCTCAGAGGTCGAAAGCTGGAGATTGCTTCGCTCCGCTCGCAATGACGAAAATCAGGTCGGCGTCACCAGATTGGCGGTCAGCTCCGCCACCATCTCCGCGCGCAGCGGCTTCGCCCGATTGTCGGTGCGGCACACCACCACCGTGTCACACGTCGCGATAGCGCGGCCGTTCTGGAACATCGCCTGGACGATCGTCCAGCTCGAGGTACCGAGGCGGCCGATGCCGGTCGCGATCTCGACCGGGTCGGGGAAATTGCCCTCGGCGAGATAGTTGATCTCGACCGCGGCGACCATCGTGCGTTCGTTGGCCGGGCGCTCGCCGAGCGGGCGCACCTGTCGGTTGAGCAGCACGCGCCCGCTTTCAAACAAGGCGGCGAAGGCCACATTGTTGAGGTGGCCGTTGATGTCCATGTCCTGAAACCGCGTCTGAAATTCGGCACAGACGGGGTAGCTGGCGGCATCGAGCCGCCAGCTTTCCGGTTTAGAGCGCGATGACATGATATTGACCCACCGTGACGGAGACGATTTTGGCCGAGTGCGAGGCGCGAGGAGCGGCGCGATGCGGGACATCGTGCCCGACGAGCAACGTGGCAATCGGCCAAAATCGGCCCGCCCCGGAGGGATTGCCCCCGGAAGCCCGCCGGACAGCGGCGCGTCTCTGGACCGGGCAACCAGCCCGTCCTGCGAGACGCTTCTTGCCGGCGAACTTCCGGGGGCAATCACGGTGGGTCAATATCATGTCATCGCGCTCTGAGCATATCAGCGCGGCGCCATGCGGATGCCGCCGTCGAGGCGGACGTCCTCGCCGTTGAAATAGCCATTCTCGATCATGCACAGCGCCAGCGCGGCATATTCGGGCGGGTTGCCGAGCCGCTTGGGATTGAGCACCGACGCGCCCAACGCATCGCGGACATTCTGCGGCGCCCCAGCAAGCAGCGGGGTGTCGAAAATGCCCGGCAGGATCGTGTTGACGCGGATATTTTCCGACGCAAGGTCACGCGCGATCGGCAGGGTCATGCCGACGACGCCGCCCTTCGATGCCGAATAGGCCGCCTGGCCGATCTGGCCATCCTCGGCCGCAACCGACGCGGTGTTGACGATCGCGCCGCGCTCGCCGTCTTCCATCGGGTCGAGCGTCATCATCCCCGCTGCCGACTTGGCGATGCAGCGGAAGGTGCCGACGAGGTTGATCTGGATGATCCAGTTGAAGGCATCGAGCGGGAAATGCTTGATGCTGCCGTCTTCCTTGCTGCGACTCGCGGTCTTGATCGCGTTGCCGGTGCCGGCGCAATTGACGAGGATGCGTTCCTGCCCGATCGCCTCGCGCGATTTGGCGAAGGCGGCATCCACCGATGCGTCGTCGGTGACGTTGCATTCGCAGAACACCCCGCCGAGTTCGGCGGCGAGCGCGGTACCCTTTTCTTCCTGCAGGTCGAAGATCGCGACCTTGACGCCCTTGGCGGCGAGCGCGCGCGCGGTGGCGGCGCCGAGGCCCGAGGCGCCGCCGGTGACGACGGCAGATACGGTGGAATCGAGTTTCATATTGGCTTCTCCCTAGTTCAAAATCGTCGCCCCCTCGAAGGCGGGGGTCGCTGGAGGTTTACGCAAACCCCGCCGAGCAAGGCCGATAGCGGCCCCCGCCTTCGCGGGGGCGACGCCATGTTTCGTCGATTGGCTTACAGCCGTTCGATGATCGTGACGTTGGCCTGTCCGCCGCCTTCGCACATCGTCTGCAGGCCATATTTGCCGCCGGTCGCATCGAGCACGCCGAGGAGCGTCGCCATCAGCTTGGTGCCCGAGGCGCCGAGCGGGTGGCCGAGCGCGATCGCGCCGCCATGCTGGTTGAGGCGGGCATGATCGGCGCCGAGATATTTGAGCCATGCGAGCGGCACCGGCGCGAAGGCTTCGTTGACCTCATAGGCGTCGATGTCCTCGATCTTCATGCCGGCGCGCTTCAACGCCTTTTCGGTCGCGAACAACGGTTCCTCGAGCATGATCACCGGGTCGCCCGCGGTCACCGAGACATGGTGGATGCGCGCGCGCGGGGTCAGGCCGTGATCCTTGAGCGCTTGCTCGGAGACGATCAGCGCCGCGCTGGCGCCATCGCAGATCTGGCTCGACGAGGCGGCGGTGATCGTGCCGCCTTCCTGCAGCAATTTCACCCCCGCGATGCCTTCGAGCGTCGCGTCGAAGCGGATGCCTTCGTCGACCAGATGCGTCTGGCGGCCGTCGGGGGTGTCGATGTCGAGCCCCACGATCTCACGCTTGAAATGGCCTGCTTCGGTTGCCGCCTTGGCGCGGCGGTGGCTTTCGAAGGCATAGGCGTCGAGGTCGTCCTTGGTGAAGCCGTGTTTCTTGACGATCATTTCGGCACCCATGAACTGGCTGAACATGATGCCGGGATATTTTTCCTCGAGCCGCTCGGACTTATAGTGCCCAAGGCCTTCTTTGATGAACAGCGTCGCGACGCTGCCCATCGGCACGCGCGTCATGCTTTCGATGCCGCTGGCGAGGACGATGTCCTGCGTTCCCGACATCACCGCCTGCGCCGCGAACATCATCGCCTGCTGCGACGATCCGCACTGGCGGTCGATCGTCACCGCGGGGATCGAGTCGGGAAGGTTCGAGGCGAGCACCGCGTTGCGGCCAAGGTCCATCGTCTGCTGCCCGCCCTGCGACACGCAGCCGGTGATGACGTCGTCGATCTTGGACGTGTCGAAATCATTGCGATCGGCGATTGCGTCGAACACCGCGGCGCCAAGGTCGACGGGGTGGATACCGGCAAGTTTGCCGCCGCGCTTGCCGCCGGCAGTGCGGACGGCGTCAACGATATATGCGTGGGCCATGGGGATAGTCCTTTCAGTTCCTGTTCCCCTCCCCCCTTGAGGGAGAGGGTTGCGAAGACTTGGCGGCTCGTCCGCCTAGTCGAAGCTGAGTGAGGGGTGGAACGTGGCGTCGTCCCGCCAAGGTAAGAACCCCTCACAAGACTTGCTGGGCGGCACGCCGCCAAGCCAAGTCATTCTCTCCCTTTAAGGGAGAGAGTGTTTCCGTCAGAGCTTCCGCCCGATCAGTTCCTTCATAATCTCGTTCGTGCCGCCGAAAATCCGCGTCACGCGCGCCGCACGCCAGGCGCGGGCGATCGGATATTCGTTCATATAGCCCGCGCCGCCGTGAAGCTGGAGGCATTTGTCCATGACTTCCCACTGCAGTTCGGTGTGCCACAGCTTCGCCCCGGCGCCCTCTTCGGGGGTCAGCTCCTTTTTCAGGTGCCGTGCCAGCGCCCAGTCGAGATGCGCCCAGCCGACCTGCAGCTTGGTCTTCAAATCGGCGAGCACGAAGCGTGTGTTCTGGAAATCGAGGATCGGTTTGCCGAACGCCTTGCGGTCGCGGGTAAACTCGACCGTGTCGTCGAACGCGCGCTGCGCCGACGCCTGCGCCGACACCGCGATCGACAGCCGTTCCTGCGGCAACTCGCTCATCAGATAGATAAAGCCTTTGCCCTCTTCGCCAAGGCAGTTGGTGATCGGGACGCGCACGTCGTTGAAGAACATTTCCGACGTATCGGCCTCGTCCTGCCCGATCTTGTCGAGGTTGCGGCCGCGCTGATAGCCCTCGCGGTCGGCCTCGACGAGAACGATCGAGACGCCCTTCCACGCGGGTTCGACTTCGGTGTCGGTCTTGACGCAGACGAGGATCAGGTCGGCGTTCTGGCCGTTGGTGATATAGGTTTTCGACCCGTTGATGACATAATGATTGCCATCTTTTTTCGCGGTCGTGCGCATCCCCTGCAGGTCGCTGCCCGTGCCCGGTTCGGTCATCGCGATCGCGGTGATCACCTCGCCCGCGACCATCTTGGGCAGCCAGTGCTGCTTCTGCTCTTCGCTACCATATTTGACGATATAATTGGTGACGATGTCCGACTGGAGCGAGAAGCCGGTGGTGGCGCGGCCGTAATAGGCGCTCTCTTCGTCGACGATCGCGTTGTAGCCGAAGTCGAGGCCGAGCCCGCCATATTCCTCGGGAACCGTCGGGCACAGCATGCCAAGCTCGCCCGCCTTGGGCCAGATCGACTTGGGGACGATCTTGTCCTCGGCCCATTGCGCGGCGTTGGGGGCGATTTCCTTTTCCAGGAACTGGCGCACCGTGGCACGGAACGCCTCATGATCGTCGGTGTAGGCGGAGCGCGACAGGTTATCGAGCGACATGGCTTTCCTTTCCCTTGCGGCAGCCGAACGCAAGCGGGGAGTCGGCCGCAACTTTTCGGTCGCCAAGAGACCTTACGTTTACGTGCACGTCAAGTGGAAAGACGTTACGGCATGAAACTCTTACATCGGCTCCGTTCTGCCCTCGTCATCCCGGACTTGATCCGGGATCCATCGCGGCGGCCAGCGACCGGCAGCGTGCGACCTCATGGACCCCGGATCAAGTCCGGGGTGACGACAAGGTGGGTGACCGTTCGTCTGCGTTTTCCACGACGAATAGGTTTGCACCCGCTGGGCAGCGGCGGCACGGCGCGCTACGATACGCGCCATGGTTCAACTTCTCCTCAACGCCCGCGCGCTGCTCGGCGAATCGCCGCGCTGGAGCGTATCGGAACAGCGGCTGTACTGGGCCGATATCGAGGGGCGGGCGATTCATCGCACCGACCCGGTCACCGGTGTGGACGAGACCATGCATCTCGATCAGCAGGTCGGCTGCGTCGCACCGCGTGCGGGCGGCGGGCTGGTGGTCGCAATGGAGGATAGCTGCGCGCTGATCGACAGCTGGGGCGCCGCGCCGCGGGCCTTCGGCCCGGCGGTGCTGGCGGACAAGCCCGAGCAGCGGTTCAACGATGGGTGCATCGATAGGGCCGGTCGGCTGTGGATTGGCAGTTTGACGAACGACAAGGCGCATCCCACCGCGACGCTCTACCGCCTCGACCCCGATTGCTCGCTCAGCGAAGTTTTTGGCGGCCTCACCACCAGCAACGGCGCGGCGTTCAGCCCCGACGGGTGCATCTTTTACCACGCCGACACCCCGACCCATGCGATCCGTGCGTTCGACGTCGATCCGGCGACGGGCGCTCTCGGCGAAGGGCGGATCTTTCACCAGTTTCCGCTCGGCAACGGTCGCCCCGACGGCGCCGCGATCGATGCCGAGGGTTGTTACTGGTCGGCACTGTGGGATGGGTGGCGCGTTGTCCGCCTGTCGCCCGCGGGCGAGTTGCTGCAAACGATCGAGCTGCCGGTGCAGCGCCCGACGATGATCGCGTTCGGTGGCGCGGACATGCAGACCGCCTTTGTCACCAGTGCGGGCAAGAATTTGTCCGACGACGAACGCAAGGCGCAGCCGCACGCGGGCGGCGTTTTTGCGTTTCGGGTTGAAGTACCGGGATTGGTGCAGCCGTTGTTTGGGGGGTGACTATATCCTCCCTGTGGCGAAGCCATGGGGAGGTGGCAGCGCGAAGCGCTGACGGAGGGGCCATGGCGCACCGCCGCGGCCCCTCCACCCCTTGCTTCGCAAGCGGTCCCCCTCCCCATCGCTGCGCGACAGGGAGGATCGGCTCACTCCATTCGTCCCCCCAAACTTGCGCCACGCCGCAATATCAGGTTAAAGCCCGGTGCAACATGGTTTCGACCGAAACCGTTTCCCCGGGAGAATCATTGATGCTGCGCAACGCGCTTCCTTTCCGCCGTCACCTGTCGCTTTTGCTCGCATCCAGCGCGCTGCTCGCGGGTTGCACCAATATGGACCGACCGATGACCGCTTCTGCCGAACCCGCCGCTGCCCCCGCGCCCGCCGCCGCTCCAGCCGGGCAGAACCCGATGCTGGCGGAATGGACCGGCCCCTATGAAGGGGTGCCGCCGTGGGACAAGATGGACCCCGAGCTGTTCCCCGACGCCTTTACCAAGGCCATGGCCGAAACGCGCGCGCAGGTGCAGGCGGTGATCGACAATCCGGCGGCGGCGACGTTCGAGAACACCCATGTTCCGATGATGCTGGCGGGCGAGACGATGGAGCGCGTGTCGGCGCTGTGGGGCGTGCAGACGTCGAACAAGTCGAACGACCGGGTCGAGGATATCGACGCCGAGTGGAGCCCCAAGCTCACCACTTTCTATACCGAGCTGTTCCTCCAGCCCAAGCTGTTCGCGCGCTACAAGGCAGTGTACGACACGCGCCAGACGAGCGGGCTGGACGCGCAGCAGATGCGCATCGTCGAGCGCAGCTATGACGAGATGGTACGCGACGGCGCCAATCTCTCGGCGGCCGACAAGAGCAAGCTGGTCGCGATGAATTCGAAGCTCGAAAGCCTTTTCTCGGCCTTTTCCTCGAAGCTGCTTGGCGATGAAAAGCTGTACACCTTCGTCACCGACAAAGCCGAACTGGCCGGGCTCGACGCGGGCTTTATCGCCTCGCTAGCGGCCACCGCCGAAGCCAATGGCAAGCCCGGCCAGTGGGCGATCAAGAACACCCGCTCGTCGGCGCAGCCGGTGCTGCAAAACGCCACCAACCGCGCGCTGCGCGAAAAGGTTTATCAGGCGTTCGTCAGCCGCGGTGACAATGGCGATGCCAATGATACCAATGCGACGATCGCCGAAATCCTGGCGCTGCGCCAGCAGCGCGCCGAGCTACTAGGCTTTGCGACCCATGCCAATTACCGCATGGCCGACACGATGGCGAAGACCCCGGCCAATGCGATGGGGCTGATGATGAAAGTGTGGCCCGCCGCGGTGGCGCGGGTGAAGGAAGAGGTCGCCGACATGCAGGCGATCGCCGACGCCGAAGCCAAGGCAGGTAAGGGACCGAAGATCACCATCGAACCATGGGATTATCGCTTCTATTCGGAAAAGGTCCGCAAGGACAAATATGACCTCGATGAAAGCGAGGTGAAGCCATATTTGCAGCTCGACAAGCTGGTCGAGGGCATGTTCTGGTCGGCAGGGCGGCTGTACGACATGGGGTTCCGCGAAAACACCGGAACGATCCCCGTGTTCGACCCCAAGGTGCGGACGTTCGAGGTCTATAATCTGAAGACGAACGAGAATATCGGCGTCTTTTACCTCGACAATTTTGCCCGCGACGGCAAACGATCGGGCGCGTGGATGACGACCTATCGCAGCCAGCAAAAGCTGGGCGGCGACCGCAATGTGCTGGCGTCGAACAACAATAATTTCACCGAGGCGGCCAAGGGCGAGCCGACGCTGATCAGCCTCGACGATGCGTCGACGCTGTTCCACGAATTCGGCCATGGCATTCATTTCCTGCTCTATGACATCAACTACCCGGCACTCGCCGGGGTGCCGCGCGACTTCGTCGAATATCCGAGCCAGGTGAACGAGAATTGGCTGATGACGCCCGAGGTGCTGTCGAAATTTGCGACGCATTACAAAACGGGGGCGCCGATGCCGCAGGCGCTGCTCGACAAGATCGACGCGTCGGGCAAGTTCAACCAGGGCTTTGAAACGGTCGAATATCTGTCGAGCGCGATCGTCGACATGAAGCTGCACGACCGCAAGGTGCCGCCGACCGACATAGACAAGTTCGAGCGCGAAACGCTGGCCGAAATGGGCATGCCGCGCGAGATCGTCATGCGCCACCGCCTGCCGCAGTTCGCGCATCTGTTCAGCTCGGACGCCTATTCGGCGGGCTATTACAGCTACCTCTGGTCTGAAACGATGGACGCCGACACTTGGGCAGCGTTCGAAGAAGCGGGCGGCCCATGGGACCGGGCAGTCGCTGACAAGTTTCGCACGTTGCTGTTGATGACCGGCAACGAAACCGATCGCGCCGAAGCCTATCGCGCCTTCCGCGGCCGCGATCCCGATGTATCGGCGCTGCTGAAAAAGCGCGGGTTTCCGACCGAATAGAGCGGACAGTACCGGGGAGGCAAAGGGGGCGGATTTCGCCCTCTTTGTTTATCCTGTCGTTGCCCTGCCGTCATCGCTGGAAACGACCGAAGCGGTCGTTCGCGAGGCCGGCAGCGAATCCCCCAAGCGGGCACCGACCGAAAGAAAAGCAGCCTATAGAATACCCATTTCGTTGAGCCAGCGCTCTAGAAGCGCTGGCCATGCCGAGATGGGGTGGCCGTTCGGCCTTAAACCAAAAGCGTGACCCCCCTTGGCAAAGAGGTGGACTTCGGCAGGCACTCGCGCATCGTCGAGAGCGCGCGCGTAAACCGTGCTGTGACATACTTTGTCCACCGGATCATCCCAAGCCTGCAACAGAAAGGTTGGAGGTGTGTTTTTGGTTACCTGCAACCCCGGATCGAGGGTCGCTCCCGATCGGCATAAATGTCCCGGATAAAGAGCAACGGCAAAGTCAGGGCGGCTGCTGATTTTGTCGATCTCGTCAACGGGTTGATAAACGGGATCGAATATATTGCTGGTCTGCGCCACCAGATAGCCGCCTGCGGACATTCCAATGACGCCAATTTTTTTGGGATCAATCTGCAGCTCTTCGGATCTTGCTCTAAGAAGCCGGATGGATCGCTGCGCGTCTTGCAGCGCACGCGGAATCTCTGGCGTCACGTGACAACGGCAATCTTTTTCCCAATAATGCGCTGTTTTTGGAACCCTGTACTTAAGAACTGCGCACGTAATTCCTTTGGATGCCATCCAATCGCATAGTTCGGTGCCTTCGAGATCGATTGCTATCCCCTGGAATCCGCCGCCAGGAAAGACAATCATCGCTACGCCCGTATTTTCACCTTTTGCACGAAACAAGGTTATTGTCGGCTCAGTCACATCGAGAACGAAAGTCCAGGGGCGACCGCCAACCAGATTCTTGGCAGTTACAGCGCGCTCATTTGCTGGTGGCAGGCCTTCCATATCGGGAGCGCCATTCGGCCAAATCCGGGTTTGAATTCCCGGGGAAGGAGCTTGCCAGCCACTCGTTTCGGCTTCTGCCGCCGTAGTGCTCGCCAAGCTTCCCATTCCGATCACGAAAAACAGGCGTGCGAAGACACTACGTGAAGGCCGCATTATCTTATTCCCCAGTATGAAATGGATCGATTGCTCTTGGTTTATGCCGACCAGCGTAAATATTGCTCATACATCCAGCAAAGTATGTTTTCTCCGGGAAGCCATCAATAATTCTCATGCCGTCGGATTTGGGGAATAGCGGACGACACATGATTTTCGTGCAGCAGTGGTGTATTCCTGAAACGACCGCTGCAAGAATGCCCTTTCCGGCATGCGGACAGTGTACGAACCATCCCTAGCCCGACACCCGCCGCCGGGCTTACAAGAATCCCGATTGACCGCTGCCGGAATCGATATAAAAATGATATCATCTTTATATCGATTCGGAGGGCAAATATATGATCGAGGGAACAACACCCGCGTTGAACCGCAGTCGCGAGACGCGGGCGCTGACGCAGAGCGGTTATCTGATGCTGCTCATCTGGGTGCTGCTGGGCGGTGTCGCCCTGTGGGCGGGGATCAGCAATGCGACCGCTGAATTTCAGGTGGCGTGGAAATGGGCGATCGTCGCGGTCTCGGCGGTGGTCGGCTTCCTGATCCTGTGCGGCTTTTACCTGATCAATCCCAACGAGGCGGCGGCGATCCAGCTGTTCGGTGCCTATAAGGGCACCGACCGCGAGGAAGGGCTGCGCTGGGTGCTGCCATGGCTGACGCGTAAGAAAATTGCGGTGCGCGCGAACAACGTGATTTCGGACAAAATCAAGGTCAACGACCTGCGCGGCAATCCGATCGAGATGGCGGCGCAGGTTGTGTGGCGCGTCACCGACACCGCGCAGGCGCTGTTCGACGTCGACGATTACAAGGAATTTGTGATGGCGCAGATCGAGGCCGCGGTGCGCTCGATCGGCTCGCGCTACCCCTATGACGACATCGAACATCAGGAAATCACATTGCGCGGTAACCATGACGAAGTCGGGGTCGAGCTGCGCAAGGCGCTGATCGAGCGGCTGAGCGTTGCGGGCATCACGGTCGACGAATGCGGGCTGACGCACCTTGCCTATGCGCAGGAAATCGCGGGCGCGATGCTGCGCCGCCAGCAGGCCGAGGCGGTGATTTCAGCGCGCAAGAAGCTGGTCGAGGGTGCGGTCACGATGGTCGAGATGGCGCTCAACCTGCTCGCCGAAAAGGGCGTGGTCGAGCTCGACGGCGAGCGCAAGGCGGCGATGGTGTCGAACCTGATGGTCGTGCTGTGCGGCGAACGCGATACACAGCCGGTGGTGAACGCCGGATCGCTTTATTGATGTAAAAATCCCGTTCGTGTCGAGCGAAGTCGAGACACCCTTCGTGGGCGCATGACTTCGGGGCATCTCGACGTCGCTCGACGCGAACGGGGATTGAGGTTTTACTGATGCCGACGTCCGCCAAGAAAGCCTTTGCCCTCCGCCTCGATCCCGCACTGTACGCGGCGATCGAGCGGTTGGCGGCGGACGAGCTGCGCAGCGCCAATGCCGAGATCGAGGTGTTGCTGCGCGAGGCGCTGGCGCGGCGCGGGGTGAAGCCCAAGGCCGCAACGCCCGCGCGGCGCGGTCGGCCGCCGAAAGAGGAGGGTCAGACATGATGCACCTGTTGATGCGCAAAGGGCCTTGGTTTCGCGCCAAGCGCCATGGGTTTGGCACCGGACTGCCGATGGTTTGGGAGGGCTGGCTGTTGCTGGCGCTGCACGTGGCGATGATCGCGGGGGTGGCGGAGGCGTTGCAGGGTCGACCGGTGGCGATAACGATTGCGGTGATTGTCGCGGGACTGGCACCGATGCCAATTTATCGCGCCAAGACCGAGGGCGGCTGGCGCTGGCGGTGAACGGAATAATCCTCCCTGTGGCGAAGCCATGGGGAGGTGGCAGCCCGCAGGGCTGACGGAGGGGCAATGGCGCGGGCGTTGCTGGCCCCTCCACCATTCGCTTCGCGAACGGTCCCCCTCCCCATGGCTTCGCCACAGGGAGGATTGACGCACAGCCAACCCCCAACACGCTTTTCCACCGCTAGCGCCGCTACCCCGCTTGCCCCCCAAGGGGTTGATGGTTAAGGCCGATGGTCATGACTAGTACCCCCGCCCCCGTCCGTATCGCCCCGTCCATCCTGAGCGCCGATTTTGCCGCGCTCGGGCAGGAAGTGCGCGCGATCGAGGTTGCGGGCGCCGACTGGGTCCATATCGACGTGATGGACGGCCATTTTGTGCCGAACCTGACGATCGGCCCCGCGGTGGTAAAGGCGCTGCGCCCGCACTCCACCCTGCCCTTCGACGTCCATCTGATGATTTCGCCGGTCGATCATTTCCTCGACGCCTTTGCCGCCGCGGGCGCCGACATCATCACCGTCCACCCCGAGGCGGGGCCGCATATCCATCGCAGCATCCAGCACATCAAATCGCTGGGCAAGCAGGCGGGGGTGTCGCTCAACCCGGCGACCCCGGCGAAGATGCTCGACTATCTGATCGACGACATCGACCTGGTGCTGATCATGAGCGTCAATCCCGGCTTCGGCGGCCAGAGCTTCATTTCCAGCCAGCTGCGCAAGATCGAAGCCGTGCGCAAGATGATCGACAAGAGCGGCCGCGATATCCGGCTGGAGGTCGATGGCGGCATCGATGCCGCGACCGCGCCGCTGGCGATCGCCGCCGGCGCCGATGTGCTGGTGGCGGGGACGGCGACCTTCAAGGGCGGCCCCGATGCCTATGCCGACAATATCCGGCGGCTGCGGGGCGCCTGAACGATGGAGGGGAGACCGTTGACTTCGGCCCCTGCCGACCCGCCGCTCGACATGGCTGACGACGCGCCGCCGATCGACGATTCGATCGAGCCCGGCAAACGACTGATCCGCCTGCCCGCCGACAAGGGGTTGTCGCTGGGCGACCGCGTCGCCAATGCGATCACCCGGCTGACCTGGCGCACCCCGCTCCATGCGTTCCGGCTGAAGGGCCGTTTTCCGCTGAAATTGCTTGGCGTCCCCGTCGATCCGGTGCCGGGCGACACGCGCGCCGGGACCGCGATCCGCGCCGGGCATTTCCTCCACCGCGGCTTGAAGCTGCCGTTGGGCGAGCTCGATTTTGCGGCGCTGACCGTCGCGCCGACCTTTGCCGATTATCTGCACAGCTTTGCCTGGCTGCGCGATCTCGCCGCGACCGGTACCCGCGCCGACGGGGCGCCGATCGCCGAAGCCGTCGTCCGCCACTGGCTCGGCACGCATGGCGAGACGGTCAGCGAACCGGCGTGGAAGGCCGACAACACCGCATGGCGCATCCTGTTCTGGGCCGCCCATGCGCCGCTGATCCTGTCGTCGAGCGACCTCGTCTATCGCTCCGCGGTGCTCAACCATCTCGCGCGCGCGGCGCGCCACCTCGACCGCGTCGCCGACAAGACGCGCCCGGGCACTGGCCAGATGGTCGCATGGGTCGGCATCGTCGCCGCATCGCTGTTGATGCCCGGCGGCGAACCGCGGCAGATTTTCGGCGAGGCGGGGCTGCGCAAGGTGCTGGAAACCAGCTTCTACGCCGATGGCGGCAATATCTCGCGCTCGCCGCAGGCGCAGCTCGACGCGGTGATGGCGCTGTCGATGCTTGCCAAAGTGTATGACATGCGCCGCATGGAGGTGCCGCCGTTCGTGCAGGAAGTGCTCGCGCGTGCCGTCCCGGCGCTGCTCGGGCTGCTCCACAGCGATGGCGGCATGGGCAGCTGGCAAGGCAGCGGCGCGACGTCGGCAGTCCATGTCCAGGCGATCGTCAGCGCGAGCGGAGTACGCACCCGACCGTTGAAGCAGGCGCGCGACTGGGGCTACCAGCGGCTGGTCGCGAACAAAGTCGTGCTGCTCGCCGACGCGGCACCGCCGCCGATCGCGCGGGTGACCGAGGCGGGCTGCGCGTCGACGCTGGCGTTCGAGCTCTCCGACGGCGACGAGCGCATCGTCGTCAATTGCGGGGGCGCAGCGTTGACCGGCGCGACGATCCCCGCCGATCTCGCGCGCGGGCTGCGCACCACCGCGGCGCATTCGACGCTGATCCTGGCCGACACCAATTCGACCGCGATCCTGGCGAACGGAACGCTGGGCAAAGGCGTCACCGAGGTCGAGCTCGACCGGCGCGAGACGCCGCAGGGCAGCCGCGTCGAGATGAGCCACGACGGCTATGCGCGGCGCCACGGGCTGATCCACCGCCGCCTGCTGATCCTGTCGCCGAACGGTCGCGAGCTGCGCGGCGAAGACATGCTGCTGCCCGCCCCGCGCACCCGGCGCAAGGGCGACAAGGGGTTCGCGCTGCGCTTTCACCTCGGCCGCAATATCTCGGCCAGCCTGACTGCGGACAAATTGGGCGCGCTGCTCCGCATCAATGGCGGGCCGCTGTGGCAGTTCCGCACCTCGGAGGGTGCGCTCGATGTCGAGCAGAGCCTGTGGGTCGACGGCGAAGGCCGCCCGCACCCGACCGAACAGCTGGTCGTCACCGGCACCGCACCCGCCGGCGGCGCGAGCATCGGGTGGATTTTCAAGCATATCGGGTAGGTGGTGGCGGCTGCTATCGGCCACCCAATGATCCTCCCTGTCGCGCAGCGATGGGGAGGTGGCAGCGCGAAGCGCCGACGGAGGGGCTATGACGCGACGTCGCTGCCCCTCCACCATTCGCTTTGCGAACGGTCCCCCTCCCCATCGCTTCGCGACAGGGAGGATTTACCTGCTCAACAGCCGGCGCCCCAGGGACTGAGCGCCGGCCGCCGAACCTTTAGAAAGCGTAGCGCGCCATGATCTGGAACACCGGCCCGGCTTTTTCGCTTTCGAGTTCATATTCGTCGAAATCGCGCGCCGCCTGATCGTCGAGATTGTCGAACTTGTTGAACGTCTCGCTCTTGGCGCCATTGAGCAGGTTCGACCCCACCGCGCGGATCGTGAAATTCTTGCCAAAGCGTTTTTCGACAAAGATTTCGAGGTCGGCGCCATAGGTGGTGCGGACTTCCTCGCCGATCACCCGGTCATAGGCAGCGCCCTGCTTGCGGTGCGTCGCACCGAATGCGACGCCAACCGACGGAATGTCCTGAATGAAGCCGATATTATAGACATAGTCCGACTGGCCGTTGAAGCGGCGCTTGCCAGCGAAATCGGTGATCTCGCTGTCGAGCCACGAGACGTTGCCAAAGATGCCGGTGTCGGGCAGGCCGAGGAAACCCAGGTCGGCCGACAGGTCGAACTCGACACCATACACCTTGCCGTCGCCGACATTCTGCGGGGTAAACACAAAAGTACCCGGCCCCTCGGAACCCTCTTCGCCGGTGTTCGTGAGCTCGATCAGATTCTTCACATCGCGGTAGAAGACGTTCAACCCGACGATGCCGCGCGCACCGATGCGGCGTTCATATCCGACATCCACGCCCCACGCCGTTTCCGGCCCGAGCTGCGGGTTGCCCTGCAAGTCATTGTCGGCCAGCTCTTCGTCGAGCCGCGTCGGCGAAATGAAGTTGAAATCGGGGCGGCGGTTGGTGCGCGCCACCGACGCCGTGATGCGGTCGCGCGGGGTCAGCTCGAATTTGATCGACGCCGACGGTAACCATTTTTCATAGTCGTTTTCCTGCGTTGGCACGGCCGCCGCGCCGGTGAAGTCGGTGATGTCGAGCTTGGTGGTTTCATAGCGGATACCCGCTTCCCACGTCAGCCGCGCCGTCTTGCCCTGCACGAGGGCAAACCCGTCGAGCCGACGTTCTTCGATGCTGTTCACGCCGCCATCGGCGGGGTCGAGATCGCCGAACGGAACCGCGAGGTCGGCCGGATTGTCGACAAACTGGTCGTAGCTGTTCTCCAGCCCCGGAAACTCGGCGTCGTCATCGGCTTCGAGGATCGCGGTACGGCGGTCTTTATCCTGATACAGACCGCCGATCACCAATTGCATATCGCCGCCCAGCTCGAATTCATGGTCGAGCTTCACCGAAAATTCCTTGTCAGCAATGTCGGTGGTGAAATATTCCTGTTCGAATTCGGGATCGTCGCCGTCTTCGTTGAATTCGATCTGATATTCGGACTCGGTCTGTTCGTCGTCGAAGCGCGCCAAGCCGACGCGCAGCGACGTCTCGCCGAGCGACCAGCGGTGCGCCAGTTTTGCATCCAGGCTGTAGTTTTCCTGGTCGATGCCGTTATCATTGGCGTTGTCGCTGATCAGATTGCCGGTCGGCAGCGGTCCATTGATCGCGGTCGGATCGTCATATTCAAAACTGCGCTCGCTTTCGAAGCGGTCGGTGCGGACATAGAAGCCGCTGATCCGGAAATCGGTGGTCTCGCCGTCGATTTCATAGCTCGCGTTCGCCGAATAATCCTTGCCGTCGCGCGTGTCGGCCTGGTCTTCGCGATTGTTGAATTCGTTGGTCGCGAAATCGGGGTCGTTCTCGGGCGAGTCATCATAGCGCAGCGAGAATTTCTTCTTGGGATTGTGACGACCCTGGAAATTCAGGCCGACGAGCAGGCGGCCCGGACCGACTGCGCCGCCATAAACCAGCCCAAGGCTGGGTTCGAGTTCCTTGTCGTCGTAATAGAGGCCACCAGCACGGATATAACCGCCGTCGAGTTCGAAGGCGTCGCGCAGCTCGATGTTGATCGTCCCCGCAACCGCGTCGCCGGTGCGGCGCGCCGACGACGAGCGGACGATTTCGACGCGGTCGATCAACTCGGCGGGGATGCGGTCGAGGAAGAAGCTGCGGTCCGACGCATTGCCGGGGACGCGCTCGCCGTTGATCAGGATCTGGGTATAGCCCGGCGGCAGTCCGCGGAGGCGGGCGCCGTCGCTTTCGATGACGTCAGAGAGGAAGGTCACCGACGGCACGCGCTTCAGCGCGTCGCCCGCGGTCAGCGGTTCGAAGCGCTGGAAAAATTCGCTGTCATACGACAGGACGGGTTCGGCCTCGTCGCTGCGGTTGCGGTAACCGACGCTGCCGAGGACGACGATGTCCTGCGAGGTCGTGATTTCGCCATCCTCGCGCTGGATCGGCGCGGTGTCCTGCGCGGTTGCAGGGGCGGCGGCGAGCGCTGCGGCAAGAGCGAGCGCGGCGGCGGAGTGCAGGCTGAAAGTACGAATCATGTTGGTCAGACCCCCTTTGTGGTTGCCGGGCCTCTAGGGTCGCCATGTGACAGTTTGCGACGAGCATCATGACGTTTGCGTGACAATTAAGTGACGGAAATATTGTGGTATTGACGCACGCGCGCTTTGCTGGGACGGGGCGCGCCAATCGCCTTGGGCGCCAATGGAATCAGGGGAAATCATCATGACCGCCGTCCGCACATCGAAGCTGCTGACTTTGCTCGCTTTTGTATCGCTACTCGCGGGATGCGCGGCGAGCGAGCCGATGATCCGCGGCCTGCCGCCGGTGGCGGTGACCGCGGGCGGCGAGACCGCGCCGGTCGGCACCGGCCGCGCCGACGCCGCCGACGATCCGGCGATTTGGGTCGATCCCTCCAATCCGGGCCGCGCGCTAATTATCGCGACCGACAAAAAGGCCGGGCTGCACGTCTATGACCTTAACGGCAAGGATCTGGCGTTTCTGAAGAGCGGCTTGGTCAATAATGTCGATATCGTCGGCGACATCGTCGTCGCGAGCGACCGCAACGACGGGCTGAACGCGCATCTGGCCGTCTATCGCCTCGATGGCGCCAAACCCGCGCTGACGGCGCTGGGCCGCGCCGCTGCGGGTAGCGGCGAAGCCTATGGTTTGTGTCTGAAGAAAACCGCGCCGGGCGCGCCGATCACCGCGGCGCTGATCGTCAAGGACGGCACGGTGCGCGTCGGCACGCTGACCGCCGATGGTACGCCCAGCTTTACGGTGAAGTGGGAGCACAAGATCGCGACCCAGTCCGAAGGCTGCGTCTTCGACGGCGACACGCTGTATGTCGGTGAAGAAGTCGGCGGATTGTGGGAGTTGAAGCAGGACGGCACGGGCGCCGCGGCACGGCTGGTCGCGCCGATCGACAACCAGCGGCTCGTCGCCGACCTCGAAGGGCTGGCGACGATCGATCACAAGGGCCAACGCTACCTGATCGCGTCGAGCCAGGGCGATAACGCCTATGCGGTGTTCCGCCTGCCCGGCGTCGAATATGTCGGGCGCTTCGCGGTGGCCGCCGGGGCATTCGGCGCAACGAGCGAGACCGACGGGATCGAGGCAGTGGCGGGTAATTTCGGCCCGGCCTATCCCGATGGCATCTTTCTGGCGCAGGATGGCGACAATGCGCCCAAGGCGCAGAATTTCAAGCTGGTGCGCTGGGACATGATCGCGGCGGCGCTGGGGCTTTAGAAGATTCGCGCAGAGGGCGCAGAGATCGGTGAGAACTTTTGCCTCACGCGGAGACGCCGAGAGAAGAATGGCGGCTTCGCCGCTTTCAAACTCTCTGCGTCCTCTGCGCGCTCTGCGCGAAACCCTTTTCTTCTTCCTTATCCGCGTCTCCGCGTGAGCTTCTTTAGAACCCAACGCACCCGCTCGCGGCTTGCCCAAAAGCCGCCGCGCGCCTAGGGGGGCTGCGACTTTCCACCCGCCAGCCGAGGCTCCCACTCCATGACCGATCTTGTCCCCGTCCGCCGCGCGCTTTTGTCCGTCAGCGACAAGGCGGGGCTCGCCGATCTGGCTGCCGCGCTCGTTCGCCACGGCGTCGAACTGGTCTCGACCGGCGGCACCGCGAAGGCGTTGCGCGATGCGGGTCACACGGTGCTCGACGTCGCCGACCTGACCGGTTTTCCCGAAATGATGGACGGACGCGTCAAGACTTTGCACCCCACCGTCCATGGCGGCATCCTGGCGGTGCGCGACGATGCGGCACACGTCGCGGCGATGGACAAGCACGGCATCGGCGCGATCGACCTGGTCGTCGTCAACCTCTATCCCTTTTTACAGACGATGCTGTCGGGCGCCGACCGCGATACGATCATCGAAAATATCGACATTGGCGGCCCGGCGATGGTGCGTTCGGCGGCGAAGAACCACGCCTTTGTGAACATCGTGACCGAGCCCCAAGACTATGCCGCGGTGATCGCCGAGATGGACGCGAACGGCGGCGCAACGACGCTGGGCTTGCGCAAGCGGCTTGCCGCGACCGCCTTTGCCCATACCGCGACCTATGACAGCATGATCGCTCGCTGGTTCGCCATCGCCGACCAGCGCAAGACCTTTCCCGACACGCTGCCGCTGACCGCCAAGCTGGCCAGCGAACTGCGCTATGGCGAGAATCCGCATCAGAAGGCGGCGCTTTATGTCCCCGCCGTTCCCGGACCGCGCGGGATCGCGGGGGCGGAGCAAGTGCAGGGCAAGGAGCTGAGCTACAACAATATCAACGACGCCGACGCCGCGCTTGAACTTGTCGCCGAGTTTCGCGAAGCCGATCCGACGTGCGTCATCGTCAAGCACGCCAATCCGTGCGGCGTCGCAACCGCCGCGACCATCGCGGAGGCCTATGACGCGGCGCTGAAATGCGACGATGTGTCGGCATTTGGCGGCATCATCGCGGTCAACCGGCCGCTCGACGGCGCGACCGCCGAGGCTATCAGCGGTATTTTCACCGAAGTCGTCTGCGCCCCCGACGCCGACGCCGATGCGCGCGCGGTGTTTGCGAAGAAAAAGAACCTCCGCCTGCTGCTGACCGGCGAGCTGCCCGACCCGGCGCGCGGCGGGCTGGTCCTGAAAGGAATCACCGGCGGCTGGCTGGCCCAGAGCCGCGACAATGGGCGCATCACCCGCGCAGACCTGAAGGTCGTCACCGAGCGCGCGCCGACCGAGGAAGAACTGGCCGACGCACTGTTCGCATGGACGATCGCCAAGCATGTCAAATCGAACGCGATCGTCTATGCCAAGGGCGGATCGACCGCGGGCATCGGCGCGGGGCAGATGAACCGCCGCGACAGCGCGCGCATCGCCGCGGTGAAGGCGCGCGAAGCGGCTGAATCGCACGGCTGGGCGCAGCCGCGCACGGTCGGCAGCGCGGTGGCTAGCGATGCCTTCTTCCCCTTCGCCGACGGCTTGCTAGCGGCGGTCGAGGCGGGCGCGACATGCGTGATCCAGCCGGGCGGATCGATCCGCGACGATGAGGTGATTGCGGCCGCGAATGATGCGGGGCTGGCAATGGTGTTCACCGGGATGCGGCATTTCCGGCACTAAACAAACCCATACCCAAGTTCGTGTCGAGTGAAGTCGAGACACGCTTGGGGAGCAGGTGCTTCACGTGTCTCGACTTCGCTCGACACGAACGGCTAAGAGAGGCTCGTGGTCGATATGACGGCCCTCGCTAAAGGACCAGCATGACCGCCACCGCCAGCAACAAGTCGCTGATCCAGAATCTCTATAACTGGACGATGGAAAAATCAGCGCATCCGCACGCCGAATATTGGCTGGCGCTGGTGTCGTTCGTCGAGGCGAGCTTTTTCCCGATCCCGCCGCACCCGATGCTGGGGCTGATGTGCCTCGCTAATCCGCAAAAGGCGGTGCGTTACGCGCTGATCTGCACCCTCGCTTCGATCGGGGGGGGCATGCTCGGCTATGGGATCGGCTTCTTCCTGTATGAAAGCGTCGGGCTGTGGCTGCTCGGCGCGCTCGGGCTGACCGATGCCTTTCCGCCCGCCGCCTGTTACCTGCGCGAATACGGCGCCGAGATCATCCTGATCAAGGGCGCGACGCCGATTCCGTTCAAGCTGCTGACGATCACCGCCGGGTTCATCCACATGAATTTCTGGACCTTCCTGTGGGCGAGCATGGCCAGCCGCGCCTTTTCCTTCATGCTCGTCGGCATTTTGTTCAAGCTGTTCGGGGCGCCGATCAAGGCGTTTATCGACAAATATCTGATCTGGGTCACCGGCGCGTTTGTCGTTGCGGTGGTCGCGGGGTTCTTGGCGGTCGGAGCGCTGTCGGGGGATGGCAGCGCGAAAGAAGCGGACAAATGCAGCGGTGCAACGCTGGAAAGCATCGGGCTCGACCGGAAATAGCAACGCGCCGTGCAACCGCGAGCCGCGCCGTGAATTAGGGGCGTGTCGCCTCGGCCGCGGCACGGAGCATCCCATGACGAAGACCCCCGCGCGCGCGAACCAGGCGTCGGTCACTCACCACCGCGATCTGCGCACTGGCCAGTCGATCTGGTCAGCGCGGCGACGCCCGAGCGTTCCGACCCAGCCGCTGACCCGCGACATCAGCTGCGATGTCGTGATCATCGGCGCCGGGATTTCGGGGGCGCTGATCGCCGAATCGTTGTCGGAGGCGGGCTTAAAGGTCGTCGTGGTCGATCGCCGCGGCCCGCTCGACGGATCGACCTCGGCGTCGACCGCGATGCTGCAATATGAAATCGACACCCCGCTGTCGCTGCTGTCCGGCCAGATCGGCCGCGACCGCGCCGAGCGGCTGTGGCGCCGCTCGCGCCAGTCGGTCGACGCGCTGCGCGAACGGACCGAGCGGCTGGGACTGAAGGTCGACGCCGCGACGCGCGGGTCCATCTATCTCCACGGCAATGTGCTGGATGCCGAGGGTCTGGCGCGCGAGGCCGAGGCGCGGCGGCGCGCGGGGTTCGAGATCGAGCTGCTGAAGCCCGCTGCGGTGTTGGATCGCTATGGCATCAAGGGGCGCCATGCGATCATCGGGTTCGGCAATTATTCGGCCGATCCGCGCCAGCTCGCGGCTGGCTATCTGAACGTCGCGATCGGGCGCGGGGCGCGGGTCTATAGCCCGGTCGACATTTGTGACGTCGCGCCGAGCGAGAGCGGCGTGACCCTCCAAAGTGCCGACGGCCGCGAAATCCGCGCGCGGCATCTGGTTGTCGCGACCGGCTATGAGATGATGAAGGGGGTGCCGCGCAAGGGCAATAAGATCATCTCAAGCTGGTCGATCGCGACCAAGCCGCAGCCGCGCGCGATCTGGCCGACCGCGGCGATGATCTGGGAGGCGGCCGATCCCTATCTCTATATCCGCACCACCCCAGCGGGCGAAGTGATCTGCGGCGGCGAGGATGAGGAGATCAGCGATGCCGACGAGCGCGATGCCAAAATTGCTGCCAAGACCGCGACCTTGTCGCGCAAGCTCGGCGCGCTGCTGCCGATGATCGACGCGACGCCGGTCCATGCGTGGGCGGGCAGCTTTGGCGACAGCAAAACCGGCACCCCGACGATCGGCCGCATCCCCCGGATGCCCAATTGTTATGCCGCGATGGGCTATGGCGGCAACGGCATCACCTTTTCGATGATGGCGGCGCAGGTGCTGCGCGGGCTGATCTGCGGGGACGGCGATCCCGACGCCGATCTGGTCAGCTTTTCGCGGAAGTTTTGAGAGCGGGGCGAACGAACTACGACTAGCGCTGCTAGCTAGCCGCTCAAATACGAACGGCGATCAGGTGGGTCCACCTATTCGTTCGCCGCCGTGTGCAACCAGTCGGCGTGGCGCGGCGCCTTTTTCGTCTGGCTCCATTCTTCGAGCATCAACGGCGCGACGCGCTTCAGTTCGGCATATTGCTCGGCGGTGCCGATGTCGCACGCCAGCTCGACGCGGTGGCCATTGGGGTCGAAGAAATAGATCGACTTGAAGATGCCGTGGTGCGTCGGGCCGAGCACGTCGACACCTTCGCTCTCCAAATGCGCCTTCGCCGCGACCAGCTCGTCAGTGCTGCCGACCTTGAACGCGAGGTGCTGGACCCACGCCGGGGTGTTCGCATCGCGCCCCATGACGGGCTGGTTGGGGAGCTCGAAAAACGCGAGGATGTTGCCGTTCCCCGCGTCGAGGAAGACATGCATATACGGGTCATATTCACCCGTCGATGGAACATGATCCTCGGCAAAGGCAGTGGTATAGGTCATGCCGAGCATGCGCTCGTACCACTCGACCGTCTGCTTCGCATCCCTGCAGCGATAGGCAGCGTGATGGACGCCGCCGAGTTTGATCGGGCTGGTCATTCGGCGGGTTCCGTCACATTGAGCGCGCCGCGGCGGATCTGGTCCATCTCCATCGATTTGAACAGCGCGGTAAAATTGCCCTCACCAAAACCTTCATCCTTTTTGCGCTGGATGAATTCGAAGAACACCGGGCCGATCACCGTCTGGCCGAAAATCTGGAGCAACAGGCGCGGGTCGCCGTCTTCGGTCGAACCATCGAGCAATATGCCGCGCGATTGCAGCGCCTCGACCGGCTCGCCGTGGCCGGGCAGGCGATCGGCGAGCATCTCGTAATAGGTCGCGGGCGGCGCGGGCGCGAAGGGATTGCCGAGCGCCTTGAGCTTGTCCCAAGCGGCGTAAAGATCGTCGCAGCTGAACGCGATATGCTGGATGCCCTCACCATTATAGGCGCGCAGATATTCCTCGATCTGGCCGCCACCACCGGCGCCTTCTTCGTTCAGCGGGATGCGGATCTTGCCGTCGGGGGCGGTCATCGCTTTCGACGTCAGGCCGGTATATTCGCCCTTGATGTCGAAATAGCGGATTTCGCGGAAGCCCGCGATGCGCTCGTAAAACGCCGCCCAATGCGCCATGCGCCCGCCATAGACGTTATGCGTCAGGTGATCGATCAGCTGCATCCCCGCGCCCACCGGATTGCGATCGACGCCCTCCTCGTAAACGAAGTCGATGTCATAGATGCTAAGGTCGTCGCCATAGCGGTCGATCAGATAGATGATCGAGCCGCCGATACCGCGGATCGCGGGCAGACGCAGCTCCATCGGGCCGGGGTTGACCTCGACCGGCTCGGCGCCGCGTTCGATCGCTTCGGCATAGGCTTTGGCGGCGTCACGCACGCGCCAGCCCATGCCGCACGCCGACGGGCCGTGCTCGGCAGCGAAATAGGCGGCGGGCGATTTGGCTTCGTAATTGGCGATCAAATTGATGCCGCCCTGTCGCCACAGCTGGACGTCCTTCGAGCGGTGATGCGCGATCTGGGTGAAGCCCATCGCCTGGAACACCGGTTCGAGAATCCCCTTTTCGGGCGCCGAAAATTCGACAAATTCAAAGCCGTCGAGGCCCAGCGGATTATCGAAAAGGTCGGCCATGTCGCATTCCCATCTAGTTTCAATTGAAACTATTATGATGGATTGGGGTGGCAGAGTCAATGCGGGTTGGCCCACAACAAATTCGTCATGCCGGACTTGATCCGGCATCCATGGCAGCTTCGATGTCTGGACCCCGGATCAAGTCCGGGGTGACGACATCGGGGAGAATAATCTAGGCGGTCGCGGTTTCGAAGGCTTCCAGCGCTTCGCTCGCCGCGACCCAGCGCGCTTCGGCTGCTTCCTGCGCGGCGACGATCTTGCCGCGCCGCTGCGACAGCTCGCTCATCGTCAGGCCCTTATATTCGCTCGCTGCGCCCTGCGGGTCGAACATCGCGCGGTCGATCGCCGAGAGCACGACTTCATATTTGGCGAGGTCGGCTTCGGCGTCCGAAACGTCTTTCTTGATCTTCGCCGCCGCCTCGCGCGCCGCCGCCGCGGCCTTGCGGTCTTCCTTCTTGTCGGCTTTGGACACGCGGTCCTTCTGCGGGCCCTTGCCGAGGATCATGTCGACATAATCGTCCATGCTGCCGTCATATTCGCGCGCGGTGCCGTCGTCGACGAGCACCAGCCGGTCGGCGGTGAGTTCGAGCATGTGGCGGTCGTGGCTGACGAGCACCACCGCGCCCTCGAAGCCGTTGAGCGCCTGTACGAGCGCTTCGCGCGCATCGACGTCCAAATGGTTCGTCGGCTCGTCGAGGATGAGGAGATGCGGCGCGTCGCGCGTGATGAGCGCGAGCGCGAGCCGCGCGCGTTCGCCGCCCGACAGTTTCGCGACCTGCGTCACCGCCTTGTTGCCCGAAAAGCCGAAGCGGCCGAGTTGCGCACGGACGGCGCCCTGCGTCTTGCCCTCCATCACGCGCGTCATATGCGCGAGCGGGGTATCGCTGCCGTCGAGTTCCTCGACCTGATATTGGGTGAAATAGCCGACGCGCATCTTGCCCGATGCTGCCATCGCGCCCGCCATCGGCGCGAGCTGCGCCGCGAGCAGGCGTGCGAGCGTCGTCTTGCCATTGCCGTTGCGGCCGAGCAGCGCGATGCGGTCGTCGGGATCGATGCGCAGGTTCAGCCGCTGCAGCACCGGGCGTTCCGCGTAACCCACGCTCGCGAGGTCGAGCGTGATCAGCGGCGGCTTCAATTCGTCGGGGCTCGGGAAATCGAACGCCAGCGTCTGGTCCTCGGCGAGGGCGGCAATCGGCTGCATCCGCGCGAGCATCTTGGCGCGCGACTGCGCCTGTTTCGCGGTCGAGGCGCGCGCGCTGTTGCGCGCGACATAGTCCTGCAATTTGGCGCGCTGCGCATCCTGCGACGCCTTGGCCGCCGCAAGCTGGGCGGCGCGTTCGGCGCGCTGGCGCTCGAAAGCGTCATAGCCGCCGGCATAGAGCATCACCTTGCCACCATCGAGATGGAGGATGTTATCGACGACATTGTTGAGCAGGTCGCGTTCGTGGCTGATCACCACCAGCTGCCCCGGATAGGCACGGAGGAAATTTTCGAGCCACAAGGTCGCTTCGAGGTCGAGGTGGTTCGAGGGTTCGTCGAGCAGCAACAAATCGGGTTCGGAAAATAGCAACGCCGCGAGCGCAACGCGCATCTTCCACCCGCCCGAGAAGCTGTCGAGCGGCTGGCCCTGCATATCCTCGTCGAACCCCAGCCCGATCAGGATGCGCGCGGCGCGCGCCGGCGCGGTATAGGCGTCGATCGCGATCAGCCGTTCGTGGATATCGCCGAGCTTGTCCGGATCCTGCTCAACCTCCGATGCAGCCAGCAATTCGGCGCGCTCGGTATCGGCGGCGAGCACGGTATCAAACGGTGTCGCGGTACCGCTTGGCGCTTCCTGCGCGATATAGCCGACGCGCGTCTTGCGCGGCATGTCGATGCTGCCCTCGTCGGCCTCGAGCTGGCCGATCATCACCTTCATCAGCGTCGATTTGCCCGCGCCGTTGCGCCCAATCAGCCCGACACGGCTTTTCGCCGGCAGGCTCGCGGTGGCGCGTTCGAGGATGGCGCGCCCGCCAAGGCGTACAGTGATTCCGTTGATCGTCAGCATGGGCGCGCGCCTAGCATGTTGCGGCGCACAACCCAAGTCCTGCACTGGTATTCCGCGCGCGGGTGCGGCACATGCATAGGATGACCGATCTCGCCCCCTTTCACATCGCCTTTCCCGTCGACGATCTGGACGCCGCGCGCCATTTCTATGGCAGCATACTCGGCTGCCCCGAGGGGCGCAGCGACGCCGACTGGATCGATTTCAACCTCTATGGCCACCAGATCGTTGCTCACCGCGTCGAGCGGCGCGAAGCGGTGGCGGGGCATAATCCGGTCGATGGCCATGCGGTGCCGGTGCCGCATTTCGGCGTCGTCCTGCCGCCCGTGGAATGGCAGGCGCTCGCCGACCGGCTGATCGCGCATGGCGTCGCGTTCGTGATCGAGCCGCAGACGCGCTTCGCCGGGCAAGCGGGCGAGCAGTCGACGATGTTCTTTCTCGACCCAGCGGGCAATGCGCTCGAGTTCAAGGCGTTTGCCGAGATGAGCCAGCTCTTCGCCACCTGAGCGCGAGCGACCGGGCTTTATCAAGCTCGCCTCCCTAAAAATCTGGAGCACCGCAGACGCTGCCCCATTGGCGAAGGCTCGCCTGTTTTCTGTTTGACGTCCGTTTGATGTTCGCCGCGCTACGAGCGCGCTTTCAGCTTCGTGTGACATGCCGTGGGTGCAGGTCTGCGAAGCGACAGGAGCAGATTATGCCGGATACCATCGAACTAAACAGGATCAGCCATCATTTCGATACGACCAGTGAACGGATCGAGCTTTTCCGCGACCTGTCCTACACGATCCGCGCGGATGAAACGCTGGCGATCATCGGCCCTTCGGGCGCGGGAAAGTCCAGCCTGCTGTCGATCGCGGCGGGGCTTGAGATACCGGCGGGCGGCGATGTGGGCTTCATCATCGACGGTGTCCAGGTTGACGCACTGACGATGCGCGCCAATTCCGGCTTCATTTTCCAGCAATTTCATCTGATGCCGGAACTCGACGCCATCGGCAATCTCGCGTTGCCGCTACGCCTGAAAGGCAACCGCGATGCGTTCGACATCGCCGCCAGCTGGCTTGAAAAAGTGGGGCTGAAAGATCGCGCCCGCCACCGTCCGCACCAGTTGAGCGGCGGCGAGCAGCAGCGGATTGCGGTGGCGCGGGCGTTTGTCACCGCACCGCGGTTTATCTTCGCCGATGAGCCCACCGGCAATCTGGATAGGCACACATCCGAAAGCGTGGCGGCGCTGATGTTCGACTGCGCCCGCGAGACAGGCTGCGGTCTGGTGATCGTGACCCACAGCCGGCAGCTGGCCATGCGCGCCGACGCAAGCCTGCTACTGGACGCCGGACAGCTGAAGGCCGCGGCATGAACCGGTTCAAACTGATTCTCGAGAATAGCTGGCGTGACCTTCGGGGCGGCGACGGGCGCATCAGCATGGCGACGCAAACGGCGCTGCTGTTTTTCCTTCTGACGCTGACGCTCACCAGCGCGTCGATCCAAAGCTATCTGGCCGACAATCTGGACCAGATGCTGGGGTCGGATCTGGTGGTTGAAACCCATTCGCCTCTGGCGAAGGATGACGAGGCCGCATTCCGATCGATGGTCGGCAGCCTGTCGGTGACCCAGCTGGCCGACATCACCCTTACGCACAAGGATGAATGGGCGCGCGTTCAGTTGAAGCTGATCGATGATGCCTATCCGTTGCAGGGCAATCTCCAGATTGGCGACACGCCGGTCTCCACGCAGCGCGCCGTCAGCCGCGGCCCCAGGGTCGGCGAGATCTGGATCGATTCGCGGCTCGCCATCAAGCTGGGGACGCGGGTGGGTGACAACCTCACCATCGGCGGCACCGACTTGCGGCTCAGCGCGATCCTGTTTCACGAGCCCGACCGCATCATGGAAGGCCATAGCGTAGCCATGCGCGCCATGGCGCACGCCAAAAGCCTCAATGGCGCGTCGATCAACAGCAGCAAGGGCCGCACGCGCTATCTGGCCACGGCGGACAAAAGCCAGCAGCAGGCGATTGAAACCTGGTCGCGAAAGGCGCTGCCTGGCGCCAGCGTGATCAAGAAATTCGGCGGCCAGCACCCGCTCGCCAGCTTCTGGCAGCGGACCGAAAATTTCCTTGGCCTGGCGTCGGTCATCCTTTTTTTCATGGGCGCGGTGGCGCTGGATATGACCAATCGCCGCTGGCTCGCCAAAATGCGCTATCGGCTGGCGATTTATGCGAGCTTTGGCACCCGCACGCGCACCGCCATGCTGATGGCGCTGGGCGAATGGCTGGCGGGTTTTCTTCTGTCCATCGCCCTTGCCACCACGCTGGGGATATTCGCATACGGCGTGATCGTCGCCGAACTGCAAGGATATTTCCCCGGACTTCGCGGCGGTTGGCATGTGGCACCCGCATTGAAGACCATCGGGCTTTTCTTTTTGCTGCTGCTCGCGCTTCAGGTTCCCAGCTTCATGCAGCTGTCGCGCGCTTCGCTGCTTTCGCTCATCCGCAATCCGGCCGAAAGCAGCTATGTGTGGCAGCGGCTGTTCTGGAGCATCGCATCGGTCACGCTGCTGGCCGCCGCCTATTCCGACAATATGCTGCTGACCGGCATGACGCTCACGGCCATCGCCGCCGCGCTCGCCCTGATGGTGGTGCTGACCTGGTCGGTCATCCGGCTGGGTGATGTTTGGGGCCGCCGACGCGCTGGGCTGTTGCCGTTCGCCTTTTTCATGATGCGGCAGCGGCTGTTTGCCAAATCAGCGCAGGTGATGGGGCTGGGATTGTGCGGGCTTCTCCTGCTGTTCTCGCTGATGCTGATGCGCGATCTGGGCACGACAATGGAAGGCTATGGCCGTAGCCATGACGGCAATCTGATGATCGCTGAAGCCCAGACCGACCAGGTTGATGCGATCCATGCTTGGGCACAGGAGACGGGCAGCAGCATACGCTCGCTGCGCCCATTTGTGTCGGCGCAGCTTGTGTCCGTGAACGGCAAGGCTCTGGCAGACATGCCGAAACCCAGCGACACGCTTGCCACCCTCAAAGATCCGATTCGGCTGAGCTGGACGGACGCCATGCCCAAAAATAACCGTCTGGCCGGCGGCAAATGGTGGCCGGCTGGCACCGATAACTGGCGGCAGATATCCACCGAGCCCGAAGTCATGACCGATATGGGGCTCAACTATGGCGATACCCTTTCCTACCAGATCGGCGGCAAACCCTATGACTTCACGCTGGTGGCAAGCCACGCCTACCAGCCGGGTGCCGGATCGATCACCTTCTGGTTCCAGGTTCCGTTGTCGGCCAGAGCCCAAATCGATGCCCCGACCCGCTATATGGGCAGCATGGAATTGCCGGAACCGGCATGGGATGCGCTGGCTGGCCTGTGGCAGCAATATCCCACCCTATCGCTCGTCCCGCTGCAGGAACTGACCGAACGGTTTGACCAGACGCTGGGGATCGTGACGAAAGTGACGAGCGGCTATGCGGCCATGGTGCTTTTGCTGGCGATGTTTGTACTCGCGGCGTCCGTCAGCGGCTTCAGCGCCGACGACCGCCAGAAAAATGGCCTGCTGATGAGCATGGGGTTGAGGGAGAGGGACTGCCTGAAGCTGAACTTTTATGATTGGGGCGTGACCGCTCTGATCGCCGCCGCTGGGGCCATTGCGGGTACCTGGAGCGCGGGATTGCTGATCTATCAGGCGCAGTTCAACCTGACCTACAACCCCGACATTGTGTGGGTGGCGGCGATGGTCTTTGCGATGGTGGCGACCGTGTGCCTGGTGGGTTACGTGGCGTGCCGTCAGAGCCTCAAGGTTTCGGTCCGGCACCTGATCGCGACATAGGTCGGTATCCCTGCGCGCCAGCAGTACAATAGCGTGTTTCATCATTGCGAGATGCGAAAGCCAGACAGCCTTCAAATTGGTGATCTTGTTCAGCTCAGCGGCGGATACAGCCTTGAACCTGGATGGCTTGCTGGATTAGACAGCATTACGGGACCGGTTGTCGCTTTCACTCCAGGCCAAAACGACGCGCCAGCCGCAGTAATCAAGCTCGACAAGCAAATTACGTTCGCGGAAGTAACTGGCGACGTTCTGGTTCTAGAATTAAGGTATGTTGGTGCTGCTTGGGAGCCGTTGGGCATTGTTCATGTTGAGCTTTGCGACTTCACTCCTGACGCGACGCCGTGGCGAGATCGCAGAAAGGGTCAGTGGGTGGAAAGTCATGCCTCCTACGAGAGGCTTGCCGCTTAAACTTCGGCTGCTTTCCAGCGGCAAAAGCTGAAAGCAGCCAGTCCGCTATCCACCCCATTTCGGACATTCCGCCGGTCGGTTCAGAAGCAAAGCCCGGAACAAACAAAAAGCCCGCGATTCCATAGGGACAGCGGGCTTTTTGTTGGTTGCGGGAGTAGGATTTGAACCTACGACCTTCAGGTTATGAGCCTGACGAGCTACCGGGCTGCTCCATCCCGCGCCACCAATGTCGCGGTGCCGAAGCGATCCGCGAAAACAGCAAAAGGCCGGCATTTCTGCCGGCCTCTAACTTTGTGAATGGGTTTTTCCAAAATTCGTCCGCACGTCGGCTACAATGCCTGGCGACGTCCTACTCTTCCAGGGCTTGAGCCATAGTACCATCGGCGCTGTCAGGTTTCACGGCCGAGTTCGAGATGGGATCGGGTGGGTCACTGACGCCATGGTCACCAAGCAATGAAGCCGGCGTGGGTCGAATTTGGGGTTTCAATCGAATGCCCGTGCAATTTGGACTGTTTTACAATCATCCACGTCGCGGACAACCTTCAGGCTTTTGGCCCTTCAGGACTGTCGTTGATGGTGGGACTCTTAAGTGCGAATAGAGCAATTAGTATCGGTTAGCTCCACGCGTTACCGCGCTTCTACATCCGATCTATCAACGTGGTGGTCTTCCACGGCTCTATGAAATCTTATCTTGAGGGAGGCTTCCCGCTTAGATGCTTTCAGCGGTTATCCCGTCCATACATAGCTACCCTGCTGCGCCACTGGCGTGACGACAGGTACACCAGAGGTATGTTCAACCCGGTCCTCTCGTACTAGGGTCAACTCCTCTCAAATTTCGACGCCCACGGCAGATAGGGACCAAACTGT
>JAESFK010000046.1_pt1 | contig 178394 bp, 170 predicted proteins | sample 9269391 | NCBI WGS metagenome assembly JAESFK01 (sample SAMN14506231, study PRJNA617097) | algae metagenome | isolation source: Drouetiella hepatica UHER 2000/2452 and co-occurring heterotrophs from... | place: Slovakia: Slovak Paradise National Park, Hrabusice, Kosice Region | collected... | reverse complement strand
GAATGAACAGAGGTTCAAAGATTTCCCATTCTGCATCAGTGAGGCTGCTGGAATACGGCATAGTTGCTAGATTAGACGGCTTCAAGCACCTTAAAGCAGAAGCCGGAAGATGTCAAATGGGTTCTATGCTGCACGTTTAAATCTGCCATTTCCTCGAAAAAGTAACGGTAGTAGGAGTAGGCTTATTGAGAGTCCAGAACTCCCTCTAAACAGAATCCATCAATCGGACCATAGTGAGAAATTAAAGCTTTATCGCCAGAAGTGGTTATCTGCACGAGCTGCTTATCCTAGTAAAGGTAGGACATTCATGCGCAATAATTTCCGTCGTCTTCACTCTTGGCTGAACAGATATGATAAAATGTGGTTAGAAGCAAATTTACCAGTCAGCGCTTCTTACAAGAGCTTTCCTAAGCGAATTGGAAAGGCAATAGTAGATTGGAGTGCTTGTGATGTCCAACTATCTAATCAAATACCAAGCATAATTGAGCGCATAAAAAGCAAACCTGGTTATCCTAAAAAGATTTCTTTATCTGAAATCACAAGAGAATTAGGTTCAAACAGTTCCCTACGTCAACGACTTAGCAAACTTCCACTAACTTCTACAGAAATCAGCAGAGGGCTTGAATCAAGGGAAGATTTCACAATTCGGAAAATACGGTGGGTGTTCGATTGCTATCGTGTACAGAATGCGATACCAGCTCGATGGCAATTTATCAAGGAGGCACGCATCCAATCATATGATTTGAAGTTAGCAAAAGTACAAAAAGTGCTTGATAAAGCTATTGAGCTTCTTAGAATTCAGAACCAAACTACAACTGCACTGACAGAAGTAGAAGAATACACAGAATGAATATAATTTTAACTTCTTGTTTTCTAGACATACACCTAGATAAACGGTTTTATAGCATTTGTGCAAGATGCATGAGCGGCTAAGTCTCTCTGGTGTTGCGTCTTCCACAGGTAGATGCTTAGGACATCAGAGAAAACTATAATCAGATTTTGCGACAACAAGAACAAATTCTTAAATGCATGTGAAAAGCTTCGATTGAGTCTACATGCAGTTATCCCGATCGCAAGAAGTAGTGGTCATCCAACAGGCAGATTTTCAGAAATGACCTTGCTAAGTAAAGTTCCTTGGTAGACTACTAGCTAATACTCTTAATGAGTGTCTCACCTAGCTGCCCGTGACACTCGGTACAATAGCTCCTTCTAAAAGGGGTTTGTCTGTAACCTGTAGCTTTACACCAAAGTCCCTCGCTCTCTGGTGCTACAATCTGCCTAAGTTCCGTATCAGAGAGCGATCGAAATACTCCAATATTTGAGAGTGTGACACTTAAGAAGCGTATTTGTTATGATTTGATTGAAGTAAAAAGATTGGGTTCACTAACCCAGAATTTTTTCACTTAAACTTTGTAAAATCGGCACCTTAGAATAGGGGTTTCAACCCTTACTACTTAAGGAGCGTTTTCCCGGTGTACACATATCCCTTAGGTATCACTCTATGTAGCTTTCAGCAGTTATGGAATCATCCATTTCATGTCTATCTAGCATTATTTAGATGGTAATTTAGTATTCACAATCTTTCCTTAACACCCCTGACTTACTGCGAATGTCCTGTGAACGATAAATTTTCAGCTAGATGATACTTACAAGATACTTTTCCTTCCATAGAGTGATACATGAGGGATACCTCCCGTTTTCTCGTTATGCGGACTCAGTCCCCACCATGAGGTGAAATGCTTCACTGTTTTCCACTTGCTTATGGTCTGTGCCAATCTTGGAGAGAATCGCTTTTCTAGGGGGATTGAGGGGGATCAGACACGAGTATTTCTAGCGTGGGCATTGGTTTGCGATCTACTGAGGTTTGATAATAGTCTCGATTTACTGCGATCGCTCTAATGTCTAATGAGGCAGCATCATTGCCATCGCTTTTTCCAGTGCTTTGGGATCTTTAAGGAGCTGCGCCGCCATTTCCTTAGCCTGCTCACCGGGATAAACATCTTCAACTTGATCAATCACAGCCTGTAGAGCCTCTTGGGCAACTACCTCTGGAGCGACCTTAGGGGGAGGAAAGTCTTGGCTGACTGCTGTATCTACGGTTCCAGGCATGACTCCAATCACTAATGTGTTTTGTGCTGCCAACTCAGCTCTGATGCCCTGCGTCATGATAAAACCTGCCGCTTTAGAAGCACAGTAAGAGGCGTTCATGGGGAAATTGATTCTGCCCAGAATGCTAAGCATATTGACGATCGCTCCACCCCCATTTGCCTTCAAGATAGGAGCAAATGCACGACACATTGATAGCGTGCCAAAATAATTGACCTCCATTTCTGCTCTGGCGCTAGAGAGATCAGCAACAGAGATAAACCCTTTGAGCAGCCCAATTCCAGCATTATTGATCAGCAGAGTTACGTCCTTGCACTCGACAGCTGCTGCTCTGACAGATTGCTCATCAGTAATATCTAGCGAAATAGGAATAATTTGCTGGGGGTCAATGGCTGCTAAGTCAGCTAGAGTGTCTGGATTGCGTGCTCCTGCATAGATTCGGGAGGCTCCCATTGCTCGTAGCGCTTCAATGTAGTGTTTGCCAATACCTCCATTAGCACCTGTGACCAACGCTACCGTATTCTTTATTTCCATTCAGAGTTACCTTTTTGCTGCTAATTTTTGCTGCTAGGTGTTTACAAGCAAGTGCTTACAAAAATATACTGATACTCACTTTTTTGGAAGTACTTACTTTTTTGTAAGCCGCCTTTAGGAGATGGGCTATGTCAGAGATTGAGCCTGAGGGTACAGTATTTGTTCAAACGACGCTGAAAATCCTGGGGGGCAAATGGAAAATTTTGATTCTCTGGCATTTGAGACATAAACCGAAACGATTTAGTGAATTAAAGCGGTTGGTGCCTGAAATTACTGAAAAAATGTTGGTGCAACAGCTTCGTGAACTAGAAAAGGATGGCATTGTTCTTCGAGTTGTCCATTCAGATAGACCTCCTAAAGTAGAATACTCTTTTACCAGCTATGGTTGGAGTCTAGTGCCTGTATTGCAGACGCTTTGTGAATGGGGAAGAGAACATTTGAAGTTTCAAACGGTGTCCGAAAAAGACTGATACTTATACCAATTTAAGACCCAAACAAGGCAGATGATTTTCGAGAGCCGCGCGGAGCGCGGCTCTCGAAAATCATCTGCTATCTCATCTTAAATTGGTGTTAGTAGATTGCAAAGTCCTCCAGCTTTTAGGGTTTTGTGGCGCGCGCCACAAAACCCTAATTTGCGATCTACTGATACTAGGTTGACGCTCAAATAATTGCCCTTCCTGTGAAAACCCCGATCGCCCCTCCTATTCATCCTGTAGGATCGTTAGCATAGGCAGAGCCTCTATAAAACCCACTCATCCTCAAAATGACATCTACCCCGATCGCCCCTCTCAGTTGGTCAGAACTAGAAGCCTTAGCGGATTATTTAGTTGATCCAGTCAATGGTGCGACTAATGCTCAATCTCGCTTGCGGCTGTTTGGTCGCACCGAAGCCGACGTGCGGGTGACGCTCTACCGCGATAATCACGCCTGGTGTCCCTACTGCCAGAAAGTTTGGCTATGGCTGGAGGAAAAGCAGATTCCCTACCGCATCGAAAAAGTGACGATGTTTTGCTACGGCGAGAAGGAGATGTGGTACAAGCGTAAGGTGCCTTCAGGAATGCTGCCTGCTATTGCGCTAGACGATCGCATCATTACTGAAAGCGACGATATTTTGATTGCCCTAGAGCAGGTTTTTGGCGTTTTAGGATTAGGCATGAAAGATCCTGCCGTACTGCCTCTCCGACAGCTAGAGCGACTGTTGTTTAGAGCCTGGTGTGGCTGGCTTTGCCGTCCCTCTAGCTCGGCTCGGCAAGAGCAGGGGAGCCGCGACCAATTCACCAGCGTGGTTGCCAAGGTCGAAGACGCCCTGAGCCGCACGGCTGGACCTTATTTCCTGGAGGAGTTTGGCACTGCTGACGTCATCTTCACGCCCTATGTCGAACGTATGAATGCCAGCCTCTACTACTACAAAGGCTACTCTCTGCGAGAGTCCAATCCTCGCTTGTCTGACTGGTTTGCAGCGATGGAAAGCCGACCCACCTACCGGGGCACCCAAAGCGACTTCCACACCCATGCACATGATTTGCCTCCTCAGATGGGCGGCTGCTGGGAAAACGGTGAGCCGCAGATGCAAATCAACAAAGCTCGCGTGGATCAAGGTCCTTGGCAGGGGCTACCCGATGTGGCATACCCAGAGCCAGAGACTTCTCGCACTGAGGCGCTTTATCGCGTCATCAGGCATCGTGCCAACATTATTCGCGTCAACCCTGCTGACGATCGATTGATTGACGAAGCCTTACGGTGTGCCCTCACTCACCTGATGACTGGGCAAGTTTGTCTGCCGCCTCCAGAATCGGATGCCGCCCTGCGATATTTGCGCGATCGCATCAATGTTCCCCGCGATATGTCAATCTATGCTGCCAAGCGGCTGAGAGAATCGCTGGAGAAGACGGCGGCGTTAGTGGGCGATCGCCAGGGTGCGCCCATTCCTGTTCAGCATCGGCGAGATCAAAACCCGGCTGACTTTGCCAAGCGTTGATACCAAGTACTACAGCAATTTGCAATTGCATGAACCATAGCTATTTTTTAGAAGCCGTGCGGAGTGCGGCTTCTAAAAAATAATCCACACGCTTAACTAAGCGCAAAGCACTGTAATATTTTGTCCAGCGTTCAGTATTGGTCTTGAAATTAATCGATTACCAATCCCTATACTATTCAGAACGCTCCTCCGGTCAAAGTTGGGTTTAGCCATAGGACTTCAATGGGCAGAAATTTTAGTGTCGCTTTAAACACAGTCTGCCAATCAAAAAAGCATAAGAATAAAACCTAATTCTAATTCTTACGCTGGGGAGTGTGAATACCAAATGAGCTTAATCACTGAGACAGAGGGTTCAACCCAGGCATCCGAAGATTATCCCCTTTCCGCAGTCCCTATGACTGCACGGAAGCCTGTATGGTCACTCGCACCTTTACTCATGGGGTTTGCGCTAGTTTCTACCACCATGATTGCCGGGGGCAAAATTGGCCCTGCCTTTAGCTTTACTGACCTTATTTGGATCGTCGTGATTGGTAACGTGATCCTGGGGGCTTACTGCGCTGCACTGGGATACATTGCCTACAAAAGCGGTCTAACGACGGTATTGATGTCGCGGTTTAGTTTTGGCAATATTGGCTCTCGTTGGGTCGATTTTATCTTGGGGTTTACCCAGATTGGTTGGTATGCGGTAACAAATGCGTTCATTGCTGATGCTTTGACGAATCTTCTGGGCTTACCCCCTAGCTTTACGTGGATAATTGTCCTGGTTGCAACCTACGGGTTTTGCGTCACGGCTTACATTGGTTACACTGCGATGGATTGGCTGAGTCGTCTGGCGGTTCCAGCTATGCTGGTGCTAATTGCCGTAAGCCTGTTTTTGGGCGTGCGCGATGCGGGTAATTTGTTCGCTCTCCAGCCTACTCAAGAACTGTCCTTTGGCTCAGCGCTGGCGATCGCCATAGGCACGTTTATCTCTGGCGGAACGCAGGCAACCAACTGGAGTCGATTTGCCGACTCTGCTAAAAATGCGGTCTGGAGCACGCTTCTAGCGTTCACGTTCATTAACGGTCTGCTGATTTTTACAGGCGCATTTTGCACGCTCGTGTACGGCACCGAAGATTTGATCCAGGCAATGGCAAAGCAAGGACTGCTGTTTTTTGGATTGATTTTGCTGATTTTGAACGTGTGGACAACGCAAGACAACACAATCTACGCCTTCTCAGTCGCGGGAACTAACTTCTTCCGCACTACTAAGCGCCATGCGTTTGTGTTGGGCGGAGCCACCTTGGCGCTGGTGTTTGCCTTAACAGGTATCTACGAGGGACTCATTAATTACCTGATTTTTCTGGGGGCAGTGATTCCTCCGGTCGGCGGTATTATCATGGCAGACTTTTGGATTAGGCATCGGGGAGAGTTTCCCTCTCTGGAGACTCGGCAACCCGCCTTCAATTGGTCAGGCGTCATTGCCTATGTTGCAGCTTCAGCGATCGCCTATTTCTCAGGTCAGGCTAATTTGGGAATCGGGCCGCTGAATGGGGTTATTGCAGCGGCTGTTCTCTACTCAGTGTTGATCAAGGTGATTCCTCAGCCCGTTCGTAGCCGAGAGATTCTGTAGTTTCCAAGGCTGGCGATCGTGTTTCGTGACATCCCTATGCCGCACCTGGCGCTATTTGCGTGCATTAAAAGCGGCATAGGGTTCTAGCTGTGGCACCTCCCAATTTGCATACCATTGAGCCAGGTAAGGACGCACCTCCTGCGCCAAAGTATAGTATTGGTCACGATTGGGAGCCGCATTGAGCTGCTCGGCAACGGCTTGCCCGATCGCCTGGAGATCAAATCCTGTGGGTTGCCCGTTGCGCAGAACCACCTTGCCGTTTACCAGCACCGTATCAACATCTGCTCCACGAGCGCGCATCAGCATCAGATGCAGCGGATTTGCTTCCGGTGAAACCCAAGGCCAGGTGATGCGATCGCAGTTCACCAGCACCAGATCCGCCTTATACCCTGGGGCAATCTTGCCGAGGGTGGGCTGTCTCAAAAGCTTGGCACCTCCCGCAGTTGCCATCCGAAAAATATCGGTAAAGGTGGGCGCAGGGTTATTGAGCTGAGGAGTACGGTGCAGCCTTGTCGCCAAGCGCATTTCAGCAAACATATCCTCATCGTCCCCCAGCGTTGTGCCATCCATCCCCAAGCCGACGGTAACGCCCGCTTGCAGCATCTGGTTTAGGGGGGCAACTCCAGCCCGTAGCCGCAGATTGGAGCTGGGATTGTGGCTGACGGATGCTCCGGTTTCCGCCAAGATTTGAATATCCGCTTCGCTGAGCCAAACCCCATGGGCGATCGAAAAGCGAGGGCTAAGTACCCCCAGATCATGCAGGTGGGCTATTACGGATTTACCGTAGCTGCGAGGACCCGCAAGCTTTTCATAAAGTGATTCGACGGCATGGGTTTGAATACCTGTATTCAGGCGTTCTGCGGTTTCGGCGATTTTTACCAGCAGATCGTCCTTTACCCACTGCGGCCCTGGAGGTCCAAACCAAACAGAAATGTGAGGATGGGACTGATAGCTGATCACCAAATCGCTGATCACCCCCAGGTAAGCCTCTGGCGACAAAGTTTGATGGATCATCGCCAGCTTTTGAACTTGCTGACGCAGAGCAGTGGGGAGGCTAGCCAGAAAGGCATCATCATCTCCCTCTCCATGCACCAAAAAACTGCTGTAGGTTGCACCTGGAGTTAGGGCAACGCGCAAACCTGCTTGCTCGTATGCCTGGAGCCGACCCTTCAGATCCACCAGACTCTCCTCAGGTGTCCCCGAAACAGTGCAGACATCTAGCACCGTTGTTACGCCGCTTTGCAACAAAGCGGCAGCACTCAACAGCGTCTTTAAGGTGGGGTCTTGCGATCGCAGCGCAATATTAGAAAATAGCCAGAGTTCCAGAAAATCATCGTCTATGCCCTGGAGCGAGTTAGGAACTCCATTGCTGTGGTGGTGGGCATTGATCAGCCCTGGCAGCACGGCAAACTGGCTGGAGCCATGGACTTCCGCATCGGGATATTTGGCTTGTAAGCTGTCCCAATTTCCTACTTCCAGAATGCTGTCCGCTTGAATGGCGATCGCGCCATCGACTAATGTGTCGTCTCCTGTGAAAATCCAGCGACCCCGAACCAGTTCAACCTTGCTCATCATGGCTGTCATAGCTGTCATGCCTGTCCTATCTCCCTGCTGTTTGTTAAAGGTGCGCACCTTTAACAAACAGCAATAGCGCAGACAAGTCAAAGTTTTTGCTCAATTGTGACTAAGATTTCGCAGATTTGGATGAACAGTGGACGCATAGAGGGAACTGGATTCATACAGTCTTGCTGCAAGCCCCGTAGAGAGGCGATCGCCCCTGCTTGAGAACTTATTGGAAAATTTATTGGAGAACTTATCGGAGACTCTGCTTGAGAAAAAGCATCCCCCGGTTTGCAGTGATCTAACAGATCCTCTAAAAGACAGCCGAAGGCTCTCACCTCCAGACGCTCGATCGCCTGACCTGAACTGCTCAGATCATAAAAAGAAGCGGCTCCGAAGTCTCCCAGTAAACTATGTCCTGCTTCGTTCACCAAGATGTTGTGAGCGTACAGATCGCTATGCATGATGCCTCTGCTATGGAGGTGCGCGGCAGCAGCAGCAATTCCCTGAGCAATCCGCAAAATCATAGGCACAGAAAAAGCTGTATCTGGGCTATAAGTGTCTCTAGTACAGCTATCAAAGTCTGGAGGCTTACCCAGGTTTCGGTAGTCAGGTGAAACGAGAGGCAATACCAGCCCTGTCGCTTCAGGGTGATTGATTACCTTTCCAAGCAACCCCACCAGATTTTCGTGCGATCCGGCAGCGATGCAGGCGCGCATTTCATCCGCAGGAAGCCCATCACTCGTGATCTCACCTTTGAATATTTTGATGGCAACTTCTTGAGGTTGCCCAGTAGCCCCCTGCTCCATAGCCCAAGTTCCCTTAGAGATCACGCCAGACGCACCTTGACCCAGCGTTTCTCCCAGCGTTAGTTCAGCCCAATCTACATGGGGGAGCGATCGCTCCTTCACAGGAATGGCATCGCAGAACGGATTTCCAGAATAAGCCAGCCAGGACAGGCGCGGTAGGGTAAATAACCAGTCGGGAAGTGCCTCAAGCCGATTTGCCGCCAGCCGAATTAGCTCTAAGCTTCGGCACAAAGCCATCTCATGTGGGAGCGATCGCAGCTTATTTCCCGCCAGCATGAGCTTCTGTAAATTTGTCAGTTTGCCGATCGATCTAGGAAGCTGCTCCAGCCTGTTGTTAGTGAGGATAAGCCAACGGACGGTTGGCGATAGGGCGTTTTCTGCGAAGGCTCTAATCTGGTTAGATTTAAAGCCGACCATGTACAGATTGGGGCACTGTGAAAGAATCTCTGGAACTTCCTCAAACGCATTGTTGTTAAAGAAAACGATTTTGAGTTTCTTTAGCTGGGCAAACTCATCGGGCAAGGACTTCAGGCAATTGTCTGACAGATCCAGGATTTCCAAAGAGTCTGCCAAATCCAAAATCTCTGATGGAAATTGAGCTAAACCGCCATAAAGATTAAGCCGCTTAACTCCCGCAAGCTGACCTGAGCGCAGTAAATCGATCGTTTCCATAGGAGTACAGCGGATTAGAGTGCCAAATCGAATACAGCCTAGCGATCGTACTCAGCAGTGGCAAGTAACCTAAACTTCATATCGCACGTTAAAACACGCCCCTAATATGACTTGCGAAATTGATAGACTCATTTTAATATAGGGTACCTAACTTAAGTTTCGGCTGCGAAATCTATGCCCACTGGCTATCTCTCTGTAAAAGAAACCTCTGAAATGCTGGGCTATTCAGAACAGTATGTTCGCAAACTACTCAGAAGTGGTGAACTGGGTGGAGATATGGTCGGCAGTAGGTGGATAATCGCATCGGAATCAGCCAGCGAGTATTGTGGCAAAGAGCATAAATTGGGTTTAGCAATTCCAGATCACACAAGAAGGTCTTTTACCAAACCTGCTCTCAAGGCTTTAAGCTTCTTTTCCGGCTGTATGGGACTCGATTTAGGGCTAGAAAGAGAGGGAATTGAAGTAATTCTTGCGTGTGAAGTGGACAAAGCAGCTCGAAGGACAATCGAAACTAATAAACCTGAGGTAGCGCTGATTGGCGATATCCGCGATTACTCAGCTAGCGAGATTAGAGAAAAAGCAGGGTTGACTCCTCAAGAAGATATCGATGTCATTGTTGGTGGTCCGCCGTGCCAAGCCTTTAGTAGTGCTGGTAAACGGCAAGGTTTTAAAGATGAACGAGGTAATGTATTCTTAACATTCATCGATTTAATTATTGAACTTAGACCTAAATTTGCTGTTATTGAGAATGTTCGAGGATTATTATCTGCTCCACTCAAACATCGACCCCATGAATTGAGAGGAAGTCAATGTCCACAGCTCTCTCCAGAGGAACAAAGAGGGGGGGCACTTCTGTACATCACTCGTAGGCTCAAAGAGTCAGGCTACAGCGTTTCCTTCAACTTATACAATGCCGCTAATTTTGGCTCACCGCAGCAACGTGAAAGAGTCATAATTACTTGTAGTCGAGATGGAGAAAAGCTTCCCTATCTCACGCCTACCCATGCGCAGAAGAACTTGTACGGACTACCGAATTGGATAACGCTCAGAGAAGCTCTTGAAGGTCTGCCAAAGGAAGGACATCACTTTGTCAAATTTCCTGAAAAACGGCTGAAATATTACAGGCTGTTAAAGCCAGGGCAACATTGGCGGAATTTACCTGTAGAACTACACGCAGAGGCGCTAGGAGCGTCTTATCATGCTAGCGGCGGGAAGACAGGCTTTTACAGAAGACTGGCATGGGATAAACCTTCTCCAACTTTGGTCACTCATCCAGCAATGCCTGCAACAGACCTAGCGCACCCAGAAGAGGACAGACCTCTTAGTATTGAGGAGTATAAGCGGATACAAGAATTCCCAGATAACTGGACTATAGAAGGGACTTTGTTGGATCAATACCGCCAGGTCGGCAATGCTGTTCCATGTTCTCTAGGAAGAGCCGTTGCTAAGATGTTAATTAGTCACTTAGACGGAAAAGTCACTACAGACTTTAATAACTTTCCTTATTCACGCTATAACAATACAGATGATCTAAGCTGGTCAAACGAAATCATTGGCTCCATAAACGACTCACCAGCAGAGCAACTCTGTCTAGCTTTGTCTTGAAGATTTGGATGAGGACTGCCAAGGATTGCCAACTTCTACAGGCAAAGCTCTAGGATTCCTCTTTAAAGTTTTCCGGACAAACTCAACAAAGCTTTCTTCAGAAAATTGATCAGTGTTATGTTTCTGATTAAAGTATGACCACTGAAAATTTCCTGTTTGTGCATCGACTCTATACCATTTTTCAATGGGCTGATTAATACGAACTCTCGATGAAGAACTGTTCTCTGAATTGCTGCGATTTTTTATCTGTAAAAGAGAACCGTCCTTGTGACAAAAATCGACATGGCGCAGCACTTCACCCCAACAACAAAACCATCCGAAATCTGCTAATTGCTCGGCTAGAAACTCTTCAAGTAGCAATCCTTGAATATTTTCGGCTGACATAGATAGCCTATGAGCGTATTTTATCTGCTCAAGATGTGTAATCGTTAAACCTGTGAGCCTAGCCTTAATAATTGTCTCTACTATGGAATCTGCAACTGTTCCAGGTGGATTAGACACCCGTTGCGAGACTCTTCGCTCAAAGCTATTTTTGTACTTCTTGAGCCATCTCTGTGCAAGGGCTATTTGTGAGGTACTTTTCATGCTTGGAGACAGACCTGGATTTCTATAGCAAGCTGAAAGAATAACCTCATGTGCTTCTGAAAATAATTCATTTATTTCAGAGAACGAGTCTTTAAAGATTTGCAAGAAGTCGCTTGTAGAACTGGATACTGCAATGATGTTATCGAAATTAATCATGTAAGTCCTATGAAGGGTAGCTCTATTCTAGAAATGCCCTAATTCGCCTGTAAATGATCACTAAGTTCTTGAGTAAGAGATCAAGTTCACGCTAACCTTCTAGAACAAGCAAACCCCGTTCACATTGTCGGTCGGGATCGCTATATTTGAGACACAGCGGTAAATAACAGGAAACAAAAAACTTTGCTACCGCTTAGGAAAATCTGACAGGATTTTAGTAGGAGCCTGCTGAGAATTTCAGCCCAGAGAACTTACGCCCAGACAACTTTACAGAACCTATGCAAGAAAGCCCCTTTACCTCAACCGATCGCCAGAGTCTCGAAGCCTTCTGGATGCCCTTTACCGCCAATCGCCAGTTTAAGTCGAAGCCGCGCGTCATGGTGTCTGCCCAGGGGATGCACTACACCAGCGAGGATGGACGGCAGATTCTTGATGGCACTGCGGGTTTGTGGTGCGTCAATGCTGGACACAGCTGCCCCGAAATTGCCGAAGCGGTGCAGAAGCAGGTGATGACCCTCGACTTTTCACCCACTTTTCAGATGGCGCATCCCGGCGCGTTTCAATTAGCCGATCGCCTCTCCAAAATGCTGCCTGGAGATCTGAACCGCGTGTTTTTTGCTAACTCTGGCTCTGAGGCAGTGGATTCGGCGCTGAAGATCGCGATCGCCTATCATCGGGTTTGCGGTCAGGGAACGCGGCAAAGGCTGATTGGACGAGAGCGCGGCTATCACGGCGTAGGATTTGGCGGCATTTCGGTGGGCGGCATTGGGCCTAACCGCAAGTTCTACGGCAGTTTGTTGGCTGGGGTCGATCATCTGCCCCATACCCACAGCCTAGAGCATAATGCCTTCAGTAAGGGACAGCCTGCCTGGGGCGCACACCTTGCCGATGAGCTAGAGCGGATCGTGGCATTGCATGATGCTTCCAATATTGCGGCGGTGATTGTGGAACCTGTGGCGGGTTCTACGGGTGTCCTGGTGCCGCCCCAGGGCTATCTTCAGCGACTGCGGCAGATCTGCGACAAATACGGCATTCTGCTGATCTTCGATGAGGTGATTTCCGGCTTTGGGCGGATGGGCACAGGCTTTGCTGCCGACTACTTTGGGGTGATTCCCGACATGATTACTGTGGCTAAGGGCATCACCAACGGCACGTTGCCCATGGGCGCAGTGTTTGTCCGGCAGGGCATATACGATGCCTTTATGGAGGGTTCGGCAGAGAATGCGATCGAGCTGTTCCACGGCTACACCTATTCAGGACATCCAGTCGCTTGCGCTGCTTCCATGGCGACTTTGGACATCTATGAGAAAGAGGGACTATTCCAGCGCGCTCAATCACTTTCTGATTATTGGGAGGAGGCTGTGCATGGGCTGCGGGGTCTGCCCCACGTCATCGATATTCGCAATATTGGGCTGGTTGCCGGGATTGAGCTAGCATCCATACTGGGCAAGCCGGGAGCGCGCGCCTTTGACTGTTTTCTTCGCTGCTATGAGCGAGGTCTGCTGATCCGCACCACAGGAGATATTATTGCCCTGTCGCCGCCTCTCATCATTGAGAAATCTCACATAGACGAACTGTTTTCTATGTTGACAGAGGTGCTGAAGGAATTGCCCTAGAAGATTATTTGTAAGGCGAATGGTGTGCATAATGAGCGCCAGATTTCTAGAATGGGCGATCGTTCCCTTACAAGCTCTACTCTGCCCACCCCCACGACCCAAAATCTTAAATGCTGGGTTAACGGCAAAGTACAGAGTTATGATGAGGCAAATTTGATCTGCACTCACTCTCCAGAATGGCTTTACAACTGCGCGTTTACGTTCCCCCCCATCCCCTGATCAAGCATTGGCTTGCCGTCGCCCGTGACAAAGATACGCCAGACGTGCTGTTTCGCAGCGCCATGACAGAGCTGGGGCGGTGGCTCACCTATGAGGCGATTCGAGACTGGCTGCCGACGATCGATACCGCAGTCAATACGCCGCTGGCTCCCTGTGCCGCGACGTTTGTCAATCCAGAAGTGCCGATCGCCGTTATTCCCATTTTGCGGGCAGGGCTGGCTCTGCTGGAAGGGGCGCAGGCGCTGCTGCCCCTGGCTTCCATCTATCACATTGGCGTAGTGCGGAACGAGGAAACCCTAGAGCCGAGCATTTACCTTAATAAGTTCCCGGCTCAGTTTGCCCCCCAAGCCCATGTGCTGATCACTGAGCCAATGCTGGCAACGGGTGGCACCATTACCACCGTCATGGAAGAGCTAACGAAACGGGGCGTTGATCCGGCAAATGTGCGGATTATTTCGGTAGTTACGGCTCCGCCTGCGCTACAAAAGCTCAACGTTGCCTACCCAGGACTGGTGATCTATGCCGCCTGTATTGACGAAGGATTAAATGAGCAAGGGTACATCGTGCCGGGGTTGGGAGATGCGGGCGATCGCACCTTTGGCACCTAGCTGCCGAGCGTTTACCGATCGCTTGGGCGTTTAACCCGCGTCAGAGCGCGTTAAAATCATCGTAAAATTGCCCTGACTGAACGCAAATGGCAGGATTTTGTTATGAGCCAGCAAAGTAACTTTTTCGGCGGGTTTTTCTTAGGAGCGATCGTGGGCGGTGTGGTAGGCGGTGTCGTGGGGGTCGTCGTTACCTCGCGGCTGTCTCAAGCTGAGAATCCAGGTGCCGAATCTTTTCCCAGAATCGATCCTCGCACCGGAAAAAAGCGTCCCCTCAAAGCCTCGACTGAGCAAGGAATTGAAGTAGCGCGTCGAGGTTTGGAAGATAAGATTGCGCAGTTGAATGATGCCATTGATGATGTCCGGCAGCAGCTAGGTACTGTCAACGGCGCAGCGAGAGATCAGGGTAAAAAGCCGATCGCCCAAGATCCTCAAAGCTGAAGTCTCAAAGCTGGAGTCTCAAAGCTGCGCCTGTCTGAACTTGTCTACTTCATGGGTCTACTTTACAGGGCTACTTTGATTCAATCACTTGAGTCAGCCGTTCGACCGCGTGCGTGAGATTTTCTTGAGAGATGACGATGGGATCGGTCGGAGCAACCTCTTCCGCTGCGTTCTGACGAACGAACCTTTTTCTGGCGGCTTCAAACGCTTGGACTACCAGAAAGATAGAGAGTGCAATCACTAAAAAATTCAAAACTGCCGCTAGAAAAGAACCATATTTGATGCCGCCTGCTGACAGCCTGGACAAATCATCCACGTTGGCAGCTTGCAAGGCTGGGGCGAGGATTGCAGGAGTTATGATGTCTGCAACAAACGATTCGACGATTTTACCGAAAGCGCCACCCACGATGACAGCTACTGCCAGGTCAACGACGTTGCCCCGCATAATAAATTTTTTGAACTCTGCTAAAATCCCGCCATTTCCTGATGCTGTCATGATGAAGTCTTGTAAGTAAAAAGATGTTTTCAGGGCTAATTTCCTGCTTTTACCTGAAAATGTCAAGCCGCTGGGTGGAGATCTCTTATTTTTGCGGGGATTTTCCTCACGATTTCCCCAAATTACCTACCTATCTTTGAGTAATCTTGCGGCTCGGTAAAACCAGTACAGCGCAATCATTTGGAGCAAGTGATAGAGGTCGTTGTGGTTAAAATACTTGAACAGCACTACACCGCTGGTTTGGAAAGCGATCGCCACCCCTGACATCAGAATTCCGGCAATAATCCAGAGCGATCGCGGGGAGTGAAAAACGGCTCTTATTTCCAGGAGCAACACCCACAGCATTGCCGACAGGTAATCGACTACCCCATAGACAAAGGCATGGTCTAGCGACGGATGCAGAATCGCCCAGCCCAGGTAAGCAAAAAATTTAATCCCTACCAGCATATTCCCCTCTCTTTGCCAGCGTCGAGACAGACTGCTTTTGAGCGTGGCAAGCAGCATGAAACAGCCTGCAAGACTGATGGCAAGCAGCATGATTCTCCACAAGAGCGCCAGGGCAGAACCCTCAAGCAGCCGCGCAAAACCATGACAGGTGCCACCCAAAGCGGCGGCTACAGCTACATTCCCAAAAGCAGCCGCCCAAAATTTTATAGCGGCCTGCTGGTGAAACGGTCCGAGTCTAAACAACAGGATGCTGAACCCAGAGGCTTCTACAGCGATCGCGTAGTCCGTCAGCATGGTGGTGGGTTCGGTGATGGGCATAGGATAAATGGGAATGAACCTCTGACGTTTGGAACAGGATCTTTAAAGCATGGCGATCGAAATTGAGCGAAAGTTTTTGGTAAAAAATGATTCCTGGCGCACTCTGGCTGCGGGTACAGTTTATCGTCAGGGCTATATTGTGTCTGATATCGATCGCACGGTTCGGATTCGTCTGGCGGGCGATCGGGGCTACATCACGATCAAGGGCGCCACATCTGGCATCTCTCGATCAGAATTTGAGTACGAAATTCCTGGCTCAGATGCCTCAGAGCTTCTAGATACTTTGTGCGATCGACCTTTGATCGAAAAAACGCGCTACAAAATTCCCTACGGCGATCTGCTGTGGGAAGTCGATGAATTTGTAGGCGAAAATCAGGGCTTGGTGGTCGCTGAGGTAGAGCTAACTCATCCAGATCAGCAAGTCACTCTACCGGACTGGATTGGGCAAGAAGTCTCGGACGATCCGCGATATCTCAACTCTAATCTGGTGAAGCTGCCTTTCTCGCAGTGGAAATAAAGGCGAAAGCAGAATCTAACTTTCGTCCCTAATTTTCGCTAACGTAACCTCCCACACCAGCCGAGGTTGGACATATTGCCGCAGGTACCGACGAGCCTCTTCCAACGATTGCAGAATGCCCGATCGCCCTTGATGCCAGTAGCGATTTTGCAAATAGTCGATTAGCCAAATCTGAGTTTCGCTGTCCAAGACTTGGGCAATTTGCCGCGCTAAATCAAGGGCAGCTCGCAGCGATGTAGGCGGCTCTCTAACGGCAGTCAGCAACTCCTCTGGAATGGTCTGAAGCTGCTGCCAATGGACGATCGCCTCTCCAGGGCTACCCTGCGCTAGTGCCAGCACGTCAGGCTGCCGCAAGATTTCGCCATGACCTGCCTGGGTCAAAACCTGAGCTAGCGTTGGGGTATCTAACCGCTGAAAAGCAATTTTTTGACAGCGAGAAACGATCGTGGGCAGCAGCGATTCAACGCTGGGAGCCAGTAAAATCAGCGTCGCGCGACCTGGCTCCTCTAAGGTTTTCAGCAGCCCGTTAGCCGCAGCATCTGCCATACTCTCAGCATTTTCGATAATGACGACCGATCGCGTTGACTCTAGCGGCGGACGGCTGAGAAACCGCCCTACATCTCGAATTTGCTCTAAACGAACTTCGGGCGACGACTTGCGCTTGATGCCTAATTCAGCCGCCTCAGCTGCAGAAACCCGCCTGCCCTGATGCAGATAGGTTGGCTCAACCCAAAGCAAATCGGGGTGGTTGCCCTGTTGGATGCGCTGGCGCAGCGACGTTTTTGCCGGATGAACCGGGTTTGGAGAAGTTAAGAGCAACTCTGCAAATCCTCTAGCCGCCAATTGCCGACCGACACCGGGCGCACCAACAAAAAGGTAGGCAGGGGCAATGTGGTTTTGGTTAATGGCGCGGGTGAGAAGTTCGATCGCTTGCGGCTGTCCGAGGAGGGAGGTGAAGGGCATGGAGAGAGGTGAGAAATGGGGCGGGGCGAATAGGGCGGGGCTTAGGAGGCAGGGATTTTGTACCACTGCTGCAAGTGTTTTTCTAAAACCCGCTGAATATCACTAAATACCTCGGTTTCACTGCGATCGCCGTTGATCTGAACAATCCGCTGAGGATGGTCTTGGGCAAGCTCGGTAAAACCCTGCTGAACGCGCTGATGAAAGCTAAGGGCGGCTTGTTCAATGCGATCGCTCATTCCCCGACTTTGGGCGCGGGCGAGTCCTACGGCGGCTTCTAGGTCGAGCCAGAGGGTGAGGTCGCTGGTCAACCCATCGGTCGCAATTTGGTTAAGCTGACCAATGAGTCCGCGATCGAGTCCGCGTCCGTAGCCCTGGTAAGCTACGGTGGAATCAGTGAAGCGATCGCACAAAATCAGCGCACCTTGGGCAAGCTGAGGCTTGAGGAATCCTGCGACATGCTGGGCGCGATCGGCGGCGTAGAGTAGTAGCTCAGTGCGATCTTGCATTGCCTCCTGGCTGGTGGGGTGCAAGAGTAATTGGCGAATTTCCTGGCAGAGTTCCGTGCCGCCCGGTTCGCGAGTCACAATCAGCCGCGAAACTTCTCCCTGGTTTTGTAGCGCTGTCAAAAGACCGCTTTCTTGAAGCCATGTTTGCGATCGGGCAATTTGGGTTGTTTTGCCACAACCCTCTACTCCTTCAAACACAATCAGCCGTCCTGGCATGGTTTCTCATCCTTAGGGCATTGGGTCTTTGAGCAGCGCCCTCGACACAGATACTCGACATAGATAAATATCTGCAATAAATATCCGTCAAAGGATACAGAAAGCAGAAGTATTTGGAGAATATCATCGTTTTGTTATACTCTGAACTAAACGCATCTGCTTTGATTTGATTCAATTTAAGCTTCAGTAGATTCAAAAGACTCAAGTTTTCGGTGAGAGTCTGCCATTGTTAACCGCCAGAGTTTTCGATTCGCCAGAGTTAAGAATTTGAGAAATAAGGTTTCAGAGGGCAAGATTCGGACGAAAGAGTATTCCCAGGTTTGCCTATGGCTCGTTATACAGGTCTATTTACAGTCTCAGTGTCCGCCGATCGGTTCTGGCAACTGCTCGTCGAGATTTTGCGTGCGTGCAGCATGAATGTCATCTATTCATCGGAAGACTATTTAGTGGCTCGTGAAATCCCAGGGCGTGTGACATACGCCAAGCTGGTGACAGTAGAAATTTTGATTGAACCAGTGCTGCACCAGGAGGCTGAAGTTCGGATGAACTTGGTCGTGAAAAACGAAGAGCTGCCGCTTCAGGTGAACAATCATTGTCAGCAAGTCTTTCATTTGCTTAATCAGGCTGTAGAAGAGAATCGGCATTGGCGAGTGGTCGAAAGTGCTGTGAGCTAGGAACTGTAGTCTTTAGACTGTGGATTTACTGAGATTGCTGCTAGAGTGATGTATTGTTACTCATACTCTGGCTGCTAGCAACATGCCATCTTCATTCCCTGAACAGCCTCTAGAACCTTTCTTGGAGGAATTGGCGGCAGCTCTGGCGGATTTGCGATCGACGGTAACAAACCTACATCAGCAAAACCAAGGTTTGATGTGTAGCTATCAGGCTGCGATCGAAGCGCGTGATCATCACCGGGTCGTCAGAGAGATTGCTCGTCGTTTGCAGCAGTTGCTAAGTTCATCGGAAATTCTGGAGCAGACTGTTGTAGCAGCGCGGGAGCTTTTGCAATCTGACCGCGTAATTTTTTATCAGCTTCAGGCTCAGCCCGATCAGGCTCAGCCCGGTCAGCCTCAGCCCGGTCAGCCTCAGCCCGGTCAGCCAAACTTGGCGGTAGGCGTTGCTGAGGCAGTCCGGCTGAGTCAGTCCTCTGTGATGCATGCCAACCTTGATCCAGCCTGGGTATGCCGATGGTTGAGTCTGTTCAGAAACGCAGTGCCTTTGGTGATTGAAAATCGGCATCAGGCAGATTTGCTGCCACCGATCGCCAAGCTCATGGCACGTCAGCAAATTCACGCTTTGATTGCTGCACCGATTTTTTTGAAAGAGAGTCTGTTTGGCTGGCTGGCCGTGCATCAATGTGATGGCGATCGTGTCTGGAAAGAGGCTGAGGTCGAGGCGCTGCAACAGTTGGCTGCTGAGGTGGCGATCGCATTTCAACAGTCAATTTTGTATCAACGGGCACAGCAGCTCAACTCAGATCTAGAAGAGCAGGTTCAGCAGCGTACCCACCAGATTCAAACGGCGCTGGTCTATGAATCAATGCTCAAACGGGTCACTGACAAAGTGCGCGATTCCTTAGACGGCAGCCAAATTTTGCAGACGGCAGTCCGAGAACTCACCTTTGTGCTGAAGCTGGGGGGCTGCAATGCGGCGCTGTATGACCTGGATCAAGGTACATCCACGGTCAGGTACGAATTTACGCGATCGATCCCCACCAGCCAAGGGCGCGTCTCGCAGATGGATGATTTCCCGGAGATCTATCAGCAGCTCAAGCAGGGACACCCTTTACAGTTCTGTTCGCTCTTGCCCAATGCCGATCGCGGTAGAGTGGCGATGCTGGCTTGCCCGATTTTTGTTGATCCGCAATCTGCGCCAGTTATGGATCAAAAAAGTGTGGATGGTAGCCTGGATCAAGGGGGTACCGACCAGGGGATATTGGGAGATCTGTGGCTGATTCACCAAGCTGACCACGTTTTCCATGAGTTTGAGATTCGTCTGGTGCAGCAGGTGGCAAACCAATGTGCGATCGCTATTCGTCAGGCTCAGCTTTACCAAACGGCACAAAATCAGGTGTGGGAGCTAGAAAAGCTGAATCGTCTCAAGGATGATTTTCTCAGCACCGTTTCTCATGAGCTGCGTACGCCCATCACCAATGTCAAAATGGCGGTGCAAATGCTGCGGATTGCCTCTACCGAAGACAAACGCCAGCGCTACCTAGATATTTTGGAAAAAGAGGCTGCCCGCGAAGCAAGTCTGATTGACGATCTGTTGGATTTGCAGCGGTTAGAGGCGACCATAGGCGCTGTGGAGCTAGAGGAAATTGACTTGCAAGCCTGGATTGTTTCTCTAGGGGAGGCTTTTCAGGCGCGGTTTGCCGATCGCCAACACCAGTTTCAAATGAGCTATTCCGATCGCCTGCCGATTGTTCTGTCTAACGAGGCAATGCTGCGGCGAGTTTTGGCGGAGCTGTTGAATAATGCCTGCAAATATACTCAACCGGGCGGCATGATTCAGTTGGATATTCGGCATCAGTTGATATTTAGCCCTGCACCTCCTGCTGCTGCTCCTAGGATCAGCTTTCGAGTCAGCAATCAGGCAAATATTTCATCTGATGAGCTGCCTAAAATTTTTGACAAGTTCTATCGCTGCCTCCGTGCTGATCCCTGGAGTCAGGGCGGTACAGGATTAGGGCTGGCGCTAGTCGAAAAGCTGGTCGAGCATTTGCAGGGCACCATTCAGGTGGAGAGTAAGGAAGGCTGGACGACTTTTGAGGTCATGATCCCGATTCAGTTGGGCTAGGAAATGGCGCACCAGTTGCCGTTTTAATTCTGTGAGATTGGCATAATAACGGTTGTAACCGTCAACTTTTATTCTTTTCATCATGCGATCGCTGCGGTTTTTCCAATTCTTTCAATATCTCAACGGGCGAACCCTGCGAAAGGCGATTGCTGCGGCGTTTAAGCAACGGTTGCCGGGGCTAGCATCAGAGATGGCGTATAACGCGATGCTGTCCCTGTTTCCGGCAACGCTAGCGGTATTGACGGCGATCGGTTTATTTCGTCCCTTAAACAGCACCTTTGAAAAGCTGGCAGGTCAGGTGAGCGAAGTTGCCCCCACAGAGGTTTTGGGCTTGCTCCAGGGGTTTGCCCAGGAGGTGAGTCAAGGACAGGATGGACGGCTGTTTTCCTTCAGCTTTCTGTTTGCACTGTGGACGGCTTCGGGGGCGCTGGGAGCAGCCATGATGGCGCTGGATCAGATTCATCAAATTCCGCCGCGCCTGTCGCGTCCCTTTTGGAAGGCGAGGCTGGTTGCACTAGCGCTAACCCTGGGGGCGATCGTGATGCTGCTTCTCTCCCTGGCGCTGATGCTGGTGGGCGATGTGCTGGTGAATAATACGGCAAGTGTGGTGGCATCCCAGAGCGGCTCGATCGCCTCGGAACTGCTGAAATTTTGGGGCTGGCTGGCGCTGCCGCTCATTCTGTTAATTATGTCGCTGGCATTTGGCTTTATCTATCGCTACGGGCCGAGCCACTGGAATCCGGGACAGCCGATTATGCCGGGTGCGGTGTTGGCGGCGGTGTTTTGGGCGATCGTTTCCAACCTGTTTCGCCTGTATGTGCGGCATTTTGGCAATTACAACCGAGTTTATGGGGCGGTCGGAGCGGTGATTGTGCTGCTGCTATGGCTATACATGAGTTCGCTGGTGCTGCTGCTGGGCGATCAGCTAAATGTGACGGTGGGTGAGGCGATGCAGGGGCAGCAGGCGAATCGGGAATTTGAGCCGGAGGAGAGTGGGGGATAGGGGTGGATGGGTGGATGAGGGGATGGGTTTTATCCGCTTCATCCGTTCAAGAATCCGTTGCTATATTTGAGTGCTGGCGATGACGACGAGCCTTGACGCGGAAAATCGGCGGAGCTATCGCAAGCTGGTGTTGTCGATCGCTGCCAGTGAGAACACGCTAAACCTGCTGATGGCCATATGTGACGATCGCAATCTGCGGCAGCAAATTATTCAGGACTATGAGGCGGAGTTGCGGGAGCGATCGGTGGTGACGGTGTTGGGAGCCGATGAGCTGATTGGGGTGCGGCTGAGGGAGGCGCGATCGGGAGCCGATGAGCTGATTGGGGTGCGGCTGAGGGAGGCGCGATCGGAAGTCGTAGAGTTTTTGTCGCAATAGTAAAGAGTTTGTGGGCAGGTTCGCCCTCCAGAGATGCCTTTGGCAGCTCCTACTGCTGAAAGTGAGGAACTGCTGGCGGAGTTACAGCAACAGATTACGGCATCGGAGCAGCAGGATTCTCAGTCGCCCTTACTAATTTCGCTCTACAACCATTTGGGAGAGGCTTATGCAAAGCAATATGACTACCCTGCTGCCTTGGAATGCTATGAGCAAGCCTATACCTGGCTCAAACCGTCAGATCCTTCTTTGGAAAAGCAGATGCTCTCTTGAATTTGGGCAATGCTTACTCCAACTTGGGGCGATACTTGCAAGCTATTGATTTCCATGAGCAAGCCCCTAGCCTTCGACGAGAGATTGGCGATCGGCAGGGAGAAGCGATTTCATTAGGAAATCTGGGCACTGCCTACCAATCCTTGGGACCCTGTCAAAGAGCGATCGAGTTTCATCAGCAGTCGTTAGAGATAGCGCGAGAAATCGGCGATCGACTGGGAGTAGCAACTTCCTATTTTAACTTGGGCAACACAATGGCAAAGCTTGACCAAAAGCCGGAAGATATCATTTCTGCCTATGAAAATGCCCGTCAGTTATTCCAGAACATGAAACTATATCGTAGTGTCGAGAGATGTGATGCTGCCCTTCGTAAATTTGACAGCAAGGAGGATGGCGATTGATCTTCACAACCCTAAAACGCCTCTGGCGAAGGTTATGGCGGAGAAGGTAGAGATTAGAGTGGGGGCGATCGGGTGTGGGGATTGGGTGCTGAGGTTCTGAGGGTGGACGGTGAAGTTCAAAGAGTGGACGGTGAAGTTCAAAGAGTGGACGGTGAAGTTCAAAGAGTGGACGGTGAAGTTCAAAGAGTGGACGGTGAAGTTCAAAGAGTGGACGGTGAAGTTCAAAGAGTGGACGGTGAGTTGTTGAGAGTGGACAGTGAGTTATTGAGAGTGGACAGTGAGTTATTGAGAGTGGACAGTGAGTTATTGAGAGTGGACAGTGAGTTATTGAGAGTGGACAGTGAGTTATTGAGAGTGGACAGTGAGTTATTGAGAGTGAACGGCGAGTCTCTGAGGCTCGGACGCGAGGGTCAAGCATTAGGAGATGGAGTCTAGAGGTTGAGAAGTCGGTGGGGTGGCATTGCTGAACTAAAGATTTGTCAGAGTTGACAGTTTTCTAGCCCCCTAAATCCCCCAACTCTAGGGGACTTTGAGTTCCGGAAGTCCCTAAAAATTAGGGGATTGGGGGGCAGCGCAGGATGTTCAGCCAGATTCCCAGACGGGTTTACCCAGCAGATCCCCTCACCCCCGCAGCCGATACCGCTGCAAAATCCGCATCACCTCACCCGATCGCGGTTGCGGAAACTCGCCAGGACTGGGCAAATTGCGGCTCCAGTCGGTGATGTTGGCAAAGCCGCGTTGTTGCAGCTCATACAGCGTTTCTAGCGCACCCGCCTCAGAGCCAATGACGAGGACATAGAGGAGTTCGCGATCGCCCTTGGCACGGGAGGAGTCAAGAGTAGAGGAGTCAAGAGTAGAGGAGTCAGAAGCCAGGAGATTAGAAGCCAGAAATTCAGAATTTTGACTCCTGAATCCTGCCTTCTGCCCTCCTAAATTCAACAAAAACCGATTGGCATAATCCGACTGAAACGAGCTAACCATCAGAGTTCTCCTGTTTTGGGTTTCGGGAAGGAAACCCAAAAACCTAGCCGCCCCGAAAGCATGAAGCATCAGAGCGGCTGAAAGGAGTGTTAAAATTCCTCTTTAGCCACCAGACTGCCGCACCGCAGTTTGGGGTCAGCTACTCATCGCTGCTCGTAACAGCTTTGAGTAGCGCCAGATTTTTGGGATTTAGCTACCGCACGGCGAGTTGCAAATAGCTATTAACGTGTGAGCATAGAGGAAAAGAGGGGCGATCGTCAAGCGGCGATACAGTAGAAATATAGCCACAAAAACAGGGAGGCTCTTATGGAAGTGAGTCAAGGCGATGATCCTCATAAACCTATTACCGAGTCAAACTGCGATCGCTCGGCCGTAGCTAATAAACCAGCCGATGAAGCGTTGCGGGCGATTGCTTACAGTATGGATGCCCTCATTCCAGGACTCTATCTCTGGTGTGGCTCGATGCACATTAGGTTGGGAGGCAGCTTGCCTGAAACCAGCTATCCAGGAACGCTTCACAGCTCAGTGGGGATCGCCCTAGTCCTGCCGGGATATCGCATCTACAGTACTTATCAGGGCAGCTATGACCCTTGAGCGATGACCCTCGATAAGCACAAAATTGATGGCATTCCTCAAATCACGGTTAAAACCCTTCCTGCCGCTGATTTTGATCAACAGCTCATTCAAGCAGGATATAGCAAGCTAGGTTCAGCTCCTGCTCAAGGCAACCGTCTCAAGGTCTGGTGGACTCACCCTACTTATACTAGAGTCGAAGCGATCTATAGTCCAGATAGGGCAATCGCCATCACCGCGTATCATGTCGGCTCTTAATTCGGCGAAAAATTTCGCCTCGATCGCTCAAATCTCCCTTCAAGACGTACTATAGCTGTGGAAAGTCCAGCCTCGGAGGACAGGATGCACAAACAATTTCTTGGCAGTTTAGCTTTGGGTAGCCTAGCCGCGATCGCCCCCCTCGTTCTCGCAGCTCCCGCACGGGCAGATGCGCTGGACTGGACCTATAGCCCCACTACTCAACAGCTAGAAATTACCGTGTCGGGCGGTACCCCGCGCTATTTCTTGGCGGCAGAACCCGCGCGGATTGTCCTGGATTTGCCCAACACCGAAGTAGACCCGATCGCCACCGAGCAAAACTACAGCACGGGCGCAATTCGGCAAATTCGTATCGCCCAGTTTCAGCCCGGACAGGCGCGCCTGGTTATGGAACTGGCACCGGGCACCGTACTTGCCCCCGGACAGGTGGAACTGCGGCGGGTGAATGGCGATCGCTGGGTGCTGCGTCCGCTTCTAGTGGGCGAAACAGCCGCGACTCGTGAAACGGCTGTGACTCGTGAAACAGCGACATTGCCTCCTGCTGCTTCTGGTTCTGTACCCAGAACGATCGCCACACCTTCCATGGTGTTTCCAGGGGCGGCTCCCTCGACTTCAGCCACACCGACTCCCGCAAGTTCTGATGCCAGCTTGCCGCCTCTGGAGCCTGGAGCTTTAGCGATTCCTGTAGAAGTTCCTCCTGCTGAATCTCCGGGCACTCCTGCTGCTGTTCCCAGTTCTCCAGCCCCCAGTTCTCCAGCCCCTAGCTCTTCTGAGGCGATCGCGCTTTCTGTTCCTCCTCCTGCTTCCCCCGCTCAGCCCATTCCGCCGATCGCCGCTTCTCCAGCGCCCCTGACGACACTGCCCGCAGACTTGCCACCCGCGACTCAACCTCGCGATCGCGCTACGTCGGCGATTCGAGTTCCCGCCATTGCTCCGACTGCTCCGACTGCTCCACCCGTGCAATCGCCCGTGCAATCGCCCTTGCCCGTTCCATCTCGCCAATCCTCTGCTCAGCCTTTGCCTCAGCCCGCTCCGTTAACCTCTGAGGCTCCTCCAGTTTCGCTCTCAGTCTTGCCGCCTGCCGCGAGTAACGTTATTGAGTTTGGTCAGCCTTTGGCAGTTGCTGCCGTAGTAATTCCTGCCGGAACTGTCTTGAATCTGCGCTATGCCGGAAGAGAGCCGATCGCCTTATCCAACGCCTCTCAGCAAGAAGTTCTGCTGCTGGTTGAAGCTGTACGCGATCGCTCAGGCAACGTCATTATCCCTGCCAATAGCGAAGTCATCGGTCGGTTTGAAACGAGCGATGCGGGTAGCCAATTTATTACCCAATCTATTAATTGGCAAGACCAAACGCTGCTGCTCAATGCCGAGTCAGAAGTATTACGAGGCAACCGCCGTTTCCTAGGACTCTTGGGACAACGCAGCCGCCTCCGTCAGATTCAGCCCAATCAACCTGTAAAAGTACGGTTGATAGAGGATTTGGTCAGGTAGGGATGGGTGGATGAGTGGATGGGTCAATGGGTGGATGAGTTGGTCGCGGCATACCCCACTCATCTACCCCTCACTCATCTACTCATCCACCCCTCTCCCCTCAAACCTAGTGATCGACTAAAACCTCAGTTTCTGCCGCCGCAGCTATCAGCCATTCTTGCATTGCCGGAAGCCCTAAAGTTGCCTCAGCATAGGCTTGAGCGATCGCATCCAAGGGCACTCCGTAGGTGACAAAGCGGGAGACGACGGGGGCAAACATGGCATCAGCGATTGTCCAATGACCAAACAAAAAGTCGCCGCCCTCGCCAAACTCCTGCCGACAGGCGAACCACAGGGTCAGAATGCGATCGATATCGGCTTGCACGTCGGGTGGTGCGCCTTTCCAGGCAAAGCGACTGCGGCAATCCATCGAAAGCCTCTGCCGCAGCGGAGAAAATCCGGCGTGCATCTCGGCGCTAACGCAGCGGGCGATCGCTCTTGCCCTCGGCTCGGCAGGCCAGAGGTGGCGATCGGGAAACAGCTCGGCAAGATATTCGCAGATGGCGCTTGACTCCCACAGCAAAATTTCGCCATGCCGCAACGCCGGAACTTTGCCCGTGGGCGAGTGCTGCAAGATTTGCGATCGCGTTTGCGGCGTGTCTAGCGGGATGCGAATCTCTTCAAACTCGGCTCCTGTCTGCTTCAGTGCTAACCAGGCTCTTAGCGACCAGGAGGAATAGTTTTTGTTGCCAATGATTAGGGTTAGGGGAGGCATAGTCATGCAGGGGTGTTTTGCAGCTCTGGTCGCTCTTCTTGAACGATCGCCCCTTCTACAGGGCAGACTTGAAAACAAATGCCGCAATCAATGCAGGTGGAAAAGTCAATCCAGTACCAGTCGGTGCCTTTGGCGTTTTTGCCGGGACCTTCGCTGATGCAGGCAACCGGACAAGCATCAACGCAATCGGCAACGCCTTCGCAGGTATTTGTGACAATTGTATGGGGCATGGTGTTCTCGCTCTCTCAAATCGGCAGGGGGGTGCAGGGTCAAATCTGCCTGTCTATAGCCTATCAGGTGTTGCTAAAGCCTTGCGGTTTCTGCCAGTTCTGCCCTGTGACGAAGGGCATCATAGTCCCGATCGTCTACTGCCACAAAGCGATCGATCGTTCCCTGGCTGAGAACGGCTTTCCCTTCTGGAGTCTGATGCATATGCAGGAAGACTTGCTGGAGGCGATCGCGCAACTCTGGCGGTACCTGAGTCGAAATCACCCAAGGCGGAATCGGGCTAGCTCCTAGGTCGTCAATAATGCGGATTTGAGCTGCTATTTCTGGATGCCGCTGTAGCTCTAGCTCCAGAACCGTACTGTCGATTGCCGAAGCATCAATCTTGCCGTCTAGAATCCATTGCAGGGAGGTTTGGTGAGCGCCCGACTCGATCGCGGCTCCAAAAAAGCCGTCAAATTCTCCCAATGCCGCTAAGTGGGCGCGGGTAACGTAGTAGCCAGAGTGCGATCGCGGCTCGTTATAGGCCCATGTGCAGCCCCGTAGATCAGCAAAGGTGTGATACGAGCTGTCTTGACGCACCACCACATCTGAAAAATAGATGGGTTTGCCCTGATAGCGATCGCCTTTAATCACAGGAGCCGCCAACAGCTCAATGCTAGGAATCGCCTGATCTGCTTTCCAAACATAGGGCAATCCACAAATCCAGCCCACCTGAATTTCACCGCGATCGAGTCTTTTTTCTCGCTCTTGCCAAGGAATAGCGTCGATCCATTCGATTGGCATTTGGAGCTGTTGGCTGGTGTAGGTGACGATCGCCTCGCAGATTGGCGCAAAATTCTCTGCCATGCAAGAGGTAAATTTGAGGCTTTTCATGAAGGCTTGATGTATCTTTAGATTACAGCGCCAAGCTTAATCTTTTGTTGAGCAGGTGATTACCTATTGTTAACCAATCCTCAATGGCGTTCAGCTATTCTAGCCAGGGAGGCGGGTCTGTGAATACCTGTAGCAATTTTTATGTCTAATCTGCTTGAGCTGGCTCGTGAGGGCGGGCCAGTTATGGCTCCACTGCTAGGGCTTTCGGTTGCGACAATTGCCTGTGGTCTAGAGAGAGCCTGGTTTTGGTACAAGCTCTTGAGCAAAGAAGACCAGGTGGTGCATGATGTCTTGGACGCAGCGCAGTATAGTCTTGAGGAAGCACGATCGATCGCGGAACAGTCGCAAGCTTTGCCGATTGGTCGATTTTTGACAGCTCCTCTTAAGCTGAAACGGCCCACGCCTGAAACGTTTCGCTTGGCGCTGGAAGCCTCTGCCGACAAAGAGTTTGTCAGGATGCGCAAGGGTGACAAACTGCTGGAAACTGTGGTGGCGATCGCGCCGCTGTTGGGGCTACTGGGCACAGTCATAGGTTTAATCACGACGTTTGGCAACCTGAATGTGGGGGGCGGTGGCTCTGGCGAACAGGCCAGCGCGGCGGCTGCCGGGATTGGAGAAGCGCTCATTGCTACTGCCGCCGGGATGATTGTGGCAATTTTGGCTCTGGTTGTCTTTCGAGTTTTTGTCACCTTTCAGTCACAGCAGATGGATTACTTCTCTGAAGTGGGTTCAGAACTGGAGCTAATCTATCGACAAAACTGGTATGAACCGCAGAATCTGGAAATGACCGATCGCCGTTCACCTGTGAGTAATCTTTAACTAGACTTGTAGCTGTAATCCTGATGCTTTAAGTCTGATCTTCTCAGTCTACTGTTCTATCACCCTGCTGCTCCCCATGCGATCCAATCGCCATCGTCGCTCTAATTCTCTCCCCGAAGTTAACCTGATTCCGATGATGGACGTGTTAATGACCGTCCTAACTTTCTTCATCTTGATTTCGATGACGCTTGCCCTAGAGCAGGGTGTAGAAATTCAGCTCCCTCAGCAGCAGACGGCTAACCCTCAACAGCCTACCCCGTCACCGATGATCGTTGAGCTAGATGTCCAGGGTGTTTCTCTCAATGATCAGCCCATTGCCTCTGCTCCCCTGATGCTGCAAGTCAAAGCTTATTTAGAGAAAAATCCCAAGGGCGTAGTGGTATTGAAAGCTGAACCGCAGATGCCCTATGCCGATGTGGTGAAACTGCTGACTGATCTGAAAGCAACGGGTGGCGAACGAGTTTCACTGGCGATCGAGTAGAGACTCATCTTTTTTAAGAAGCCAGAAAAGGTGAGCTGTAGGAATTTTGTAAAGGCGATCGCGTCACCATAGCTAAGTGCGCTTCAGTCTTTGAAGGGTTCTTAAAGATGAATTCGCTGTAGTCTGCCAAGTTGTCCAATCCGGTCACGTTCAACAGGATTTCGGCAGCTATCCAGAATAGAGTGTTAAAGATTTGGCTTTTACAACGAGCGTTCATCTGTCTAGCCTCCAGCCAGTTTGGGTTTGCTTTTCCCTGGTGAACTCACTTACCTATCCGAAGAGGTTCGGCAGATTATGCAGAACCAAAAAATCCCCTGGAAATCTGAGCGATCGCCAAGGGAAGATGGAGGAATTAAAGTCAAAGGCTTTACTCAAGTTGTCAGCAAGGGCGGGTAGGATTACGCAAAACTTGCCAATCTATCCAAAAGGGCAGGGCTACGCTGACCGAGCTATAAAGGCGACCTAGAGATGGCTCGAAGTTCAGCTCAATCCAATTAAGTAGGCTTAGCGCCCATTACAATATCTTCGATCGGGCGACGGGCGCTAGCTAGCGCGGCTGAGGTCGGATAGCCTAGACGAAAAGCAAATGTTGGCTTCCAGCTTGCATCTTGAGTCATCTGGGCTAAAAGTTCCGCTGTTTGGGGCGCTTTGCCGAGCTGTCGTTCTCGATCTACCATCTCTGGAAGCTGGTTAAGCGGTTGCATAGCCAATCCTTGTGTCGTTGCCCAGAGATGAATCTGTTGCCAGAGCTGTCCAGCTTGTAAGGCTTGAGGCTGATCATACAAATCCCGAACGGCAATCAAACCAAACGCAGGCGAGGTGTCTAAAGCGGTTTTGGTGCTATTTATCCACGATTGATGCTGCGTCTCAGGTGAGACAGAGGGCAACATCTTAACCAATGAGCGCATCATCCAGGACAAGCCAGAAGCATCGATATGCACACCGCTCCGCTGCTTTTGAAGGTCTTGCCAGCTTGACCGAAACCAGCGATCGCCATCATGAGACATGGTTGGATCTGCGACGATCGCTTCTGTTGCCGCTAGCGTTCCTTCAGAAAAGCGCTGGCGCTCTGGGTCTGAAACTAACAGAAATAGCTTTAACTTAGCCTGATCTTCAGCCTGATCTTGAGCTAGGGCGGCCAATGATGCTAAAGCCTCAGGCGCAACCGAACGCTGGAGGTCATAAGCCGCACGATTTGTCCGCCGATTGGGGATGGCATCATACAGCGCTGGGGTAGAGCGTTGGCCGGAGGATAGGTTGAGCGTGGCTACCCGTTGAGAGTCGAGATTAGCAGGCGGTTGGGTCAGGGTGCCTGGGTCAAGCGTGAGTTGAGCGCGATACCCTTCAGCTTGAGCCGCCAGCAGCATGTTCTCAACAGCGCACCCTAGCCCGATTCGCATTTCTCGGAGGTAGGGGTCCATTGCACCCAGGTGGCGGCGGGTATCTGCATACACATTGATCTGCTCGCCTTGCTGAGAGCTTGTGACTTGGAATATCCAGGGCTGGGTATTGTGGGGGCTAGAGGCTAAGATTGCCGATCGCACTAGGGCTAAAGCTCCTTCAGGGCGATCGGTTCGCCAGGTTTCCCAGGGTTCATAGGCGGGGCCAGTGCCCGTGCTCCATACGCCTCGGTCATAAGAGCGCCATACACCGCCTGCAACGACAACGGTCACAGCACTAGCTGCCGTGAGTTTTAGAAAGCTTCGTCTTTTCATCAAGTTCTCTCTGGGGTGAGGGTAGGAATCGCAGCAGGCATTGCGGTTAGCTGGGGCCACTCTGCTAGAGCTGTTTTGCTCATGTAAGGGCGCATAACTTGCAGCATTAAATTAATGGCTGCTTGAATGGTTTGAGGATTGATAGCCGCGTCCTCCATTTCCAGCGAGGGCAGCCAGGCATCATTGATCAGCCAAATAATTTTGATTAGGGCAGGTAAAGTGGTCGAATCCTCGAAACGCCGGAGAACGCCCGTCTCAACCAATCCTTGGCAAAAGGATTCAATTTCTGCTAGCCGCTGTCGATGAATGGTGCGATACCGCTTTTTCAATTCCGGATCGGCTTGAAAGAGAGCGATTTGCTCTCGGTAAAAAAAGCGATATTCCCATAACAGAAAAAAGACGCGACTCAATCTTTCATGCAGATGACTCAATGAGGGCTTAACATTCGGGGTCCAGCCTCCGTCCATTTCACGGATCATTTGCTCCAAGATGGCTTGAATAATTTCCTGTTTATTTCTGAAGTGATAGTAGAGATTGCCAGGACTGATCTTTAGAGACTCAGCAATGTGATTGGTTGAAACGGCAGATGTCCCCTGTTGATTAAACAGTTGAATCGCGGTTGCAATAATCCGAGATTTTGTACTCTGGGCAGTCATAAACAAAAGCTTAGAGTAATTACTCTAACATCCTAGAACAATTACTCTAAATGTCAACCCTACCTTGAACTCCCATCCAAACGCTGTCAGCCGTTGGCGAGTTATATTTATTAAGCTGGAGGGCAGCGGCACTTCGCGCAGAAAACCCTGTGGGGTGACTGTACGAGGTTTGTCGATCGCGGCTGCAAACTAACCTGAGCGTGAGCAGCCACCCCTATTTCTAACCGTTCTTTTACCTTAAGTGGGAGTTTGCTTGTGACTCAGACCAACCTGGATTTTCTGGCAACAACTGATCCGATCGTGGCAGGGCTGGTTCAGCAAGAGCTTCAGCGCCAGCGCGACCACCTGGAGCTAATTGCCAGCGAGAACTTTACCTCGGCAGCCGTGATGGCAGCCCAAGGCTCGGTGCTGACCAATAAATATGCTGAAGGCTTGCCCAAAAAGCGCTACTACGGCGGTTGCGAATTTGTCGATGAAGTCGAGCAGATTGCGATCGATCGCGCTAAGCAGCTCTTCGGCGCCGCCCATGCCAATGTGCAGCCGCACTCAGGTGCTCAGGCAAACTTTGCCGTTTTTCTCTCGCTCCTAGAACCGGGCGACACGATTATGGGCATGGACTTGTCCCATGGCGGACATTTGACCCATGGCTCTCCGGTGAATGTTTCTGGTAAGTGGTTCAAAGCCTGTCACTATGGCGTGAGTCAAGAAACCGAGCGACTTGACTATGATCAAATTCGCGATTTGGCTTTGCAGCACCGTCCTAAAATGCTGATCTGCGGCTACTCGGCTTATCCTCGTGTGATTGAATTCGATAAGTTCCGGGCGATCGCCGACGAAATCGGGGCTTACCTGCTAGCAGACATTGCCCACATCGCTGGATTGGTTGCCTCTGGGCATCACCCCAACCCAATTCCTCACTGTCACGTTGTTACCACCACCACCCACAAAACCCTGCGGGGACCTCGCGGCGGTTTAATCCTCACGGGCGATGCTGAGCTGGGCAAGAAGTTTGATAAGGCAGTCTTCCCCGGAACGCAGGGCGGCCCCCTGGAGCACGTGATTGCAGGTAAAGCCGTAGCGTTTGGAGAAGCGCTCCAGCCCAGCTTTAAGACCTACTGTGGTCATGTCATCGAGAATGCTAAGGCGATGGCGGCTCAGCTTCAGGAGCGGGGCCTGAAGACCGTTTCTGGCGGCACAGACAATCACCTGATGCTGGTGGATTTGCGATCGATCGCCCTCACTGGCAAGCAAGCCGATCAGCTGGTCAGCGGGGTCAACATCACGGCAAACAAAAACACCGTGCCCTTTGATCCTGAGTCACCCTTTGTCACCAGCGGTCTGCGTCTTGGTTCTCCCGCTATGACCACACGCGGCATGGGCATCGAGGAGTTCGTTGAGATTGCCAACATCATCAGCGATCGCCTCCTCAACCCCGAAGATGCGGCTGTCGCGCAAACCTGCCGTCAGCGCGTCGCCGATTTGTGCGATCGCTTCCCCCTCTACCCTCACCTAGTGGCATCCGTACCTGCCCTGGTGTAGCTTAGGGTCTAACTAAAAAGGGAGCTGAAACACGTTTCAGCTCCCTTCGCCAGAATTCAAGATCCAGAATTCAAGATCCAGGTTTTTATGCCGGGTAAATCCTCAGCCGCCGATTCGGTTCTTCACCAAAGCTAGAGGACTTGAGCCGATAATGCTCTACTAACTCATGCTGCATTTTGCGCACCTTTGCTGATCGCGGTAGAAGCTCCACAGGTTGACCTTTGGGCAACACAATTTGCTCTACGGCTAGACGCGCTTCCTCCAAAGCCTCGATTTCGTCTTCGTCAGCGCTGTTGTAAAACAGGCTCAGGCTAGCAGACTCATCTTCTTCATCCGTTTCCTGAAGGTGCAGCATCCGCTGGAGGGCACGAATGATCTGCGGCAAGCTATTCGACTTGACGACATGCACCGGAACTTGACGGTTTTTTGCTAACAGCCGCAGCTTAGAGTGATTTTTGATATGCGATCGCAATGCCAGTACCGCATCAGCGCTGTCGATATCTTTGGTCAGGACGATCGGCAGATTCAGCGTCCGGATCACTTCCTCTAGCTGATGCCGACTGATAGCGTAAGGATAAACATGCAGCGGCAGATCTTCCCCATTTGGCCCAGGTCTGGGCACTGCGCCCATCGGCTCCATCTGCGTGAAAGCGTCTGCCAGAGAATCATTCAAGAGCTGATCAAACTCCTGCCGTTCAGAAAGAGGCTCTGAGGGAGCAATAGAGTTGCCTAACTCAGCCCAGCTTGAGTCGCCCCGACCTAACTCACCCCGACCTAACTCACCCCGACCTGAGTCGCCCCGACCCATATCGTTGCGCTTGTAGGAAGACATCGGGGTGACTTGTCCAGACGATCGCCATCCCCCCCGGCTCGAATTTTGCGTGTAGCCATTCAAAGGAGAGGCTCCGAAAGGCTTAGAAGCGGCAATCTGAGGGGCAGCAGGCGTTTCCTGCGTCGTAATCACGTTGCCCTGTTCATCCACTGTGCGCACCTGCAATACGGGCTGTCGTCCTCGCAGCAGCGTATCCACGGTTTCTGCTACCTGCTCATGCACAACCCAGCGCTGCCGTTCCAGCATTTCGACAGCAATGTCAAAGGTGGGCGGCGCTTTGCGTTCCAGCACGCTCTTTTGACTGCCCCGACGACGCGCTTCCTCATCCCCCAGGGTGACAGACTGAATGCCCCCTACCAAATCGGAAAGGGTCGGGTTTTTGATCAAATTCTCAATCCGGTTGCCGTGAGCGGTGCCCACAAGCTGCACGCCTCTCTCGGCGATTGTCCGTGCTGCCAAAGCCTCCAGCTCTGTGCCAATCTCATCAATCACAATTACTTCAGGCATATGGTTTTCCACAGCCTCAATCATTACCTGATGCTGAAGCTCAGGACGAGACACCTGCATCCGTCTGGCCCGACCGATCGCCGGGTGAGGAATATCGCCATCTCCCGCAATTTCGTTCGAGGAGTCAATAATTACTACCCGCTTGTTTAGGTCATCGGCTAGCACGCGGGCAATTTCTCGGAGAGCGGTGGTCTTGCCCACGCCGGGACGACCTAACATCAGAATCGATTTTCCTGTCTCCACCAGATCGCGGATCATGCCGATCGTTCCAAAAATAGCGCGACCGACGCGGCAGGTTAGACCAATCACATCTCCGGTGCGGTTGCGAATAGCGCTAATTCGGTGCAGGGTGCGTTCAATTCCCGCCCGGTTGTCCCCGCTAAATATGCCGACCCGCTCAATGCAGTAGTCCAAATCGGATCGGGAAATGGGGACTTCAGAGAGATACTCGGCTGTTCCAGGGAAGCGGGCTTCGGGACGACGACCTAGGTCTAGCACAACTTCCACAAGGCGATCGCGCTGAGGATGGTGTTGTAAAGTCTCTCGAATTGCTCCAGGCAGCATTTCCAGGAGCTGATTGAGGTCGTCCGTAACTTGATTTGTAATCTGAACAGGCTCAACCTTATCGGACAGAGGATCAGAGGGGCTACTAAATGTCATGGAGGATGAATATCTGGGTGCGAGAAGCGAATCGAGAAAAGGAGCGTGAGAAAAGGCTTACTTTGGGACGGTCTGTCTGAGTTTCATGGGTGCCTTGACGGGTGAAATGAGCGAGTGCGCCAGATGTACGGCTTGCCACAACAGCTCTGGCGTGTCTTCTAGCGCTGGAGATGCCGCTGGGTTAACCGACTGCTGCATTTCTAACTGGTCTAGAACGGGAGAAAGCAGCACACGAGCATAGCTGCCAAAGGCCAGTCCAGAGATGCCCTGTTGCGGGTTAGGCTGCTGTCCTTTACGCAAGCCGATCGCCTCTAGCTTGGCAACGGTATGGCTGTTCGTTCCACCCGCTAGCTGCACATAGCCCGGTAAGTTCATGGCCAGAACCTTTTGACCCAATTTCACTGCCGATCGGGTTGCGCCATCACCAATGTCTCCGCTCATGGGTCTGCCGTCAGTTTGCCAAATGAGGTCACAGGGCAATGATGACAAGCCAGACATTATCTTATAGAGTGCCCGAAGATAGTCCTCCAAGCCCTCGCCATCTGGACAGCTTAAAGCCACCAGCTTTAGGCGCGGCAGGACGGGCACAATCGCCGTTTTCCACAGCCGTTCAAACTCGCTGAAACGACCCATCTGAGTATGAATCTCGACAGCATCAACATCCCTCAGCAGGGCAGCGACTGTGGTCAGAGGCGCAGTGTGAGATTGTGTAAAAATCTTTTGCTCAGGACAAATGGGCAGACAGCGACCGCAACCATAGCAATGGCTCTCAAGAACGCCTTGCTCAAAAACGATCGCTCGTGCCGGACAAATCGTTTCACAGGGACGAGGACAGTCTGTTGGACAGGTGGATGGGTCAAAGCTTGCCTTGCGGAAGTGCGGATCTTCGCCATCGCTGAGGCTCACCATTAGCCAAGGCTGACCGTTGCCCGAATATCCTCTCATCTGCGCTTCGGGTGCTAGAGCTTCTGCTGCTCGCAGCCCATCTTGCGCCGCTGATACCACGGCTGGATCAGCCGCAACGTCAACACAGTCCGCACCTGCCAAAGCATACGCCAGGGTGAGGCTTCTAACGGCAGGGAGGTGCTGGAAACTGGCTCCGCAGATCAGCTTGAACCAAGTGCCACCCTTCAGCGATCGTAGGGGATAGTACAAATCAATCACCCTTACATACTAAAGGGTTATGTCTGAGCTGACGAGAAAACTCGCATACATTGCAGTCTACCGTAGAGACAGAGAACTTGCATGTATTATGAATTGCCTCCTCTCAATAGTGATCCCCATTGGATTTGGCTCAATTCCTCGTCAGTTTGTCTCGGTAAGCGCCGCAGATTTCAACAGGCTCTAAGAGACGCAACTCAAGCAGCCGCTAAAAATTGCTGTAGGGGCTTCCAGCTAAAGCTACGTCCGCCACCCATTTCAACCACAACCTTAATTCGAGGTTCGATCGAGGGAAGCGTAATTAAGTACTCGATCTCTTGCTGCGACAGCACTACCCCCTCCTGCATCCAAATCACAAGCCCTTTAGATTTAGCGGGTAGATGCTCTAGCTGATAGCCTGCCACTGGCATTACATAGTAGCGATAGCCAACCGATCCCTCCCGCTCCAACGTTTTCTTGCCCAGATGGGGCGGACGCATGCCGTGAATGTTCATTAAGTAAGAAGATAGATCTCCTAATCCACGGGCTGTGATGGAAAGCATGGTGTAGCCTGATGCGCGCAACCGTCGCTGATAGCGCCCTTCATGTCCACCCTCTAAAGGCACGTAAAGCCCAACTGAGCCGGAGGATTCTACGTCTTGAATGAATTTTTTGCCAGTGGTGATCAATGCCATAGCCTATTCGTCCTCAAAATTCAATTTCAAGCGCTAGAGAATCATTATAGGGAAGGCGCGATCGCCAATCAAGCTTACTGTCCTGAATAATTACGTTATTTTTCACAGGGGACAGTTTTTGCCCATTGAGCGAAGAGTCGCAACAAAAAAATGGGTGATGCTCTGGACAATTTCTCAATATTTGTTTATGATGAATGACTGTTGCCAAAACATGGATTGAGGCAGTAAGCGTCTCAGAGGATACTGGAAAGATCTTGCAAATGTTCTCTCCAAGTCCTGGCACACTTGCACAGAGATAGGCAAATTAGTTTTTGACTTCTCTAAGCTGACTTGAAGCGTGTAAAAGTTTTGTGTTGTCCTCAACTGCGTAAAAGCAGCTTGAGACATCACATTCTGTTGGATTAACAGAGAGGGAGAATCTAGTGAGCTAGTTCTGACTGGCTCCATCTCTGTGTGATGTGTAAAGCAAGGGGAGACTCATTGTGTCTGTTGGTATTCTTGGCACAAAGCTTGGGATGACCCAAGTGTTTGACGAAACGGGAATTTCTATTCCTGTCACCGTTGTGCAGGCTGGTCCCTGCACTGTTACACAGATCAAGACTCCGGAAACGGATGGCTATTCTGCGATTCAAGTTGGCTATGGAGAAGTTAAAGCAAAGGCGCTCACTAAGCCCGAACTGGGTCATTTCCAGAAATCGGGTGCGTCACCGCTACGGCATCTACAGGAGTATCGCCTAGAGAATCCCGGTTCTTATGAATTGGGTCAGCAGCTCAAAGCGGATACGTTTGAAGTGGGTCAAGTTATCGACGTCGTTGGCACCAGCATCGGTCGTGGCTTTGCAGGCTATCAAAAGCGGCACAACTTCAAGCGAGGTCCAATGTCGCATGGTTCTAAGAACCACCGCGCTCCGGGTTCAACGGGTGCAGGGACTACGCCGGGTCGAGTTTACCCTGGTAAGCGGATGGCGGGTCGTTTGGGCAATAGCCGCGTCACTATTCGGAAGCTGACCGTGGTGCGGGTTGATGTCGAGCGGAATCTTTTGCTGATTAAGGGCGCTGTTCCGGGTAAGCCGGGTGCATTGCTCAACATCTTGCCTGCCACGATCGTGGGTCAGAAGTAGGGCGATCGCAACTCTCAGGTCATAGCTCTTAAGTCATAGCTCTTGAGTCATAGCATTGGGTTCCGAATAGTGCCCGCTGGTGTAAAAGGATAAAGATATGGTGGATTGTGTAGTAAAAGATTGGCAAGGAGCAGAGGCAGGACAAGCCTCGCTCGACCTAAGGGTTGCTAAAGAAGGAAGCGCGGCTCATATTGTGCACCGGGCACTTGTGCGGCAAATGAATAATGCCCGTCAAGGCACTGCCTGTACCAAGACTCGCGCTGAAGTCAGAGGCGGCGGTCGCAAGCCTTGGAGACAGAAGGGGACAGGTCGAGCTAGAGCTGGTTCAAACCGTTCTCCGTTGTGGCGTGGCGGTGGCGTGATCTTTGGACCTAAGCCCAGAGATTATTCTGTCAAAATGAACCGCAAGGAGCGCCGATTGGCTCTGAGAACGGCTTTACAGAGCCGTGTAGACAATCTAGTCATTGTTCAAGATTTTGCCGAGAATCTTCCTCGTCCCAAAACGAAGGAATTGGTGCAAGCAATGGGTCGTTGGGGCATTGAGGTGGAGTCTAAGATTCTGCTGATTGTCTCTCAAAGAAATGACAATGTTTACCTGTCTGCTCGCAACGTAGGCAATCTAAGACTGATTTCTGCCAATAACTTGAACATTTTTGACATCCTGGCGGCAGATCAGATTGTGGCAACGCAGTCCGCCATCGAAACGATTCAGGAGGTCTACGGCGATGACTAGAATTGATTCTCGTTCCCTTCCAGATTTAATCCGTCGCCCGCTCATTACTGAAAAGGCAACTCGGTTGTTGGAAGAAAACAAGTATTCCTTTGAGGTGGAGACTCGTGCCACGAAGCCTCAAATCAAAGCGGCGATCGAAGAATTGTTTGACGTGAAGGTCGTAAGCGTCAATACCTACAATCCACCTGCTAAAGAACGTCGTGTTGGTCGCTTTGCGGGACATCGTGCCCAATGCAAGCGGGCGATCGTTACCCTGGCATCAGGGGATTCCATTAGCCTGTTCCCTGAAGTTTAGAGTCTGTAAAGAGGTTGATCCATGGGCATTCGATACTACCGACCCTATACTCCCGGCACCCGCGAACGGGTCGTCTCTGACTTCTCCGAAATTACGCATACCGTTCCGGAAAAGTCCCTAACGAAGCGAGTTCATCGTCCAAAAGGTCGCAACAACCGAGGCGTCATTACCTGTCGCCATAGAGGCGGTGGGCACAAACGGCTTTATCGCATTGTTGATTTTCACCGCAATAAGCACAATATTCCTGCCAAGGTCTTCTCGGTTGAATACGATCCCAACCGGAATGCTCGGATTGCGCTGCTGCATTATCAAGATGGCGAAAAGCGTTACATTATTCATCCTGCCAATCTTAAGGTAGGCTCGACGGTAATTTCTGGACCTACGGCTCCCTTTGAAATTGGCAACGCGCTGCCTTTGGGCAATATGCCTTTGGGTACTGCCGTTCACAATGTGGAGCTGGTGCCTGGTAAGGGCGGACAGATTGTTCGGGCTGCTGGGACTTCGGCTCAGGTTGTGGCAAAAGAGGGTGACTACGTGACCCTGCGTCTGCCCTCGACTGAGGTACGCCTCATTCGCAAGGACTGCTACGCCACGATTGGTCAAGTTGGCAATGGCGATGTGCGGAACACGAGCCTGGGCAAGGCTGGACGCAAGCGCTGGAAAGGTCGCCGTCCCGAAGTTCGGGGAAGCGTCATGAACCCAGTGGATCACCCACATGGTGGAGGTGAAGGTCGGGCGCCGATCGGTCGTTCTGGACCTGTTACGCCTTGGGGTAAGCCTGCATTGGGCTACAAGACTCGCAAGAAGAAGAAGCTGAGTAGCTCTATGATTGTGCGCCGCCGCCGTCGGACATCGAAGCGGGGCAGAGGCGGACGTGAGTCTTAAGGCTCTCTGTTGAATACGCTGAACTTAATTTGACTAGAGGTTTATTAAGACTATGTCTCGTTCTCTCAAAAAAGGTCCTTTTGTCGCCGATCATCTGATGAGCAAAATTGAGGCGCTCAACGTTAAGGGTGAGAAGCAGCTCATTAAAACTTGGTCGAGAGCATCCACGATCTTGCCGAACATGATTGGACATACGATCGCCGTTCACAACGGTCGTCAGCATGTACCTGTTTTTGTGACAGAGCAAATGGTGGGACACAAACTCGGTGAATTTGCCCCTACTCGCACCTTTAGAGGTCATGCGAAGGGCGATAAGAAAGCCCGTCGATAAGGGTCAAAAGATACGGTTGGAAAGGCAGTGATAGGTAACGGCAATTAGCATCAGCGATCGGGCTGATAGCTGATGGCTAATCGCTTTAAGGAGATAAAGAATGGCTACTGCTACTGGAGAGGTCAAAGCAATTGCGCGGTACATCCGGATGTCGCCCCATAAGGTGCGCCGGGTATTAGACCAAATTCGAGGAAGGTCTTACCGTGAAGCTCTGATTATTTTGGAATTTATGCCCTACCGAGCTTGCGAGCCTATCCTCAAGGTTTTGCGATCGGCGGTTGCCAACGCTGAGCACAACGAGGGCTATGACCCAGCAAGCTTAGTGGTCAGCACAGCATTTGCCGATCAGGGTTCTGTGCTGAAGCGTTTTCGCCCACGGGCACAGGGTCGCGCTTACCAGATTCGGAAGCCAACCTGTCATATTACGATCGCCGTGGCTCCGGGCGAAGTCGAAGAGTAACGGTTTCTAAAAATTTCTATTTATTCTCTAACGCTTTCATCTCAGAGGACGCACCGTGGGACAGAAAATTCATCCAGTAGGCTTTCGCCTTGGCATTACGCAGGAGCATCGATCGCGCTGGTTTGCGGATTCCAGTCGCTACCCTAAGCTCTTGCAAGAGGATCATACGATCCGTGATTTCATTGAAAGAAACCCCATGAAGCTCAAGAGCCTTGAGAGTCCTGGAATTTCTCAAATTCGGATCGAGCGCAAGGCGGATCAAATCGATCTGGAAGTGCATACAGCTCGTCCAGGGGTTGTCGTCGGTCGGGGCGGACAAGGCATTGATGAACTGCGTGTTGGATTGCAAAAAGCCCTAGGTAATAGCGAGCGCCAAATTCGCATCAACGTTGTGGAAGTAGCGCGAGTGGACTCAGATGCGGGTCTGATTGCTGAATATGTAGGGCAGCAGCTAGAGCGCCGCGTTTCGTTCCGCCGAGTTGTGCGTCAGGCAATCCAACGAGCGCAGAGAGCTGGTGCGGAAGGCATCAAGATTCAGGTCAGCGGTCGTCTCAACGGCGCTGAAATCGCTCGGACTGAGTATACCCGTGAGGGTAAAGTGCCGCTACACACCCTGCGGGCGGATATCGATTTCGCCTACAAGACTGCTCAGACCATCTATGGCATCTTGGGCATCAAGGTGTGGGTCTTCAAGGGCGAAATTATCCCTGGTCAAGAGGAAATCGCAGCCCCCACAGGTGCACAGCCTCGGCGCAAACAGCAGCAGCGCAAGCGGCAGCAGTTCGAAGATCGATCGAATGAAGGTTAAAGGAAAGCGAACGGAGTATCGTCTCTGTTCCTGAATCCTGACCCCTGACTCCTTAAAACAAGGCAAGTATCATGTTAAGTCCAAGAAGAACTAAATTTCGCAAGCAGCATCGCGGACGGATGCGCGGTCTGGCAACTGCAGGAAACGAGATCAACTTTGGCGACTTTGCGCTCCAGGCTTTAGAACCTTCCTGGATTACCGCTCGTCAGATTGAGGCTAGTCGTCGAGCTATGACGCGCTACATCCGTCGGGGCGGAAAAATCTGGATTCGGATTTTCCCAGATAAGCCCATCACCATGCGTCCTGCTGAAACCCGGATGGGTTCTGGTAAGGGGAACCCAGAGTTTTGGGTGGCTGTAGTCAAGCCCGGTCGCATCATGTTTGAGGTTGCTGGGGTTTCTGAAGAAATTGCCCGTGAAGCCATGCGGCTTGCTTCTTTCAAGCTGCCGATTAAGACCAAGTTCATCACTCGTGAGTCTGGAGAGTCATAATGCCTCTACCTAAAGTGGATGAGGTTCGAGACCTCAGCGATCAGGAAATATCCGATCAAATCGTGTCAGTTAAGAAAGAGCTATTTCAGTTGCGCTTTCAGAAAGCCACTCGCCAGCTCGAAAAGCCCCATCAGTTTAAGCATTTGCGCCATCGCCTCGCTCAATTGATGACAATCGAACATGAGCGGCAGGCTAAAGCAGCTTCGGATTCATAAATTAAGCGCATGGAGTTAAGTGGCAATGGCAGTTAAAGAGCGGGTGGGTGTAGTCGTTAGCGACAAAATGGAGAAGACGATCGTTGTGGCGATCGAAAATCGTGCCCCCCACCCTAAGTACAAGAAAGTTATGGTGCGAACCAAGCGCTATAAAGTTCACGATGAAGAGAACCGATGCAAGGTGGGCGATCGCGTTCGCATTCAGGAGACTCGACCCCTCAGCCGCACCAAGCGCTGGACTGTGATTGAAGTTCTCAATGCCCCCAGTTTATAGAGTCAAAGGTTGAAATAACGAGGGAGGCTAACGATGATTCAACAGGAATCTTACCTGAATGTGGCAGACAACAGCGGCGCTCGCAAGCTCATGTGTATTCGGGTTTTGGGGGGTAACCGTCGCTACGCAGGCGTGGGCGACGTAATTATTGCGGTGGTCAAAGACGCGATCCCCAATATGGCTGTGAAAAAGTCTGATGTGGTGCGCGCGGTGATTGTCCGCACTCGCAAGGGTCTAAGACGCGAAAGCGGCATGAGCATTCGATTTGACGACAATGCTGCCGTTATTATCAATGCTGAAGGCAATCCCAGAGGCACTCGCGTGTTCGGGCCTGTTGCCCGTGAGCTACGCGACAAGAGCTTCACCAAAATTGTTTCACTGGCACCGGAGGTATTGTGATGGCTAAACCCACGAAGGTTCGTCACAAGGTACATGTTAAGAAGGGCGACACGGTTCAAGTGATCGCGGGTAGCGAGAAAGGGAAGGTTGGCGAAGTTTTACGGGTTCTTCCTGAAATCAGCAAAGTGGTGATTAAGGGGGTCAACATTAAGACAAAGCACGTCAAGCCTCAACAAGAAGGCGAGTCTGGACAAATCACTGCTCTAGAGGCGCCGATTCACAGCTCAAACGTCATGCTCTATTCCACCAAGGAAAAGGTGGCTAGCCGCATTTGCTACACCCTGAATGCGGACGGTCGTAAAGTGCGGATGCTGAAGAAGACGGGCGAAATGCTGGACTAGCATGGACACCGACTAAGGATAAAGCTCGATTCAAGACTAAAGATGTTTTTCCCTGACCAAGCCCAGGGATTTGATTAAGGATAAAACTTTATGGCACATAGCAAAATCAAGTCGCTCTACCAGGACACGGTTGCCCCAAAGTTAATTGAGCAATTCAACTACGGCAACATTTACCAGGTGCCCAAGGTTGTAAAGGTGACTATTAACCGAGGATTGGGGGAAGCGGCGCAAAACGCTAAGGCGTTAGAAGCTTCTCTGGCAGAGATTGCTCTGATCACGGGTCAAAAGCCTGTTGTGACGCGGGCTAAAAAGGCGATCGCCGGATTCAAGCTCCGGAAGGGAATGCCTGTTGGCATTATGGTAACGCTACGTTCTGACCGGATGTATGCGTTTCTCGATCGCTTAATCAACCTCTCACTTCCTCGAATTCGCGACTTTCGAGGAGTCAGCCCAAAAAGCTTTGATGGTCGAGGCAACTACACGATCGGCATCCGAGAGCAAATTATCTTTCCTGAAGTGGAATACGACAGGATTGACCAGATTCGTGGCATGGATATTTCAATCATCACTACTGCTAACACCGATGAAGAGGGTCGCGCCTTGCTTAAAGAGTTGGGAATGCCCTTCCGGGATAACTAAGGCAGTTTCATTAAGAGGAAGCTATGGCGGCTAACGATACTATTGCAGACATGTTGACGCGCATCCGGAATGCAACCTTGGCGCGGCACCAAACGACAGAAGTTCCATCCACCCGGATGACACGCAGCATTGCTAAGGTGCTACAGGAAGAAGGCTTTATCGCCGAATTCTCCGATCGAGAAGAAGGTCCTGGGCGCATATTGACTATCGCGCTTAAATACAAAGGCAAGGGTCGTCGTCCGATCATCACTGCTCTGAAGCGAGTCAGTAAGCCAGGGTTGCGGGTTTACTCTAACCGTAAAGAGTTGCCAAGAGTCTTGGGCGGCATTGGGATTGCGATTATCTCGACCTCTAGCGGCATCATGACCGATCGCGATGCTCGCAAGCAGGGACTGGGAGGGGAAGTGCTGTGCTACGTCTGGTAGTTGCTGCTAGCAATTGTTAGACAGCAAGGCGGCTGTGTTATTGACCGTGTTCTGGAGAAACTATCATGTCTCGTATTGGTAAGCGCCCAATTTCCATCCCCCAGAAAGTGACGATCGAGATTTCTGGACAAGATGTTGCCGTTAAAGGGCCGAAAGGCGAACTTGCACGCACTTTGCCCCCTGAAGTTGAGGTATTGCAGGAAGGGGAAACTATTCTGGTCAACCGTCGGAGCGATTCGCGTCCGGCTCGGCAGCGTCATGGTTTATGCCGCACGCTGGTGGCCAACATGGTTGAAGGGGTGTCTCAAGGCTTCCAAAAGCGTTTGGAGATTCAAGGCGTGGGCTATCGTGCCCAGGTGCAAGGACGAAATTTAGTGCTTAACGTTGGCTATAGCAATCCTGTACAGATTGAGCCTCCTGAGGGAATACAAGTTTCCGTAGAAGGGAATACAAACGTGATTGTGGCAGGGATTAACAAGGAATTGGTGGGCAATATGGCTGCCAAGATCCGTGCTGTTCGTCCGCCCGAACCTTACAAGGGCAAGGGGATTCGCTATTCGGGTGAAGTGGTTAGACGTAAGGCTGGTAAGGCAGGTAAGAAGTAATTATGAAGTCTACGCGTAAGGAGGCGACTCATCGTCGTCACAATCGAATTCGACGCAAAGTTACGGGGACGACCGATCGCCCTCGTTTAGCGGTTTTTCGCTCCAACCAGCATATCTATGTGCAGGTGATTGACGATACGCAGCATTGCACGATCGCTTCTGCTTCTACGCTGGAGGCAGATCTGCGCACTGAGCTAGCTTCGGGCGGAAACTGTGCGGCTTCAGTTCAAGTTGGTAAGCTGATTGCTGAACGGGCGATCGCCAAAGGCATCCAACAAGTTGTCTTCGATCGCGGCGGCAATCTTTATCACGGGCGGGTCAAAGCGTTAGCCGATGCCGCCAGAGAGGGTGGACTCACCTTCTAGGATCTCAATCACAGGTCTGGGTTGCAGACTTAAGGAAGAATAAGACAATGGCAAAAGAACGTCGTAAGAATGACCGCGCTAAAGAGAAAGAATCAGAGTGGCAGGAGCGAGTTGTTCAGATTCGCCGAGTCACCAAGGTGGTGAAGGGCGGTAAAAAACTCAGCTTCCGGGCGATCGTCGTCGTCGGCAACGAGCGGGGTCAAGTCGGTGTTGGCGTTGGCAAGGCAAGTGATGTCATTGGCGCAGTCCGTAAAGGCGTAGCTGACGGCAAAAAGCACCTGGTCAAGGTACCGCTGACAAAGGCTAACTCCATTCCGCATCCCGTTAACGGAGTTGGCGGTGGTGCCAAAGTCATGATGCGTCCAGCCGCACCGGGAACGGGTGTAATTGCTGGGGGTGCTGTCCGTACAGTGCTGGAGCTAGCAGGCGTTCGCAACATCTTGGCAAAGCAGTTGGCATCGGGTAATCCGCTCAATAATGCCCGTGCGGCAGCAAATGCTCTGTCGTCCCTACGCACCTTCTCTGAAGTAGCTGAAGAACGAGGTATTCCTCTAGAAAACTTGTACGGTTAGAGAACCTGTACATTCAATTATCCACACACCTTGATTTAGATCATTGGTAAATTAGCAATCATTGGTAAATTAGCCATGAGATTAGAAGACGCTTTACCCCAGGATGGCTCTCAAAAGCGGAAGCGGCGAGTCGGTCGCGGTATCTCTGCCGGACAGGGCGCAAGCTGTGGCTTTGGTATGAGAGGACAGAAAGCCAGATCTGGGAGTGGAACCCGCCCCGGATTTGAGGGCGGTCAGATGCCGCTTTATCGTCGGATTCCCAAACTAAAGCATTTCCCGCTGATCAACCGTCGCGAGTATACGGTGATTAATGTTAGCGCCCTAGCCGCGCTGGTGGCTGAAAGTGAGGTCAGCTTGTCCTCGCTGATGGAGGCAGGAATTGTCACTACTGATGATGGCCCCCTCAAAATCCTAGGCGATGGTGAATTGACGATTGCTCTAAAAGTTCAAGCTGCCGCTTTTACGGCTTCTGCACGTTCCAAAATTGAAGCAGCAGGTGGCTCTTGTGAGGTTCTGAGCTAAAGTTGTGAGCTGAGGTATTAAATTAGCGCACTTGTGATTAATCAGCTTAAAAACTTAAACTATTGAGTACAGCTTCAAAAACTGTCTCTCTTATGGGTTCTGTGTAACCGCCACTACGCAAAAGGTATTGCTCTATGGTTGTCAACCGAGATAAAGCCCCAACAGCGCAGGAAACATTCGTACAAATGGCCCAAGCAGCCGGACTCCGAGGTCGGCTGCTTGTCACTGTTGGGATGTTGATCTTGGTGCGCCTGGGCATCCGTATTCCCATACCGGGGATCGATCGCGTCGCATTTCAAGATGCTGTCCAGGGCGGTGCACTGGGCAGTATTGTGGGTCTGCTGGATATTTTTTCGGGCGGAGGACTGTCCGCCTTGGGAATTTTTGCGTTAGGCATTATTCCTTTCATTAACGCCTCGATCATCATGCAGTTGATGACGAAAGCTCTCCCTAGCCTGGAAGATTTGCAGAAGAATGAGGGAGAAGCAGGGCGACGCAAAATTTCTCAAATTACCCGATATGTTGCTGCTGGATGGGCAATCATTCAAAGCACGGGGCTGGCACTGTTTGTCAACGTCTATGCCGAGAACCCAGGAACGCCATTTATCGTCCAAACCGTTCTAGCATTAACCGCGGGTTCAATGTTCGTGATGTGGGTTGGCGAGCTGATTACAGAGCGTGGAATTGGCAACGGAGCTTCGCTGCTTATCTTTGTTAGCATCGTTTCGACATTGCCTCAGTCTTTAGGCAATACGTTTGAACTTGCTCAAAACGGCGATCCTAGCCTTGTGGGTAAGATTATCTTTTTAATCGTGGTCTTCTTGGCGATGATTGTGGGCATCGTTTTTGTTCAGGAAGGAACTCGTCGGATTCCAGTTATTTCAGCTCGTCGTCAGGTGGGTCGGCGCACCTACCAGGAACGGAGTAGCTATCTACCGCTGCGTCTTAATCAGGGAGGGGTAATGCCAATTATCTTTACCTATGCGGTGCTCTCTCTGCCTTTTTTCCTGGTTCAGGTTTTACCGAACAATCCCATCTTGGCGCAGGTCATTAAATACTTGAGTCCTGATAGCTTTGTTTATATCATCCTTTACTTGGCGCTGATTCTATTCTTCAGCTATTTCTATACTTCCCTTTTTGTGGACTCGGTGGAGTTATCCCAAAATCTTAAAAAGATGGGGTCAAGTATCCCTGGAATTCGCCCTGGTAAAGCGACAAGTGACTACATCCAACGAGTTTTAAATCACTTGACGTTCTTGGGCGCGATATTTCTGGGCGTTTTGGCGATCGTCCCGACGGCAATCGAGCAGCAGTTAGGGGTAACGACTTTCCAGCGAATCGGCGCAACGTCTCTTTTGATTCTCGTAGGTGTGGCGATCGACACAGCAAAGCAGATCCAGACCTACGTAATTTCTCAACGATATGAGGGCATGGTGAAGCAATAGTGACCAGATTAATCTTTTTGGGAGCGCCTGGGGCAGGTAAAGGGACTCAAGCTCAAGCCTTGGCTCAAGAGTATGGGATTCCTCACATTTCGACGGGTGATATTTTACGGGGTGCAGTCGCTAACAAGACTGAGCTGGGGCTAAAGGCCAAATCTTATATGGATGCGGGTGAGCTGGTTCCAGATCAGCTCATGCTAGATCTGGTGCGCGATCGCCTTAGCTCAGAGGATGTTAAGGCTGGCTGGATTCTGGATGGGTTTCCCCGCACGGTTGGGCAGGCGAAGTTCCTGGATATGCTGCTTGAGGAGATTCACCAGTCCTGTAGCCATGTCATTAACTTTGATGTACCTGACGAAGATTTGGTGGCTCGTCTGTTGGGACGGGGACGCGTAGATGACACGGATGCTGTTATCCGCAATCGATTAGCGGTCTATCATGAGCAAACGGCTCCCCTAATTGATTTTTATAGCGATCGCGGTCAGTTAATTTCAATTGATGGGAGTCAGAGCGTTGAGGCTATTGGCTCCACTTTGAGACAGACTCTAGGATCTTCCTCAGAGATTAAGTCGGCAAGCTAGGTCGGCAATGGCTAAGTGGCAATGGCTAACGTCGGCAACAGCGTGTAGTAACGCCTTAAAGTCTATTTTTCAGAGCATTTGCTACTCTAAAGTAAGGGCACGAGCCTGTATGGCTAGATCTCAAGAAGCCTCTGGATGTCCAACAACGCAATATTCAATCGCAGCAGGAGACTACAGCTTTGTCTAAACAAGATTTGATTGAGATGGAAGGGACGGTGATTGACTCACTCCCTAACGCCATGTTTCGGGTGGATCTAGACAATGGATTCAACGTTCTGGCTCACATCTCAGGCAAGATTCGGCGGAACTACATCAAGATATTGCCAGGCGATCGCGTCAAGGTAGAGCTAACGCCCTACGACCTGACTAAAGGTAGAATCACCTATCGCCTTCGCAACGCCAAAAAGTAGCATCTGAAATTCTTGGATGCCCTCTTTGAGTGTGAGCGATCGCGCTTTTGAGGCGTTATTGATCCAGCTGTAATTGATTAGCTTTTCTTTAGGTAGCTCTTTATATAGTCTATTGGATAGCAATATCAAGCTTTAGTGACAGCACAGTCCTCTTGTTCCAATGCTGTTCTAGCGCTTTGCTAGCTTAGCTTGCGCCTCTAAGGGGTTTCTCGCTTCAGATTGACAAATTAATTTTAGTCTGATACAATAGCCGTTTTGTAGTATCAAAATATAACTAGGGGACATGAAAGTCCGAGCATCTGTAAAGAAGATTTGTGAGAAGTGCCGTGTCATTCGTAGACGCGGTAGAGTCATGGTGATTTGCTCAAACCCTAAGCATAAACAGCGCCAAGGGTAATTGTGTACCCTAGCGGGTGTCAGGAAAGTCATTTTGGGAGTGTTTTTCAACATTCCAATTGGTGATTGTCTAGGTCTTAAGGTTGTAACGAAAGAGCAAAAAGAGAGGGTTAGAGCGTGGCAAGAATTGCTGGGGTAGACCTTCCACGAGACAAGCGTGTCGAGATTGGTCTAACTTATATTTACGGAATCGGTCTTACGAGATCGAAACAGGTTCTGGCTAAAACGGGTGTCAATCCCGATATTCGCATCAAAGATTTGAGTGATGCGGACGTTATTCTGTTGCGTGAAGCGATTGAGGGCGATTATCAGATTGAAGGTGACTTGAGACGATGGGAATCCATGAACATCAAGCGCCTGATGGATATTGGTACTTATCGTGGACGGCGGCATCGCTTAGGTCTGCCCGTCAGAGGACAGCGGACTCGAACGAACGCGCGGACTCGCCGAGGCGGTCGTCGTACAGTCGCAGGCAAGAAGAAGGCGCCAACCAAGAAATAGTGCAAAGGGCAGTTTGTTGGGTTGCGTGTGCGTCCTTTCATTCTGCCCCTCTTTGCGTCTGGCACCAAAGCGTCAGGCATCAGAAATCTGTGACTTCAGTTTTATAAGGTCTAAGCTGAACGCACAAAGCTCGGTCTTTGCGATCGATCTATTACTCAGTGAATTTGTTAATTAAAGGCAGCTAATTTTAGGGATATGGCGCGACAACCAACTAGAAAGACAGGTGCGAAGAAGCAGAAGCGGAATGTGCCCAGCGGCGTGGCTCATATCCAATCTACGTTCAACAACACGATTGTCACAATTACCGACAATAGCGGTGAGGCTATCTCTTGGGCTTCATCAGGTTCAAGCGGCTTCAAGGGCGCTAAGAAAGGCACTCCTTTTGCTGCACAAACAGCTGCAGATAACGCAGGTCGGCGGGCGGTCGATCAGGGCATGCGCCAAATTGAGGTAATGGTGAGCGGTCCTGGCTCAGGACGCGAGACGGCTATCCGAGCTTTGCAGGGTGCCGGACTGGAGATTACCTTGATCAGAGATGTGACTCCAATTCCTCACAATGGCTGCCGCCCACCCAAGCGACGACGTGTTTGAAGCTCAGCACTGAATTGTTTGAACACCGGAACCAGGTTTTCCAGGAAAGTCAGATTTCAAGCATCGGGTTTGAAAAGACGTTGCCGAGTCTTCGAGGCAGTACGTTTGCCAAGGGCTGAAATTTACGTTGATGTTCTAGGGTCAAAGATAAGGGAGGATAGGCTGTGGCACAATTTCAGGTTGAGTGCATAGAGTCAGATGTTAATGAAGATCGAAGCTCCTACAGCAAATTTATATTGGAGCCGTTAGAGCGGGGTCAGGGTATTACTGTTGGTAATGCCTTGAGACGTGTTCTCCTCTCCAACTTGGAAGGGGCAGCGGTCACGGCTGTTCGGATCGCAGGTGTTACCCATGAGTTTATGACCATCCCTGGTGTTCGAGAAGATGTCCTAGACATTCTCATGAACATGAAGGAGATCGTTCTCAAAAGTTATTCATCTCAGCCTCAGATTGGCAGGTTGCGAGTCGAGGGACCTGTAACTGTGACGGCAGGGTACTTTGAACTTCCTTCTGAGGTGGAAGTAATTAACCCTGATCAATACGTTGCCACTCTTGCGGCTGGCTCAACTTTAGAGATGGAGTTTCGGATTGAGAAAGGGGTAGGATACCGGGCGATCGATCGCTCTAAAGATGAAACTTCCTCCCTAGATTTTTTGCAGATTGACGCGATCTTTATGCCCGTTCGTAGAGTTAACTACACGATCGAAGGGGCAAGGGTTGGCGATACCGTGCAAAAAGATCGGCTGGTTATGGAGATCTGGACAAGCGGCAGTTTGACTCCTCAAGAGTCTCTGAGTCAGGCGGCAGACATTTTAGTGGATCTATTTAATCCTCTACGAGAAATAGATTTTGCTCCCATAGACGATTTAGACGAAGGGACAGATGATCCGGCAAATCAGATTCCAATTGAAGAGCTACAGCTTTCGGTGAGAGCCTACAACTGCTTGAAACGGGCGCAAATTAACTCTGTTGCTGATCTGCTGGATTACACGCAGGAAGACTTGCTGGAAATCAAGAACTTCGGTGCTAAATCTGCTGAGGAAGTCATTGAAGCCCTGCAAGACAGACTGGGAATCACCTTGCCCCACGACAAGTCTTCCCGACCAACCTAGCTGCGATCGCTCCTTCCTACGTCGTAAAAATAACTATTGTTCTGTTCTTTTAGCCTTTTGTTGTTATGCGCCACCGTTGTAATGTCCCTCAACTTAGCTTGCCCGCCGATCAGCGGAAGGCGCTCCTGAGAGCGTTGACGACTGAACTTATTCGTCACGGTCGAATTACCACGACCAAGACTCGTGCCAAAGCCGTTCGTTCGGAAGCAGAACGAATGATTACTTTGGCAAAAGATGGCTCTTTGGCTGCCCGTCGGCAGGCAATGGGCTACATCTATGACAAGCAGCTGGTTCATGTCCTGTTTGAGCAGGTGCAAGAGCGCTATGGCAATCGCCAGGGCGGCTATACCCGCATTCTCCGCACGGTCAACCGTCGGGGTGACAATGCTGAGATGGCTATTATTGAGCTGACTTGATTAAGTTAACTTAGCGAACTGCTAAGTTGAAGTGTTTATTGGCTAAAGTGTTTTGTCGAAATGTCTCTGAATCCGTCTACGCTAGCCTGTGTTTCTGAGTCCGAGGATGCTGATCCTCAGTCTTCAAGGACGTTGCAAAGAATTGCTCTGGTCATTCAGTACCTGGGCACTCATTTCCATGGCTGGCAGCGACAGTTAAACTATCGCACGGTGCAAGAGGAGATCGAACAGGCGCTTCAGGCTTTTATGGGCTACCCAGTGGCTCTGCATGGCGCAGGTCGGACAGATGCGGGAGTCCATGCTGCTGCTCAGGTGGCTCACTTTGAAGCCCCAGCCCATGTCCCGGCGCATCGCTGGAAGGATATTCTCAATTCGCGGTTGTCCAAAGATGTGTTGATTCGCGCTTCGGCAGCGGTGAGTCATGACTGGCACGCTCGGTTTTCGGCAATTTGGCGGCGCTACCGATATACGATCTATACAGAAAACTGTCCAAATCTGTTTGTGCGATCGTTTTCCTGGCACTACTACCACGCGCCTTTGAGTGAGTCGCTGATGCAGGAGGCGCTAAATCCGCTAATCGGACGGCAGCATCTAGCAGCCTTTCATCGAGCTGGCTCAAAACGCCCTCACTCCTGGGTTGATATGCAGGTGGCTGAGTGCGATCGACAGGGTTCACTTCTCCATATTGAGCTACAGGCGAGCGGCTTTTTGTATGGCATGGTGCGGCTGTTGGTGGGAATGCTGGTGCAGGTGGGGAGCGGGGAGCGATCGCCTGGACAGTTTACTGAACTGTGGCAGCAGCAGCGTCGCGATCTGGTGAGGTATGCCGCTCCGCCCCAGGGGCTTTGCTTGCTTAGAGTGGGCTATCCTGATTTTCCCTTTGCTCCGGAGATTTGGTATGATGCCCAGCCCAAGCTTGTTTTCCCCGCAGCGGGGGCTGCGATGAACGATGCCTTGACCTGCTGTATCCCCTAAGATTATCTTTACATTTGTTTAAGGAATGCGTGATGAACAAGACTTATTTACCGCCTCAAGACTCGATTGTTCGGGATTGGTATGTAGTGGATGCTGAGAATCAGCGGTTGGGGCGATTGGCTAGCGAGATCGCTATGGTTTTGCGCGGCAAAAACAAGCCGACCTATACGCCTCACATGGACACAGGCGATTTTGTGATTGTGATCAATGCTGAGAAGATCAATGTTACAGGCAAGAAGAGCAGCCAGAAGCTTTACCGCCGCCACTCAGGTCGTCCAGGCGGAATGAAGACCGAAACCTTTGCTAAGCTGCAAGACCGGATGCCAGAGCGGATTATTGAGCAAGCGGTTAAGGGAATGCTGCCCAAAAATACGTTGGGTCGTCAGCTCTTCACCAAGCTCAAGGTGTATGCCGGAACGAATCATCCGCATCAAGCGCAACTGCCCGTGGTTCTCAATGTTCAAACTATTCCTGGAGAGAAAAGCTAATGCAGGCAACAGATAAGAACGATCGCGTCGTCTATTGGGGCACCGGGCGGCGTAAGTCTGCGGTGGCTAGAGTTCGATTAGTGCCAGGTACAGGTCAGCTCGTGATCAATGGTAAGCCGGGAGATTTGTATCTTCAGTTCAACCCCACCTATCTGACGGCGGCTAAAGCCCCTCTGGAAACGCTAGGTTTGGGTGGTGAGTATGACATCCTGGTAAATGCTAGCGGTGGCGGTTTGACTGGACAAGCCGATTCTATCAAGTTAGGTGTGGCACGGGCACTTTGTCAGCTTGATCCCGATAACCGGAAGCCTTTGAAGGTAGAGGGCTATCTGTCTCGCGACCCGCGTGCTGTTGAGCGGAAGAAGTATGGCTTGCACAAAGCTCGTAAGGCTCCTCAATACTCGAAGCGCTAGACTTGATGCCTTATGCCTGGTGTTCCAGGCTTAACGTCTTGCTCAATTTGCTAAAATCGAATTCCATCAACTGTTTTTATTACCATGGCTAAACCCGAAATTCATCCCAAGTGGTATCCAGAGGCAAAAGTTTACTGTAACGGTGAGCTGGTAATGACCGTTGGCTCTACCAAGCCCGAACTGCACGTCGATATCTGGTCGGGTAATCACCCTTTCTATACCGGAACCCAGAAGATTATCGATACGGAAGGTCGTGTCGAACGCTTTATGCGGAAGTATGGCATGGTGGATGCGACCAAGCCTGCTGAAGTTGAAGCTGCCAAAGATGACGCTAAGAAGTAGCGATCGTAGTCCTCTTCGCGTTTTCGATCGCAGTTTCTGAGGCTACGCCCATGGCAGAATCTTATCTACTAGACAAACTAAAATCCGTTGAACAAACGTTTCATGAGCTGACCCGGCGATTGGCTGACCCTGATGTGGCAACCGATCCGTCGGAGTTTCAGCGTGTTGCCCGATCGCGTTCTTCGCTAGAGGAAACGGTTGATACCTTTGATACCTGGAAGAAAGCTCAGGAAGATTTAGAGGATTCTCGGCAAATTCTGAAGGACGCTGGCGGCGATTCAGAACTTCGTCAGATGGCTTCCCTGGAAATCGAGGAATTGGTTGCAAAAGTGACGGCTCTGGAAGCTCGCCTGAAGGTCTTGCTGCTGCCCCGCGACCCGAATGATGACAAAAACATCATGCTAGAAATTCGGGCGGGAACAGGCGGCGATGAGGCCAGTATTTGGGCGGGAGACTTGGTGCGAATGTACTCGCGCTATGCCGAAGGTCAGCGCTGGCGGGTAAAGCTGCTCAGCGAATCGCTGGCTGACATGGGCGGATTCAAGGAAGCCATTCTGGAGATTCAGGGCGATCAGGTCTACAGTAAGCTGAAGTTTGAGGCAGGTGTTCACCGCGTTCAGCGGGTGCCAATGACCGAAGCGGGTGGACGGATTCATACCTCGACTGCGACTGTGGCGGTGATGCCAGAAGTTGACGATGTTGAGGTGACGATCGATCCTAAGGATATTGAGTTAACGACAGCGCGATCGGGCGGTGCGGGCGGTCAAAACGTCAACAAGGTGGAAACAGCCGTTGACCTGATGCACAAGCCTACCGGAATCCGAATCTTCTGTACTGAGGAGCGATCGCAGCTGCAAAACCGGGAGCGCGCCATGCAGATTCTCCGGGCTAAGCTGTATGAAATCAAGCTGCGGGAACAGCAGGACGCAGTGACTTCTATGCGGCGATCGCAGGTGGGCACCGGATCACGTTCTGAGAAAATTCGCACCTACAACTACAAAGATAATCGCGTGACCGATCATCGTCTGGGGCAAAACTTTACCCTGAATCCGGTGCTGGAAGGCGACATCGAAGATGTCATCCAGTCCTGTATTTCGATGGATCAGCAGGAGCGCCTAGAAGAGCTTGCGACTTCTACTTCTCCGTCAGGCTCGTTTAACTAGATTCGGCGTGACTGGTTTTAGGTATGATTTTTCACAAGGGGCGGAGCGCCCCTTGTGAAAAATCATACCCAGATTCAGCAATATCCTAAATTCTGTCTAATTAGATCACCAGTACTAGACTCTAGACAAATGCGGGGCTACAATGACCGAATCCTAGAGTCTTTTTGCTTATGCCTCGGTTTCTCCACCTTGCTGATGTTCACCTAGGGTTCGATCGCTACGACAATAAACAGCGAACCCAAGACTTCTTTTTTGCGCTTCAGGACGCGATCGAGAAATATGCGATCGCCGAAAAGGTTGATTTTGTGGTGATTGCAGGCGATCTGTTTGAGCATCGCAATATTTTGCCTGCCACCCTTAACCAAGCACAGACCTGTCTGCAACTGCTGCAAGCAGCCAAAATCCCGGTGTTGGCGATCGAGGGAAATCACGATAACCGTCCCTATGGCACTAAAACTAGCTGGCTGCGCTACCTGGCGGATTGGGGCTTGCTGATGCTGCTAGAACCGGGTGACTCGGCTCAGGAGGAAAGCTTTTATTCGCCTTGGCAAGAAGGCTACGGTGGCTACGTGGATTTGCCCTGCGGGGTGCGAGTGCTAGGCTCACAGTGGTATGGGGCTTCTGCGCCCAAGGCGATCGAGCAAATTGCGGCGGCTATTGAAGCGTTACCGCCGATCGCCCATACGATCCTGCTGTTTCATCACGGGCTGGATGGGCAAATTGCTCGATATCAGGGCGCTCTGCGCTATGCCGATTTGCTGCCCCTCAAGCAGGCAGGAGTAGACTACCTGGCGTTGGGGCATATCCACAAAAGCTATACCGAGGGCGGCTGGATCTTTAATCCTGGCTCGACTGAGGCAAACAGCATTGAAGAGTCTAGCTTCGATCGCGGCGTATATTTAGTAGAAATTGATGCAACGGGGATCAAGGCAGAGCTAAAGCAAGACTACTATCAGCGATCGGTCGTGCGGCTGCGATGGACGGCTGAGGGGCATGAAAGTCTTGAAGAAGTGGAAGAGGCGGCGATCGCCCAAATCCAAACCGCCATTCAATTTCAGAAGCTGATTCCTGCTGACCAACCGATTGTCGAACTGCGAATTGAGGGAAAAGTCGGTTTCGATCGCCTAGATTTGGATACCCGAAAACTTCAGCAGCAGCTCCAGCAGATGAGCAATGCCCTGATTTTTTTGCTGAAATATGATGCCGATGCGGTTGCTTACGCTTCACCCCTATCGGAAGAAGCCAGTCGGCTGGAGATTGAGCAGGAGGTGTTTATGGATCTACTGACTGCCAACAACAGCTACAAGAAGCGCGCAACAGAGCTATCCCAGGGGCTAATTGACTTGAAAGATCGGCAGCTAGAAGGGCGATCGGAGTCCGATCTGTATGGGTTTGTTCAGGATTTGCTAATCGTAGACTGACAACCAGCTTGATCGCGCTTACCGACTTGCCACATCTTTGTCATACCAAGGCAGGACTCGATCGCAGAAAAACAGCGTCCCTGCCGCCACGCACACCGGAACCGCCAGTAAATTAACCAGTGGAATGCTGACTAGCCCCAGGCACACTAGCCCAAAGGAGCCGCTGGCGGGCATACTGCGCCAGACAATCCCTAGCTTTTGGCGGAAGCCAGGACGGCGACGTTCAACTGCGGCATCCATAAAGTCCATGCAGACGATCGTGGAAGCAAAAGCAATGCCCGTGAACGTGGCGATCGCTGTGCCCACGCCCGGAAAAAAGTTGAGCAGCAGTAATGGCACGCCAACGCTAATGCTCAGCAGCAGCTTTTTCAATTCATAGAAAATGGCGCGGGAAATGTCGCTTGCCACACCCACTTCCACCAGCGTCACTTTGCCTGTTTTCATGCGCTCTAGCTCCTCCGAGAGCTTGCCATACCAAGGTGCGCCCAGCAGTCCGCCAAATTGCAGAAAGATGAAGCCCGTCAGAAGGAGGAGGGCGATCGTCAGCACTCCGCGCAGAATCCAGATGAAGAACATTGCCGCCCAAGTGGGGAGAAATGCGATCCAGTCGGGAAGCGTGGGTTGCCAGTTGGGAAGTGAAAAGCTGGGGAGTGAAAAGGCAGGGAGTGGAAGAGCGGGAATTTTCCAGTGAGGGAGGGAAATTTTCCAGGCAGGGAGATGGGGCAGCCAGGTTGCTAGCCAGGTAGGTGCTGCAAACTTCCAGTCGGGGAGGTCGATCGCCCAATGGGGCACGCTGACTGTCCAGGTAGGCACGCTGGCAATGATATTATCGATCGCCTCCAATCCGGCAAACAGTAGCCCTGCATATAGAGTGATACCCACAACTAAGTTGATCAGAATCGGGAACAGGATGTAGCTGCGCAGTTTGGGAGTTGTCAAAAATAGTCGCAGGGCGCGGAGCGGGTAAGTTGCGCCGCTAAACAAGCTGCCAAGTCCACGATCGATACGTTGGGGCGGTTTGGGCGATAGCTCCATGAGAAGAAATGAGATAGGTTACAAGATTTTTCTATTTCGAGCGTAGCGAAGAATGAGAGGAAATTTCTCAATCTTTAATCCCACACTAATTTAGGAATCAGCATTTCTTCCTCAGCGTGACGCACTGCTTCTCCCATTCCCAAAAACCGCCCATCTTCATGCTGCACTTGGTAGAACGCAGATAAATCCGTGCCACAGCTTCGTAAAGAATTGGTCTGAATCTCTGCAAAGTCGATTCGTCGTCCCTGACTCCATCGCTTTGCCAAGGGTTCCGAGAGAACGATCGCCTCCCAATGCAAGGCAACCTGCGGCGAAATGGGTACGAACTGATTGGACTGGATCTGGACTTCTAGAGCGTCTAGCGTCAAGCTGTTCTCTAAGGTGAATCCGTTGCTGTGGGTACGAGTTAAGGCTGCCAACGTGCCGCCTGTCTCCATCAGTTCGCCCAAGTCTCGCGCGATCGCTCGGATGTAGGTTCCAGCTCCACAAGCAATCGCTAAATCGAGTTCGGGAAAGTCGCCCGATCGCCACTCTAGCGCCTCAAGGCTGTAAACCTCAACTGACCGGACTGGAGCCTCGATCGTTTCTCCGGCGCGGGCTAACTCGTAGAGCCGTCGCCCTCCGATCTGAATGGCGCTATAGCTAGGCGGAATTTGCTGAATCTGCCCCACAAATTTAGGCAAGTAGGGCTGGACTCGCGACAGGGTAAGCGTTGGCGCAGGTCTGGAGGTTAACACTTCGCCCTCCAAATCATCTGTTGCTGTTCTGATGCCAAACCGCACGGTGCCGCGATAGGCTTTGTCGTGCTGGAGGTATTGCAGGAGGCGGGTGGCTTTACCCAGAGCGATCGGCAATACGCCCGTTGCTGCCGGATCAAGGGTGCCCCCGTGCCCCACGCGCTTCATTTTCAGGAGCCGCCTGACCCTCGCCACACAATCATGGGAGGTCAGGCCAGCAGGTTTGTTCAAGTTTAAGAAACCATTCACGCTATTGAGCTATTTGCTATTGAGCTGTTTACACTGTTTACCGTAGCTTGCGAAGCTTGCCGTAGCTTGCGAAGCTTGCCGTGGATTGCAAAGCGCTTGTCACACGCCTGACACATCAGATCACTAAGATAGAAAAACTACAGCCGAAGCTTAAGATTCCTAACACTAAGTATTAAAAGTAAGGGCGGTTCTTCTTAAAACCCTCCATACTGGATTTTATTGGCAACACTCCTCCGATTTGATGACCCTATGACTTTACTGAATCGTCTGCATGTCAGCTTCAATCGTTTGCACGCCACGCCTCGATCGCGAACTTTTTTTGCCGTCACCACTACAATAGCGCTGGTTGGCATCCCGGCTGTGGCGATGAGAGCCTATGCTCAGCTACAGGCGAGTCCTAAGGCAGTCCTTGACCAAGCTTGGCAGATTGTCGATCGGGAATATGTAGACCCTAAGTTTAATCAGGTGGATTGGCAGCAAGAGCGGCAAACCCTGCTTTCGCGTTCCTATGCCTCACCCGAAGAAGCTTATACTGCACTGCGAGAAGCCCTTAAAAAGCTCGAAGATCCCTACACCCGCTTCATGAATCCTGAAGAGTTTCAGGCGCTGAATCGGGAGATGGGTGGCGAATTGACGGGCGTGGGGATGCAGCTTAAGCAAGACGAGACTACAAAAGCGCTCACGGTTGTCAAGCCGATCGAGAATTCCCCTGCTTTGCAGGCGGGTGTACTGCCGGGAGACCTGATTCTGCAAATTGATAGGCGCACCACTGAGGGGATGACGGTAGAAGCGGCGGCAGGTCTGATTCGGGGTGAACCTGATACACAGGTGCGGCTCCAGTTCCAGCGTGAGGGCAAAGAACCCTTCGAGCTGACGCTGACACGGGCACGGATTAGTATTCCAGCCGTGCGCTCATCGCTGCGGATGGAAGGTCAGCGGAAGATTGGCTATATCCGTTTAAATGAATTTAGCGCCCATGCAGCCGAGCAGATGGAGCAAGCTATCACTACGCTACAGAATCAGAACGTAGATCAGTTTGTTCTGGATCTGCGGGGCAATCCGGGAGGCAGGCTGGATCAGGGTGTGGCGATCGCCCGGATGTGGATCAACAGCGGCGATATCGTGCGGACGGTCGATCGCGATGGCTCCGCGGAGCAAATTCGGGCTAATAACAGCGCTCTGACGGATCTGCCGCTGGCGGTGCTGGTGGATGGCAACTCTGCCAGCGCCAGCGAAATTGTCGCAGGAGCCTTGAAGGATGATAACCGCGCCGTGGTGGTCGGCACCCAGACCTTCGGTAAAGCCCTGGTGCAGCAGGTAAATCAGCTTGCCGATGGATCAGGATTGAATGTGACGATCGCCCGTTACTTCACCCCATCCGGTCTGGATATTAACCACAAGGGCATCACGCCTGACATTGTAATTGAGCTGACCGAGCAGCAACAGAAAGACCTGGCAGCGAACCCAGACCAGGTAGGCACGGCTCAAGATCCTCAGTATCTTAGAGCAATCACCCATCTAGAACAGGCTGCGATCCCGCGTTCTTAGCAGGACGTGTCGATGTTTGGGAAGACACATACTTTCTAAACGTCAGATGACAACGGCCACTACAAATATCCCAAGGTTCGCAAATTTAATCAAACCGAATAATTTTTTGAAAAAGTGGGCGTAGCCCACTTTTTCAAAAAATTATTTCATGTTATGGCAACCGCCAAGGCGGCAACTACAATTTGTTCGCAATTTTAAGCAAATTAGCGACAGCAATAGAACCAATGGGGATTTAGCCTCTATTAGTCAAGTCCCTGATCAATCAGCAGCTTAATGAAATTTCGCTTGTTCCTATAGGTTTTCTGTAGATGCTGAGTATATGCCTCAAATTGCGATCGCAATCCCATTTTCAGCATAGTTTTCTTCGCCTTTTTCACAAATTCAATCGCTTGGGCGTAGGCATTGTTGTTCGTCTGCTGGATCAGTGGCTCAATCTCCTGAAGGTAGATGGAAAGAGCATCTTCAGGGTGGTCTTTCTGACGCGCATCTGCTAGTTTTAGCCACAGCTGTTTCGAGCATTTGCCTTGCTGTGCCTCTTGCCATGCGCTATCAATGTCTTCCTCCCACAGCAAGATTTCCACTAGCAACGAATGATCTCTAAATTGCCAGGATATTGAGTAGGGAGAGGTCGTCTTAGCTGCCTTTTGGTTCTGCTTAATCTGCTCTCGGATATAGGCGATCGCTCGTTCTCGCCATTCTGCCCACTTGTGTTTGCGATCGGCTTCGGTCTTTAGCTTTTGGTAATTTGCAAGACTGGTAGATGCGGTAAATTCTTTCCATACCAACGCCATGGCATCGGCAAACCTGCCGCGCCGCTGATATTCTGCTCGCAAGAAGTCTTGTAGCCGCGAGTCAATTCGATCGGGGAATGCTTTCAAGCCATTTTCTGCCCACTGAAGGGCGCGATCGGTCTGTCCGTCTTCCTGATAGAGCTGGGCAATCTGCAAATAGTTATAGGGATGGAACAGGCTGCGGCTTTTGATAGCCACGATCACCTCCAGATCGCCTCTCTGTCTAGCCAGGTTTTCCAGAATAGAGCTGAGCTTCCTGTGACCGATGTTTATCTGTCCCGGCGTTGAGGGCGGCAGCTTTTCCCAGTCGGCTTCTGCACGTTTTTGGTAACGATTGGCTCCAGCTGTACCCAAGACATCCGCGTACTCTTCTGCCGCACCGTAAAATATTTCATAGGGGTCTGCCATTTCGAGCTGATACAGGCGATCGGCGAGGGCGATCGGGTCGGGCTTCACTTTTTGGCAAGCTTGATGATGCAACTCCTGGACGTCGGACATGATTTCGCCTAGGTCGCCATCGGAATCGTCAATGGACTGCGTTGCCTCATTGAGTAGTGGCATTGCATACTCGCAAAGCTCCATGACGGCTTGGGCGTGATCCTCCAGCAATTTAGCAATGGACTCGATCACGACCTTGATGTTGCGAGTATAGGCTCTGGTTTCGCCGTAATCAATGTAGCCTTTAACAGCGATCGCCTTGCGCAGAGCCTGCTCAAAGGTTTTAATGTCTAGACCTTTAGGACGGGCTGCTGCCGCTTTTAGCGTTAATTGGTTGCGCCAAACGCCATCTCTGAGGGCGCGATCGACTATCATCTGCACGAGAGTATCCTTGCTCTGCTGGTTGAGGTACTGACGAACATCCTGAAGGTTCATTCCACCCGATTTCTGAGCAGGTCGCGCTAGCCATGCCAGCCCCACTGCCACACAGTGTTTGCACAAGCCGCCCACAGGGCAGTCGCATTGGTAAGCTAAACCGCCATCCTCTTCAATCCAGAACTCAACTTGATATTCTTCGCTACCCTGCACTTCTGCCGAAATCACTTCGCCCTCTTCCAGGAGGGACTGCACCTGTCCGTTCTTAAAATAGGCTTGTCCGCGCTGATGGGTTACAGCCCCCGCCGTTTTTTCCAGAAATCCAGAGGTGAGCAGATTAGCAAAGGGCGATCGCATGGCTGGATAGACTAAGTGAACGGTTTTAACAAAGCGTTTGAGCGTTTGCTCCCGTAACTAGCATAAAACGATAAACTAATCAAATCGCACTTCGATCGCCGCTTCCAATGGAATTTAGACCCTTTTGGGAACTCCTCGCTGACTTGGGCATCGCCCTACCTGAGCCTGACAAGCTTAAAGGAAAGATACTCGATCGGCTTGATCCCTCTCGCACTGAGGGAAAATCTGAACCCCAAAGAATGAAATCGGGGCGTGCATCAAGGCGAACCAATGCAATGCCAGTCAGTCCTCAAGAACTCATAGACTTCTTCTCAGAACTTGAGTTTGAGGAAAGGTTGGCGGGAAGAACCGAGAGAATGGAGCCGTCTCGTAACCAGAATGGCGAGTGGATTCCGCCAGATGAAACGGTGACTGTAGCCGGATACGAGATCCCTGGCATGGTGTATGTCGGTGAAGACCTGGCTGCCATTAACAATAGCCGAGCTTCGGAAACCAGCCTGATTAATCCCCAGCTGAAGGTAAAGCGCGATCGTCCTGATCACGAAGGCAAGCAAATGCCTTACTCGACTTCCTATAGCCAGATGCCACCTGCTTGTCGAGCAGCATATTTGCAGTGGCTCTCTACGGGTAGAAATGCGCCCAATACTTACATTGGCTACATTTGGCTGTTTTTCTATGGGCTAGAGCGACGGGTTTTTCATGACCTGCTGCGGGCAGATTTGAAAAATGACGCGGTACGCCAAGAGCTAGATCAAATTGTGGCGGAGGTAGAGCGGCTTAATAAAGTCTATGGCGGTAATTCTCTCAGCGGCGGCATTCGCTACAAGACGGAGACTTTCCTGGAAACCTGTCAGGTAATGCGATCGGCTGATTTGAGCAAGACGATCGACCCGATGACTGCCAAAGCTCTGCCGCTTCAGGTGGGTTTGGGGCAGCTTGTGGCGCAGGGTCAGCCAATTCCGGCAAATTGGGCGTTAGCCTGGTATATGCGATTGGCTAATCTACGGATGCCAACCGCTGCGACACGTTGCCCTGACGAGTTCCAAGCGCTATTTCAGTTGAGGTACAGCCAGCAATACGGTGACGGCATGAAGCTGAAGTCGGGAAAATCGAAGCTGACGACGGCTTACTACCCGGCTAGCCAGTCCTTCTGGAGTCGATCGGTAACGGTGCCGATCGGCAACCTGCCCGATGTCACCCGATTTGCAGCAAAGATTAAAAAAATTGGCGAAGTGGTGGAAACCTGCCGCGTTGAGCTGGAGCCGCTGAGCCGTTATCTGGGACGCAATCCCAAAGGGCGCGAAACCCACGGGGCGATCGCTCTTTTACCTGCCGAGTTGCTGGCGACCCACGGCGGCAAAGTCGTTCAAAAACTGCAAAAGTGGCTGGACAAAATCTTTCCCAAGCCTGAAAATCAGATTGCCGTTGTGTCAGGAGCAGATTTGCTGAAGCAATGGCTAGGCGCAAATCTTGACAAGCTCACCAGGGCAGAAGCTGCTGGGCTGGCAAAATTTCTGGAGCTACTGGGTTATGGCATGGAGCCTGACGTGCGCCTAGGCGGCACCCCACCTACCCTGAAAAACAGTATTGCCCTATTTCGTTTAGATAGTCCTAGCTTGCTTGCTCTCTCAAACGAGTACCTGGAAGCGACTCTGCTGGCACATTTGGCGATCTTCGTAGCCAACGGCGATGAGTCTCCTAGCGCAGCAGAGCAGCAGTGTTTGCAGAAGCACCTAGCAGATTGGGTGACGCTGGAAGCGCCAGAGCGATCGCGCCTAGATGCCCATGTTCAGGTTTTGCTCAGTGAACAGCCGACTTTGCGAGGCCTCAAGGCAAGAGTGGAGCGCACGGAACCCAAACAGCGGGGAGCGATCGCGCAATTTGCCCTGCGAGTGGCGGCTGCCGACGGACAGCTTAGCCCTAAAGAAGTGCAGCTTTTAGAAAAAGTCTATTTGCTGCTAGAGCTAGATCCACAGACGCTCTATAGCGACATTCATGGATTCAGCACCGCTGTCAAACCTGCGGTGAGCCATGATCCCGTGACTGTGCGGCAGGCGGCTGCAACGGTGGGGCACTCCATTCCACCAAAGCCCAAGAAGGGTGAGCCAGCGGCTTTTGCTTTAGATATGGCGCTGGTGCAGTCGAAGCTGGTGGAGTCTCAGGAAATTTCTGAGCTGCTGGCAGAAATCTTTGTCGATGAAGGAGAGGTTTTATCCAGTGAAGCTGCTGGAAAATCTTCTTCTGGAAAAGTCGCTTCTGGTAAAGCCGCTTCTGGCACCAAGGCACAGAAGAAGCGTAAAGCAGCTCCAGAGATTGCGGGTTTAGATGCCTCCCATTCGGCTCTGCTGATGGCGCTTGCCCAGCAGCCAGTTTGGCAACGAGAACAGCTAGAGTCGATCGCCGCCCAATATCATCTCATGCTGGATGGCGCATTGGAGGTGATTAACGAGGCGGCATTCGATCGCAGTGACGAGCCTGTAACCGAAGGGCATGATTCAATAGAGGTCAATACAGATGTGCTACGGGAGATGCTGTCATGACGAACGGTCTGAAAGCAAAAGATAGAGACACGGTAATTCAGTCGCTACAAGCTGGCGTGGTGCCTCGTCGGGGACAGCAGCTGATTCAGGTGGGGCGAGTCGAAGAAACTAAGGCAATGATCCGCGATCTCGATCGCATGGCAGAAGGCGGGTCGGCGATTCGCTTTGTGATTGGGGAATATGGATCGGGTAAGACTTTCTTTTTGTCGCTGGTGCGATCGATTGCCCTAGAGAAAAAGCTTGTGACCGCCCATGCCGACCTGACCCCCGATCGCCGTTTGCATGCCACCGCAGGACAGGCGCGATCGCTCTATGCCGAGTTAATGCAAAATTTGGCAACGCGCACTAAGCCAGAAGGCGGAGCCTTGCCCAGCATTGTCGAGCGATTTGTGACTTCAGCGGTGAGTGAAGGACGCGATCGAGAGATTGATCCAGAAATCGTCATTCGAGAGCGTCTAGCGCACCTGTCGGAGATGATGGGCGGATATGATTTTGCTGAGGTGATTGCCGCATATTGGAAGGGTCATGATACCGGAGATGAGACGCTGAAGGCGAATGCGATTCGCTGGTTGCGGGGAGAGTTTACCACTAAGACCGATGCACGACAAGCGCTAGGAGTAAGAACGATCGTTGATGATGCGAACGTATATGACCAGCTTAAGCTCATCACTCAGCTTGTGAAACTTGCTGGATACTCTGGTTTTCTCGTTTGCTTGGATGAATTGGTGAATCTCTATAAACTTGCTAACACGCAAGCTCGGAAAAGCAACTATGAACAGATCTTGCGTATCCTCAATGACTGCCTTCAGGGATCGTCGGTGGGGCTAGGCTTTATCATGGGAGGGACGCCAGATTTTCTGATGGATACCCGGCGTGGACTTTACAGCTATGCGGCATTGCAGTCTCGTTTGGCAGAAAACAGCTTTGCGGTGAACGGGCTTGTGGACTATAACAATCCGGTGCTGCGGCTAGGCAACCTGAGTCCCGAAGATCTGTTTGTGCTGCTGAGCAAAATTCGCCATGTGTTTGCCTATGGCGATCCGGCGCAGTATCTCTTGCCCGATGAAGGCATTCAGGCGTTTATGACCCACTGTGCCCAACGCATCGGTGAAGCTTATTTTCGCACGCCTCGCAACACCATTAAAGCCTTTATTGATCTGCTGTCTGTGTTGGAACAAAACAAGCAGGTTTCCTGGAAAGATCTGGTGACTCAAATCAACATTAGCCGTGAAACCAATCCAGATGTCTTGTCTGTACAAATTGCGCGATCGGAACAGACGAACGGCAGCTTAGATTCTGCTGCCACAGTCGATGAAGATGATCTCGCTTCATTCAGGCTTTGATTGGCATGGCGATCGGTTGACGGTAGCAATGCACCCCGAACTATTACATGCCAGATTATTACATGAAAGCCCAATTCCCCAGAGTTGAACGGAATACTGCCAAGAGACAATTAATGAATCTTTGAAGGGTGACAGATCCTTCAAAGATTCATTGAAAAGACACTAGAACCTACACCAGAAAATTTCTGGCGCTGAGGCTAGCAGAACGAATTCCCTCTAGCGAAGTTAGGGCTTGAAAACCACCCACTGCACTGCCATTAAAATCAACTCGGACGATCGTGCTAGCCGCACTGCTCCCTGATGCCAACCTCACATATCTCCTAAAGCGATCGCCCCCATACCCTGGTCTGCCCAAGATGCGAGTCAGATCAATCTGGTCGATTGCCGTATTGCTGCGTCGCCCCAGCTGAAAGTCAGTGATCACGTCTACTCCCCCTCTTTGAGTCGCTCTGTAGACAAAGCGATCGCGTCCTGTGCCGCCCGTGAGGGTGTCAGCCCCGCCACCGCCCACAATGAAATCGCCCTGTGTCCCGCCGCTGATTCGGTCATTTTGAGTTCCACCAACCAGGCGATCGCGTCCACGCCCGCCTTGCAGCACATCTGCGCCGCCGCTGCCCGTAAGAATGTCGCCGCTAATGCCGCCGATCAGAGTGTCTTGACCGCGCCCGCCATTGAGCCGATCGCGCCCGCTGTTGCCACTGAGTCTGTCGTTGTCTCTCTCACCATTCAGGAGATCGTTGCCCTGTCCGCCATTCAGGAGATCATTGCCGTTGCCGCTAAATAGGCGATCGTTGCCTAGCCCACCGTCCAATGTGTCTCGCCCATTGTTGCCCCTCAGAACATCATCACCGCGATCGCCCGTCACCCGGTCATTTCCGGCTGCGCCATTGAGAAAATCTCTCCCCAGACCGCCGCTCACCCGATCGGCTCCAATGCCGCCGTTGGCGCGATCGCCACCAGTGCCGCCCTGTAGCGTATCTGAGCCGCCCTCACCCGATAGACGATCGTTGCCGCGTCCGCCGCTGATGCGATCGTTGCAATTTCTGCCGTTCAAGACATCGTTTCCGGCAAAGCCAATCAGTGTGTCAGCGTTGGCGGTGCCATTGATGCTGTTTCCGCCACTATTTCCCTTAAGCGTTCGTCCCGGTCTGCAAATCGCTGCCGCAGCGGAGGCGTTGAGGGTAATCGTGGAATTGGTACGAGTGCCGCCATTGTCGATCGCCCCATAGGTAAATCTTGTACCCGAAAAACCAGCACCCGCCTGGAAAAAGAGCTGCTCAATTTGAGTGGGGGTTAGCACCTGTCCAACGGTGATGCGAGTACCGCCCTGGTTGGGATTGCCTAGAAACAGCCTGCCTTGAGCCGCAGGAGGCAGACTGGCAATGGTGTAGGACGTGATTGAACCATCTGGATCGCTCCCAGCTAGCCCGGTAAGATTCGTGGTTTCACCCGGATCTATGTCGGGCACTGTTGGAGTCGGCAAAGTTGGCGGGCGATTGGTGCCCGTACGGCTGAGGGTAACGGTTGCTGGAGTGCTGTCGGTTGCCCCCTGGTTGTCGGTAGCGGTGTAGGTAAAGGTTGCTCCCGAAAAGCCGGACGCGGGCTGGAAAAAAAGCTGAGTGATCTGAGCGGGTGTGAGAACCTGTCCGGCGGTGACTGCCGTACCACTGCTACTGGGATTCCCTAGGAACAGAGTGCCTTGAGTGGTGGGTGGCAGGGTGGAAAGGGTGTAGGTGGCGATCGTCCCATCTGGGTCAGTTGCCGATAGTCCGGTGAGATTGGTGGTGGTCGTGCCGATCGCCACTGTGGCATCAGCAACCACAGGCGGATCGGTGAAGGTATTGATCACCAGATTGCGGACTTCATGAATGTTGGTTGCCCCGCCCGTCGAGGAGGCAAAGCCAAACTTAAAGGTCGAGGGCAAAGCGCCATTCACTGCCGCCACGTTGAAATTGGTGATGGCTTGCTCTCCTGCGTCAGCAAAGCTGCCGTTGCCGTTCAGGTCTACTTGGACGCCCAGCACACCTGTTGGAGTCAAATCAATTTTGGCTCGGCGTACAGCCGGATCTCGTGTGGTTGCACTGGGGACATCAATCCCGGCAGCAAGAGTTCCCGTCCCTGTGAGGAAAGCATAGCCAGAGGCTTGACTGCCTCGAACCGATACAGAGTCGCGTACAGGAGTATTGACTCCGGCAGGGGTAGGGCGCTGTGTTCCATCCGGCTCAATGGAGGTTGAGAAGTTGCCAAACTCATCAAAACCTACGCCTAGATAGCCACCCGTGATGCCACTGATGCCTTGAACCTGCTTCTGGGCATAGCCTAAAGAGCCGCCAAAAGCTCCCGCAGTCGTGGGAGCCGCGGTACCGTCAATCAAAAAGAAGCTGATGCCGTCGCCATTGCTGCCGTTAAAAGCAGTGCCGTTGTAGGCGAAGAAATCAAAGGTGATGGAAACCCCGCCGTTGGCAGAGATCGGCGCATTGTAGATGACAAAAGCCGCTTGGTCGGCTGTGGTATCCGTTAGCCGCAATGTGCCGTTGTTGGGAGTATCGATCGCCACTGCTGCACCAGGGATACCATCAGCCGAGGGGGCGGCACCTGTACGAGCCGTTAGGAAAGGGTTGGCAGAGGTTGTTCCTGCCCCGGTGCCAAAAATCCAGGGCTTAGCGGTGACATCTGCCCCCGTAAAGCTCTCGTTGACTAATAATGCTAAGACGGCAGGATAGGTTTCTAAGGTCTGTGGATTGAAGGCAAGGGGCGATCGCCGTCGCCCAGTTCCAGGCTCGGTAGAAAATCCCAAATTCCAGCTACCGCCCAGTTTGGCGCTGCCGACGAGCGTGGTGGCGGCTGCGACATGGGTGCCCACAAGCTGGCTGATCTGTCTCACCAGAGATTTTCCAAGCTCATCCGCAGCGACTTCGCAGCCATAGAGCAGCACTTCTGCGCCCATCAGCGATTTTGCCCACTGCTGCATTTGCAGAGCATACTGCCCTACTGTCGCCAGATTCAGCCGAGTTGAACCGAGTTGCAGTTCGCCCGATCGCCCGTGAGAGATCAGATGCAGACTGGTAAGAGGGGGGCGATCGCTCAAAACTTGGGTAATCTGGCTGATAGCATTTTGAGCAGGATCAAGCAAAAGGACTTCGGTTTCTGCTTGCAGTCCCTCTAGAAGATGCGGGTAATGATCGATCGTCGGGTCAATAATGACCAGAGCGGAGCCTTGGCCTGGGGCAGTTGGAGCAGAAGCTGGAATGATCATGTCGTGAAGGTAGATGCAAAAAAGGGCTTAACCGTGAATCTGCAAGAGATTGTGAAAAATATAGGAGCTGAGAGGTTAGTTGTCAAAAGAAAAGCTCCCCGTTGCAGGATACATCTGATCCCAACCACGAGGAGATATTTGAATATGTTTTCTTAAGGCTCGGTGCTTTCTTACAGCGCTTGGCGCCTGGTTAAGTGTGGGTTATTTTCTAGAAACCTCGCGGAGTGCGGTTTCTAGAAAATAACTGCGGTTTATGCAGTTGAAAGTTGCTGTAAGATCCAAAGCTCTAGAGACCCAGAACTTTAGCCGTGCCGCTTTTGATGCCAGTTCCAGGCATGGGTCAAGATGCTGTTCAGATCCGCATATTGCGAGTGCCAGCCCAAAGTTTCTTGAGCCTTGGCGCTGCTCCCCACTAAAGCAGGCGGATCTCCAGGACGGCGATCGCATTCCACCACCTTGATTTCGCGTCCTGTGACCTGCTGAGCTGCATCAATCACTTCTCTGACGGAGAAGCCATTGCCGTTGCCCAAGTTAAACGCATCGCTCTTGCCGTTTTCCAGCAGGTATTTTACGCCCAGAACATGGGCATTTGCCAGATCGCTAACGTGAATGTAATCTCGAATGCAGGTGCCGTCTGGCGTGGGGTAGTCGGTGCCAAATACCGAGATGGAGTCTCGCTTGCCGAGAGCCGTCAGCAAGACGAGCGGAATCAAGTGAGTTTCTGGGCTATGATCTTCGCCTAGGCGACCTAGCGGATCAGCTCCAGAAGCATTGAAGTAGCGGAAGCAAACTGATTTCAGCCCGTAAGCCACATCAAAATCCGCCAGAATTTGCTCGACCATCAGCTTGCTGGTGCCGTAGGGATTGATGGGAGATTGAGGATGATCTTCGGCAATGGGAACCGCTTGAGGAATGCCGTAGGTGGCGCAGGTCGAGGAGAAAACTAGCTTTTTGACGTTGGCTGCCGTCATGGCTTCTAACAGCGTCAGTGTTCCCAAGACATTGTTGCGGTAGTATTTGCCGGGATCGCTCACCGACTCGCCCACGTTGATAAAAGCGGCAAAGTGCATGACAGCCGCAATGTTGTGGGTGGCAAACAGGCGATCGAGCAAGGGGCGATCGTTTGTATCGCCTACAATTAGCTCAACCTTTAGTTCCTCGTCTAATAGCTCCCGATGCCCATAGGACAAATTATCCAGCACCACGACTCCAAGCCCTGCCCGCTGTAAAGCAAGGACGGCATGGGAGCCAATGTACCCAGCTCCACCCGTGACCAAAATCGTTGGTTTTTGTGAACCGCCTGCCTGTGACACTGAATCGCTTGCCTGTGAATCGCTTGCCTGTGACACGATCGCCATCCTCACCTGCTAATAATCGCTGCTGAACTTGCGCCCCAGTCTGGAGCCGTATTTCTCCTGAGTTATAGCAGTTGTACCCCCTAAACTCCCAGATAGTGCGCCAGATTTTGATTCAACTTTGCTCAAACTTTAATAGAGTTTACGAAGTTTCATCAACAGCCTGATGAGTCCGATCGCGTGCATTGACCGTTGAAATATGATGACTGTTCCTACCGCCAGCTGCTTCGCCTTTCCTGTGCTTACCCCTTTATTCGCTGTCTCCACCGCACTGCCAAGTGCTGCTGCGACTGAGAAAGACATTGCCAGCTTTGTCCCCGATTTGATTGTCTTGCTGCTAGTAGCCACTACAGTAGCATTGCTCTCGCGCCGATTTCGGATTCCTTACGTGACGGGGCTGGTGCTTGCCGGACTGGCGATTTCGGAGCTTTTGCCCGGTCATCGGATTGGTCTGGAATCCTCGCTGATTTTGAATTTGTTTTTGCCGATTCTTTTGTTTGAAGCCGCCATCAACACAGATATCAGCCGTTTGCGCAGCACCCTCAAGCCGATCGCCATGCTCGCTATTCCAGGGGTAATTGTTGCCACAGGGGTGACGGCAGCAGGGCTAAGATTTGCCTTGAATCTAGACTGGATCTCAGCGCTGCTGCTGGGCACCATTTTGGCGATCACAGATACCGTCTCCGTGATTGCCGTATTCAAAGAAGTATCTGTGCCTCCTCGCCTCACCACGATCGTGGAAGGTGAAAGCTTGCTCAATGACGGTGTGGCGCTGGTTTTGTTCAACCTTGTCTTGCAAGTTCACAAGACAGGTTCTATCTCGCCAATTGACGGGCTACAGCAGTTTGTGATTGTGATTGTGGGGGGCAGCTTGGTAGGCTTGGCAATCGGCTATCTCAGTGCTGGGTTGATGGTGCGATCGGACGACAACCTCAGCGGCATTTTGCTGACAGTTGCCGTGGCGCTGGGTGTTTACCAGGTGGGGCACTTTATCGGAGTTTCTGGAGTCGTCGCCGTTGTGGTGGCTGGACTCTGGGTGGGCAATGTGGGGCTATCCCATCGGGTGTCTGCCTCCAACCGAGTAACGCTCTACAGCTTTTGGGACTACGCCGGATTTGGGGTCAATACATTTATCTTTCTGCTGATCGGTGTAGAGGTGGATTTGCCAACCCTGTGGCAAACCTTCCCTGCCGTGCTGGTAGCGATTTTGGCATACCAGGCTGGGCGCGTGTTGAGCGTCTACCCGCTGATGGCGCTAGTCAGCAAGTTCGATCGCCCCATTACGATGCGCTGGCAGCATGTCCTATTTTTAGGCAACATCAAAGGCTCGCTCTCTATGGCGCTGGCGCTGACTTTACCTGCCAGTCTGCTGGAGCGTGGCTATCTGATTGCGATCGTCTTCGGCAGCGTTTTAGTATCTCTAGTGCTGCAAGGGCTGAGCTTGCCTTGGATTGTGCAACGGCTGAACTTGACTGCGGTATCGCCTGTAAAGCAGCATACGGATGAGCTGAGGGCGCAGTTGATCACCGCCAAAGCCGCCCAGGATGAGCTAGACACCATGCTGAAAACAGGCATACTGCCCAAGGCGGTTTACGAAGAGATGCGATCGCTCTACCAGGTGCAAATTGCCAGAGCCGAGAAGGCGCTCCGCGATCTCTATAACCAGTGGACAGTCGATGTGACGATGGGCAAAGAGGATGGTTCGCGGCTAGATGGCGTGCGTCGTCGGCTGCTCCTAGCCGAGAAGGGTGCGTTGACGGATGCCGTACGCAAGCGAATCGTGTCCGACAGCGCTGCTGAGGTGCGACTTCAGCAGATTGATCAAAGCCTGCTGAACCTAGAGGATGACTAGACTCAAGCGATCATGACTCAAGCGATCGTGACTCAAGCGATCGTGGTTAGCCCCTCAAAGTAGTTTTTGAGCTGGCGATCGTTGTCGTGAGACAGATTGCCCTGTGGAATGTCGGTCGGCAGAAACGCCTGCACATCCATCACTTCCAGGGTGTCTTGCGCCTGAAGCTTGCCATCCACATCGGCTTCCACAACCACACAGATCGAGTGAAAGCGCGGATCGCGTGCGGGGTCAGAATAGACTCCAACCAGTCGATTGATCTTGATCAGATCTAGCCCTGTTTCTTCCGCCAGCTCTCGCTGCACAGAGGTCGGAATGTCTTCGCCCCAGTCCACCATGCCTCCTGGCAGGCTCCATTTGCCATTATCCCGCCGCTGAATAAGCACAATCCGTCCATCTGGCAAAATGGGGATAATGCTGGTGCCAGCGATCGGATGGCGAATGATCAGACCCAGAGCTGCCTGTACATAGCGTTTGACTTGAAGCATAGAAAAATTTGTAGTTAGCGAATATTCAGCTCTTTTCTTCCCTGACCTTAGCAAATCATGATGAGCGATCGCCCCTCTCCCCTATGTATAACGCTACGCGCTTAGATCCAATGAGTTATTTTTGAGAGCTGTGCACCGCGCAGCTCTCAGAAAATAACTCGTCCTAAATCCATTACGTAATGGATTTACGTAATGCTATATCAGGCTATGAAGAACTTAAGTCTGCCAAGATTGCTGTAGCATGGTGCTCTGGCTTAACTTTGAGATAGATCTTCTCAATCTTGCCGGATGGATCGATCACAAAAGTATTGCGGCTAATGCCCATGTACTCTTTACCCATAAACTTTTTCAAGCCATAGCTTTCGTAGGCGGTGGAAACTTTTCCCCCCTCGTCTGAAAGCAAGGGAAAAGGCAGATTAAATTTGGTAGAAAACTTACTGTGAGATTTGGCATCGTCGGTGCTGATGCCCAGCACCACGCAGTCATGCGCCTGGTAGCTAGGATAGGCATCGCGAAAGCCACAGGCTTCTTTGGTGCATCCCGGCGTGTTGTCTCGCGGATAAAAATAAAGGATGACCCGTTTGCCCCGAAAATCTGCAAGCTTGACGAGATTTCCCTCACCGTCTGGCAGACTAAAATCGGGGGCAGAATCGCCCGGTTGCAGCGCCATTGATTTCATCCTTTGCTAGCGACACGATCGATCTAGACGGTAGTGTTTCAAATGTGTTGTTGATTTTCTTGAAAGGGGCGCGGAGCGCCCCTTTCAAGAAAATCAACAACATGCGTAGAACATCACCATCTTAGACTTGATTTGCCAAACTGGATTCAGCGCCTTCCAATACATCCTGTGAACTCCGAAGCTCAGTCTCAAAATCAAGTTCAAAAAGCGACTCTGCGCCGATCGCTCCTGCAAACTCGCCTGTCTCTAGCGCAGAAATCCTGGCGTGAGCAGAGCGATCGCCTCTGTGTCCATCTGCAATCGTGCGATCGATTTCTGCAGGCGCGTACTGTTCTATCCTATGTCAGCATTCGTCAAGAGCCAGACCTCAGCCCACTTCTGCATCTTCCTAGACAGGATTTGCAAAAAAAAGATCTGCAAAAGAAGTGGGGTTTGCCGCGCTGCATGGGCAAGTCTCTGTCTTGGCATATCTGGTCGCCTGACCGCCCTTTGGTGGCAGGAGCTTACGGCATTCCAGAACCCGACAGCGATTGTCCTACGGTAGATCCCGAAGGAGTAGATCTGATCTTGGTTCCGGCTGTGGCTTGCGATCGCCGAGGCTATCGTCTGGGCTACGGGGGCGGCTTCTACGATCGGCTACTTAGCTCACCCGCTTGGTCAGCCAAACCAACGATTGGCATTGTATTTGAGTTTGCCAGAGTGCCTGAACTGGCGATCGATCCTTGGGATCTGCCGCTGGATGCCGTTTGCACAGAGGCGGGGCTGTATGAGGCTATTCGCGAACAATAGCTAGCGCATGAACGGAGAGGGAGGGATTCGAACCCTCGGTAGGTCCTAAAACCTACAACAGATTAGCAATCTGCCGCTTTCGACCACTCAGCCACCTCTCCAGGTGATTAAGGCTTACCTATAATAGCAAATCTCATCAAACCTGCCACCTCCTGGTGAATATTCTTTAACAAACCGCTTTGCCGCCAGAGAGCGGCTCCAGCCAAACTATTCTCTCTGATCTTTCTGAAAAATAGGGCGCAGCGAACGCCCCACCGTTACTCGCGGCAGCCGATGCTTGAAGCTGCACAAGATTTCCCAGGAGATTGTATTCAATTTTTCTGCCCAGTCGTCTGCCGTAATTTGGTGCTTGCCGTCCTGCCCCAGCAGCGTCACCACTTCACCTTCCTGCAAGTCGGGAATCGCGCTCACGTCTAGCATCAGCTGATCCATCGTGATCGCGCCAATTTGGGGCACAGGCTGACCTCGCACCAAAACCATCATTTGGTTAGAAAGATTTCGCGGAACTCCGTCGGCGTAGCCAATGCCGACCACCGCCATTAACCTATCTTGATCGGCAATATACCGATAGCCATAGCTAACGCCCGTCCCTGCCTGAATCGGCTTCACCTGCGTTACCCGCGCCTTCACTTGCATGACAGGTCTTAGATCGATCGCCTCTCGCAAATGGGGCGCAGGATACAAACCGTAGGTGGTAAGCCCAGTGCGCACTATGTCGTAGTGCAGGTTGGGATTAACCAAAGCAGCGGCAGAGTTGGCAAGATGCAGACGCGGGGGCGAAATGCCGATCGCCTTGAGTTGAGCGATCGCCGCCTCAAACCGATGATGTTGCAGCCGTAGGATGGTCAGATCTTCGCTATCGGCAGTTGCCAAGTGAGAGTAAATACTGGCAATGTGCAGATACGGCAACCGCTCTACTAATTGGACAAACTCGGCAGCTTCTTGCCAGGGTACGCCCAAGCGCGACATGCCTGTATCAATTTTGAGATGGACGGACAGCGTTTCAGTATCGTCCAGAGACTTCGAGACTAGAGACTCCGAGGCTAGCGACTCCGAGAAGATCAAAGCCTGTTTGGGAGTACAAATTGTCGGCTGAAGCTGCCACTGCGCGATCGCCCGCACCTGTTCGGCGGTGTTGGTGGCACCTAGCAGCAGAATCGGGGCGCTAATGCCTGCTTCCCGTAGCTCAATGCCTTCAGGAATGGTGGCAACACCCAGCCAGCTTGCCCCCTGCTGCAAGACAGTACGGGCGATCGCTACCGCTCCATGCCCATAGGCATCAGCTTTTACAACGGTCATCAGTGCGGTTTGGGGCAACAGCATTTGCTTGATCTGCCGCACATTGTGCGCTAGCGCCTCTAGATCAATCTCGATCCAGGCTCGTTCTCGCTGCATTGAAGACACGCTAGGGGTGACATCCCAACTCAACATCTTCAGTCCACTCCTCACTACGTCATTAATGAATTGGTATAGCAACCGCCAAGGCGGTTAGGACGGGGACATTTAGGATGGGGCGCGAAGCGCCCCATCCTAAATGTCCTAAGCAAACTGGTGACAGCTATATTGCTCAGTCAGGGGATGATTTTTTTGGAAAGAGAGTGACCTCAAAAAAATGCATACCTAAAGCTAGCAACGCCAATCGCGCCATCCGATCGCGCAGCCCCGATCCTCCCAGAGCTAGTGCCAACTATGTTACTATCTGTTAAACCTTTCTTCTATAAACGATCGATGGGTAAGGTTCTGGTTCTCAACGCCTCGTATGAACCGCTCAATATCACAAGCTGGCGACGAGCGGTCGTTTTGCTGATCAAAGGGAAAGCAGAGCAGGTAGAACACAACGGTCGCGTGATCTACTCGGAGATGCCGCTGCCTACAGTAATCCGGCTGCGTCACTATGTTCGGGTGCCCTACAAGGAAATTCCGCTCACCCGTCGAAACATCCTCCACCGAGACAGCCACTCTTGTCAATACTGCGGCTATGCGGGAGACGACCTGACCTTAGACCATGTGATCCCGCGATCGCGGGGTGGAGAAGATACTTGGGAGAACATGGTGACAGCTTGCGTCCGCTGCAACGTCAAAAAAGGCAGCCGAACGCCCAAAGAAGCGACCATGCCTTTACGGATGATTCCTCACAGACCCCATAGTGGACTTTACTTTGAGGTCAAGAAGCATATCAAGAGCGGTGTTCATCAGGAGTGGCAAAAATACGTGATTGGGATCTAGATCCCAACCACATTCTGATGCGTAGGGCTTTTGCTGAAGTCGGTGCTTAGGTTGACAGGTTGACAGGTTCACAGGTTCACAGGTTGCAGGGCGGCAATTTCTACCAGAATCCCTCCTCTGAGGGGGCGTAGGTAACAAATTTTTTGCGAAGATCAAGAGAGTCCGTGTTTTTTGGGATTAATTAGCCAGCCGCAGTTTTCACAAGGCTGGGATTAGATTAACCCGCTGTTCTAAAATTGAGAGATATGGAATCAGAATCGCTTCAAGTTGGGCATGGCTCATTATTAGTATCAGAATTTCCCGCTGCCGAGTCCGATACAAAATCGAGATCTCACCCAAGATCTAGCGCAAAGTCGGGAACAGACACAAAATTAGGGAGTGGAGAGTCGGGCGGTGGAGCAAAAGCTACTGTAGAGAGTTTAATTCACGCTTCATCACAGGTAGAATCGATCGCCCAGTCGGGTGAAGAAGCGCCGATTGCTAACCTGGAAACTCAGGCTGCTATCCAAAACGGACGGCTGACCGATCAAAAGACAGAAGCTTTGCGGCAGATCTTGATTAAACATCAGGGCGATCGCCAAGTGATTCTGCTGCAAGATTTTCCTGATCCCGATGCGCTGTCTTGTGCTTGGGCATACAAGCTGATTGCTCAGCAGTACGATATCTCCTGCGATATTTACTATGCCGGGACTTTGAGCCATCAGGAAAACATTGCCCTGGTGAAGCTAACGGGTTTACCTGCTCAGCGCTGCACTTTGCAGGCTGCCAAAGAGAAAGACTTCAGCATCTATCAAGGCTGCATTCTGGTGGATGGACAGGGCACGACCACTCAGCTTTTGTCTCAGGTGCAGCAGAGCAATCTGCCGATCGTCGCCGTGATCGACCACCATATGGCACAGGGCAACCTCAAAGCCGAGTTCATTGATTTGCGTCCCCAGGCACGGGCAACTGCCACAATCTTCTCGCAGTATTTGCAATCCGGACTGCTGAAGCTAGACAGCAGCAATGGTGAACATGTCAAATGCGCTACGGCTCTGATCCACGGCATCCGATCGGATACCAATCGGCTGATGCAAGCCCAAGAAGAAGACTTCATTGCTGCCGGATATCTCAGCCGCTTCTATGACGCGCAGTTGCTCAACTCGATTCTGCAAGCTTCCCGCTCCAAGCGCGTGATGAATGTGATTGAGCGATCGCTCCGTAACCGGGTTCTGCAAAACAACTTTTCGATCGCGGGTGTGGGCTATTTGCGCTACGACGATCGAGATGCCATTCCTCAGGCGGCGGATTTTTTGGTGACCGAGGAGAACGTCCATACCGCCGTTGTTTATGGCATTGTGCATGACGAAGACGAAGAGTTAGAAGTGGTGATTGGTTCACTGCGAACGAATAAGATTACCCTTGATCCCGATGAGTTTATCAAAGAGGCATTTGGGCAAGATGCCTACGGGCGCTACTTTGGCGGCGGGCGATCGATGGCGGGCGGCTTCGAGATTCCCATGGGCTTCTTGTCGGGCTTTAACGAAAGTGCCGACTATACCCGCATGAAGTGGGAAGTATTTGACGCGCAGATTAAGCAAAAGCTCTATCGATTAGTTAATCCAGAGAACGAAATGATTAGCACTGATTAGAGGCATGAGATTAGAGGCATGAGATTAGGGCTTCTGCCAGACGACTAGAATGACCCCACACACGATCAGCCCCAGACCCACAGCTCGTTCAATTGGGATTGCTTCCTTAAATACAAAGTAGCCAATCAGGGCTGTACAGACATAGCTGAGAGCGATCGATGGGCTAGCAATGCTCAAATTGACACGGGTGAGTAACAGAATATAGGCGATCGCTCCTAGTCCGTAGAGAAACAATCCTGCCACGACTTCCGGTGTTGTCACCATACTGACAATGTGACTGATGACATTGCTTGAGCTAACCTTACCCAGCTTTAAAGCCCCTGCTTTCAGAACAAACTGTCCACTTACACCTGCTATTAAAGATAGAAACAGCAAACCAAACTCTGCTGGGGTCAAAATGAAATCCTCTGTTTGTCTTCAGGTAGTTTACCAAAATAGACGGCAAAGCACTTACCACAGCTCTACAGCCTGCGGCATTCCCGCTTTTCTAAGGCAGCTAGTCATCAGGATCTATGCCCATTTCGCGAAGACGAGCGGCTAGGCGATCGGCACGTTGGCGTTGTTCTTCGGCATACTGACGTTGTTCTTCAGCATACTGGCGCTGCTCCTCAGTGCGTTGGCGCTCTTCCGCGACCTGCTCCTGACCTGTAGGCAACAGCTCACCTGCCAGAGTTGCCCACCTTAACCAGGTTGCGTCTGCCGCCATATATTGTCCCTGCCAGCAGACTAGATTGAGTCCTAGCTGCTGACTGACTAAACGTCGCTGTGAATCAAATGGGATGGGCTGGTAGATCCCGCGCTCTAGACTAAAGCCAGCAAAGTCTTCAGGATTAAAGGGGTCATACCAAAAGTATTCTGGAATGCGTAACTGCTGCTGATAGATCTGCTTCTTAACCGTTTTGTCTTGCTGAGCTGTGCTGGTCGAGAGCAGTTCAATCACCACATCAGGGGCTTTGCCCTCTTCCCAAACTACCCAACTTTTGCGATCGTCCCTCGAAACATCTAGCGCTACAAATACATCAGGTCCTCGGTAATCTTGATTGCGGACTTGAAGCGGACTGAAGTAGACAAACATGTTGCCACCGACAAAGCTCTGCCGCTGGTTAGCAACTAACCAGTTGTGCAAGGGAATCGTCAACAGATCCATCTGTAACTTGTGGCGGTGTGTCTCCATCGGAATGCCGTCATCGCAGAGCAAGTCATCCTGAGTCGGAACGTTATGCCACTCAGTTTCAGAATTTTCTTCAGGCTTTTTCTCTAAAGCTGGCTCTGACATAACGGTTCCCCAGATGTCGCATTTAGCAGTACGCCTATTTTAAAGGGTTCTTGAAGCTCAGCGGCTTGTGTCTTCTGCTAGCCTGCCCAACTTATCACTTCCATGGCTGTCGCCAGTTTGCTTAGGATCGTGGATTAAATAACCTGTATACCCCATCTGCTGTGGGGGCTTAGCATTGCTAAGCTCCTAACCCAAGAATTACATCTTGTTCAATCCATATCCATCCATATCCTAGCCACCTTGGCGGTTACTAATCTTTGGGATGATTTTTTGTGGGAGAGGGGCGCTTTATGACCCTCTCCCACAAAAAATCATCCCCCATTGAGCAGTGCCCTATTTCTTCTTCGATCGATTCTTTCTTCGCGCTTGTTTTTGCTGTTTACGTTTCGCTTTTTTCTGGGCCGCTTGACGGGGAGCAAAGCCGCTGGGTTTGGGGTCAAACTCTCGTGTCACCGATCTTGAATCTGCACCCCAGCTCGGTAAAAACTGCTTGCGAGGTACTTCCTCCCGTGTTTTCAAGCCAAGACGCACTTGCACCTCGCCCCAGTCGCCCATGAAAGCCTCGTCAACTTTGTCGGCATTGAACGCTTGCTCTATCACGGGAGCCGCTTCGACAGCTTTGAGATCGATAGCTAGTGCTGTCACCAAAAAGCCATTGAATTCTGGATCGCGATCGCGATAGGCTTCCAGTTCATGAGTGAGAATCGCGACGTATTGTTCTCGTTGCTCTGGATGCTGTATGCCAACTTGGGCAATGCAGCTAATAGCGGTTTCTAGGCAGTCTTGGGGCTGGGTGGAATCTGACAGGTAATTGGCTAAGGCGGGTAGGGCGGCGGCTCCAATCTGACCAAAGATCAGGGGAATCTCTTCTACGATCCATTCGTCCCAATCTAGATTGTCTCCCCACTGGCGAACTACGTCGATCAATGGCTCGATCGCCGCTTCTGCCTTGAGCTGTCCTAGGGTTCGCCAAGCGTTGATCGGAGCAGCCCAGTAGAGCTGCTCGTCTGTCTCATCTAAGTAGAGAGACCGATCGCCCATCATCTGAATCAGCTCAGGAATATGTTCTGAGGTAATTCCTAAGTTCAGGTAGCCCGACCAGTTATCGGGATTGTGATCGATTTCCTCGTAGGTTAGCAGTTGGCTGACAGGAGGGGAATAATCTGCGATCGCCATTTTGTCTCACAGCGCGGTTTACATTGCGGTTTACAGTGTTCTAGAAAGCATAAACCAAAAACATTGACTACTCTTCATGTCAGCTCCCTGTTTAAACTTGCAAACGATTGCCTCGGATGACCCTGCCTATCCGACGGCACTGAAGACCTGCGCTGTCTTCAAAAGCCCGCCTGCCCTACATGCGATCGGCAACCTTGAATTACTCTCGCAGCCTGCGATTGCCCTTTTTTGCTCTGTCGAATGCCCTGGCAATCTCATCCTCAAAACCTACGAGCTTGCCCAATCCCTGCGCGATCGCGGAATTCTTTCCATTAGCGGGTTCCATAGTCCGATCGAGCAAGATTGTCTCAAAATCCTGCTGCAAGGCACTCAGCCCATTATCCACTGCCCTGCCCGTAGCCTCCACAAAATGCGCCTCTTGCCGGAGCAAAAACGAGCCGTTGAAAGCGATCGCTTGCTCCTCATCTCGCCCTTCAATGCCAGCTATTCTCGCGCTACGGCTGACCTAGCGACAAAACGGAATGAGGTGATTGGCGCGATCGCCTACAGGATTTTGATCGTCTACGCTGCCCCTAACAGCAAAACGCTGGTCTTTGCCCAACGTCTCATTCAGGCAGGTAGATCTGTGGTTACTTTTGACAGCCCTGACACTACAAACCTTCGTGACCAAGGGGTTGCTGAATTAGATATTGATGGGTTGATGTCGTCCTTCTCACACCCTTCCCACAGTAATTTCTGAAAGGGCAAACTTTTTAATGGAAGACTATCCCTAGGTGACAATCCCGACTCAAATTCAAGCCCTAAAATCGGGAGGATTAAGGTTGTCTTAATGAGGCGCTGGAATTGTTGAAGCTCGATCGCTGGGTTCACCCTGCCCTGATGCTGCTATGGATTAGCCTTGGAACTGTGCTGCGGTTCGCGTACCTGGATGCCAAGCCGCTCTGGAATGATGAGCTGGCAACTATGGTTTTTAGCTTGGGGAACAGTCTGCGCACCATACCGCTAGATCAGCCGATCGCGCTAGATACTCTGCTGGCTCCGCTGCAACCCAATCCCATCCATGGTTTGAGTGATGTGGCTGATCGCCTGCTGACGGAAAGCACCCATCCGCCCGTCTACTTTATCTTGACCCACCTGTGGTTGAAGCTCTTTCCGGGCGACCTGGCTTCAGCTTGGGCAGCGCGATCGCTCTCGGCACTGCTGGGCGTGATGGCGATTCCGGCAATGTTTGGGCTGGGGTGGCTAGGGTTTCGATCGCGATGGGCAGGGCAGAGTGCGGCGGCACTCATGGCAGTTTCGCCCTATGGCATTTATTTGGCGCAGGAAGCCCGACACTATACGCTGGCAGTGCTGCTGATTATCGCTTCTCTCAGCTGTCTTATGGTGGCAGTGCGATCGCCTGTCAGCCTGCCGCTGTGGCTTTGTCTGGCGTGGGTCGGCATTAACGGCTTGGGCGTTGCAACCCACTACTTTTTTGTGCTAGTGCTGATGGCTGAGGCAGTTGCGCTAATTGCGCTGTGGGGATATTGGAACAAGCGGCTGTATGGTGTGGCGATCGCCACTGTTCTCAGTATCCTAATCTGGCTTCCGGTCTGGCGTAGTGTGCCTGAGAATGAGCTGACGCAGTGGATCTATGACAAAGATTTCTTGAGTAACGGCATTGCCCCGCTCGGTCGTTTGGCTGCCTGGATGCTGAGCATGGTGGCGATGCTGCCTGTAGAGGGCGTGCCTGTGGGGGTGGCGATCGCCTCTGCGGTCGCTGTAGTGGCTGCGATGCTGGGGCTATGGCCTACGCTGCTGCGAGGGCTAAAGCTGATGCCCGATCGCTCTCGCTCGGCGCTGCTCACGGTATGGCTGGCGGCGATCGCGCTGATGCTTTGCGTCACCTATGGATTTCAGGCTGATCTGACGATCGCTGCCCGCTATCAGTTCATCTATTTTCCGGGGTTGCTTGCCCTGATTGCTGGAGCCTTTGCCCGGACTCCACAGCTCAAAGCGCTGCTTTTTCTGGGACTGCTGGGGAGCCTCACCGTTGTGACCAACTACGGCTATCAGAAATCCGATCGCGCCGATCAGCTCATTCCCATTATTCGCGCTGCTTCGGCCGTGCCTGTCCTAATTGCTACCGCCCACCAAACCCATGAACAAACCCGTGAGCTAATGGGTCTGGCGGTGGAATACCGCCGCCAGTCGCCGCTGTCTGGATCTGAGCCGCCGCAGTTTTTGCTGGCGCACTTGCAGCCTGACTCTAATTCTGCCGTTGAGATGCTGCAAGATGTGGTGGCGCGATCGCCTCGCCCGTTTGATTTGTGGACAGTCAACTTTCTGCCTACCGTCCAGCCTGTTGTCCCGACCTGCCGACTAGATACGGGCGATCGTCCCCTCATGCATGGCTACGACTATCGGTTATACCACTGCTAAAAGTCTTTTTTAAGGGCGCAGTGCGCCCCCAAAAGCTAAAACGTATAGGCGACTTGTAGCGCCCATTTGATTAGGAAGGCGATCGCTCCAATCACGACAACTCCAGAAAGAATAACGGCGATCGGGCTATCGGCACCCTTAAATTTCATGATTCCTCGATTGAAATCTGGCATGACGCATGTTCTCCTATGATTGAGTTTTGAAGCTTAAGACAGATCCGGTTTAAGAGAGATCTGAGATAAAAGCTGATCTGCCGCCTCAATCTTATCCAGGCTTGACGAATATCCTTGGTACACTGGCGAACTTTTAGGGATCTTTTCAGCGAGTTTTTAGCCATGGTAGCTCCGACGAGTGAGACTTGGATCACAGGAATAGTGATACTGGCGGCAGTTGCGGGGGCGATCGCGCTGCTAGAGTTGGGGTTGCGATCGCTGGGGTTTGGCAAACCGCTAACCTATATTACCGATCCGCAGATTGGCTATTTGCTGAGTCCAAACCAAACTACCTGCCGTTTTGGCAACCCGATTGCTATCAATCAATACTCCATGCGAAGTCCAGAGATTTCGCTAACTCGACCCGAAAACACCCTGCGAATTTTGCTGATTGGAGACTCGATCGCCAATGGCGGCTGGTGGACAGACCAACGCCAAACGATCTCAGCGCTTTTGCAGCAGCAGCTTGAGCATGACATCAAGGAGCATGACATCAAAGAGTTTGAACGAGTCGAAGTGTTAAATGCCTCCGCAAACTCCTGGTCGCCACGCAACGAGCTGGCATACCTGCAACGCTTTGGCACCTTTGAGGCTCAGGTGATTGTGCAGCTCATCAACACGGACGATTTGTTTGGCATAGCGCCTTACTCGCTGGTGGTCGGGCACGATCGCAACTATCCCGATCGCCGACCGCCGTTTGCCATTGCCGAAGCCGTCAGCCGCTACTTGATTCCAACCGCCGACATTCCAGAGCTAGATGAGCTGTGGAAACAGGAGGGCGATCGCGTCGGGGAAAACTTGGCAGCGATCGAGCAGGTCAGAGCCATTGCCGTGCAGCACAACGCCCAGCTTTTGTTGGCGATCACGCCGCTTTTGCGCGAAGTGGGTGGCTCTCGTGCTTATGAACAAAAAGCCAGACAGCGATTCACCCGTTTTGTGGAACAGCAGCAGATGCCGTTTATCGACTTTTTACCGCTGTTTCAAGCTTTTGAAGATCCCCAGACGCTTTACCGCGACTCCATTCATCTGAATCAGACTGGAAATTTACAGATTGTGGAGCGACTTCGAGAAAAGATTGAGGAGATCCTTCCATGACTGCCACAGGAATTTTTCTGGGAATCGACTTTGGCACTTCTGGGGCGCGCGCGATCGCCATTACCGCCGATCGCCAAATTCAGGCAACCGCCAGCCTCAAGTTCGATCAATCCCCTGCTTCAGCCTGGGCGGCAATGTGGAAGCAAACCCTCTTTGAGCTGATTCAGCAAATCCCGATCGCCCTGCGGCAAGAGGCTAGCGCGATCGCCATCAACGGCACCTCTTCGACCGTGCTTATTTGCGATGCTCAGGGACACCCCTTGGATGCGCCAATTCTCTACAATGACGCGCGGGGGGCAGCAGTTTTGAGTCAGGTCAGGGCGATCGCCCCTGCCCAGCACACGGTGATTAGCGCCACCTCTAGCCTTGCCAAACTGTTTTGGTGGCAAGAGCAAGTTCCTAGCCCAGTTCCAGCCAGCCCAGTTCCAGCTAGCACAATGCCAGCATATTTTTTGCACCAGGCAGACTGGCTGGCTTTTTGGCTGCATGGCAAACTGGGCGTTAGCGACTATCACAATGCGCTGAAGCTGGGCTACGACGTAGAGGCGCTCTGCTATCCAGATTGGTTGGCTACTCAGAATTTGCCCTTTAGATTGCCAGAGGTGCGGGTGCCTGGAGAGGCGATCGCCCCCATTCTGCCCCAAATTGCGACACAGCTAGCGCTGCCGCCGAGCTGCCTGATCTGTGCAGGCACAACGGACAGCATTGCTGCTTTCTTGGCAAGCGGGGCGCAGTCACCCGGCACAGCCGTTACCTCTCTCGGCTCGACTCTGGTGCTAAAGCTGCTCAGCAAAACCCGCGTAGACGATGCGCGATATGGCATCTATAGCCATCGCTTGGGGGATCTGTGGCTGGTGGGAGGTGCCTCCAATACGGGAGGAGCCGTGCTGCGGCAGTTCTTTAGCGATGCTGATTTAGCCAGCTTGAGTCTGCAAATTGATCCGGCTCAAGAGAGCCAACTAGACTATTACCCGCTGCTCCAGCCCGGAGAGCGATTTCCCATCAACGATCCTCACCTGCTGCCCAGACTCGAACCTCGTCCTGCCAATCCGGCTGAGTTTTTGCAGGGTTTGCTTGCCGGAATGGCGCGCATTGAGGCGGAAGGTTATGAGCTGCTGCAAGCCTTGGGCGCTACGCCCCTTGCCCAGGTCTACACGGCAGGAGGCGGCGCACAGAACGAAGTGTGGAGAGAGATGCGATCGCGCCATCTGCAAGTTCCGGTCACAGCCTCAACTCAGGCTGAAGCGGCATACGGAACAGCTTTACTGGCTTTGCAAGGTTACAGTGCTGCCCTAGTCAAGCTGGGTTGCAGCTCGGTCTTGTGAATAGGTTTCTCCCCAGTGATGCATGGCTTGGAGAACAGGCTGGAGAGTTTCGCCAACCTCAGTCAACGAATATTCCACTTTGGGTGGTACCTGCGAATAAACCTCTCGATGGATAAGTCCATCTTCTTCCAGCTCTCTGAGTTGCTGCGTCAGCATCTTTTGGGTAATCCCTTTGAGCGATCGATGCAGCTGATTAAACCGCTGCACGCCCTGCATCAATTCGCGCAAAATCAGCACTTTCCAACGTCCACCGATGACATCTAGCGTTGTTTCTACGGGACAAGAAAGACGCTCAGCTTCAGCTTTTGGCGGCATCTGGCTTTCAGTGAGTTTCATAATGTCTTCCTACAACAATTTTCAATCGCATAAACCACAGTTATTTTTTAGAAACCGCACTCCGCGCGGCTTCTAAAAAATAACCCACACTTAACCAAGCGCAAAGCGCTGTAAAGGATGTTTGTTGACAGTATCTTTTTAGATAGTACCTTACCAAAAAGTGCATACTTCTCAGTTCGCGTATATCTATTCTAAACTCTATATATCGACGTACGAGATTAACTTTTTTTGATAGTCAGCCAGGAGGTTCATCATGATTACACTTCGCCCCGCAGATGAAAGAGGTCATGCCAATTTTGGCTGGCTCGATAGCCATCACTCTTTTTCCTTCGGCAACTACTACGACCCTAGCCACATGGGGTTTCGTGCCCTACGGGTGATTAATGAAGATCGTGTTCAGCCCAGCAAGGGATTTGGGACGCATCCTCATCGCGATATGGAAATTCTCACCTATGTTTTGTCGGGAGAACTCAGCCACAAAGACAGCATGGGTAACACTTCCACTATTCATACCCATGAACTTCAGCGCATGACAGCTGGCACGGGTGTCACCCATAGCGAATTTAATGCGTCTGCCAGTGACCCGGTTCATTTTCTACAAATCTGGATTTTGCCGGAAGCTGAAGGACTAGCCCCTAGCTATGAAGAAGCCAGTGTGGAACCTAGCGATCTGCAAGGGCAGTGGCGGCTTTTGGCGAGTCGTCAGGGCGGTGAGGAAACGCTGACCGTTCATCAGGATATGAATCTGTACGCAACTCGGTTGGCATCGGGAGAGACGCGATCGCTCACCCTACAGCCCGATCGTCATGCTTGGATTCAGGTGACTCAGGGCAAAATTAGCCTGAACGATGTGTCTATGCAGGCAGGTGATGGTGCTGCTGTCAGCCGTGAAACGCTTCTGGAAGTCCAGGCTCATGCGGATGCCGAAGTCTTGCTGTTTGATCTGGCATGATTTTATTAGAGTCAGGAGTCAGAATTCTGACTCCTGATTTTTAGATTTTTTATAACCGTTCGCAACACTCATTACAATTTCACAGCTTGATTTTTATGTAACTAAAGTTTTATATATGCCCTATCAAATGCACGTTGGGATTTGATGCTACACCATTAGTTTTTACAAATCAATAGGTGTTTTTTGTACTAACTGTACTAACAGCTTGTACTAACAGATGAGCCACAGCAAAGCTGTTTGGGCGTTTAAGCAGATTCTCGGAACTCCGTTTAGTACGGACATATCACTAAGAAGTTAGCGAATCAATTATTAAGAAAATAAGCAGCTAATTTAATCTTCTTAACTTCTGTCAATTTCAAAAAAGACGTGTTATAAGGATGGGGAATGGATAAGCGGTCAGTTCGATGGTGCTTCAAAGCTCTTTCATCGATCGACTGGAGTCTGAATCTTTGCCTGCCTGAACTCCCAGATCATTTAGAAAAATATAAGCTGGGCTGCTTCAAATAGGTAAAGTCAAAGAACTCTAAAGCTGTTGTTTTCTATCAGTTACTCACTGGTTAATTTCTACAGCTACTTGCTTTTCTAAGCCAGCAACATCTTGAATCGAATAGCTGTAAGCTCGATATTCAAGAGGTTCTGAGCTTTCGAGTTGATAGTTAAATGCAACAAGAAAGCGGCTGTTTGATGGCACTGGTTTGATAACAAACAATGCGATCGCCTACGTCAAAATTCCTGGCCAAAGCCCCTACAGGATTGCTCTAGCAGTGGAGAAATATCTCTACTTGCTGGTAGCCATCTTTAGCAGAGCCAGAAGCTTTTGGCGGAGTTCATCTAGCTGAGTTGACCGCTATATTCTGGCGGTCGGGGCGATCGCGCGGTTCCGTTTTTTGGCTTGTAAACCGAACATATTTGAGGAGTTTTTATGCAGTACCTATTAGTTGATACACGCCAAAGACCCTTGGGCACCATGAATAGCGATAAGGTCTATTCAGTCGGCGATACGTTGCACAATCACGATGCTCAGGGATATACCGTGATTGGATTGAATGGCTTTAAGCAGATGTCCCAAACACCATCTTTGACCGTTATTCCTATTAAAGCTGCGATCGCCAGCTAATCGTTTGGATTGAGTTTCTTAGTCAGGCTGCATTAGGCAATTTTTTCAATGATTTAATCCTTGAAAAAACGCTATTAGTGCAGCCTGTTTTAATGTTTAAATACTTAACGCGATGGGCAACTCTTTTTCTAATACCAATTTGAATTGGAACCACGACAGATCCGGTAAGGGCTTGGCACTGCCAAGCCCCTTCTGAGGTTCGATGTGCTCACAAATTTGTTTAAATCGGTATAAAGCTCTTGATCTACGTGGGGCAGGTATCTTGCCTGCCCCACAAAGCTTTTAAATCAAGTCGCACATCGCGTTACCTAATGCTCAAATACATTTTGGTATTGCATTAGATCGAGCGCCACTAAAGTAGGCAGACAGGCAAAGCACTGTTGCGCCAAATCCCATCGTTCTTCGCGTTTCAGCATATCAATCAGCTTTAGCCGAGCGCTGAGTAAATATCGCACGTCATTTGCCGCATAGTGAAGCTGTTCGTCAGACAAATTCGATGCGTTACCCCAATCAGAACTTTGGGCGCTCTTGTCTAGCTCTACCTGCTCTAGCTCCTGCACTAAATCTTTGAGTCCGTGCTTAGGGCTGTAGGTGCGGGCGAGCTTGCTAGCGATCTTTGTACAGAAGACAGGCTGAACCCGAATATTCAAATGGTGCTGAAGAGTTGCCAGATCAAAGCGGGCGAAATGAAAAACCTTGGGCATATTTGCCTCTAGAAGCTGCCGGAGCAGAGGTGCTTCCGATTGCCGTTGAACAATTCGCACAACGGTGACTCTGCCGCGAGGGTCGCAAAGCTGCACTAAGCAGAGGCGATCGCGCTGGGGCAGCAACCCCATCGTTTCTGTGTCTACGGCGATCGCCTCTGTCTGCAAATATTCTTCTAGAATCTCCTGGGAGAGATCGCGATCGCACACCTGAAAATCTTTCAATACTGTCTCCCCGTTCTCAAGAATTCGTCAGCGCTTGATAAAAATTTGGGTGAAATAATATTCTCCTTGAGCATTTTTAACTACGCCAATACCCGTTAAATTGTAGTCGCCTTCGATGTTTTTGAGATGTCCAGGACTCTTGAGCCAACCTTCTACCGCCTGACGGGCAGGGGTACTATACCCCATGTTATAGGCGACATTTTCGGCTGCGCTGCGATAGGAAATAGATTTGCCGATCGTCGAAACTCGATTCTCGAAACCGTCATGGCTGAGGTTGCGGCTGGTTGCCATGCTTTGGCTGTGCTGACGCGATTGCTGCGTAATGGTGGCGTTGGAGCTGAGCTGAGACAGTCCTTTTTTCTTACGATACTGGTTGACCTGCTGCAAGATAGAACTCTCTAGCGCCGTCGTTGAGTTGCCAGAATTTTGTGCCACTAGGTCTGGGTCGGCTGCTGGTGGGTTGGCTGCTGGTGGGTTGGCTGCTGGTTGTTCGGCTGCTGGTTGTTCAACTGCTGGGCTGACGATCGGCTCTTCTGCAACTCCTTCGCTGGATACCGTTTGCACGGAGCAGCTCAGCAAAAGCGCTGAAGTCGATGCTGCTAGCCAATAACCTATTTTCATAAAAGCAACTCCCTTATCTAAACTTGACGCGCTGTAGGGTTGACCTAGCGATCGATCCCCTACAGCTTAGTCAAGATTGCCCAAAGTCGTGTGTACCTCGCTCGGCATTGCCTTAACCTGGGTATGAATTTTTTGGGGAAAGGAATGCAGAGCGTCCCTTTCCCCAAAAAATTACGCGTGAAATCAGCAGCGCCTTTTGATCTCTGAAGCCCTCTTTTTAAGGAGGTTGAGGGATCAAGTATGAGCTTTGCGATCTACTGAGTCTTGAGAAACAGCCTCAAGATTCCATGCCCTCTCAAGATTCCATACCGAGCGATTTGATCACGGTCTGCACATCTTTGTCGCCTCGCCCGGAGCAGTTGATCACGATGCGAGGGCTGCCCTCAAGCTGAGGACAGAGAACTTCTAGATAGGCGATCGCATGAGCGGTTTCTAATGCCGGAATGATGCCCTCTAGGCGGGAAAGCTGCTGTAGTCCTTCTAGGGCAAGGCGATCGGTGATGCTATAGTATTCGGCGCGACCGGAATCCTTCAAGAAGCTGTGTTCTGGCCCTACGCCGGGGTAGTCTAGTCCGGCGCTAATCGAGTAGGGTTCGATCACCTGTCCGTCTTCGTCTTGCAGCAGATAGCTCATTGCGCCATGCAAAACGCCGACCCGTCCTCTTGTCAGGGTGGCGGCATGTTTGTCGGTATCTTCGCCTTCACCCGCCGCCTCAACGCCGATTAGCCGGACGCTGGGTTCGTTAATAAATTCGTGGAATAGCCCCATGGCGTTGGAGCCGCCGCCGACGCAGGCGAGCAAAATATCGGGTAAGCCGCCCCATTTTTCTTGGCACTGCGATCGCGTTTCTTGCCCAATCACCGCCTGAAAGTCTCGCACGATCATCGGGTAGGGGTGGGGGCCTGCGACGGAACCGAGAATGTAGTGGGTTGTCTCCACGTTAGTTACCCAATCTCGAATGGCTTCTGAGGTGGCATCTTTGAGGGTGCCTGTTCCGGCAGAGACGGGGCGCACCTCAGCTCCCATTAGCCGCATCCGAAACACGTTGAGCGCCTGACGCTCCATGTCATGTACGCCCATGTAGATGATGCAGTCTAGCCCAAATCTTGCGCAAACCGTTGCGGTTGCCACCCCATGCTGCCCTGCACCCGTTTCTGCAATAATTCGCTGTTTGCCCATGCGTTTTGCCAGCAAAACCTGCCCCAGAGCATTGTTGATTTTGTGCGCTCCGGTGTGGTTGAGATCTTCGCGCTTGAGATAAATCTGTGCGCCTGTGCCGTCGGGACGAGCAAAGTGCTGAGTCAAGCGCTCGGCAAAATAAAGCGGCGTAGCTCTGCCCACATAGTCTTTGAGCAAGCCTTGCAGCTCTTGTTGAAAGTCTGGATCGTTGCGATATTGGTAGAAAGCGGCTTCCAATTCGCTCAAAGCAGGCATCAGGGTTTCAGGGACATACTTGCCGCCAAATTTGCCAAAGCGACCGAGCGCATCGGGGCGTTGAGCGGCTCGATCGAATGAGGAAGTGAGGGAGATGGGGGTGAGGGTCACAGCAACGCAGATGGGATAATGGAATAGCATCCATTATAAAGACTTAGAAAGCCTAAAGACTCAAAAGCTTCCTCTCCGCAAGGCATACTTCATGATTGAAAGGCATCAATAGCGCCCCTCTTGTCACCCTATGGCTACTTCTAACCGCAACAATAGCTCCAATCGCAACTCGAATTCTAAAGCAACCGATCGCGTCGTCTATTCTGAATTTGGCAGTGCTGCCACCAATGCCGATGCATTAGAGCGATCGATTCAAGAATTGCCGCCCAATCAGCAGAATCTGCGGGTGCAGGCTTCGCGCAAGGGACGCAAAGGCAAAACCGTGACGGTGATTACGGGTTTTCAGGCAAAACCCGAAACGTTAGCAGACTTACTCAAACAGCTCAAGGCGCAGTGTGGGGCAGGTGGCGCGCTGAAAGACAATGAGATTGAAATTCAGGGCGATCATGGTCAAAAGTTGGTGCAGATCCTGGTGCAGATGGGCTACAAGGCAAAAGTCAGCGGCGGTTAGAGGATCTTTTGTGAGCGCCTGTGAATGCGATCGCTCGTTGGGTGATTACACAAGCAACAGCGGCGGCTGCAATAGCAATGTGACCTAATGCAATAACAATGTGACTCGCTGCAATAGCAATGTAAGTCGATGCAATGCCATTGCGACCCTCTGCAATAGGATTGTGACTTAATGCAATGCCAATGTAAGACGCTGCAATGCCATTGCGATCCTCTGCAATAAGATTGCGACCTGATGCAATAGCAATGTAAGGCTCGATCGTTGTGAAGTTGGAGGAGAAGGAGCGATCGCCCCCTCTCCTAATACTGACTAGCGCACCAACACCGTCATATATTTACCGCTAGCAAATGGGGACGGAATAATCGGCATGAACTTTGCCCGGTCATCCGTCAATCCCTTGACGTAGCACTCGTTGATCAAGTGATTCACCTGATCGCGCGTACCAATGATCCACACCTGCGGGCGATCGGCAGGATGTGTCAGCAGTTCATTGAACTCTGTGGTCATGATTTATTGCCTCGCTAATGAGTTGTTTTGTAGGGAAGAAAAGCTTAAGGCGTGGTTCACCAACCACTCGTTTTACATTAGCGAAGCATTCGATGATTTAAGATCAACTTCAGCCGTGCCTCTGCTTACCCAGAGAATCGGTTAGCGGTTGAGGGGGAGCTTCCTACACGCCCTCTCTTCCGCGTCCAGACCTTAAGCTTGTCCGCTGGCAGTTGCACCAGTGCGGGAAAGCATAAAATAAAAGCGCGATCAATGCAAGCGTACTGAGAGATTTTTACGGCGTTTGTCAGGATTTTTTGATGTTGGGGAGGAAGGGGCGATCGGGTGGTTTTTGTTGGAGTGATGCCCAGTAACACATAGGGAAGCATTCTGAAAATAGTTGGAAAGATTCTGCCTATCTCGCTAAATCGGCGTACTATACGGAAAGATTCTGCCTATCTACCCAAATTGGGGTGTTATACGGAAACTTTCGGTACATCTACCTTCTCTGGGATCTTAGGCAGAGCCTTTCAGCCTACCAATAGTTAGCCCTCCAAGTTATCGGTGGAGATACTGGTATAAACCTCATTTTTGGAATTGATGCTTCAGGTGATAATTGGCAAGACAGTGGTTCCACTAGCATAGATGAAATAAGTTTGATGTGGAGATACATTTCCTTCGCTCTTAGGCACTTCTTATCCACCGGTTTATCAGTTGCTGCTGTTTTTGCATCAGGACTAGCTTGTATATTGACTCGTCATGCTTTGTATGGCAGAAATTATTCTGATGTGGGAGTACCAATGTATGAAAATGCTTTTATAGCAACTATGCTTGGTATTTTAGTTTTCTTTGTGCTTTTATTTGGCTCTCTGTACATTCTTCAACGCACCCTTAGCCGCAATCTACAATGGTTGCCTTATCTTGTTGCTGTAGCTACATTTGCGGCTGCTTGTCTATATTCCGGTTCTAGTAACATTATTATTGCTGTGTTCCTTTGGTAATGAAAAGGCATTTATAGATGTAGGAACGCTAACCCTTCATTGCACCGGACTGTTGAAAGCGCTCGGTTAGGATTGAGAGGTTGCTGGCAGCCGGTGAATGTCGCCGTTATGCCGCTCAATCTTTGGTGGGGGAGTAGTCAAAAGCTCATCTATTAGTTTTCAAGGTTGGGGTAGTATGAGGCTATCAGTAAGAAGATGCAGTTAAACAAGAGCCAATTGAGTCTGAAGCATGATTGAGATTCGTTTCAGCAATAGTCCTCATGGGGGAGAAATTGAGCTTTCAGGTTTGCCTAAAGATCTGCGAAATGTTCAGCAATCAATCCTCAATCTTGTGCAGAATAAGAATCAGCAATTTTGCGCTATTGAGGCTGTAATGGTTGAACCATCCCCTTACAACGTCTGCTTAAGTTCCTTACATATCTACAAACGTGATGGTTTCATCAGGGTTTGGGTATCTGAAAATTCTTTGCAGATCGAAGGGGAGTCAGAGAAGTTAAAAATCTTTGCAACTTGGTTTGAGTTTGATGACACTGTGTCTGGCCACCATCATCACTTTGATTACTATGGAAATGAGTGGTGGGTTAGTGCTAATTCAAGCCCTTTAGTAATTTCAGCTAGAGATCCTGCACAATGTTCAGATACAAAATAACAAGCGCCATACAACGGACGAGTAATGATTGTTGGTGTAGATGCAAAGATGTAGGTTGCCGCTGATGAAGATCGTTGGTCTGCTCCATATCTTGGTGGGGGCAGTAGCCGAAAGCCCATCTGTGAACACCCAGGGCTGAATTACAGCAAGGCTATCTATGAGACAGTATTTTGAGGTTATTTCGTTCAGTCGTCATAATTGATCAGTACAATTCAAGACAATCTAACGAATCATTGCTCATAAATTCTTGAATTGTTTCAACGCCAGACCGAAAAATTGCTTCAATGCTACTTGTTGGTGCATTGCCACAGCGTAACCAAATCACTTTTGGAGGTGATCCATAAAGGCGACTCCGTTCAGCAAAGTCAGCATCTTGCGTCACAATACAAAAATCTTGAGTCTTTGCAAACTCCCAAATCTCACTGTCCTCCGATTCAGTCAAAGCATGGAACTGAACATGACTGGAGTTTGGGAAAATATCTGAAAGCCGAGTTATTAGTTTCCGGCTCAGGTTTTGATCAAACAGCAGTTTCAAATACCACCTACCACAGCGATCAGGCGGCGTTCTCTATCAGCAGCAAATTCCAAGCAGGCTCTAATATCTTCTTCTGTCAACTCTGGAAAATCATCTAAAATTTCTACATGAGACATTCCTGCTGCCAGCCAGCCAAGCACGTCATACACGGTAATCCGCATTCGCCTAATACAAGGCTTTCCACCCCGTTTTCCTGGTTCAATCGTAATAATATTTCGATAGCTCATAACAAGATTAAATCTGGCACATTTTTTCTTCAGTTTAGCCCAGTATCAAGGAGGTGTCTCATCAGTCCATGTAGCCCCAGCAGCCCAACACTGCGTTGGTGCGGACGGAACGGGGATTGTCGGTGGGAGTTCTAGATTACTTGCTGCCGCACAACTTCGACGTTATGCCGCTAGTCTTTAGCTGGGACGCAGCCGAAAGCTTATCTGCGGACGTTCAAAATTGGACAGAACCTCTTGACCAGAAGTACTTCCAGATAGTAAGAGTAGCAGCAATTTATAAGAGATAACAGTTGCTGGGGAAGAGCTGATGACATTACAGGAGCTACAAAATTAGGGTTGCCAACTGGCGATCGCTGGCGGTATGTTGTGGCAAAGCTCAATGCGCCACAGGGTCTGGGCTTGGTGCCTCACACCGAGCGATGACGCACCCTACGACAATTAAGGCTGGGGAATGGAAGATAGGCTTGTGTTTAGGAAAGATATTGGATCCGAATCGTCAAACGTTTAGAAAGGTTGGGTTTCCTTGCATCAACCTAGCCTACATGGGCGATCGCACTAGGTGTGGGTATCAGATGGTCGGAATCGTCCCCCCATCAATGACATATTCAGTCCCTGTGATGTACGAGGCGCGGTCAGACGCTAGGAAAGCAACAAGTTCCGCGACCTCTTCTGGACGACCAGTTCGTTCCATTGGAATACCCCCTAGTAAATCCATCAAACCCTGTCGAGCCACATCAAGGGCTGTTCCCGCACTTGCCGCTAATTCCTCAATTAGCCTCTTCGCTGACTCAGTCTCGATGAAACCCGGAGCAACAGCAATGACCCGTACTCCTTTGGAAGCAACTTCGTTTGAAAGTCCCTTACTGTAGTTCGTGAGTGCAGCCTTCGCGGCAGCATAGGCTAGGGTTGAATCATACAGCGGCAGAGTTCGCTGGATTGACGAAATGTGGATGATGACACCCGACTGCTGTTCCAGCATCTTGGGCAAAAACGCCCGATCTAGTCGAACAGCAGCAAATAAGTTCTGGTTAAATGCTTGCTGCCATTCATCGTCATTGAGGGCAAGCACACCTCCACTGGGGGCAGATGAGCCGCCAGCATTGTTAATGAGGATATCGATAGCGCCAACACGGTGGGATACTTCCTTTACAATTTTCTCCACACCATCCCGTGTGGAAATATCAGACTGAATAAACCATTCACTCGATTGGAGGTCGCTGGGAACGGTACGAGCCGTTGTCAACACGGTTGCGCCTACTTTTCTCAATCGCTTGGCAATCGCTTCCCCAATGCCTTTTGTTCCACCTGTCACCAACACTCTCTTGCTGGAGAATTCATTAGAATGAATAGGGTCGATTGTGAGAGCATTCATAGTTTTTAAATTGTTATCAGAAGCGGTGGTATGAGTCCTTTCTCCATTTATTGTCCACAAAGGGAAGCCAGCGTACAATCCGGAAAATTAAGTCTAAAGGGGATAAATTTATCCCTACTGAGTGAGCTGTTCCAATTAATTTTTTCTATTTCAAAGGGCTTATGTACAAAAGGAAGATTCCGATAGAGCTGGATTGCGGGCTTGATTTAGCGAGGGAAGCTTTATTCGGCAAATGGAAAATCCACCTGATCTACTTTATTTCGCAGGGCATAAAACGCCCTGGTGAACTCCAAAGGAAGATTCCAGGAGCGACACGCAGAGTTTTGAATGTGCAACTGAATCAACTCGAAGCTCACGGAATCATTTCAAAAAAAATCTACCCAGAGTTACCGCCCAAAGCTGAGTACTCGTTAACCGATTTAGGATGCACAGTACTGCCGATTGTGACAGCACTGGGGCAGTGGGGCGACGATCATCAAGAGTATTTACGTCGTGCGATCGCTGAAATGCAGGTAGGCTCAGTAGATCAAAAATTTCTAATCGAAGAGTAAAGGAAAAGGGTGGGGTTAGGTTAATCCTGAATTTCTATTACGGTTAGGTGAACCTGACATTAATAACCCACAAAATAACCCACAAAAGTCTCTCAGGGACTCTAACCGAGTAAAATAGCATCGGCGATCGACTCTACTTAACCCACTCCAACTAGGACGCACCCGTGGATTTTCAGCAGCTTGTCAACTCTCGACTGGTCAAACAGGAAGCCAATGCACTGTATAAGTCTTTGGCTCCTCTGGTGGAACTTGATCCCAAGTTTGCCGACCTAATTCTGATGGATTTGGCAAAAATTGTCCGGATCTGCGGACGCAGCGATCGCGAACTTACCGCCAACGAGCTGCTTGCCTATCTGGTCATCTATGCTCTAATCAAAAAGGATTCTGAAAAGCTGACGGTGGCGCTGAACAACTGGGAGTTTTCAGAAGAGACTCGGCTGAAATACCAAAAGCAAACACTGCAAATTCTCCTAGAAATGACAGGCGGAGAATCTCAGGACGAGAGATTGATGCTGCCTTCAGTTCTGAGCCAGTACGATCAGGAGAAACACACAAGTTACCTAAACGACGCTGTTAATGCTACCTATAGATTCGCTCAAGTGATCGTCAAAGCAGACGGCAATATTTCCATGCAGGAGATGGATGCGTTGTCTCAGATCTGGCAACTTTTGCACGACTATAGGAAGCTGAGTCGCTATCAAGAAGGATTTGCCACGCCTGCGGGCACTATCAGCCAGCCTTCTAGCGATCGATTGCCCACTGAGCCAAAACCTGCTGAAGCCCCTACTCCCCCAACCGATGTTAAAACGCCAGAGGAACTCGCGCAAATCTTGGAGAAGGCGTTGGCGGAGCTGCATGAATTGGTGGGGCTAGAAAATATTAAGGAAGAAGTAACGACGCTAGCAAACTTGCTGAAGGTGCAAAAGATTCGAGTCGATCGCGGCTTAGCCAAAACGCCTGTTTCTCTGCACTCGGTTTTTGGAGGTCCTCCCGGTACCGGAAAAACGACGGTAGCAAGGTTAACGAGCCGGATTTTTGAGGGCTTGGGCTTTTTGTCTAAAGGTCATCTGGTGGAAACCGATCGCTCTGGCATGGTAGCGGGCTACATTGGGCAGACAGCGAAAAAAGTCGATGAGCTAGTGACTTCAGCGCTGGATGGCGTACTGTTTATTGATGAAGCTTATGCCTTAGTTCCAGCAGAGGGTGGACGTGATTTTGGACAAGAGGCGATCGATATACTGCTCAAACGCATGGAAGATTATCGCGATCGCTTAGTCGTCATTGTTGCCGGATACACCGATGAAATGGGTAACTTTATTGAGTCCAATCCTGGCTTAAAGTCGCGTTTCAATCGCTACTTTTATTTTAACGACTATGAGCCAAGCGAATTGGTCGCTATTTTTGAAAGCATGGCACGCAAAAGCCACTTTAACTTGACCCTTGAAGCACAAGATAGATTGCGTCAGCTCCTAGAGACGCTCTATGCCAACCGAGATAAAAACTTCGGCAATGCCCGCCTCGTGCGCAACCTATTTGAAAAGAGTGTAGAGCGGCAAGCCAATCGCCTTGCCGTCCTGTCTGACTTTACCGACGAGCTGCTGACAACGCTAATTCCAGAGGATATTCCCATGACGTTTTCGAGCGATCGCCTGGGGGATGCAAAACGGGAAGCTCAAAGCTAGCGATCGTCTGTAGCGAAGAACCACCGAGCTTTATTTCGAATGAGGTTTAGTCTGACCACCTGCATCGATCGCTATATTCGCAAATGTATCTCCCCAAAACCTATCTCTAACTTTTGATGGACTCAATTTCACTCTTCAGGCTAGTGCTAGACTTTTCCAATTCATGCGAGGTTATTGACAGCCCGTAGTTACCTAGATATTTTCAACTTATCAAGTTTGAGAGCAAGGATCTAGAGAAAACTATGGCTCATATGAAAAATATAGGAAAGAATACATGCCTGACGAAATTTACGACAACGCTGTCCCAGAGGTTGATTCAACTGAAGTTGGAAACTCACGAACGGTTACAGCTGATGAACATAACTCATTTCTAGAAAAGGTAATGGTTCAAGCTGGGCTGGCAGATCTCTACGATGCTAGAGACATTACAGAAGTCGTCTTCCGCACGATGCGGGACATGATGACGAATGAAGCAGTTGATCATGTGGCTGAAGACCTGCACGCGCCGATCATGGAAGATAACAAAGATAAAACCCTCTACACAGCCACGCCGCTTGCAACAGAAGTAACAGATCTCTGGCAAGACACCAATCCGATCGTTCATTTTCTTAGCCGCGTTCGTCCAACATTGAATATCCGCGATACCACTTTTCTGTTTCGGGTCAAGCAGGAAGCATCCTTGCCCTCTACATCTCAACCTGAGCAGGTCGTCAAGGCAGTTTTCTCAGCAACCAAAGATGAGCTATCGTCCGATCGCATTCAGGAAATCGCAGAATTTCTTCCGGGTACCGTTCGTCAGCTTTGGCAAGAGGCTTAGACTTATAGGCTCAAAATTATTTGTCTCATAATAGATGACTAGAGTAAGAAATTGCCCGATGCCTGTTGAGCATCGGGCAATTTCTTATTAAGAGGAGGTTTGAAAAGTCCAACTATTGGTAGCGAAACGTTTCAGATCCCGCTAAATTCCCGCGCTATCGCGCCGCTGCGCTAGAAAAAAGGGGGACTTTGAATTCATTTCCCTCTTTTTAAGGGGGGCAAGGAGAATTTATAGGTGCTTAAAATCATAGCCGACCACTTTTCAAACATCCTCTAAAGCTCTGAAAGATTAGTGAATGGCGCGATCGCAGCTATATCGATCGTCAATATGTCCAAACTGAGACAAGGGATATGTGACTAAAGATGGAAGGTGCCCTTGCTACTTTATCGATAGCATACGGTTAAACGATAGGATAACTGCTGTATGGCTACAGTCACTTCTTTAACTACCCAGACGCTTATCCCTTCTAGTATTCTCGATGACAATTCCGATAACTCATCAGGTTCTAGTAGCTTGTTAGGAAATAGTTCATCAAGTATCTTGAATAGTGGTAACGCAGACGATAGATTTAGTACCCCTTTTAGTACTCTGGGAAATAGCTCTTCCAGCAGTACCTCTGGACTAATCAACGGCTCAAGCCTGAGCAATACGAGTCGGTACACCATTTACAGCGTGGATGACAACAATGGCAGCAATACTGGCTCAACATCAGTCGGCAGTTTGAATAGTGGCTTAGCCCAGCCCAACTTTAATAGTTCCAGTAACGCCAACAATGCATTCCTCACGAGTAGCTTTAATGCCTTTGGTACCAATAGTTCAAGTCAATTCAGCTCCAGCAGTTTATCCTTCTCAAATAGTAGACCGGGCGGAATAGGCTTTGGTAGCACAGGGTTTGTTGGATCAAGTCCTAGCAGGGCAAACTTTAGCAACACAGGATTCACTGGCTCTAGATCAGACGATATCTCTGGCATCAATACGCTCAATGGTTCCAATACTCAATTTAGTATCACTGGACAGGCTCCGCTCCAGATTAGGGGAAATAGCGGCAGCGATCGCCTAAACGGAAAACGGGCTAACGATGTTCTGAGGGGATTCCAGGGCAACGATACGCTCAAGGGCAATCAGGGCAACGATATCCTGATCGGGGGTGGCGGAAATGACCTTGTTCAGGGGGGCGTTGGTCAAGATCAGCTACTGGGCGGCGGCGGCAATGATCAGCTCTGTGGCAACCGCGGCAATGACAGGCTAGAGGGTGGAAACGGAGATGATGTTCTAATTGCAAGCTCAGGCAATGATATTTTGTCTGGAGGAAACAACCGAGACATTTTCGTTTTGCAAATTGGGGGAAGAGTAACGATCACAGACTTCCAAGTAGCCAGGGATCAGCTTTCGCTACCTACAAGCATTGGCGTAGCCGATCTTAGGATCAGCCAGCAGGGTCGAGATGCGATCGTCAGGCTCGATGGGAACATCCTGGCAACCCTAACTAACACTCGAAACTCTAGTCTAACTAACGACAGTTTTACGACAGGCACCGTCATCTAATCTGACAATAAGAACTGATCCAGCCAGAACATTCACTTAATTTTGTGTATAATCTGACCAAAATCTTGAGTGAAAATGGCGCGATCGCTAAAAGTTAGACAGGACTGCATTGGAACAGTTAAGTTAGCACTTAAGCAAAGAGGGTTTGTTAGCCAAAGAGCACTATCAGAAGACATAGAAACAGCCTTATCGACTGTCAGCAACTTTTTTAACGGAAAACCTGTCGATCGCGCCATTTTTGAAGAGATTTGTCTAAAGCTAGGGCTAGACTGGCAGGAAATCGCTGCTTCTGTTGCGGAAGAACCTCCTCAATTGAACGAGAGTCTTTCTTCTGAAAAGAAAGTAACTGAGTGCTACCAGGATTGGGGGGAAGCGCCTGACTGCTCCACTTTTTACGGACGTACAGAAGAACTGGCACAGTTAGAACAATGGGTAGTTCAAGATCAGTGCCGCTTGGTTTTGATGCTGGGCATGGGTGGTGCCGGAAAAACGGCTTTGTCTGTAAAGCTGGCGGAGCGGATTGGCGATCGCTTCGAGGTTTTGATTTGGCGCAGTCTGCGAAATGCACCTCCCCTCCAGATGCTGCTGAGTGACTTAATCTTGAGTCTTGCTCAGCAGCAGGCAGTACTGCCTAACCAGCTAGAAGCACAGTTCGCACAGCTCATAACGCTTCTCCGCCAGAAGCGCTGCCTGCTGGTGCTAGACAATGGGGAATCTATCCTACAGGGCAACGCTGGACAATACCGGGAAGGCTACGAAGCTTACGAAGAGCTTTTTAGCAAAATCGCGGATGGGCGGCATCAAAGCAGTGTGGTGTTGACCAGTCGAGAGCAGCCTAGAAGTCTGGCAGTTCAGATTGGCAGCACAGTGCGATCGCTTTCTCTCAACGGACTACCTTCTGCCGAGGCAAGGCAGCTTCTGGCGGCAAAAGGCTTGGTTGATACCGAACAGTCATCTCAGCAGCTCATTCAAACCTACGGCGGCAACCCCTTAGCGCTCAAGATTGCTGCCGCGACCATTTGCTCTACTTTTAGCGGCAGCATTAGCCAATTCTTGCAGCAGCAAATTGCCGCCTATGGAGGCATCTGGGATCTGCTGAGTCAACAGTTCGATCGCCTCTCTCCCCTCGAACAGCAAATTATGTATTGGTTGGCAATTGAGCGAGAATGGGTCACTTTTGCAGAGTTGTCCGCAAATTGTATCCTCCCGATCGCCCAACGGCAGATGATTGAGGCGATGGAATCCTTGCAGGGGCGATCGCTGATTGAGGTCAGCAAAGCAGGATTTACGCAGCAGCCTGTGGTCATGGAATATATGACGCAAAAGCTAATTGACTGCTGCTACCAGGAAATTATATCGCAAACGCTAAATTTATTTAGAAGTCATGCGCTGCTGAAAACGCAAGTTCAAGATTACATTCGGGAAACGCAGGTTCGCCTAATTTTACAGCCCCTAGCCCAAAGATTACTGGCTGAGCTAAACGGGAAAGAGACTGTAGAATTTTTGCTGACTCAGCTAGTGAATACATTGCGAGGAAAGCTCCTGTCTTACACAGGATATGCAGCAGGGAATGTCATTAACTTACTCAATGTCTTAGAGTCTGACTTGAGCGATCGCGATTTTTCTGAACTGGCGATCGCTCAAGCCTACCTCACTGAAACAACCCTCCATCGCACCAACTTTGCAGATGCCACCCTGCATCAGTCTACCTTTGCCGAAACTTTGGGAGGCATTGTTTCCGTTGCATTTAGCCCTAATGGACAAATGCTTGCAGCTAGCGATACCCGTGCTGAAATTCATGTCTGGAACATCCACAGCAACCAGAAACTGCTGACTTTAAGCGGTCATCATAGCTGGGTGTTTTCATTTGTTTTTAGCCCCAATGGCATCACGCTGGCAAGTGCCAGCGATGACTTTGTGGTGAAGCTGTGGGAAGTTTCTACTGGAGACTGTTTGCAAACACTACGAGGTCCTGCAAATTTGATCAATGCAGTTACTTTTAGCCCAGACGAACGCAGCATTATTAACGATGACAAAAATGCGGCGATTCAGCTATGGAATACCGAGCGCCCTGAATCCCAAGTTTCTGCTTTGCAAGGATATCCGCATCTGGCGCGATCGACTGCGTTTAGCCCGGACGGCAAAACCTTTGCTAACAGCACTCAAACCCAAACAGTTAACCTATGGAATGTCCGAACTGGAGAATCTGAAAAAGTCTTGCAGACACACAATCTCACCGTTCGCTTGGTTGCCTTTAGTGCCAACGGTCAACAGTTAGTCAGCACTAGCCTGACTGCTTCAGTGCAACTACAATCCAGCCCTACTCTGGCTCCAGAAATTCAAGTCTGGGATCTTCAGTGCAATCGATGTCTACATATCCTGACCGGACATACAAATGGCATCAGCGAAATTATCTTTAGTCCAGACGATCGCTATTTAGCCAGCAGTAGTTTTGATCAAACTGTAAAGATTTGGAATATCGATATGGGGCAATGCTGGAGAACATTGCAGGGACACAACGAAAAAATTAACGGCGTTGCTTTTAGTCCGGACGGAAAGCTGGTAGCTAGTGGTGCAGACGATCATACCGTTAAGCTATGGGATTGGAACACTGGGCAATGCCTAAAAACCTTCCAAGGATATACCGATGCCATCAAGTCTATTGCACTTAATTTAAGCGGGCAGATACTAGCTAGCGCCCACGAAGATAAAACAATCAAATTGTGGGATCTGAAAACAGGGCAAGTGCTCAAAACATTGCAAGCCCATAGTGATCTAATCTGGGCAGTTAATTTTTCTCCGGATGGTACACTGCTAGCCAGCGCCAGCGCCGATCTCACAGTCAAATTATGGAACTGGGATACTGAACAGTGCATCACTTGTTCGGGACATAAAAACTGGGTGTGGTCAGTGGATTTTCATCCGCAAGGTCAATATTTTGCGACTGGAAGCTATGATAAAACAATTAAAATATGGGATACCCGAACTGGGATTTGTGTAAAAACTTTCTCAGAACACAATAGCGCAGGATTATGCGTTCATTTCAGCCCAGATGGTAAATATCTGATTAGCAGCAGTTTCGATCAAAGAATTCGAGTGTGGAATGTAGAGACTGGGATTTGTTTGCGTGTATTGGAGGGGCATCGCGATCGCATCTGGCAAGTAGTATTTAGTGGTGATGGACAGACGCTTGCGAGCTGTGGTCACGACCAATCAATTAAGCTATGGAATATTCAAACAGGGGAATGTCTCAACACCTTAACTGGACATCAAGGAGCGGTCACGACGGTGAGCTTCAGCCCCAACTCGAAAACATTGGTCAGCGGCAGTTTTGATCACACTCTAAAGATCTGGAATTCTAATACAGGAGAATGCCTCCAAACGTTTCGAGGACATACAAGCGGCATACTTTCTGTTCTGTGGCAATCGCTTGCTGTCGAAGGCGTTCCTCGCATCATCAGTAGTAGCTTAGACGGCACCATCAAGATTTGGCATCCTGAAACCGGAGTCTGTCTGCAAACGCTGAGAGCACCCCGTCCCTACGAAGGCATGAATGTCACTCGACTCTCAGGATTGACAGAGGCACAGCAGGAGACGCTGAGGGAGTTGGGAGCAATTACTGCGACTTAAGCTTGGCTAATATGCTAGCTTAAAAACATTCCCTATTGTCAGCGGAACAACAAGATGGTCTCCCAATTGCAAACCGCAGATGTTTTCTACCCCGACAGCGACGGTCAGCCGATGGCAGATAACACGGAGCAGTTTCGGTGGATTGTCGTGATTCAGCAGAATCTAGAGTGGATCTTTACTGACAGTACCGTATTTGTTGCGGGAGACTTGCTTTGGTACCCCGTGCAGGGCAACCGAGAGATTTGCACGGCTCCAGATGTGTTAATAGCATTCGATCGACCCAAAGGAAAACGCGGCTCTTACAAGCAGTGGGAAGAGAATAATATTGCCCCTCAAGTAGTGTTTGAGATCTTATCGCCCAGCAACACCAAAGCAGAAATGAACCGTAAGCTGCTGTTCTACCATACCTACGGGGTTGAAGAATATTATCTGTACGATCCAGAAACAAATGCCCTAAGCGGCTGGCTGCGATCGGATGGTTTTCTAGATGTGATTGAGCCGATCGCCCATTGGGTCAGTCCGCGACTGGGAGTTCGATTTGATTGCGAGACATCCTTCAAACTCTATCGTCCGGATGGCAAGCCATTCCTGAGCTACAGCGAGATCGCCCAGCAGGTAGCTCACTTGGAGGAGCAGCTAGAGCAAGAGCGTCAAAGAACTGAACGACTGGCGGAATACTTGCGATCGCAGGGCATTGATCCTGATCAAGTTCCCTGAACAGAGAGCTAAGAGCATATTGTCTTTTGGGCACTTCAACATGAAGTTTGGGATTTTAGACGCAGTATTTGACTACCTCAACACGGTATTCGAGATCTCAAACACAACATTTGTGTACCTCGACACAACAATACAGAATTTGGTTAGCCCTAATCAGTGAAGAGATCCACTTGTCAAGGCTAACCACACCTCAGACTTTATTTAGATAGAAGTGAAATCCCACCGGGAGAGGGTATTCGCCTGTATTCCAACTAAAGAAGCCAAAAGTTCACCATTTACTTTAGAGGTAATCAAGGTGTCGTTGACGTTCACTGAAACTCCTTGAGCAATCGTGACTTTTTCAAACGTCAAACCACCCTTTAAGCCCAGGTAGTCTCGACCCACTGCAAAGTCAAAGATTAGGTCGCTTCCAGCATCCTCTGCAAGAACAAACTGATTGCGACCAATCCCGCCATACAGCTTATCTTGACCAATGCCCCCTTCTAGCAAGTTGTCACCTGTCCCAGCGTAGAGAGAGTCATTGCCAGCGCCGCCGAAGAGGAGATCATTGCCCTCACCGCCGAAGAGTTGATCATCACCCGCATCGCCAGAGAGGCTGTCATCTCCAAATTCTCCTAGGAGAATATCCGCACCCTCGCCGCCTTTGAGAGCGTCGTTGCCATCACCACCCTCTAAGCGATCGCTACCTGCTTGACCCAAGAGTTGATCATCGTTGTCTCCCCCTGTGATTTGGTCATCGCCTGATCCACCATCCAGATAGTCGTTGTCGGCACCACCATCCAGACTGTCATTCCCATCATTTCCGTAAATCTGGTCATTGCCTAATCCACCGATGAGCTGATCATTGCCTAGCCCACCCTCTAGGTTGTCATCTCCCGCGCCTGCATTGAGAACATCGTTGCCTTCTTGACCCGAAAGCAGGTCGCGCCCCTCACCTCCGATTAACTGATCGGTACCAGACCCGCCGTACAGGTTATCGTTACCTGTTCCACCATCGAGGGTATCATCGCCCTCTTGTCCGTAGAGGAAGTCATTGCCTTCGGCTGAAGTGAGCTGGTCATTGCCCAAACCGCCGTCCAGATAATCATTTCCAGCTTCACCAAGGAGTTGGTCATTGCCACCCTGTCCATAGAGTTGGTCATTGCCGTCGCCTCCGAGGAGTTGGTCGTTATCCGTTCCGCCCTCTAAATAGTCATTTCCTGTTTGTCCCAGGAGCCGATCGGCATCATCACCGCCAAAGAGGAAGTCTTCTCCTGCTCCGCCATCCAGGTAGTCCTGACCCTGCTGACCATAGAGCTGATCATCGCCTGCCTCCCCTTCCAGTCGATCGTCATTCAAACCGCCATCTAGGTAATCATTGCCAGTGTTTCCATAGAGGCGATCGCTGCCATCCCTGCCGTATAAAAAGTCGTCATCTGCGCCACCATCGAGGAAGTCACTTCCTGCACCCCCATCGAGAACATCAAAGCCAGCTTGACCGTAAAGGCGATCGCTGCCCTCATTTCCTGCAAGCTCATCATCCCCAATGCCGCCATCCAGATAATCATCTCCTGCATTTCCTGCAAGGGAGTCATCATCTTGCTGCCCGTAGAGGCGATCGTTGCCATCACCTCCTGCCAGCGTATCTTTACCTGCTCCGCCATCCAGGTAGTCATCGCCTGCCTGTCCGAGCAAGGTATCGGCTCCGTCACCTCCGTAGAGGAAGTCGTCTCCAGCTTCGCCTTGAAGCAGATCCTGCCCTAGCTGACCATAAAGCTGATCGTTGCCCTCTCCGCCCAAGAGTTGGTCATTGCCATCGCCACCATCGAGCAAGTCGTTGCCATCAGAGCCATTGAGAGTATCTTCGCCAACTTGTCCGTAGAGGCGATCGTTACCCTCGTTACCCGTCAGAGCGTCGTTGCCGTCTCCGCCCTCAAGCAGGTCATTGTTGGCACCGCCCTCAAGCGTGTCGTTGCCTGCACCACCGTAGAGTTGATCGTCGCCGTCTCCTCCAGCTAGCTGATCTGCCTCTGCGCCACCGTCTAGGAGATCGTCGCCTATTCCACCACTCAGATTATCGCTGCCATCCTGACCGTAAAGCTGGTCATTACCTTCTCCACCCAGTAGCTGGTCTTTTCCTATTCCACCCTCTAGGTAGTCATTGTCAGCTTCTCCGTTCAGAGTATCGTCACCCTCATCACCATAAAGCTGGTCGTTGCCGTCTCCACCGTAGAGGTTGTCATTGCCGATTTCACCTCTGAGCAGATCTACATCAGCCTGACCATAAATTTGGTCGTTGCCGTCTCCACCGTAGAGGCGATCGTTGCCATTGCCACCATCGAGCCAATCGTTGCCAGCTTCACCGTAAATTAGGTCGTTACCGCCTAAGCCACTGGTGATGTTGTTACCTTGATCGCCCGTTAGCAGATCCTCAAACTCTGAACCTTCTAGATTTTCAATTCCTTCAAGACGATCGCCTTCTGCATCTCCAAATCGTCCTGCTCCGGTTTTCAGGCTAACGGCTACACGCGCAGATGAGTTGAAGTAGGAAGCTGTATCGATGCCGTAATCGCCATCAAGAATATCGGCATCCGCGCCGCCAACCAGGAAATCATCATCTATTCCACCTTGAAGTGTGTCTCTGCCTGCTTCGCCAAAGAGGATATCGTCGCCGCTCAACCCAGCAACAACATCATTTCCGGCTCCAGCGAAGATGATGTTGGCAACCCCACTCCCTGTAATTGTGTCATTGAAGTTAGAACCTACTACGTTCTCAATGCTGATCAGCTTATCGGTATTTCTAAAGCCATCTGTGGCTGTTTCAAACGCTAAATTAACAATGACTGAGCCTGGATCAAATTGATAGCTAACTCCATCAATTCCAGCACCGCCATCAAGGCTGTCATTTCCAGCATTACCAATCAGTAAATCGTTGCCGCCTAGCCCCTCAATTTGGTTGTCGAGTCCGTTGCCAATGAGAACATCATTTTGCTGGGAGCCGACAATATTTTCTAGGTTTTTCAGGGTATCTGTAGTGCCAAACCCGTCAAGGGCAGTCCCTGCGGCGATTGAGAAACCAGATTCGGGCGCGGTAGGAACGAGGGTAGTAGTGACGATTGTAGCTCGGGAACTGCTGCCGGAGTTGTAGTAGGCTTTGGTTTCGTCAATATTAACTACGACACCACCGGGAGAGTTGTCGTAACTGACAGTATCAATGTCATTATCACCATCTAGGAAATCATTACCAGATCCACCACTCAATTGGTCATTTCCACCTAAGCCGCTCAAAGCGTTGTTACTAGTATCTCCAATGAGCGTATCAGCAAACTCAGAACCTACAACATTCTCAATTTGCTCAAGTATGTCCCCTTCAGCTTCTCCACCAAAACCGCGACCTGTTGAGAGGTTGACCGTAACGCCCTCCAAAGAGTTGAGATAAAAAGCTGTATCAATGTCAGCACCACCAATCAATGTATCAGCACCTAAACCACCAATTAGAAGGTCATCACCACCTCGCCCATCAAGGAGATTATTGTTACTATCTCCAGCAAGCAAATCACTATACTGTGACCCAATAATGTTCTCAACCTCTTGTAGTTCGTCTCCTTCCGCATCGCCACCAAAACCTAGACCGGATGCTAAATCAACAGTAACTCCTGCATTTGAGCTAATGTATAGGGCCGTATCAATGCCATCTTGACCGAAGAGATAATCAGAACCAGTACCTCCAGTTAAGCTATCGTTGCCATCTCCCCCATACAAGTAATCAATTCCAGCATCTCCGTACAGTTCATCGTCGCCATTGTTTCCACGCAATTTATCATTATCAGCCCCTCCAAACAGAGTATCTTTTACAGAGCCTCCATTAATTTCATCATCTCCATTACCGCCACTGATGAATGTTGGAACAGCAGCATTCAAGAAAATACGATCGTTCTTCTCTCCACCATCCGCACGAATTTCAGAATAAGAGTTTGGATAATTTACCGTAAATCCAAAAGCTGAAACATTAGTTGAAGAAGGGCTTTGACGAACCGAGAAGGTTTCCGCAACGTCCTGAACTTTGAATGTTGGTGTCTGTCTTAAAGTCCAACGAGGACCCATGTTGAGCCACAAGGTGTCACCTTCAAGCGAAGCTAGTTTTGGTGGGATAACTAGATCTCGATCGCTGGTATCGACTAAACCTAATCGGGTTGCCTCAGCAGCAGCAATAAAATCTTGTTTTTGCCACAAGAAAAACGAGGAAATTTCGTTAAACGGAATTGGGATTTTAGGTAGAAGCCCATTTAGCTCTTCAAGAGTATATTCCACAAAGCTCGTTACAATCCTTGTCACAGTCTCAGTAGCTTTCTTCGAGAGTCCAGTGGGATCGTATTTTGCAAGCGTCTGTGCGCCCTTGATTGCTGGTTCTGTTACATAATTTTCAACCTTTCTACTGAATTTAAGTGCTTTCCCCACACCACTGACATTAATATCAACTCCAACTCTTTTACCAGCATCCTGTACAGCCTTGAGTAAATAATTCTCTAAAGCCTCATCAATGATATCCTGAGTAGCAGTCATCGCTTGAAGAATGTCTAGAATTTGACTAACTGTCAGATCCAGATTCGTACTTATCTTAGATTCAGTCTCTAATTTTTCAAGTTCAATATCAAAGTATGGTGCGATAAATTCATCAAGATGCACTTTGCCATCTTCGGGTGTCGGATCCAGTAAGTCCAACCTCAGTGTTTGCTTAATACCAGCTTGGGCAGTGATTGCAGCAAAGGTCGCAACGCCAGGTGCTCCAATAGCTAGTCCTCCATAAAAGCTACCTGTTGCTGTTGCTTCAGGTGTAGCCGGATTGCTGATGTAAAAGCTTTGTATGAAAGCATCAAAAAGATCTCCACTTTTACCCGGCTCAAACCCTCTTGTGTCAAAGCCGAATTTTGGAGAAGCACTTAAATCTAATCCACCTCCAAAAGCTAAGTTAAGGGGGCCATAAATAGGAACTTTTATCGCGTCAAGAAGCTTATAACTGATGCTGAGTTTTGGGAAATCGTACTTAAATAAGTCAGCATTTTCTCCCATGAGCAAAGCTGCTGCTGCCGAAAGATTAGTCAAAATAGGGAACTCAATCTTTGCTTCAATCCCTTCAAGTGTTTTTGTGTTAGATATATCTTTAACGCTTGTGAATGCTTTAAGCGATTCTGCTATATCTAATTCCAAATCAGTACTCAAACCAGGATCTGGCTTTCTTGGGTTGTCAAGATTGAAACTGAAGCCATCTTTGGAAAGGATTATGGTTTCTCCACCCAGATTTTTTGTTTGCTCGACCGCCTCAGAAAAGTTTTTGACTAATTTAATAAAAGGAATACTTTTCTTTAATGACTCGACTCCAATCGATGTGCTTTCCACCTTTTCATAGATTGAGCCAGCAACGTAGAACAAGTCAATTACAGAAAGCTTGTTTGGATCGAAGAACGGGAATCCTGTAAGGTCAACCAATTTGTTATTGCCCGAAGCTTTCTGCAACTTCTCAATGAAGTCCTGAGGATCAATCGCTAGGCCATTTGGATATTCATCTGTGATGAAATCGACATTCTTTGTCAAGGCATTAACAAGAGGACGAACTTGATTTAGATTTATATTGACTTGCTCTAAAACCTCAGTAGCAAAACCATTCGATCCAAAAACAGAGCTAAGATTTACGCCAACATTTTGAAAAGAAGCTGACGACGACTGAATGCTGGCAGGATTAAAGATATCGCCTGTTTTTACAGTTAAATCTGATACGAGAGATGGCAGTAAACTCAGACCTGAAGGAGCTTTGACACTGGTAACAAGCCCAAGTTTCAGCTCCATGTCTCCTGATAGGCGACCAGTACTCTCACCTGCATCGGCTAAATCACCATCACCATTGCTGTCATTCCAATCTACAGAGAATTTCCCTTGTAATCGAGTCCCTTGATCTGTTGCATCAACGTTTAGAAAGCCTAATTTTCCGCTTATCTTTTCTGGGAGAGACACTCTGAGCGTAACCGCTAGATCTTCTGGAGCAGACGTGTCAAGAAAGAATTTATTTTGCTTGATCCCGAAACCAAGTTTGAAATCAAAAGCAACGTCTGTGGAAGCATTACCTTCAAGATTTAGCTTTAATCCTGGCAAACCCGATTCAGGTGTTAAAGAAGAATCTAGTTGAGACTGTCTCCTAAACTGTAAGCTGAACTCAGCATCCGTCTCTGAAGAGGATGTGAGCTTGACGCTAGCACCGTATGAATTTAATGCTTGATTCAGGTTACTTGCAATCTGTTGAGCGGCTAGGCTGTTGCCAGAACTCTGTAAATTTTTTATAGCCTGATCGAGTCCTTGTTGAAGATCAGCCAGGAATTGAGCATCTCTGTTTCCCTGTATTTGCTTACCAATTAAAGGAAGATTCGCTCCAAAAAGATCTTTGTTTACATCTGCTTGAACTTTGTCTAAGGTCAGCTTGAGATTTTCTAAACCTTGAACAATAGCGGTTGAGTTGATCATGCGTATTTACCTCTGTTTTGGTTGTTTTCTGGTTTTGACAGCAATTTAAAGTTGTTCGTACACTAGTCCCTTTATACAGTTGGCGAACACTCTACCTCAGCAAAAAGTCGCTCTCATTACCGAGCGTTTTGATAAGTTTGCACAGCAGCAGTTTCGCCGATTTCAGTTCTTACGGTATGGAGTTGCCAACCGTTAAAACCATCTTTTCGACTTAGTTAGCTGCAATGACTTTGAGTGCAAATCAGTTTTTTTCACATATCAGTTTTTTCATACAATTTACGATCGCCCACACAGAACATCCAATAGTACTGATCTGAACCATCACCCTTCATATCCTGATCAAACTACCCTGCTAACTGAGTTCATGTATGAGAACGACTGACTTATCTGAGCAGATATGCTGCTCCAGCTCCGCTACGCCCTAGAATATTTGAACTCTCCGATCGCCGCAGTGAGAAAAGGTAATCAAAGGTGATAGCTTTTCAGTGGAAATCCGTAAGTTTTGTGTAAAGTTTTTAGCAAAAATCTATAAATTTTGCGTGAAGTGCTTTTAGCGGCACAAGCGACCTATTGATATTTGAGGGAGCCTAGACATACAAGCCCCCATACCGACTGACCATGACCGCAGATGAAGCGATCGCCCTCTTACATCAAATCCTCGACGCTGCTGAGCAAAAGCCCCAACTGAGCGACACTCAGCTCAAGGTATTCCACCTGATTTGGCTGGGAGAGCGCTATGACGCGATCGCTGACACAATGGACTATCAACCTGACTACATCAAGCAGGTAAGCTCCAAGCTGTGGAAGTTACTCTCTAAAGCGCTGAATCAGCCAGTCTCCAGACGCAATCTGCAAACCGTCTTTCAGCAGTATGATCAAGCTTTACGATCTGCGGAACCTCAATCCTCTCCTGTTCACAATCTTCCGGTCGTCAACTACAGCGCCTTAATTGGGCGAGAGGCGGAAACCGATCGCCTGCTCAATTTCCTTTCCTTTGAGCATCCGGCTCACTGCATCAGCATTGAAGGATTGGGCGGCATGGGCAAAACGACGCTAGCACTCTCGATCGCCCATCGTTTGCTCCAGTCGGGAGAATTTAAGGCGATCGTCTTTACTTCTGCCAAACCCGATCGCCTCACCGCCGCTGGGGTGTTGCCGCGCCTACAGTCCGATCGCAGCCTACAAGATATCTTCCGGGCGATCGCCCAGATATTGCAGTGTCCAGCCCTACTGCTACAGCCGTTTGATGAGCAGCTTGCACAAATTCAAGTTCAGCTTTCACGTCAGCGCACTTTGTTGGTTATCGATAATTTGGAAACCGTTGAAGATTGGCAGTCCATCCTGGCATTTCTCTACGACTTACCGATCGCGGTAAAAGTTTTGCTGACCAGTCGGCAACAGACTCCGTTTCCTGCCGTTGCCCTAGCGCCTTTGCTAGAGTTTGAAAGCATCAACTTAATTCAGAATCAGATTTACGGTAAGGGACTTAACCTCAATGCAACGGTGATTCGGCAACTGTATCATCAGACTTGCGGTATTCCTGCCGCCATCGTTTACGCCGTCGGTCTAATCGCCAGCGGTTATCCGATCGTGTCATCTGCTGTTGCCACAGGGGATTATGCTCACTTTTATTTTGAAAGTTCGATCGTGTTGATGAGAAATAGCGCCGTTCACAACCTGTTTATGGCGTTAGCTTTGTTTCCCGGCTCTGCGGTGAGGGAGGCGATCGCCTATGTAGCTGATGTAATCGATGGGCAGACCGTCACTCAAGGCTTGGCAAAACTACAGCAGCTCTCGCTGATTAACCAGCAGGACGGGCGGTACGATATGCTGCCTCTGACGCGAGAATATGCGATTGCTGAGCTGAAGCCTGACTTTGAAGCAGGAGCTTACGATCGTCGCGTTGAATGGTATCTTACCTTTGCAGAAACCCACGGCGGTAAAGATTGGAGAGACTGGCAGAACTACAGTCCTTTGGAGCAAGAATGGAATAATCTGCAAGAGGTGATCGAGTGGTGCATTGCGAGCGATCGCTATGTAGAAGTCTGTCAATTTTGGCAGAAAGTCCGGTGCTATAGCCATGCTCAAGGCTACCGCAGCAATCGGCTCACCTGCTGGGCAACGCGTCTAGACTGGACGGATTGGTTGATTCAGGCAGCAGAACAGCGGCAAGATAGGGCGATGGCGGCAGATGTGTTATTTGACAGAGCTTGGACGCTGACTTTGATGGGGCAATCTCATCATCTGCAAGCCGCAGAATCCCTCTTTGCTAAAGCTTGGGAATATCGTAATCACACGGATGTATCCTTTCAGATTGATCTAGCGATTCACGTTGCGGTCTGGCAAATTGAGCAGCAGCAGTTTTTAGTAGCCTCTCAGTGGCTCCAGGACGCAGAGACTCTTCTGAGTGCCAGCTCTGACGCTGCGGTTTATCAGCGTCTTTGGACGCAGTGGCATTATTATCAAGGCGAGATTGCTTACAAAACACAAGGTTATCCGCAAGCTCAGGTTCATTTTCAGCAGGCATTGTGTCAGGCTGAGGCGATCGACTGGCGACGAGTTATCTTTTTGACGAAAGACTGGTTGGCGGATGTGGCGCTGAAGCAGGGTAATTTCTCTGAGGCGCGTCTGCTCATGGAGGCTGGGTTACAGGTGGCTCAGGAAAATGATGACGACTGTCGGTCTGCTTTTTGTATGCGATCGCTAGCCTGTCTCGAACAAACTCAAGGCGATCGATCTGTGGCTCACCGTTGGGCAGAAGAGGCAAGGCAGTTATTTGAACAATTGGGAATGCAGGTAGAGGCGGAGGAGACGAGCGAGTTACTGCAAAAGTTGATTTAGCATTGGGTAAAGTTGATTATTCTTAGACCCAAATTCGGTATAAGAATGGGAACATGACTCCATTAGCCTGTGACCTCCTCTGCCAGACCAAAAGATAGAGTCATACCAGCCCCTCCGGGCGCATTGACGATCGTCACGCCTGGTTCTGGATGAGCAATCCATTCAGTTCGCTGCGGAATCTTAGCGTAGATGCCATGCCAGGTTTGAGCCATTTCTAGGGAGGGCGGCTGAGCAAAAGTTTTGAAATAATCAAGGATGTATTGATTTAAGTCGGCGCGATCGAACGGATCTAAATTCAAGCCGTACTCATGCGAGTCGCCAATGGTCAGTTCGCCCAGAGCGTTTTGGGAAACCATGACATGGATGCCCCACTCGACAAAGTAGGGAGTTTCTGCCTGAACTCTGGCTTTTAGGCGTGCCAGAGATGAGCAGTGAGCAAAAGCCGTATAGTGGGTGAGCGTTAGCCCAGCGCAAAGAGATGCCCCTAATCGCCAGTTGTTTGGCTGAGGCACAGTTCGCATCATTTGCAGTTTGACTTTGGTAATGCCACTTTGTCGATAGACCTCTGGATAAAGCGTTTCAAAGTCAGTACCGCTGCACACATAGATGCGATCGCATTTCCACTCTTCCCCACCTGCGACCAACTTTGGATAGGAAATATCAGTGACAACGGCATTGAACTTGAATTCTACTCCGTAGGCTGCCGCGAGAAAATCAGGAATTTTGGCGATCGCCTCGCGGGGATCAACGATTACCTCCGTCCCGCTCCACAGTCCGCCCAGCAAGCCGTCTATGACTGCCCCAGGACTTTTCTCCGCGATCTGTTCGGGGGTGAGTAGGGCGATCGAGTATTTGTCATCTCGCCGGGTATCTACAAACTCTTGCAGAACATCCAGTTCGTCCTGTCGGTATGCCAGGTGCAAGGAGCCGCTCTGCTCGGCAGGAAACCCAGCTTTCGAGGCGACTTCTATCCAAATCTGGCGCGATCGTAAGGCTCTATCCAGCAGCTCTGTCGGCTGACCGATCGGCCAGACCATGCCAAAGTTGCGGATAGATGCCCCGACTGCTACCGGATGGCGATCGAAGACAACAACTTTCAAGCCCTTTTTTGCCGCTGCCAAAGCATGAGCTAATCCCACAATTCCAGCTCCAACTATGGCAACGTCTGTGTGATGTATTTGACTCATAGGGGTTCAAGACAACAAACCTGCTAACTTCTCTTGAAATTCTGATAATGAGTCAAACAGTCCATCATTAGGATGAGCTGCAAGCTGCTCTCTCGTATGCGTTCCATTCGTGACGCCAAAGGAGTAAAGACAATTCGCATGGATTCCAGATTCCAGATCAGAGGGGGTATCCCCAATATTCACGACTGTCTTGGAATCAACAACGCCTAGCTTATACATTGCTTTTTGAATCATGTAGGGTGCAGGGCGACCTTCGGTATTAAAGATTTCTGAGGGCGTGACGGAAACCTGAATCAGCGATGAGCCTGAACCGATGTACTCAATACTCAGTCCCTGGTTCCAGCCCAAGCGACCCAAGATAATATCTGTGACTTCTCGATAAAATCCTGTTGTCAGGGCAATTTGAATCCCCTGGGATTTTAGCCAAGCGAATAGCTCTAGACAGCCGATCGTCGGTGCAACGGGCTGAGTCTGATAATGGGTTTCTAGAATATGCTTGAACGCTGTAAAAGAAGTCTCCACATTCGCACAGTAGTCTGGATGATCTCTACCGATTTGGTCGTGCCAAAGCGTTTGAAAGACCAGCTTTTTGGGTAGACCCATCATAGCAACAACCTTTTCGGAACTTGCGCTCAAACCCGTTTGTTCAGCAGCCTCAGAAAAACACTGCTCTACCTCTCTGTCATCTTTAACGGTCGTGCCTGCCATATCGCAGACTACCAGTTGAATAGCCGCCATAAACACTCCTTGCGTCTACAGATCCTTCATCGATTTAGCCATGCCTGAGTGCGCTGTTGCAATCTTCGACTTAGGAACAGTAGATATTTAGGCACAACAATATAGCAAATACTTTATGGGGTGAGTTAACGGGAGATTAATTTTGACTGAACGTTTATCCAAGCGTAGTTAACCTTACTGTAGGTCAGCAGAATGTAGACTGAAGTGTGAGAAGCGATCGAGCTACTGCGAAAGTTAATCTAGCGTTTGATAAAGTCGGACATTCTCAGTCATGAACTCAGTCGGTATAGGAATGTAATAGAGGCATAGCGTCACATAGTCAGCCCATTCCTAATTGCCCCCTAGGAGTTTATCATGGTTGCCCTTAATCAAGTCCCATCTCAATCTTTTGAAATTTTCTTACAGAAAGCCCGTCAGCTTGATCTAGATCCGATTGCTTATCAGCTCATGCAGTCGCCAACAGACTTGTACTGGACAAAGCCACAGGTCGTAAAGGCGATCGCCCAATACTTGGCTTTTCTGTATCTCTACGATCGGTATCCTCATCTACAGTTAGCGCCATCTTTAGAAATTGATCAGATATGGCATTGTCACATTCTGGATACGCAAAAATATGCAGAAGACTGTCAGCTTTTATTTGGCTATATGATTCATCACTTTCCCTATTTAGGACTTAGGGGTGTGCAGGATCGGCGTAATCAAAGAGAGGCTTATCTCCTGACAAAAAGACTGTTTGCTAAGCACTTTAAGACCGACTCAATGGCACAAAATTCGCTGCCTGGAGATTGTGAGCCAATTCGATTGGCACAGTTGCGATCGCGACCTAGATCTACCGTAAATACAGAAGAAGTACTTGCGAATCTCCCCTGTTCGTAGCGTCGCTTTAAAGTCTAAACAAGGCAGATATTTTTGAGAGCCGCGTTTCGTGCATCTCTCAAAAAATATCTGCCTCATAGCCAGTTTAAATCGGTAGTGCAGTTGTAGATAATAGCTGTCGCCAGTTTGCTTAGGACATTTAGGGTGCTGCCCCACCCTAAATGTCCCCGCCCTAACCGCCTTGGCAGTTGCCGTAACACTTGTGTAGGTCATGAGCTGTTCAAATCAACCTGAAACTACTTGATCATTTTTGTGGCTTAAGATGCTTTAAGATTTTGAAGTGCTCGTATGTTCTAAAGCCCTATCTTATGTCGTCGATTGGTTGGCTGATGGTTTTGCTCTTCTTTCCCGCTAGCCTTGGTTTAGGAAGACAGATAATTGGTGGCACTGGACTGGCTTTTCAACTGCTGGCACTCGCATTTCTGCTGTTTTCCGTCGAGCAAACCCGGATGGCAATTGTTGACCTAGAACAGATTGCGGCGGTTCGGCAACAGGTTCAGGATAGACAAGCCCAGGACGATCGCCTGAATCATTTCTACAGAATTACGGTTAGTACGATCGTTTTAGAACTCATAGGCTTCTATACTGCTGCAATTTGGTTAGGGTGGGGTGCGGTTATAGTATTGCTGAGCCAGGTTGGGTTTAATTGCTTTTCTAATATCCGCCTCTATCCCTCAGGCGTATCTCCGATTCAACCTTGGGATACTTCTCAGCGTATTCTAGTATTAGCCGCAGACGGTGCTGCACTAATTCTAGTCAGCTTATGGATGGCAAAAATTGCACCGCTCTGGATGGCTGCGGGAATATTGGGTTTGGCGATCGCTTTTGGAATTATTAAATATATTGTTCCCTCAAAAAAACTGTTCTAACCTCCTCAATTAGTAAATAGTTGTAATGGTATTTAGGTAAGGATTTTTAGTGGCGTGGGCAAAGCCACGCCACTAAAAATCCTTACCTCTTAAGGACTACCAACAGTTTGTATCCATTCAAATTTAGTATTACCACGGAAGTCAACTAGCCCTAGTGAAGCTAACAATGGAGATTCCACAGCCAAAGTTTAGCGAAGCTTTCTAGCTGTCAAGTCCTGGTAGATCAAAAAGTAAATAGCTTATTAGGGAAGATTTAAACCTTCTCTCAATACCGTTTGCCTAACCCAAATACTAAGCCCCGATAGGTCACTTTAGCTGTACCAATCGGGGAAATTTTAGAGTGGAAACTAATGTGATCTTTTATAGAGAAGCAAAGAAAAATGTTTATAGAGGTCTAAGACACTCTCTTAAGGACAATAAAATTACACGTTTAGAAAAAAAGACGGTTGCTGCCCTACTCAGAACCTACAACCTCGAATATCTTAGCGGAATTACTAACGAAGTACTTGCCGCAGGTCGTGAAGCAAAAGCTAAGCTAAACTCTAATTTTAGAGGTGTAAATAGCTCTGGCTATTTTAGCTTTCCTACTAAAGTTTATGACATTCAAGATGTTCCTGTTGGGCAACCGATAACTATTAGTAATTCAGACTTTGGCTACGGTAAGGGTCAAAAGAATCAAGGTACCTGCGCTATTCTTGCTGCCGCTATTGATAACTTGCGCTATGTAAACAATGGCGATGGTACGTTTACTTTCAAATTTTATAACTCGACTCTGAAGCCTGATTATGTGACTATAACCTCCGATGCTGACCCTTTTGAAACCTCTGGAGATATTTTAGGTTTAGCAGAGAAAGCTTTTGCAGTGTGGACTCATGAAATAAAGACAGGTTTTAGCAACCGCGACTTAATTACTGCTTGGAAAGACGTCACAACTGGAAACACTTTGGAGATTCCACTCAAGGCGATGACAGGCCGGGAGGTGACTATCAACCAATCTACTCCTGACTATTCTTTCAAAGTTGATGAGAAAAGTATTTCTCAAGCCTTAGCTGAAGGCAAATCTGTTTTGCTGGCAAACATCTGGGCACAGCAGCCTCAGTCAGTTATATCTAATGACCATGCTTATAAGGTTGTAGCCGCTGGAGATTGGGGTATCGAGTTGGTCAATCCTTGGGGTTATAATAATGCCGCTGTCGATAAAAATAACAGCGATGGTAAGTTGAGGTTAAGCCTAGAACAGGTAGATGCCTTCTTCCTAGCTCCTTATCTAGTCATTAGCTAATAAAAGCATCTCATAATTCAGATGAGTTTACTATGGTAAATTAGCCTTTGAAAAAATTGGATTTAAGCTCAGCAAAGTTTTTTCAATCTAACTTGTACGTTCGTCGAGGTTTGCCTTCTCACTCAATGCCGCAAACTGCTGCCAGCAGAGATACAGCGATCGCGGCACATGAAAACAGCCTTTCCATTTACCACCCTTGAGATTAAGCAATACTTGACCTCGGCGATCGAGATAGCCAAACCACTCGCCATATTCTGGGTCGGCAAAGTGTGACCAGGTGTAATCATGCAGCTTTTGATACCAGTTCCAACACTCCTCTCGTCCGGTGAGGCGATAGCCCATTGATAGTGCTACCAATGATTCCAGATGCACCCACCACAGCTTTTGATCCCATTCTAATTGCTGTGGTGGATACCCTTTTGCATCCATGAAATAGTACAGACCGCCATACTCAGAATCCCAGGAAAAGTTCAGAATGCTCAGCACGATATCTACAGCTTTATGAATCATTTGAGTATCGTTGCGGCGATTAGCAATATCCATAATGAACCACATTGCTTCGATACCGTGACCGGGATTAATCAGCCGTCCTTCAAAGCAATCGAGGTGTGAACCGTCCGGGGAAACGTTTTCATACATTAAGCCATCATCCCAAAAATCGGTCATCACCTCTTTAACGGTGTCAGCCAGAATTTGCTCAAGCTGTTCGCTGGGCAGCAACCAATCCATCTCTAGCGAGAGATTCGCTAAAATCATCGGCACCGCTAGAAATTTCATGGGACGTGTGCCAGGATAAGCTTTAGTGTAGGTGCCTTTAGGATTATCCTTGCGGCGCAGCACATTGCCATAGGCCTGTAACGCCACGTCTTTTGCCCACTCTGCATCTGCCGCCAGCGCATATTTACTAAACGCCATTGCTGCAAAGCAGTCGGAGAAAATATTGTAGGGCTGTACCAGCGGATTGCCTCCGCGATCGATGGCAAAGTACCAGTTGCCTTCTGCATCTCTTCCATGATTTGCCAGGAAGTTAGCGCCATGGGTGGCAGCCTTGAGCCAGTCTTGTCTCTGTTCTAACTGAGCAGCCTGTTCTAACTGGTCAGCCCGCTCTAACTGACTGTATAGCATTGAGAACGTCCACACTTGGCGATTTTGCAGCCAGATAAACTTGTCGGTGTCGTAGACTTTACCTGTGCGATCGAGACAGGTGAAATAGCCGCCCTGCTGCCAGTCGATCGAGTGCTGCATCCAAAAAGGCAGGACATCATTGAGCAGCGCCCCTCTATAAAGTTCAGCTAAGGCTGTGAAATTCTGCGTCACGGAATCTGCACTCATAAAATCTGCACCTATAAAATAAGTCACTCCAATAAGATAAGCCGTTGTGGATCGAGACGAATATTCCAGGGGAACGGCTGATTTTTGAGAACTTGCCATTTTTCTTTGAAGACTTCCGCCTGAAGATGATAGTCGTTGGGGCTTGTGGGCGGACAGTGCAGCTTCAGAAATAGTGTTATGCGATGGGGTGTTTCACTCGTTGCAGCCAGCCAGCAGGAGAAAGCATTGTCTGGAATAGGCTCATCCAATTCTGATAAAAACACAATTTGGTGAGCGCGAATCCCAACCTGAACGAGCTGTGGTGGAATTAAATGAGTACAGGTAAGGATACAGTTCCAGTCGATCGCTTGTACCTGGTTTACGCCATTTCGATCCACTTGAATAGGCACAGCGCGAGAGAAGTTTTTGCAGCCTGTGAGTTGAGCAACGCTAACGGTCTGGGGCTGCTCGAAGATATGGTGTTTAGAATCAGCCGCGATCGCCTCACCTCGCTCCAGCACCAGCAAATTTTGGCAGACTCGGTATGCTTCCTCCAAGTTATGCGTTACAAATAGACTCACACCCGCGTACTGCTCTAGAGTGGCGATCGTGATCTGCTCCATTTGGCTCCGCAGGTGAGTATCCAACGCCGAAAAAGGTTCATCTAACAGCAGCGCCTGGGGACGGTTAATCAAGGCTCTTGCTAGGGCAACCCGCTGCTGTTGTCCCCCAGAAAGCTGACGAGGATAGCAATCGCCCCATTCCTGGAGCTGCACAGATACAAGCTGGGCTTCTACCTGCTGTTTAACCGCAGATTTCGGTGTGCTTTGGGGCAGACCAAAGGCGATATTTTGGGCAACCGTAAGGTGAGGAAATAGGGCATAGTTCTGGAAAAGAAACCCAATATGGCGATCGCAGCTAGGTAAATTAATTCCCTTTTGAGAATCATACAGCACTCGCCCGTTCAAAATAATTTGTCCGGCGCTAGGAGTTTCAATTCCGGCAATGCACCGTAAAATCATGCTTTTTCCTGCGCCCGAAGCGCCCAGTAGCCCTAGGGTTTGTCGATCTGCCGTGAAGGATACTTGGAGGGAGAAGTTGGGGAGATGCTTTTGGATATTGACCTGGAGAAATGGGGAAGTCGGGGAGTCGGGAAATCGGGAAGAGGGAAAAACCTTCTGGTCTTTTGCGCTGTTACTCTTCAGCTTCCTCACATCCTTACTCTGCTGCTGCTGCCCTATATTCACCGCAGTGATGCTAAATAGAGAAATTGAGAGAATGACCAGCGACCAAAACCAGGCTTCCTGAAATGACCCGCTCTCTACTGCAAAATAGATGGCCATGGGCACCGTTTGAGTTTGTCCAGGAATATTACCTGCCACCATTAAAGTCGCACCAAATTCTCCTAGCGATCGCGCAAAGGATAGCGTCGTACCTGCCAAAATACCGGGAAGGGCGAGAGGAAAGGTGACGCGCCAAAACACTCTGCTTTCCGAGGCTCCAAGAGTTCTGGCAGCGCGCTGTAAATTGGCATCTATTTGTTCAAATGCTCCCAACGTGGTTCTGTACATGAGCGGAAAAGCAACCACCGTGCCGCTGATCACGGCTGCATACCAGGTAAAGACGATCGCTCCATTAAATGGCGCGAGCAATTGCCCTACCCACCCATTTTTGCCACACAGCAGCAGCAGCAAAAAACCCACCACCGTTGGCGGCAAAATTAAGGGCGAAATTAAAATGCTCTCTAACAGAGATTTCCATTTGCCCTGATAGCCCTGCATCCAGTAGGCAGCCGCAATGCCCAAGAAGAACGTGATGAATGTGGCAAGACTGGCTGTTTTTAGAGAAATCCACAGCGGAGAGAGATCAAAAGGCATTGCTGCTGACTACTAGATAGGGTTTTGAACGATCAGAACGCCATAAAACGCCATAGGACAAGAAAGCGAAAGGCTCATAATCGGCAGCTAATTATACTGAGAATAATTCTTGTTTTTGATAGCTTGATATCCAAGCAAAGTGCAGTTTACCATTGCTTAAGCCATGAATCTACCCTCACGCAGCAAGTCTAAGACTGATCCCAACAAAGTGGCTCAGGTCAGGGATTGGGTTTACAACCGCCTACCCATTAGCCCTGATATTGCCGTGTCTGTAAACCAGCTGATTTGCAAAGAGCCAGGATATCCGCCGATCAAAACGGTGATTGCGGTCATGACTCGTCCACCGCAGCAGTACAAAATCTACAAGCCGATCGCCGATCTCAACTACAGCGACTTTCACAATATTCTCCGCCCGACTTGCCCAGAGCTTGATTAACTGCGGCTTTCGGTAAAGGCGATCGGTGGCTCAAACCCGATCTCGTAGGCGATCGCGACCTGATGCAGCGCCGCACTTTTATAGAGTCTCAGTCGATCGCAAACCAATGCTCACGCTAGAAACACTCATGTCTGATCCCCCAAAATTCCCCTCAAAAAGAGGAACTTGAGTTCTAAAGCCTCCTTTTTGAGGGAGCTGGGGGATCGAGTGTAACCTTTGCGATCGACTGAGTCTCCAACATCACTGCATTTACGAAACCAGGCAATTGAGAGCCTATTGCAGCTTGGGCAAATGCTGAATCAGACACCAGCCTATCAAAGGATTCTTCACAAATTCGGAGTTCTGGAATCTAATACATCTAATACAGTAGAATGCGCGTAGATTCAAGGATTCAAGAGGACAAATACCCACCATGGCGGAAGACAGCAAGCCGCTTCAGACACTCGCCGTGGATATCGGCGGTAGCGGTATCAAGGTAATGGTTTTAGACGAGCAGGGCAGTCCGCTGACCGATCGTGAGCGCGTAGACACACCGCAGCCCGCTACTCCCAATGCGGTGCTTTCAGCCGTTGTAGGATTGGCGAAAGACAAAGAGTTCGATCGCGTTTCGGTGGGCTATCCCGGCGTGGTGCGGCAGGGCATAACCGAAACTGCGGCAAACGTCAGCCCAGAATGGATCGGCTTTGATTTGGGGAGTGCCCTCACTCGCCACCTAGGTAAACCTGTGCGGGTTGTCAACGATGCCGATATGCAGGGTTTGGGTGCAGTCTCTGGACATGGCGTTGAGATGGTGATTACGCTGGGCACAGGCTTTGGGTCAGCGCTGTTTCTCAACGGCAAACTCGTTCCCAACCTGGAGATGGGGCATCACCCGTTTCGCAAAGGCGAAACCTATGAGCAGCAGCTTGGACGTGCCGCTCTAGATGAAGTCGGCAAAAAACGCTGGAATGAGCGTCTGGAGAAAGCGATCGCCACCCTCAGCTATCTTTTCAACTACGACACGCTCTACATTGGCGGCGGCAACACCAAGAAAATTGAGCTAGTGCTGCCTACGAACGTCAAAGTGGTTGCCAACGTTATGGGGCTGCTGGGCGGCATTGCACTCTGGAAAGACTGATTGGGAGAAAAGCTAAAATGGAAAATCTCCGATCGCATTGACCGGAGACTGAGTTGGTGTGAGGAGTGCGTAACTGAAACTACATTCAAGATATCGATCGCCCATGACATTCAAAGTACAGGCTTATGACGGTCTTGTGACAATTGTGTAATTGTCCCTTAGAACGCAGAGTAACGCCGTTTAAACAGCCGAGTTACTGGAGCTGAGGGAGCGATCGCTGTGCCGATCAAATTCATGGGCAGCTTTGAGCTGAGGCTGACATCGATCGTGGGTAGTTTAGCAGCAGTACGGACTCCGTGCTCCTCAAACCCTGGCTGCGGCTGGGGCTTTTTTGTAGCGATCGGCAGGATACAGGCTTATGTAATGCGCTATACGACCGAGTGCTTGGGCTTGTGCAACTGTTTTGAGAACCTGCACAGCAAAAATCCACTAAAAACCTATGTCTAAAGGCTTGAAGGAGAACGCTTTATCGATCGTTGATACCATCACCCTTGCAGTAGCAGGCACAGCTCCCTCCTATTCACTAAACGCCACCACGGCAGCGCTAGTAGCGGCAGTGGGATTAGCTTCGCCAGGAGCCTTGCTCTATGCGGCGATTCCCATGTTTGGCATCTCGTTTGCGTTCATGCACCTGAACAGATGGCGCGCTGATGCTGGCACAGCTTACGCCTGGGTGGGACGATCGCTCAGCCCAGTGCTGGGGTTTCTTTGTGCCTGGACATTTTTGGTGTTGAGTACGGCGTTTATGGTGGCAGCGGCTTTGCCTGTAGGCGTAACAACGCTGGACTTGATCGCTCCTCAATATAAGGAGAATGTGCTGCTGGCAACTCTGGCAGGAGGCTTGTGGTTTGTGGGCGTAGCGACGCTGACTATCTTGGGCGTACATGTGGCGGCAAAGTTTCAGCGGCTGATGACAGCGATCGAGGTCATTGCTCTGCTGCTACTGGCGATCGGCGCATTCATTAAGTTTTCCGCCGCCCCGGTTCATCCCTTTTCTTGGGCGTGGTTTTCACCTATGGCGTTTGGCAATTTCCAAACCTTCATGGCAGGAATGCTGGTGGCGATGTTCTACTATTTCGGCTGGGATGTCTCCTCTAACGTTGCCGAAGAAACCTCAAACTCTAATTCAGCTCCCGGTAGTAGCGGCGTTTTGGGCATGGTCGGGATTTTCCTGCTGTTTTTGCTGCTGCAAGTCGCTATTCAGATGGGGCTAACTGCCGAGCAGGTAGAGCAGCACAGCGCAGATCTCTTGCCCGCTCTAGGCAACGCTATTTTTCCGCGTCCTTGGGGCAGTATTGCTATTTTGGCGGTATTGGTTAGCACGATCGGCACGATCGAAACTCAGCTCACCCAGTGCGCCCGGACGCTGTTTTCCATGGGGCGCGATCGCGTCATTCACGAGAAGTTTGAAGAAATCCATCCTCACTTTCAAACTCCCTGGCTGGCTAGTCTGGTAATTACAGTGCTAGCGCTATTTCTGATGATTTTGTCGAGCACCAGCGCCAGCATTGGTACCGTGATGCAAAGCTTGATTAGCTCGATCGGCGTCATGGTGTCGTTTTACTACGGTATGACGGGTCTAGCTTGCGCTTGGTACTACCGTAAAACCTTACGCCAAGACAGCAAGTCTCTCTGGCTACGGGGAATTTGGCCGGTCACTTCTGCCGTTTTGCTGCTGCTGGTCGGAGCTTTTCAGCTGCCGCAGTTGGGCTTAGAGGTATCGCTGATGACCGTTGGGGCGATCGCCATCGGGTTCATTCCCCTGCTTTATTTCCGAGCCAAGTACCGCAGCGCCTTTTATTCGGCTCCTGCTGAATATCACAACCCGCAAGAAGAGGGCGAACTATTGGAGATAAGTTGAACCAGAGGCAAGAAATAGCTCTGATACCAATTTAAACTGGTTATGGGGCAGATATTTTTTGAGAGCCGCACATTGCGCGGCTCTCAAAAAATATCTGCCCCATTTAAACTTTAAAGCGGTATGACACCAACTCAGCGACGCAGGTTACGACTGTCATTCATGATATGGCGCAGCGGAGTAGAAACATCTTAAGACTGCGCTAAGGGCCAAGATACCTCGACTCCGCTAACGCTTCTTCAGCATGAGCAATGCAGGGGCAATTAGTGCTGACCTGACATGGATAGAGCGATCGAAAAGTTCCATAACCCTTCCCCCAGATCTGTTGGGGTTGGGGCAATTTACATTTTTCCAGTCAATCAGGCTGAATGTCTGGCTTTGTCTCCTCCAGAGCAGCCTTAGCGCTAGCTGCACGAGCTTCATTTCCCCAAAAATCACCGTAGATGACAGTCCTTTTTTTGAGAGATGCAACCATCTGGCGGCGGACTTGTGCAGCCCAGGCATCAAAGTCAAAGCTGTTTTGATTTTGGCTTACAGAAGCCTGGGACGTTAAGCTAACTGGTTTCTGACCACTTTCAACATTCATTTTTCTAAACTATTAGGTCATTTTTCAAGGTTTTCAAACTTCGCTGAATCTACTCATTGCGCAATGTAAAATGACGCTATCAATCGGCTGACGCTTATGGCTAGGCAATGGCAAGGTCAAGACCAATACCTCTGCAAGAAGCAGCTCAACCCCACAAGTTAGATTATTTGCTATGCAAGGTACTCTATCGATTACAGACTTTAGATCTACGTATTACCTTTACGTATGACCATGCCCAAGAGTTTGGAGGACAAAACTATCAAGGGCAGGGAGTAAAGCTTTAGTCAAACTAGAGTGCAAAGGTCTAGTGACTCTATCAAACCTAATTTCTGTCAGACCTGTAAAGAGTCTATGGGTGGAGTTCACAATTCTTTTCCGTCCATATTATTCAACCCATAGCTTAGATACCATAAAAATTCAATTTGAACATTAGACAATTCTTATTCTTTAATAGTTAACAAATAACTGCGATTAAATCTGTATCGCAATAATACGTTTGGCAATTTTGTCCAACTTTGTATCAATACAATACTTTTAAAGGATTGAATTAGTCTTTTTAATCCATAGATTTTTTAATTCATAGACTGTGAGATATAGCTGATATAGCGCTACGCGCTTAGATCCAATGAGTTATTTTTGAGAGCCGCGCGGAGCGCGGCTCTCAAAAATAACTCGTCCTAACTCAATTACGTAGGGCTATACCAATTTGAATTGGAACCACGACAGATCCCGGTACGGGCTTGGCATTGCCAAGCCCCTTCTGGGGTTCAATGTGCCCACAAATTCATTTAAATCGGTATGATTTATGGCTTCACCAACAGCAGTAAATTATCCAACATTCATTATGGGTAATTACCGAGGGAATAAGACAAGCTATAAAATTCAGATAGATTTAATCTGAGTCTTTAGGTGGACGACGCGATCGCTTTTTGCCGCTGGAAGATTTTTGAGTCTGCCGATCGCGACTTGTCTCGGAACTTTCTTGAAGCTCGCCAAATTTGGGACTCCAAAAGCTCCCTTTTGCGGTGTAGAAATAGACTGCCTCGCGATGCTGCTCTGAGTTTGTGGCGCGATCGGAACATCGCAACAGGGTTTTGGGCTGTCCATCCTTTTGGTAAACATATTCTTCTAGCGGCTTGCGGCAAACAGGGCAAGGATATTCGGTGCGTTTGCCAGTAGGCAGTTGAGGTGATCTGCCGCTGGCACTATTTTGAGTGGCAGCCTTTTTAGCGATCTTCTCTCCAGTATTTTTAGAAGAGTTTCCAGAAAGTGTTCCAGCAGAGAGAGACATGAGCTGCCGCGCTTGCTCTAGCGCCGGAGCAAAATAGCCTCTGTTCCACTCATTTAGCCAGCGCTCCCAATTTATTTCGCCTTGGGCGATTTGGTCGAGCGATCGCTCCATTTCGGCAGTAAAGGTGGGATCAACCAACTTCACCAGCAGTTTCTCTAGAGCCGCGTCTAAATCTAGCCCTAGGGCGGTGGGTTGCAGCTTGCCTTTGACCACCTGCACATAGTCTCGCTGCTTCAGGGTTTTGATGGTGGGCGCGTAGGTAGAAGGTCGCCCAATTCCCCGACGCTCCATCAGCTGCACGAGCTTCGGCTCAGAATAGCGCGGTGGCGGCTGAGTTTGCTTCGGCTCAGCCTGGGCTTGTTGAAGGGTCAGCGCTTGCCCTTGACTCAAAGCCGGAATCTGTTGGTCAGTATGGAGATTTTGCCAGTAGCGGGCATAGCCCAAAAATTCAACAATTTGCCCTCTGGTTTCCCAATGCAGATCCGCCGATCGCGTCACCACTCGCGTTTTGCGTAGCCGTGCTGGGTTGCACTGTGAGGCGACAGATCGTTTCCAGATCAGCACATATAGGGCAAAATCATCGGTGCTCAGCTCTACCTTAAGTTGTGCAGAGGGACGATGCAGATCGGTCGGACGAATGGCTTCATGCGCCTCCTGAGAACCTTTGCGGCTTTTGTGGCGCGTCATCTGCTTCGGCACATTGTCTGGATCATGCGTCTCTAACCACTGCCGCACTTCCTGACAAAACTCTGGACTCAGGGCAACGCTGTCTGTACGCATATAGGTGATCAAACCCTTCTCGTAGAGCGACTGAGCCACCTGCATGGTGCGATCGGGGCTGAGATGCAGCTTTGCACCTGCTGCCTGCTGAAGGGTAGAGGTGATGAAAGGCGGCGGCGGCGACTGATGGGCAATTTTGCCCTCTACCACCGTGACGGTATGAGGATGGGTGCGGGCAACCTCTACCAATCGATCGGCTTCTGCTTGAGAGAGGACGCGATCGCTTGTGGGAACCTCTTTGGCTTCTCCGGTGTCGTCTGCGGTGTCTGGCGAAGCATCTGTACCAGACGTTGAAGCCGCGTTGAGCTTGACGCGATAAAAAGCCCGAAAGCCTTCTGCGTACTCTACCCAGACTGACCAGTAGTTTTGCGGCTGAAAGAGCTGAATTTCTCGCTCTCGCTGACACAGCAGGTGCAATGTGGCGCTTTGCACCCGCCCCATCGACTTTGCACCAATGTTTAGCTTCCAGACAATGTGCTTGCTGCCTCGGTAGCCCACGAGCTTGTCTAGACAGTCTCTCGCCCTCCCGGCGGCGATCAAATTGGCGTTGAGGGGTCGCGGTTGGGCGATCGCCGCTCTTACAGCATCGGCAGTGATTTCGTGGTAGACCACCCGCTGCGGATTTTTTAACCGCAATTCCTGCGCCAGATGCCAGCTGATCACCTCTCCTTCTCGATCTTCATCGCATCCTAAAAATACGCGATCGGCTTGTTTCACAACCTGGCGCAGTTCGGCAAGCACCTGCTTTCCTTTAGCACCTCGCGGCACATAGCGACACTGGACGCTGTTTTCTGTCAAGTCAAAGCCGAGGGCATCTTCGCCATCGTCTGCTAGCTCTCGCACATGTCCCATGCTGGCTTTGACGATCCAGCCACTGCCCAAAATTTGTTTTAGCTTAGCGATCTTGCCAGGAGACTCAATCAAGAGCAGGTGCATGATCAAAACTCCCGATCGCGGCTTTTCTTAGCACGGCTTCCCTTTTCACGGTTTCTCCTTTCATAGTACATGCGTTTTGCTCGACCTGGAGCACTCTTAAAAATAGAATCAGGAGACACAGTAAGCACAGATCCATTTAATGTTCAGCATTACAAGGGTATTTATGCTTAGATCAGGTAAGTCATTGAGCTGGAAAGTGAGTTTTAGTTTGACGTTGCTGAATGCAAGTATGATTTGCCTCTCAATTCTGAGCTTTTAGCTCTAAAAACCATGGTTGGGGAAAATGATCCGCAAAGTCTGGAAAACGATCTGGAAAACAATACCGTTGAGAGGCTCCTATGCTTGAACTGATTCAAAATCTGTTTGGGACAGGGACATTCATACCCCATGGACATTGCTATCTGTGGAACTCTGCGCTGGTATGGCTGCATGTCCTCTCAGATTTAGGGACGGCTTTGGCTTATTATTCCATTCCGCTGACTCTGTTTTATTTTGTGCAGCAGCGGCAAGATTTGCCGTTTAACTGGATATATCTGATGTTCAGCGCATTCATTACAGCCTGCGGTACGGTGCATCTTCTAGAAGTTTGGACGCTTTGGCACCCGGTCTACTGGCTTTCTGGAAGCATTAAGGCGATCACGGCTGTCGTTTCTTTGGGAACGGCTGTTGCGCTTTTTAGGCTGATTCCAAAAGCGCTGGCTCTGCCTAGCCCTGCGCAGCTAGAGCTTGCCAACCAAGAGCTGAAAAACCAGATCAGCGATCGCCATCATACAGAGCTAGAGCTGATCCGCAGCCGTGATTTGAAGGAAGCCATCTTTGATGAATCAACGGATGCCATTTTTCTAGTCGATTCTCAAACCCTGCTGACGCTCGACTGCAACCGTCGCGCCGTAGACATGTTTGAGGCTGTCAGCAAAAATGAGCTGCTCAATATCGCAGGACACACGCTGCAGCGTGAGCAGTTTAGCGCTGCAGAGCTAGAGGCAATCACTCAAGAGATGAAAGCCAAGGGCTTTTGGAGTCGAGAAATTGAATATTGCACCAAACTAGGTCGCATCTTTTGGGGTTACATTAATGCAAACGTTGTTCAGGTTGCGGGCAAAACCCTTAATTTGGTACGCGTTAGCGATATCAGCGATCGCAAGCAGTCAGAACAACAGATCCAGCAATCTCTGCGAGAAAAGGAGGTTTTGCTCAAAGAAATTCACCATCGAGTCAAAAATAATCTGCAAATTGTCTACAGTCTTCTACGATTGCAGTGCCGCCAGCTTAAAGACCCCCAGGCGGTTGAAGCGCTGCTAGAAAGCCAAAACCGAATTGAAACGATCGCCCTGATTCACGAAAAGCTCTATCGCTCTAAAAATTTGGCCAGTATTGACTTTGCCGAATATATCCCTGGGCTGGTCAGCAATCTATTCAGCACCTACGATATTAGCGAGAGGCAAATCGCCCTGGAGACAAGGGTTGAGTCCATTTCACTAGATATCGATAAAGCTATTCCCTGTGGGTTAATTATTAATGAACTGGTTTCTAACGCGCTGAAGTATGCCTTCCCGGCAGCAGCAGCAGGGCAAATCGATGTCGAAATGAAGTATGGAGACGACGCGCAAATTACGCTGATTGTTGGCGATAATGGCGTAGGGCTTTCAGCCGATCCTGGGTTTCCTCACCCCGAAACGCTAGGTTTGCAGCTCGTTGAAGATTTTGTTGCTCAGCTCAAGGGCAAGCTCCAGGTTAGCTGCAATGCAGGAACACAATTTAGCATTACGTTTCCAGGAGGTTCCTATGCCCCGTGAGCCGTTGCCTCATGAGCAAAAGCCAACCGTTCATGTGCTGGTTGTGGAAGATGAGCGCATCGTTGCCCGCGATATTACAGCCTGCCTGGAGGGCTTGGGATACTTTGTGGCAGGCACAGCTACTTCTGGGGAAGAAGCGATCGCCAAAGCCAGAGATCTTCGACCCGACATTGTGCTGATGGATATTCGCCTAGAGGGTGAAATGGACGGGGTAGAGGCAGCTCAGCAGATCTGGAACGAACTTCAAATTCCAGTCATTTACGCCACAGGCTACTCGGATAGGGCAACGGTCGATCGCGCTACAGACAGTGAGCTATTTGGCTATATTCTCAAGCCGATCAAAGAACGCGACCTCTACATTGCCATTAAAAATGCCCTGCAACGGCAGCAGCAGCAAACGACATTGATGGAGCAACAGCGCTGGGTGAGCCTGATTCTCAAGGCGATCGGAGATGGCGTCATCGTTACCGATGCTCATGGGCAAGTTAGATACCTCAACTTAGTTGCCGAGTCTTTAACGGGTTGGAAGCTGGAGGAGGCAGTCAATCAGCCGCTTTTGCAGGTCTTTCAGCTGGTGAATGAACAGACACCGCATATTCCTCTAGAAAATCCCGTTTCAGAGGTGCTGCGCACAGGTAGAACGGTCTACTTAGTCAATCCCGTTTTGCTCATTACCAAAGACGGGAGGCAGATTCCCATTGCAGACAGCGCTGCACCGCTGAAAGACGATAGTGGCAATATCACAGGCGTAGTCGTAGTCTTTCGAGATGTTACCGAACGGGAGCTTGTGCAAGAACGCGCGATCGCCCTACAACGAACGCAACTTCTGGAGTCTCAAATGTCGGAGCTTCAGCGCCTCAGCCAGCTCAAGGATGATTTTCTCAGCACGGTTTCCCATGAACTGCGATCGCCCTTAGCCAATATCAAGATGTCTATTCACATGCTGGAGATGAGCCTGGATAGGCAGAGGTTATCGCCTCAGGGAGCCGAGGGGGATTCTTCAAGCGATCGAATTACTCGCTACCTCAAGATCCTGCGCAACGAGTGTGACCAAGAGCTGAATCTGGTGAATGACCTTTTGGAGATACAGCGCTTAGAAGCCAACGCCACCCTATTTGACTGGACGCCTATCATCCTGTCAGAGTGGATTCCGCAAATCATCGAAGCCTACGAAGGTCGGGCGGAGCAGCAGCAGATACAGATTCGGGTGATTCTGTCAGAAAACCTGCCCCCTCTGATTTCAGACCGCACTATTCTCACATCTGCCTTTAGCGAACTCCTAAATAACGCCTGTAAGTATACGCCGCCTCGTGGGGTGATCACCATTAGCGCTCAGTTAGACACTCAGCTAGGCTCAGCAGGAACTCTACAATGGGTGGTGAGCAACACGGGCGTTGAGATTTTGCCCGATGAACTCCCCCACATCTTTGATAAGTTTTATCGGGCACCTAGCCTTGCAAACATTGTGTCTCGCTCAGAAGAGCACCGCCATCAGAAAGGTACAGGCTTAGGACTCGCCTTGGTTCAGAAACAAATAGTTTGCTTAGGGGGAACGATCGCCGCGCAGAGCGATTCGGGCGAAGTGCGCTTCTTAGTTGATCTTCCCTTAACGCCTGTGAGCCATTCTGGTTGGCAATAGATCAGCAACGAATCAACGCTGAGTTAGGCGCTCATCTCATCCTTAAGGAAGAAACAATGTATCTCTTTAGGTAGTCCATGCAAAGGTCAGCCAATTGATACTGTTATATGCAAGGTGAATAATTATTCATCAGTTAAAGCGGAATTAAGCATAAAGTTTTCACGGGAGACAAAGAATGAATATCTTGGCATGGATCGTATTGGGTCTGTTGGCTGGCGTAATTGCAAAAGCAATCTTCCCTGGCTATCAGAGCGGTGGATTTTTGGGAACAACAATTCTAGGTATTATTGGTGCTTTCGTAGGTGGTAGCCTCTATACCTTCCTGACAACAGGAGCACTAGCCTTAACTGCACCCGGTCTTAGCATTGGTGGCGTTTTCATCGCAGTTTTGGGCGCGATCGTTGCTCTATGGATCTACTATGCGATCGGTCGTCGTAGCGCCATCTAGTCGTTAACGGAAAGTAAGGTTGGAAAGAGTAGAATTAGCCCCCACTTCTAACTTTAAGTTTCAAAAGCCTCTGTAATTGCAGAGGCTTTTGTTTGTCGTTGCATAGGTTGCACAAGGCTATAGTTCTAACGCTTTTGCTAGTCGGTTAATTCCTACCTGAATTTGCAGTTCATCTAATTCGCTGTAACCAAAAACAAACTCACAGGATCTTTTCGCCATGAGGTCTGGATTTGTTTCTGGATTGCAGCTCGAATCTAAGCTCGAATTGCAGCTCGAATTTAAATAGCAAGGACGGGCAGACATTAACCCTATGCCATCATTGGCTGCACGCCTAATGATTTCCTCCTCATCTAGATCAATATTTATTCTCACCATAATATGAAGACCCGCTTTCTCACCTAGCACCCTGACGCGATCGCCAAAGTGGGTCTTCAAAGCCTGCACCAAAACCTGACGGCGCTGATCATAGCGCGATCGCATTTTGCGGATATGGCACTCTAAATGTCCATCTGCAATAAACTCAGTCAAAACCTGCTGTTCTAGGGTGGGAAGTTGGCGATCGCTCAACCATTTTGCTTGAGTAAAGGGCACCACTAGATGAGAAGGCACCACTAGATAGCCAATTCGTAGAGAAGGAAATAAGACTTTAGAAAAAGTGCTGATATAAATCACGGCATGGTTACGATCTAAGCCCTGTAGAGCGGGAATGGGACGATCTCCATAGCGGTATTCGCTATCATAATCATCTTCCAGAATTAGAGCATTGTTCTGCTGTGCCCATGCCAATAGCTCCAAGCGGCGTGGCAGCGACAGCGTAGACCCCGTGGGAAACTGATGGGAAGGCGTAACGTAAACCAATCGGATTTTCTTCTCGCCATTTTTATTCTTGCCATTGCATAGAAATTCCACTCTCAATCCCGACTCATCCACTGGAATCGGTCGCAGATCTGCCCCATAGCTGAGAAAAACCCGGCGGGCGCTAAGATAGCCTGGATCTTCTATGGCAATAGCATCTCCTGGATCAATTAAGAGCCGCATGACTATATCCAGGGCTTGCTGGGTGCCATTGGTGATGATAATTTGCTCTGGGTCACATTGCACGGCGCGTGCCCGTGCCACATAGCGGGCGATCGCCTCTCGTAGAGGGAAATATCCCCGAAAATCGCTGGCATAGTCCAACCAGTCTGAGCCTGCCGTGCAGTAGCGAGACAATAGCCTGCGCCATAAATCAATGGGAAAATCCTTGAGGGCGGGTCGTCCGTAGCGAAAGCTGATGACAGATTTGGGTTCTGATGAAAGGGAGGAGAGCGCCTTAGTCAGTCGGGTACCCTGCTGCGAGAGCTTTACAGGCACAGGGTCTTGCTTTGTGTTTAGCTCTACTTGGGTAGAACACAGCAAATCGTCAGGCAGTTGCGCACAGACGTAGGTGCCAGACCCAACGATCGCCTGTAGGTATCCTTCGCTCAAAAGCTGTTCATAGCTCTGAGTCACTGTTGTGCGAGAAATCCCCAGAGATTGGGCAAGCGATCGGGTGGAGGGAATCCGTTGGCTCGGCGGCAGTCTCCCGGTCAAAATAGCTTGCCGTAATGCTTCATAGAGCTGAGTATGGAGCGGCTGGGACAGGTGGCTATCCAGAGCGATCGGTAAATCCATAGGCTGGCGATTTTACGACTTACCCCTGCGTCTTAACCTCAAAGTGGACTTATCTTAAAGCACTAAATTGGCTATTGTGGGAGTCCACTTAACCAATTAAGCTAACCCTAGCAAAATTTCAGCATTCAGATATGCCAATCCAGCAAGCCGTTCAGGTCAGGGCTGCAACACTCCAAGAAGATGCGCTCATTGCTGAACATTTCTATCAAATGTGGCTTGATAATCACGTTGCCCCTGACGCAATCATCGCCCATTGGCAAGAAACTGTATTGCAGTTTACTCAGCAAGCGCGTCGGAAACTAGACTATCAGGCCTTTGTGGCGCAGTCGGGCGATCGCTTGGTGGGATCAGTCGGATGCCAGCGATTTGCCGGACTGTATCCTCAAATCTTGACCGCAAGCGAGCGCTGTGATGGATACATTTGGGGAGTTTATGTAGAACCTACTTTTCGCCGCCAAGGGATTGCCACGCAATTAACAAAATACGCGATCGCTCACCTCAAGGCGATCGGCTGTACCCATGCCGTACTCAATGCTTCTCCATTTGGCAAACCTCTCTATACCCAGTTGGGATTTGTCGAAGGGAATGTGATGCGGCTTGATTTGCGCTGATTGGCTACTGATCGACCCCCTGGTTAGCTAGTGTCAACCCTAATTTTTCTCGATCGATCTGTTTTTTAAAGTCATTTGACAGGGATAAGCACCATGAGTTCATTAGAGGCTGAAACGGAACCTAATTCTTTGCCGACTCAACGCAGTCAGATCAAACGTCTGCCGCAGCGGGGTGAGTACGATCGCCAGACCATTCACCAAATCTTGGATGAAGGCTTGGTCTGCCATGTAGGATTTGTCGTGGAAGCTCAGCCGTTTGTGATTCCGACCGCATATGGCAGAGTAGGCGATCGCCTCTATATCCACGGCTCTCCGGCAAGCCGGATGCTGCGAACCCTCAAAGAATCAGTTGAGGTCTGTGTTACGGTCACCTTGCTAGACGGACTGGTGCTGGCGCGATCGGCGTTTCATCATTCTATGAACTACCGCTCTGTGGTCATTTTTGGCGCGGCAACCCTTGTACAAGATGCCGAAGAAAAACTACAGGCACTCAAAGCGTTCACCGAGCATGTGATTCCGGGGAGCTGGTCAACCGTGCGTCTGCCCACGCATCAGGAGGTAGCCGGAACGCTGGTGCTGTCCTTGCCCTTGACAGAAGCTTCCGCCAAAATGCGAACTGGAGCGCCCGTAGATGATGAAGCTGATTATGCTTTACCCATCTGGGCAGGAGAGCTGCCGCTGCGATTAACGGCGATCGCGCCTGTGCCTGACCCTCGCTTGTCCCCCGGAATTGAGCTACCCGCCTATGTGCAAAATTACACCCGCAGCCACCCTACAGAGCTTCATTAATGAGCATCAAACCTGGCGATCCATTGGCTCATCCGGCTCCTAAAGACATTGACCTCGAAACCTTGGGACTCGCCTACGGTTTCTTGGGTGTCCTCACTTTTAGCCTCAGCCTTCCAGCAACGCGTCTGGCTGTAGCCGATCTAGACTCGACTTTTGTGGGATTAGGGCGGGCGATCGTTGCCTCTGTTCTGGCGGCATTGCTCTTGAAAATCACGCGGCAGCCTCTGCCTGCTCAGCGACATCTGCCTAATTTATTCATAGTTGTGGCCGGGGTAATTGTCGGATTTCCCGTACTTTCTGCTTGGGCAATGCAATCGTTACCCGCATCCCACGGAGCGATCGTTTTGGGTATTCTACCCTTAGCCACGGCGCTAGCAGGCGCATTTAGAGCGGGCGATCGTCCTTCAGCGGCATTTTGGCTATGCAGCAGCTTAGGGAGTGCCATTGTTGTGGGCTTCACGGTGGTGACTGGGGGCGGCGTGATTCAGATTGCCGATCTTGCTCTACTGGGAGCAGTAGCGGCAGCCGCACTTGGGTACGCTGAAGGGGGACGGCTCTCGCGGGAATTGGGAGGATGGCAGGTGATTTGCTGGGCGCTCGTTTTGTCTGCCCCAGTTTTGGCAGTGCCCGTGGCAATCGTCGTGGCTCAGCAGGGTTTGCATGCCTCTTGGTCAGCATGGCTAGGGTTCGGCTACGTCAGTTTGTTTAGCATGTTCCTAGGTTTTTTTGCCTGGTATCACGGGCTGGCGATCGGAGGAGTTGCCCGTGTCAGCCAAATGCAGCTTTTACAGCCCTTTCTGACCCTTTTTGCTTCGGCATTGTTTCTGCGAGAGCGCATTACAGTGCTAGCTGTTATGACTGCGCTGGTAGTAGTTGCGCTGGTTTTTCTGGGCAAGAGGGCTCCCATTGCGCGCGCAGGCGATCGAATCTAGAGGCCGTACTTTGCCGTACTTTATAGTTTCTTTAGCCAGTCGCTTCAGATTCGGTAATCCCCCTGAGGCAATTGGGAACTCAAGTGGTACACTACAGAAGTACATGTTGCAAAAGGTTGCAGTGCGTTGAAACACTTTCCCTCAATTGCTTTTCCCTGGATGCCTCTTTGGTATCTAGAGACAAAGCTACAGCGTAGGCGGATGACCGACCCAGCGCTGTCTTGGGTAGACCGCTGTGAAGGACCCAGTATAAGCTGATCGATCTGTAATTAAGGTTTGCGAGTGGTTCGTCCACTCTGCTAAAGATTGCTCCCTGAATACGGCTAGATATTCTATCTTTAGCATCCTGGCAAACTCGGTCGATCAGATACTTTGCAAAAAGTTTTGCTAATTCAATAGCTCACGCTAAGCGGAATCGGGCTGTCATGCAGTGCCCACTCTGAGTTGAGTATTGGGCAGATGTGATTAAAAGCGCAGATGTGCTTGAAAGTGCAGATATGCCTGGATAAGGCTGTCACAGCTGTTTTCTGGCGATCGCGATTCACACAAGCCCTCTCAATTCAACCGTTGGCAACTGTTTGCCTTCATTTAGCATTGCCCAAGCATTGCCCAGTTTGCCGATTCCCGTCCTTACTCAGTTGCTTTCATGCATTTCAATCTTTTTGGAGATTCATCATGTCTAAATTGCTCAGCCGCAAAATTGCACCCGCCCCCATGCCTGCCGAAATCAGCGTCGTTGATCTAATCGACGGATACTTTACAGCCTACAATTCGGCACGTCTGCGAGAAATCTGTCATCTGCTCACCCAAGAAGTTATGCGCGACGGCGTTACGGTCGGCATGAGCCTGTCAGGAGCCATGACTCCCGCTGGATTTGGGGTATCGGTACTGGCTCCTTTGATGCGCCACGGCTTCGTGGATTGGATCATCAGCACAGGTGCCAATCTTTATCACGATATGCACTACGGGTTGGGTCTAGACTTGTACTCTAGCAATCCCTTTGTAGATGACGTGAAGCTGCGCCAGGAAGGACGAATTCGCATCTACGACATTGTGTTTGGCTATGATGTGCTGCTGGAAACCGATGCATTCATCCGAGAGTTGCTGCGTGCCGAGCCGTTTCAGAAACGCATGGGTACGGCTGAGTTTCATCATCTGCTAGGTAAGTATGTGCATGAAGTCGAGAAACAGTTAGGAGTCAAGAACCCTTCTTTGCTGTCTACCGCCTATGAGTGTGGCGTACCCATCTACACCTCTTCTCCAGGAGATAGCTCGATCGGCATGAACGTCGCGGCTCTGGCGCTGGAAGGCTCCAAGCTGGTAATCGATCCCTCTATTGATGTTAATGAGACGGCGGCGATCGCCTATGCGGCAAGAGATGTAAACGCTGATGGCGTAGAAGGCAAGAGTGCGGCTCTGATCATTGGGGGGGGTAGCCCCAAGAATTTCCTGCTGCAAACCCAGCCGCAGATTCATGAGGTGTTGGGTCTGGAAGAGCGGGGGCACGACTATTTCATTCAAGTGACAGACGCGCGTCCTGACACAGGCGGACTCTCTGGGGCAACTCCTTCAGAAGCCGTAAGCTGGGGCAAAGTCGATCCAGAAGAGCTGCCCAGCACGATTGTCTGCTATACCGACAGCACGATCGCCCTACCGATTTTGACGGCATATGTGATTAACCAATGTCCTGCTCGTGAGCTGAAGCGGTTATACGATCGTCGAGAAGAACTGCTAGAGCGGCTGCGTTTGGATTATCTGGCGGCAAAAGCGCTACAGCCCGATCAGGCGGCTACCGTTGTCAAAATCACCGAACAGCCTATGCGAGAGCCAAAGCGAGAACCTGTTGCCACCTATCCTTGTGGTACCCCTATTCGCAATGGACATATCCGCAATGGACATATCCGCAATGGACATTAGAAAATAGCCGACTCCACTCACGCTGTAGCTTATGCGCAGCAGTGAGGACGGCGACATTTTTGAGGGTGTTCTGCGCACCCTCAAAAATGCCCTAAGCCGGATACTTACGGCTATAAATCGTCGATAAATCAATGTTCTGGGGCATGGTGCCGCCATGGCTTTGTTTTGGGGATGATAGTTTCTAGCGAAGCTGACGATCGCCGCGTAGATGTACCTAAACATCTTTTTCTCGCCGCGTTCAATAACGTTTTCAATCATTGAGTAGGCGATCGCCGCTCGAAGGTAAATGTACCCGTAAAATCAGGGAGTACAGAATTTTATAGAAACTCCTATCCATGCTAGCTGCTCTCCTCTACGGTCAAGAAGATCTGCGCTTAGAAAACTTGGCTGAGCCATCTCCTAGCGAGGGAGAAGTGGTGATTCAGGTGAGTGTGGCGACAACCTGCGGCACTGACTTGAAAGTGTGGCGGCGAGGGGGACATGCCAAGATGCTGAAGCTGCCTACCCTGTTTGGACATGAAGCTGCCGGACGGATTGTGGCGATCGGCTCAGATGTAATAGGTTGGCAGATCGGCGATCGCGTTGTTGCCAATAATTCTGCCCCTTGCATGACCTGTTTTTTTTGCCAGAAACAGGAGTATTCGCTTTGCACCGATCTCAGCTTTAATAACGGCACCTTTGCCGAATATCTCAAAGTTCCTGCACCGATCGTTCAACGCAATCTGCTGCCGATCCCTGACGATCTGCCCGACGCGATCGCTGCTATGACCGAGCCACTAGCCTGTGTGCTGCATGGAGCAGCAAGGTCAAATGTCAAACCAGGCGATCGCGTGGCGCTATTGGGGGATGGGGCAATCGGGCTGATGTTTGCTGGAGCTTTGGTGCAGCAGGGCGCAGAGGTGTTTTTGTTCGGCGGCAGCTCGGCAAGATTGCAGGTCGGCGAAGCCTTTGGGGTAGCGCGTACCTTTAACCACCATCAAGTGACAGACATCCCAACTACCGTGAAGTCTCTCACGCAGGGCTGGGGTGCAGATGTAGTTGTGGAGGCAACCGGATCACCTGCGGTCTGGGAAACGGCGATCGCGTCCGCCCGTCCTGGAGCCACCGTTAATTTGTTTGGCGGCTGCCCCAGAGATACGACGATCACCGTTAGCACCGAGCAGTTGCACTACAGCGAACTAACCCTGAAGGGGGTATTCCACAGTACGCCGCAGTATGTGCGTGAAGCGCTGAATTTACTGGCAAGTCGAGCTTTACCGTTTGAGCTGCTGATTAGCGACCATCAGCCGTTGAAACAGTTGGAGCAGGTATTTCAAGATATGAAGAGTCGCAAGGTGATCAAGGTGGCAATGGAACCTGGCATCCGATGAGGCTTGAGGCTGGTTCATGTCAAAACTTCCAGAACCACAGAGACAACATACTCTGCCTCTCTCAACGTCATGCCACCACCCATGGGCAGCCGCAAGAGGCGATCGCTCAAGTCATCTGTCACCGCCATATCACCAGAAACACGACCATACTTCTCTCCCGCAGGAGAGCTATGGAGCGGTACGTAATGGAACGCTGCCTGCACCCCTCTTGATTTGAGTTTTGCGAGGACGGCAGTGCGGGTTTTCAAATCTTTTAGCAGCAGATAATACATGTGAGCATTTTGCTGGCAGTCGCCCGGAGTGCTGGGTCGTTGGACAATCTGTTGTGCCTCCAGATTGGCAAAGGCATTGTCGTAGTATTGCCAGATGCCGTGACGACGCTGCTGAATATGATCCGCCTGCTCCAACTGTGCCCAGAGTAAAGCTGCAATTAGATCGCTGGGCAAATAGGAGGAACCCACATCAACCCAGGTATATTTATCGACTTCGCCCCGGAAAAATTTGCTCCGATTGGTTCCTTTTTCTCGAATAATTTCTGCACGTTCTAGAAGACTGGGATCATTAATTAACAGCGCACCACCTTCCCCAGAGACAATGTTTTTGGTTTGGTGGAAGCTCAAAGCCGCTAGGTGTCCAGTGCTGCCAAGGGGTCTGCCTTTATAGGTTGCCATGATTCCCTGAGCTGCGTCTTCAATCACCAAAAGGCTATGGCGATCGGCAATTGCCATCAGGGTATCCATCTCACAGCTGACACCCGCATAGTGAACCGGAGCGATCGCCTTGGTTTTAGACGTAATCGCAGCCTCTACCTTCGTTTCGTCAAGATTGAGCGTATCGGGACGAATGTCCACAAACACGGGAACCGCCCCCCGCAACACAAACGCATTTGCAGTCGAGACAAAGGTGTAAGACGGCAGAATCACCTCGTCTCCGGGCTGAATGTCCGCCAAGATTGCCGCCATCTCCAGCGCTGCTGTACAAGAGTGGGTAATCAGCGCACTCTGACAGCCAATCTGATGCTCTAGCCATTTTTGGCAGCGCTTCGTGAATTCACCATCCCCGATCAAATGACCATTAGCGATCGCTTCGCCAATACATTCCAATTCTCGATTTGTAATCAGCGCTTTGTTAAAAGGAACGCTTTGCACGGGTTCCTCCAGCGTATGAGGCTGGGCGATCGAAAGTCCAACAAATCTGCTGCTAGCTGAGTTTTCTAGAGGGAGATAGACCATTTTTGCTTGCGATCCAAAGTTACGTAGAAAGCTAGAACCTTGCATGGACATAAATTTCAGTTGAAGGGCTAGCCAGGGAATGCTCATTTCGGGGATGGACATTCGTCAATGGATATTCGTCAGCCAAGAGCTGAAAAACATCTACAAATTCCTGGCTAATTTCTCTAAGTTTGTGATTTAGGATACATATTGAATAAGAAAAACCTATATAGTTGAATAATGGGATAGCTATAAATAGTAAAAGCAGTTGACCTGTAATCTGCGACTTATATGTACTTTCCTAGGTTTATCCTTTCTCCAATCTTAGAATTTAATTTGAGGTTGTTAGGAAAAGGTTAGCTCAAGCGAGCTTGAGTCACATTTTTACAGCGGCGCAGACACGAACTCATGCGCTGACCTAGCTTCGCGTCTCAAGTGATTATTAGGCTACGGTCATGCTCCTCCGTTTAGCAATGACCCTAGGATCTCTTCGTCGAAATTTGGTAATGTGCGTTCAAGTGTAAGGTTTGTGTAAAGTCGGACAGACCTGCTCTTCAGACAATGTCTACTCATTTACACTGCTATTTGAGCGGGTCGCAGCATATTTGTGGTTTGGGCAAGCTGGGTACTCTTAGCCGAAGGTGTTCTGGGGAGAGTCTGGTCGCTCAGGTTGTCAGACGGCTTACAGCAAAAAATATCTACTACGTGAACGTTACACATGTTTTAGCAACTTTTTAAGTTGCAGTTGCTTGATCTTTGGTAGCTTATTGACCTAGCTGAGAACAATCTTAGAGGATGTTTGAAAAGTGGTCGGCTGTGATTTTAAGCACCTGTTGATCCCCCCTGCCCCCTTAAAAAGGGAGAAATGAATTCAAAGTCCCCCTTTTTTCTAGCGCAGCGGCGCGATAGCGCGGGGGTTGAGGGAGATCTGAAACGTTTCGCTACCCATAGTTGGACTTTTCAAACATCCCCTTGGGCTAATGTACTCATAAGGCTTCTCATAGACTATTGTTCTCTCAAAAGGGGACAATGAAGGCATGAGGGAACTGAGCTGCATAGGGTATCAAGCTTAGGATACTGCTAGCTTCTCCTACTGAGTTTGTAAAGGGCATTCATCTCGTAAAAATTAGGTTGAGGTACAAAATGCGTGTACTGGTCGTACAGTATTCTGGTGACTATCGTCAGGCAGCTCAACATTTTTCTGCTGGACAGCAAGAGACCTATTACGCTCAAAAGCATTCTGTTGATTCAGTTGCCAAATTGAGTGGTTATGCTGAGGAAGTTGGCGTTCTCTGTTGTATGACAGCAGAAACCTACAGCGAGGTATTGCCCAACGGCGTGCGGGCAATTGGCGCTGGATTTAGTGAAAAAATTGATATTAAGAAGGTTATTCAACTGATTGAAGAGTTTCAGCCGACGCATCTCATTGTTCGTACTCCTAGGAAAGAAATTTTTGAGTGGGCAATTCAAAAAAAAGTTAGAACGATCGCCTTGTTTGCTGAATCTGTTATGACGCGAGGCTGGCGAAATAAAATCAAAATTTATTTCTTAGTTAAACTGTTGAATAATCCGCAGATTGAGTGGGTAGGCAGCTATGGCATCACTTCGTCATTGGTGCTACAAAACCTGGGAGTAGATGCCAAAAAAATTATTCCTTGGGATTTTTTACTGGAAACGCATCCCGGATCTCTTTCCCCTAAATCTCTTAAAAAGACAGATCTATGGAACCTACTTTATGTCGGCTCAATGCTTCCTGCTAAAGGGGTAGGCGATATCCTAGACGCAGTTGCCAAACTAAAGGCTAAAAACATGGATACGCGCTTGCAAATTGTTGGCAAAGATCCAACTGGCAGGTTCCTCCAGCAAGCAGAGCAATTGGGTATTGCTAATCAGGTTGAGTTTTTAGGAATTATCCCTAATCAACAGGTAGAACCGTTGATGCGAGAGGCGGATCTTGTGATTGTGCCCAGCCGACACAGCTATCCAGAAGGGTTTCCTCTGGTGATCCATCACGCTTTGCGATCGCGGACTCCCATTATTGCATCTGACCATCCTATGTTTAGAAACAGCCTGACCCATGGCAGTAGCGCCATGATTTTCCCGGCGGGCAATTCAACCGCGCTGGCGGGCTGTGTGGAAAAATTGGTGACGGATGCAGACCTCTATTACAGTCTCTCAGTTCGCTCCTATGAAACCTGGCAAAAGCTGAGGCTACCTGTGAAGTGGGCAGATATTCTCGATCGCTGGCTGGATGATTCTCCTGAAAACAAAAAGTGGTTATCTAACTATCAAATTTCCTCTGACTGCTATCGAGAAAAGATAACAGCTTCACTGGTAGCAAATCAATTTCTACAAGCCTAGCGGGCGATCGCCCATTTACAGCGGTTTGCGCTTGATTAAGTATGGGTTATTTTTGTAGAAGCCTCGCGGAGCGCGGCTTCTACAAAAATAACTGTGGTTTATGCAATTGAAAATTGCTGTAATAATATTGTTCAATGCTTTGGGTGAATACGACTAAGGGGCAAAGCTACAAAATAGCTTTGCCCCTTAGTGTATGAAGCTCTAGACCAGAATTACCTAATAAACATCTAGCGGTTAGTCGCGGTTAAAGGCAATCAAGAGTCTAAGAATAAAGACAAACAAATTGATGTAGGTCAGGTACATCGATAGAGCTGCCGAAAGATACTGCTCATCTCGATAGGTGCGCGGCAGGATGTAGAAGTCTACCACCGAACATCCGGCAAATAGGAGTGTTCCAATTGCAGAAATCGCGATTTCCAGCGGCTGAGGGGCGTAGATGCCAAAGAACGACAGAGCAAACTGAGCCAGTAGAACGACCAGTAAAGCGATCATGCCGATTTGAACCGTTTTACCTAATGCCAGCCCATCTCGATCGGAGAGGTTAGAGCCAATTTGTCGAGCTGCCAAAAAAGTTATGCCGCAGCCCAGAGCTGCTACGCCTACTCCTTCGATCCCGACACCCTGGCTTCCTAATGCGACATAAACCAAACCGCTAAGGGTGTATCCTGAGAGCAAGCTATAGGTTGCTAGAAGCGGTAGAGCGATCGCATTATTGCCCTTTTCAGCTACGCCACGAGCCACGAAAAAGAGAATTAGCTCAAGTACCATTGCTCCAATGAAGGTAGGCATAAATAGCTCAGGTTTAGAGCTAATCAGGCGAACGCCGCCATAGGTGCCCAGAGCCGTTAGCATAAGTCCTGCACCCAAGAAGGGCAGAGCATTGCGAATCACATTAGGGCCTACCAACGACTGGGTTTTGGCTTGTCGAATAGCGGCTCGAAAATTGCTGGTGTTGCTCATGAAAACTCCTGAACTAAGTTGTGTCTAGTTAAGTTTTGGCTAACGAATATTGAGTCGATCGATTAAATCGATGAGTTTAAATCGATGAGTTGCATCAGAGGTCGTGAGGTGAAGCCCAAGACACTTTACTCAAAAGTGGGGATCCCCAGACTCCTCAACGACTATTGTAGTGCTGAGTTCTTGTACAGTCTTTCACTTGCCGTGTGGCTTAACATGGGGCTTGACCTGTAAGCCAGGACGCGATCGCCTAAGCACGGAAGCTTTATTGAAAATCTTAGGGTTCTTGCAAAACCTTTCCCTAAGTTAGAAACTAGCGATACGACTGAAAAGATACATTTCGCATAGTATGAGCCTTGTAATAGTATTAGCCTTATAACCTGTAGCCCCCAGAAAATCAGTGTTTCCCATTAGCGATGAAAATCCAACCTACACCAAGCCCTACGTAACCTACGGCTTGATTTTGATTAATATCCTTTGCTTCCTGTACGAACTCTCTCTGCCATCCGGACAACTCGACAACTTTTTTCGGATGGCAGCCGTGATTCCAGCAGAATTAACGGCCAGTTTTCAGGGTCAGGTGATTCCTCAAGGGCTACCAGAATGGACAACCTTGATCTCCTCTCAGTTTCTACATGGTGGCTGGCTGCATCTGCTAGGCAATATGCTTTACCTCTGGATTTTTGGAAACAATGTTGAGGATAAGCTGGGTCACGTCAAGTTTCTGATTTTTTATCTGCTGTGCGGCATTTTGGCGGGTTTAGCGCAGTGGTTTTTTGCCCAAGGCTCAACAGTGCCTTCGTTGGGAGCTAGTGGAGCGATCGCCGGAGTCATGGGAGCCTATATCGTCCGGTTTCCCAGAGCCAGGATTCTGACGCTAATCTCCATCTTTCCCATTCGCGTTCCAGCGCTGCTGTTTCTGGGTATCTGGTTTGTCCAGCAGGCTTTTTACAGCTACGCCAGTCTCAATGCGCCGACGAATATTGGCATGGAGAGCGGCGGCATTGCCTACTGGGCACATGCAGGCGGGTTTGCCTTTGGCGCTATCCTAGGGCCACTATTCGGGATTTTTTCTGATTCAAGCGCCAGACCCAATTCTGGAGGACTGCCGTTTTAGAAACACTCAGGGCATTGCAGTTTAGGAAGGCTGGGTCACGAGGGTGTGATGGTCACCGTGCGATCGAGTCTGGGAACTTGGTCTAGAAATTGACCGCTCAGCAGCAGAGCCGTTTTAGCATCCAGTTCACCGGTAGGTGGAACTCGAAGGCGCATCTGAAACTGCTGTAGAGCAACTTTAAGGCGGGCAGGCTGACTAGCCAAATCTTGACTAGCCAAACCTAGGGGCTGGCTTAGAAAACCCGATTGATATAGCAACTCAGCCGATTGGGCAGGCGTGAGGGTAACATCAGAGGGACGAAAGATAGGGACGTACTGATTGCGCCAATGGCGATCGAGAAACTCAGTTTTGCCAACCTGGTAAATTTTGCCAAAAGCCGGATCGCCGATGATCACAGACTGATCATCCATGCCCAAGAGAGCGATCGCATGGGGCGCTTTGCCAGTTTCGGAATAGAGCCAGGTGGCAATCACGCCCGGTCGATTAATCTGGCGCATTTGTGCCCAGGTGGTGTCCAGCTCTACGCCATCCATGCCAAACCCCTGAGCCGCTACGATGATCTGCGGCATGGAGGTACCCAAGAGGCTCGTACCTGCCAATTGTGCCGCGCTGGACTCAGTGGCATTAATTCCCCAAAGCTGCAAGACCGTAGCCAATGCCGCCGGAGCGCAGCTGCTATCTGAAGTTTGCTGAAATACACCATTGGGTCGAAGATTATCCTCCAGAGAAGCATAGATGGGAGCCAGGAAATGCGCCTCGGTTGCCGTGAAGCCACCCATCCCCAAAACACCCAGCAGCGCCACCGCTACCACCTGAAGCCGCGCCGTTTGCCAGCTGACCGTAAATGCCAAGCCACAGAATCCGAGTAAGATGACCCGAATCAGTGTCCAGGTGACGCGCATTCCAGACACCCGCCACTCTAGAGGTAATGCCTGAAGCTGGGGCACATACAGCGCCAAAACCAGCATTCCTACATAGAGTCCTAGAAACGCCAGAGAAACGGAGGTTTTGCCCTTAAATAAATTGTTGGCAGTCGAACCTTTATGCAGCATCAGGCGACCCAGCCTGCGCCCTAAAGAAAAAGCCAAAACGCCCAGCAGCACGGTAAAAATCAGTTCTATCAGCATGAATGCGATCGCCGAAGGGTCTCTTTCAATTTTCCCAGACCCATCGTGCAGGTATCAGGAAAGTTGATGTTTTTCTACGTCTGCTCATTTCTTGTATGCTGAATTGGAGTGAGAGAAACTGTAGGAATGAGAAGCCAGTTTTTACTCAACCCGACCTTAATTTTTATCCAATGAGCGAAAGCCGCCAGTTTCCGCAAGCCCCTGCTAAACTCCTCAAAAAGATTTTTCAGCAAACGCAGGGCAAGCTATCTAAACACCTTAAAGCCACCAAAATTCGGAAGCGGATTCGAGGAACGGCGATCGTTGATACGCCCCAAGGAGTTCTGCTGGTGTCTACGAATGGCGATCGCTTTAGCTTGCCGGGAGGTGGCGCAGAAAAGCAGGAGAAAGGAGAGGCGGCAGCGATTCGAGAGTTAAAGGAAGAGACAGGCTTAAAGGCAATCTCGGCTCAATATCTATTTAGTCATGTGGGCAAAATTCGCAAACGCAGCTCAGGTGGTCTAGCTAGAAATCACCACGAAGTTTTCTTAATTCAAGCTAAGGGAAAACCTCAGCCTAAAGAGGAAATTAAAGCGATTGCCTTCTGTCAGTTTTCTGAGATACCGATAGAAAATAGAGTTAATATCTCCGATTCTGCGAAACATATTATCAATAAATACTGGGCGCTCAAAGAGAGCGGTCTACTTCAAGCCTTAAATAGGAATCAACAGCTATAGGCTCTCTCTTCTTGAAGGCTTGGCATTGTTTAATCGGGGGATGATTTTTTTGAATTCATCCCTGAAACCAGCAACGCTAGGTATCCTCGATCGCCTGAGGCTCTAAATTGGGCTGATCGGTAGGCTGCTCGTCGGCATTCTCAAGCCGAAAGAGAAGGAACCCAAGGGGAAGAAGGCTATTAATGGCAATTAGACGTACCAGATGGGCAGCAGTAATAATTTCAATATCGTGATTGAGCGTGAGTGCCACCACAATCATCTCGGCGGCACCGCCCGGAGCTGCCACTAAGAGACAGGTGAGCCAGTCCCAGTCGGTGAGGGTCAGCGCCAGCAGCGCCGTGAGAAATCCTGTGGCGATCGTCAAGCTCACCGACAGCACAGCATAGCCCACCATCCGCCCCTGAATTTTGGGTTTGTTGCCCCAATACTCGCCAATGGTGATGCCCAGCAGACTTTGCCCGACGATATTGACCAATCTGGGCGGACTAAAATCAAAATCTGGCACAAAAGGCAGACTCCCCAGCAGCGGATGAAAGGCAACTCCAGCAATCAACGCCCCAAAAAACGGCGGGGAGGGCACCTTGAGCCAGGTAGCCAAGCGCGCGCCCAATCCGGCAAATAGCAGGGCGATCGCCAGTAGCTCTAGCTGAATAGGCTCCGTATTGATCCAGGGCGGGGTTGGAAGTAGGGCGATCGCGCTTTGAGCCGCAGTCGCTCTTGCCAGCAGCGGAATCAAAATCACGACTGTCGTCACTCGCATCACCTGTACGAGCGACACCAGAGCCACATTTCCGCCATAATCTGCTGCAAAACTAGACATGACGCTGACTCCACCCGGAACCGTTGCTAGCAGGGCGGTGAGCAAATTAGTTTGGCTAAGGCGGGCATAGAGATAGCCGATCGCCCCACCGCTGAGCAGCATTGAAGCCGTTAGCAGCAGAAATATCGGCAGGTGGCTGATGACATTTGTTAGGTCAGCATTGGCGATCGCAAACCCAATTGCCATGCCCACCAATGCCTGCCCTACCTTGCGCACGGTAGCATTGGGCTGTCTGTCAGCTTGAAACAGCAGCCGATAGACCTGAAGCACGACGATGCCTGCCGCTACGCCGCTAAAAATCCAGGCAGTGCCACCAATGTTGAGAATGGCTAATCCAAAGCCTAGAGGCAGCGCCAGCAACAGCTCGATCGTCAGAATTGCCAGCGGTTTTAGCATTGATTGGAATAAAAGCGCGATCGCGCCGCAAGTCGCTCATCAGCCCTGTCCTGACTGGGGAGCATGACTGGGGAGCAAGATTATATTCCCTTACGCTACCAGGAACAGGAGATATTTAAACCGCCTGTTAGAACAATCCTGAATAATCCCAATTAAATCAAAAACATGAGACGATTCCCATAGCGACTTGCTTGATTGCTTGACTCTCCGTTAAAACCATAGAGAGACTTGTCGCGATCGCGTTTGGAGGATCAAGTGTGACCATTTGGGTAAACGAACAGATCGATCCGTCAGGCATTATCCGAGCCTGTATTGCCTGCTCCGATGCTACACAGGCGCAGGAATGTCACGACTCGTTTGAGGAAAACCTCACCCCCCTGCAAAAGCAGGATGGCTGGGTCGCACAAATGCGCACGGTAGAATCTTGGGAGGAAGTTCCTGTAAACTCGCTCAAGCTTGACTAGCGGCTTGATTAACTAAACAGAATTGCTGGTTTTATGTATGAATTTTTTTTGAAAGGGGCGCGGAGCGCCCCTTTCAAAAAAATTCATACCCAGATTCAGCACTGCCAACTAAACTTGGTTGCGGGCACCCAAAAATTTGAGCTGCTGATAGAGCATTTCAATTCGGGGCAGCTCGACTCCAGCCTGTTTTGCCATGCGAAGCGGATTACCCAAAATCGCCTCTGTTTCTAGAGGGCGGCGATCGTCGTAATCAAGCTTCATGCTGGTGCGGTAAGGGGTCATTTTGGCGGTGTACTCTAGCATGGTCTGGATGAAGTGCGGCGGCACGGCACGGGTGCTACTCGGATCGATCGCCCGAACACAAGCCGCTGCCCCTAAAACTACTTCCTCCATCAGCTTTTCTGCCAGAGTGCGAGTCTGGTCATCTGCCATCATTTCATGGGTCGTTGCATTTAGCACTACCGATAGCCCGTTGAAGGGAATGTTCCACACCAGCTTTTTCCAGCGGGCAATGAATAGGTCTTCAGCACAATCGATCGGAATACCCGCCCGTTCAAAGTCGGTGGCGATCTGCTGCATGCGTTCAGTCACGCCGCAGGGGCTGTAGCTTTCGCCGTTAGTTTCTATCCCATAGTCGCCCAGCGTAATCTGCTTATAGTCCAAGTGGCGAATATGTCCTGGCGCAATCTTGTTGGAGCAGAGGAAGCACAAACCGCCCACGACGCGATCGCTGCCGACAATTTTTGCGACCTCCACCTCAATGCCCAATCCATTTTGCAGTACCAGCACCACGCCGTTGTCTTTCAGCACAGGCGGCAAAAGGTCAGGCAGAAGGTGATTTTGGGTAGTTTTAAGGGCAACGATCACCACATCGCAAGGGGGCATATCGCAGACGTTACGATAGGCATAGACCTGCGGGAGCGTAACGTTGCCGTCTGGAGATTCGAGGGTCAAGCCCTGCTGCCGCACCTGCTCGTAGTCGCTGCGTAGCAAGAAATGAACTTCTATGCCCGCCTGCTGCAAACGTGCGCCATAGAAGCCGCCAAGTGCACCCGTCCCTAAAATGGCGTAAGTGCGAGGATTTTGAAGAGATTGAAACGTGATCATGTTGCCATTTTTTCACAAAAGCCGAGGTTTGCGTCTATGAGAACCGACTTATCGATATGCTTAATGAAGTCCTCATAACAACCCGTAAGTCAGTCGGGATGCCGTAGTACAAAAGCAGCAGAATCTTCGTTAACCCACTTTACTTAAATCAATGCGATCGTGCCCTTGGATAAGGGCGAAGGAATAATGACTATGCGAATTGCCAAAGATATTACAGAGCTAATTGGACATACGCCCCTCGTGCAGCTCAACAAAATTCCCCAAGCGGAGGGCTGCGTGGCGCAAATTGTCGTGAAGCTGGAGAGCATGAATCCGTCAGCTTCCGTCAAGGATCGAATTGGGATCAGCATGATTCAGGTTGCCGAAGAGCAGGGCTTAATTCATCCTGACAAAACTATTTTGGTAGAGCCGACTTCGGGCAACACGGGCATCGCGCTAGCAATGGTTGCCGCAGCTAAGGGATATCGCCTGATCTTGACAATGCCAGAAACTATGAGCTTAGAGCGGCGATCGATGCTGCGGGGCTATGGGGCTTACCTAGAGTTAACCCCAGGCTCGGAGGGAATGCGGGGTGCGATTCAGCGTGCGGAAGAAATTGTGGCGAAAACATCTAATGCTTATATGCTGCAACAGTTCAGCAACCCTGCGAATCCTAAAATTCACCGAGAAACTACCGCCGAAGAGATCTGGGCAGATACAGATGGACAGGTGGATATTCTGATTTCAGGTATTGGCACGGGCGGCACGCTCACAGGCATCGCAGAGGTGCTAAGGGAGCGCAAGCCTGGGTTTAAGGCGATCGCCGTTGAACCTGCCAGTAGCCCTGTCCTTTCAGGGGGATTGCCCGGTTCCCACAAGATTCAGGGGATTGGCGCAGGCTTTGTGCCCAAGGTACTGCAAACCCATCTGATTGATGAAGTAGTACGAGTCAAAGATGATGATGCTATCGCCTTTAGCCGTCGGATGGCGAGAGAGGAGGGCTTGCTGTCGGGCATTTCTGCGGGAGCGGCTTTGGCAGCGGCGATCGAGGTGGGCAAACGCCCTGAGAATGCCGGAAAGCTGATCGTCATGATTCAACCTAGCTTTGGCGAACGCTATCTCAGCACGGTGCTGTTTAAGGATCTGGAGCTACCGGAGTTGAGCCTAGTGTAGTTTTTGAAAGGATCGCGGGGCGATCCTTTCAAAAACTATCCATCTGCAAGACGATCTGCAAGACGAAAAGGCTACCCTGGAAGAAAACAGGAGAAGACCATGCTGGAGCTGCACTGCCACACGACCCACTCTGACGGAACGCTAACTCCTGCTCAACTCGTGGAGGCGGCGATCGCTGCTGGGGTAAGCATCCTTGCCATTACCGACCATGACACGGTATCTGGCTGGGATGAAGCCTTTGCCAGCGCCGAGCAGCGCCCCATTGAAATAGTTCCTGGGTTGGAGCTGAGCACCGTCTGGAATGAGCGATCGATGCATATTCTGGGCTTCTATCCCGATCGCGACAAGCTTGAGCAGCCCTTGCAGGAGCGTTTAGCAGGACGGCGGCGACGGGCAAGCCTCATGGTCGAGAAGTTAGCGGCGCTAGGATATCCCATCGAGCTACAGCCTATGCGGGGCAATATGGCTCCGGGTCGCCCCCATGTGGCGGCAGCCTTGGTGAAGGCGGGTTATGTGCAGTCTTCTCAGGAAGCATTCGAGCGCTGGCTAGGAGACGATCGCCCTGCTTACGTGGAGTACGAAAAATTTTCGGCGATCGAAGGCATTCAGCTCCTGCGAGAGTGTGGAGCCGTGCCCGTGTGGGCGCACCCTTACCTGTTTCGCGGCGGCGATGTAGAAGCAGTGTTGCCAGAGCTGGTCGCAGCCGGGTTATTGGGTCTGGAAGTCTATCACCCGACCCATACGCCAACTCAGACACGCGCCCTCGAAGCCTTTTGTCAGCAATATGGATTGCTCATGACAGGAGGCAGTGACTATCACGGCACCAAGGCAGGCGAAAAAGACGATCGCCATACGAATCTCAATCAGCTTCATTTGTCCGATCGCTTCCTTGCCCCAATTCAGAAGGCTGCGTTTGATCTGAGGCTCCCCACTTCAGAACTTGTGACTTCAGAACTTGTAACTTTAGAACTCTCGCCTCCACAGCGCTAAACCGCCGCCGCGTCCACGTGCCGCAATGTAGTTCTCTGTTACTAGGAAAAAGGCAAAAAAGGGAAGTTTGGCGATGGGTTGCTCAGAAAAGTTCTGGTCTTTTCGTCCGCCCATCCTGCCGTTGTAGAGGGGGCGATCGAAGGCTGTGATCTGCATTTGGTTGAAGTCAAAAGCCAACAGATTTTTCTTGCCCACATAGCGACACAGACCTGTCAGCCGCAGTTTCAAGCCCGCCACCTGAATCTGATTGGTGATTGCTCCTGACTCTGGCTCACTTGTAGCCATGCCAGCCGCAAAGCTAATCTGAGCGGGAGAAATTCTTGGCAGATAAAAGCCGTTGCCCAGGATAATTCCGCCTCGTTTGACTTTACGCGTTCCGGTCGTAAAGCAGAGTTGCCAGGAGCCTTGAAGAGATGAAAACGGGTAGCTCAACCGCTGTTGTTTGGCGGTTTTCTCGGCTTGTAGCAGAGCCGCAACTACGGCTTTGGCAGCAGGTCGCAGGTGAGGAGGGACTTTAGCTGCTTGTGACAGGATGAGCTGGAAATCTGCGGGCAGAGAAGAGGTCATACCATTTTGAAAAGAATTTCTGACATCCATAGCAACCGCTAGGGCGGTTAGGACGAAACTGGCGACAGTCTATAATTTCTATCGATCCTCATGAGAATGGCAGAGGCGAAATTTTTCACACCTCTGCCATTGCTAAACATACCGTTTATTTTCGCGAGAGACGTGAAGCGCCTCTTACGAAAAGTAAGCTACCTTGACTAGACTGCCGCAAAGAAAGTCTTAGACTTCACGGGGTCAGGGTTCATTGTGGCATCACCGGGCTTCCAGTTTGCAGGGCAAACTTCATCGGGATGAGTCTGCACATGCTGAATGGCTTGCAGGGTGCGCAGGGTTTCTTCAACGCTGCGACCAAACGCCAAGTTGTTGATCGTGGCGTGCTGAATCACCCCATCTTTATCAATGATGAACAGACCGCGCAGGGCAACACCAGCGTCCGGATCAAGTACGTTGTAGTCGCTGCTAATGGTCTTCTTGAGGTCGGCTACCAGAGGATAGCTCAAGTCGCCTACGCCACCCTGATTGCGATCGGTCTGTATCCAGGCGAGGTGAGAAAATTCGCTATCTACCGACACACCCAACACTTCGGTGTTAAGTGCCTTGAATTCTTCGTAGCGATCGCTGAATGCCGTGATTTCGGTAGGGCAGACAAAGGTAAAATCTAGCGGGTAGAAGAACAGAACAACGTATTTGCCGCGATAGTCGGACAATTTGATTGTCTTAAATTCCTGATCGTACACAGCCGTTGCTGTGAAGTCTGGGGCAGATTGTCCAACCCGGAGACATCCTTCGGTCATGAGTTACGCTCCTTAATTTAGCTTGTCTACTTTAATCTGAAGACCTGAGAACGCTTTTGGCGAGCGACTGGAAAGATTCGCTCTGAAAAGATTTGCTCTGAGGTCTAGCGTTCATTTAAGAACTGTAACAGTTATATCATAGTCATAACGATTTTGAGTAGATGGCTCCGCCAAACTATAGCCCTACGCAACTGAGCTAGGACGAGTTATTTTTTGAGAGCCGCACGGAGCGCGGCTCTCAAAAAATAACTCATTTGGATCTAAGCGCGTAGCGCTATAGATGGCCATGTCAAACTTAGATGGCAATGCCAAACTAGAGATAGCCTGCCAAAGTTAAGCGCCCCCAAATGGAAGGCGCCTAGGTGATCTATGTCATACGATCGAGCTGAACCAGAAGATAGAAGTTAGCGATCGACCGATCCCATAATGATGTCGATGCTGCCCAAGATAGCGATTAAGTCTGCCACCTTCACGCCCTTGATAATGTGAGGCAAAATTTGCAGGTTGTTAAAATCTGCCGCCCGAATCTTAAACCGCCAAGGGAAGACGTTGTCATCGCCGATGATGTAAATGCCTAGCTCGCCCTTACCGCTCTCCAGGCGCACGTAGTGTTCGCCCTTGGGAATCTTGAACGTAGGAGCAATCTTTTTGCTAATGAACTGGTAGTCAGGACTTTTCGCCCAATCAGACTTAGGCCCCTCGGCAATCCGCTTGGCTTCCAGATTTTCAAAAGAGCCGCCCGGCAGTCCTTTAAGTGCCTGTCGCAGAATCTTCACAGATTCGCGCATTTCTCGAATCCGCACCACATATCGAGCAAAGCAGTCACCCGCCGTTTCCCACTGCACATCCCAATCAAAGTCGTCATAGCACTCGTAGTGATCAACCTTACGCAAATCCCACTGCACGCCAGAAGCCCGTAACATAGGCCCCGACAAGCCCCAGTTCACGGCTTCTTCGCGGCTGATAGTGCCAATTCCTTCAATCCGGCGACGGAAGATGGGGTTATTGGTAATCAGCTTTTCGTACTCGTCTACCTTGGGCAGAAAGTAGTCACAAAAATCTTCGCACTTATCCACCCAGCCGTAGGGCAAGTCAACCGCCACGCCGCCGACGCGCCAATAGTTGTTGTTGACCATACGATAGCCTGTTGCAGCTTCCCAAAGGTCATAAATCAGCTCACGCTCACGGAAGATGTAAAAGAAGGGAGTTTGTGCGCCCACGTCTGCCAAGAATGGACCAAGCCACAGCAGATGATTGGCGATGCGGTTCAGCTCTAACATGATGACGCGAATGTAGCTAGCGCGCTTGGGCACCGCAACATCCGCAAGTCTTTCAACCGCGTTGACCGTAATCGCCTCATTGAACATCCCGGCAGCATAGTCCCAGCGGCTGACGTAGGGAATGTACATCACAGGAGTGCGACTCTCAGCAATTTTTTCCATGCCTCGGTGCAGATAGCCAATGACTGGCTCACAATCCACCACGTCTTCGCCGTCGAGGGTGACAATCAGCCGCAACACCCCGTGCATAGAGGGATGGTGAGGTCCCATGTTGATCACCATCGGCTCGGTCTTGGTTTCGATCATTGACATAGATCAATCTCTCCGGTATCAAGTGTCTCCAATCGGCTCGGTCAGGCGGTTTTACTATAGCTTTACTATCTATAGTTTTGTTGCGTCTCTCTGATTATTATACGGATGAAAGCGCGATCGAGTCAGTCAAGCTCAAGCCAAGCTCAAGTCAAGCTAACCTAGTAGCGCCACAGAGATTATGGATGGAAAAACCGGGATTAGGGCTTGCACTTAATTGAGTCAAACACGATCGCCGCGTTGACCGTAGCATTTTGTCCCACTGCTGAAACGATCGCAATCCGATTATCCTGATCAAGCATGACCTGAGTTTGGTAGCGTACGGCCAACACTGGCGGCGTTTGGTCTGCCAGAGTTAAAGTCCCTTCATCTACTTTGACCTGAGCAATCGTTCCACAAAAAGACCGCAGCTCTGTCTGAGTTTTCGTAATCTGAAAAGTATTGGTCGTCTGATTGGAAAAAGAGAAACCTGAAAATAAAAATTCATTGCCAAAGTCTTCTTCAACATCTGTCCCAGTTTGAGCCGGAATGCGAGCGATCGCCAGCTCAACCTCCGGTAATATCACGGCACCTCCTGGCGAGGCTGTGCTCAGAAGAGCCGTACTGCTAATCACCGCCATTCGTCCACCGCCGACATTGGTGCCAAACAGCCCCTTAGAGCCATTCGGCATCTTGTAATCCACCATGCTACGGGCGATCGCCTCTGCCCGATTAGGATTAAAGGCGTTATTGAGCGCCTTGACGCTCAGACCTGCAAGACCCACGGCAACTAGGAGAACTGCACTGGCGGCGATCGCCATGCCTTCCCAGATACTGACGCGATACTGGGGAATAGACGGAAGAGAGTCTGACATAGAGAAATGAAGAGCCGAATCAGAAAGAGGAATTGAAATTTAAGCCGTTTGCAGTAGGGTTCTCTAAAAAATCCTACAAACCTATCTCCGTTATAGCTGTCGCTAGTTTGCTTAGGACATTAATGGTGGGCGCGAAGCGCTCACCATTAATGTCCCTGCCTTAATCGCCTTGGCGGTTGCTACATATCTGCTGCCATACTTGCCATACTGAGGCTATCTCTTTTTCATGACGCGCGTCAGAATTGGCTTCAGAGCTTCTGCCATTGCCTCAATGCTGTAGTCGGTAAGGCATTTTCTTCGGGCGCGCAGTCCCTGAGCTTTGGCGGTTTCTAGGTCGGCAAATAAAGCCTGTATGCCAACTGCCAAAGACTGAGGCGAATCTGGCTCTACCAAGTATCCCGTGTCGCCTAAAATCTCTGGAATGTCGCCCACACGAGTGGCAAGTATGGGCTTTGCCATCGCCATGCCATCGGTCAGCTTCAGAGGAAACTGGGCTTGGGCAGCGGGTGTGTCTCGCTGGGGAATGACGATCGCATCGGCGGCAGCAATCACATCCGGCATCAGGGTATAGGGCATCTTGGGTAGCCTGATTAGCCAACGACCCCACTGACGCTCAAGCTGCTGATCGTAGTCATCATAAGGGCTACCCCCCACAATCACCAGCCGTAAATCGGGTTGGTTAAGCCGCTCTAACGCCATCAAGACATCTTCAACACCCTTGTAGGGGCGGGGCGCACCGGGAAACATCAGCACCCGATAACCTGATAACCTATAGCGCTCTTTCAAACCTGCCGTATCATATCCGTCAGGGTTAAACAGTGAAGTATCTTTGCCGTTAGGAACATATTCTCCGCTAAATCGCTGCTTGAGAAACTGGGTATGGGTCGTTACAGCATCGGCTCTTGCCACCAGTTTTTCCATGCCTTGCAGGTAAAGCGGGTGATCTGGGTGGCGCAATTCGCCTTCCGGCTTCAGCAAATCTCTTGCCAACTGTTTAAGCGCGGGGCGATAACGCCAGGTGTCACCGCCATGCCAGCTTAGCTCCCAGTCGTCGATGTCTAGCAGCAGCGGACGACCTGTGGTGAGTTTGTGAAGCAATCCTACCCCAAAGCTGGTAGGTTTCGGCTTGTAGGCATAAATAATATCGCCATCTAGCTGTTTCAGGAGTTGCCGCGCCGATCGCAGAAATTGGGGATAGAAATGTCCAGGAAAGGTGACGATCGGCACATCTGTGGTGGGCAACACTGCCGCTACACCAAAGTTAAATCCAAAAATCTTCACCTCATAGCCGCATTGCTTTAGGGCTGCTGCCAGCAAAAATGGGCGGACTGCTCCTCCCCAGCGTCCTGCTCCTTGTTGAGACAGATCGCTAACGAGAAGTGAGATTTTGAGGGGCATCGGCTTTTGCCAAGATGCTGCTGATGAAGTAGCCAGGTCAGCTGAAGAATTTACCATTCAGTTGTGTAACGTGCTGCGATCGGTTTTGCCAAGGTGTTTTTGCCAAGGTGTTTTTAGGGTTCCCAGAGAGGCAAAAAAAAGGAGACACAAGATTCTTATGTCTCCAGATGGGTGAATCGCTTTTTAACGGACTTGCAACTCAGTGGGCTTGCAAAAAAGAAGAGAATTCTAATCAATCCTAATCAATCAGCTTAAGTCGCCCAATTTGAATGTAATCAAAAACCCGGTTGATTTGCTGGCGATCGCCATCAGTGATCCGCTGATCGGAAAGGATAGCGGAAGTCAACTGAACGTGATCTTTGCGGCTCATCTGACCCGTCGAGATAATTTGCTCGACTAAAGATTGAACTGCAATACCAGACTTATGTGGAGTTAGCCATGCCATAGGTTTAAGCCCTGTCTTTTGAAGCGGTGACGATTTGAGCTGAGGGTTGAATATGTATCGCACAAAACGTTTTGTAATACCTATTCTCTTTCCTGATACGGATGACTAGGCAAAGTTCTGATGAGAAGCTTTTAAAGGGTTAATAAAAATCTAATGCTTCGTTGCAGGGTGCAACAGCGAGAAATTGCGGATATGCGTAGAAGGCTCCTTTTAACTACCCGTTGTCCTACGGAAGACTACAATGCAGATTCTTCGGCTACCTGTTTTATTGAATAACTATATTTTTCTGCTGTATGAAGCTGACTTCAAAATTGCGTCGGTGGTTGACCCCGCAGAAGCCGATCCTGTCTTGCAGTGTTTACACGAGCTGGATGCTCAACTTGTTGCAATCTTCAACACGCACCATCATGGAGATCACGTAGGCGGCAATACCCAATTGTTGCAGGCGTTTCCTCAAGCAACTGTCTATGGTGGCGCAGAAGATCGCGGACGAATTCCGGGACAAAAGGTGTTTTTACAGGAAGGCGATCGGGTCACTTTTGGCAATCGACGAGCCGAAGTTTTGTTTGTTCCAGGACATACTAGGGCGCATATCGCCTACTATTTCCCGCCCGTTCAGTCGGGTGAAGTAGGAGAGCTATTTTGCGGCGACACGCTATTTGCTGGAGGATGCGGCAGATTGTTTGAAGGTACGCCAACTCAGATGGTGAATTCTCTTGGCAAACTTCGGGATCTGCCAGACTCAACGCGGGTCTGGTGCGCCCATGAGTATACGCTTAATAACCTAAAGTTTGCTTTGACGATAGACGAGGAAAATACCGATTTACAGAATCGATTTGAGATGGTCAAGGCAATGCGGGAGCGATTGGAATCTACTATTCCCTCGCTTTTGGGGGAAGAAAAGCAGACGAATCCGTTCCTACGATGGGATCAGCCTAGTTTGCAGGCGCGCGTCAAAAGTCAAGATGCTGTTCAGACTTTTGCAAAGCTACGCGGCATGAAGGATCAGTTTTGAAGCGATTAACGAGAGGATTCGCAGCCAATGCCATCTCGATCGCCATCAAAACGGTGCGGATCGGGAGGACGAACCGGAAAGTTGCGATCGGCAATGCTTTTACAGTCCAGATCAGGTGGCGGTGATGGGATGCATAAGCTGGGGTAGGCGCGATCGCAGTTCGACTGCGCCTGGACAATCCAGATCGGGATGAAAGCAATAGCGATGACCCAAGCCAGAAGGAGCAAAAAGAATTTCATAGGATTGAGTAATAGCTGCCAAAGCTAACGTACCCAGATTACCGCTAGCTCAGCTCTACCACAACAGGCACATGATCGCTAGGTTTCTCCCAGCTTCGAGGCGTTTTGTCGATGGTGCAGGCGATCGCTTTTTCCACCAAATTAGCGGACAAGTAGTGGTGATCAATCCGCCAGCCCATGTTTTTGACAAATGCCGCCGCGCGGTAATCCCACCAGCTAAACTGTCCTGGGTCTGGATTAAACTGGCGAAAAATGTCAATAAACCCGATCGAGAGCACCGATTTTTCCAACGCCTCCCGTTCGGCAATTGATGCCATGATGTGATTCGCCCTACCTACCGGATTGTGGATATCACGATCCTCTGGGGCAATATTGAAGTCACCACAGACCAGAACGTGGGGCGTTTCGGTCAGAAGCTCTTGCAAGTAATCTCGTAGCACCGAAAGCCAGCGCAGTTTGTATTGATACTTGTCGCTGCCCACTTCTGAGCCGTTAGGTACATAGAGATTAACAATGCGAAGGTCGCCGAGAGCGCCAGAAATCACGCGCTTTTGCTCATCTAAATCTCCAATACTCTCGCCCACAACTGGGCTAAATCCTATGCTGAGGCTTTCTAGGGGCGATCGGCTAAGGATCGCCACCCCGTTATAAGACTTTTGCCCAGAAAAGTAGAGGTGGTAGCCCAAGTCTTCTAGGGGCGATCGCGGAAAGTCTTTATCTACAACTTTAGTTTCCTGCAAGCATAAGACATCTACTGGATTTTCGGTGAGCCACTGGGTGACGTGATCCAAGCGGGTACGAAGGGAGTTGACATTCCAGGTCGCAATTTTCATAGAAAGTATAAACTGCAAATAATGAGCTGCAAATAATGAGCCAGAGAGATCAGCCCAAGCTATCTCTATCTGGGGGAAGAGCTTCTGGTACAGAAACCCTAATTAGCTCAAGCTTAGGAGGAGAGGAAAGATTAATGGGTTCGGTAGGAGCCGTCATTTGCAGAAAAACATCCGCAATGCCGAAGGGTTGAAGCGATGCCTGAATGTTTTCGAGCAGCCGATCGCGCTTCAGCCCATCTTGAATTCCCACCGTCAAATGGGCTGATAGAGCTTCTTGACCTAGAGCGATCGTCCATACCCGTAGACGCTCGACAGAGACAACTCCTTCAAAACTCTGAAGATGCTGCTGAATCTGGGCTAAGTTTAAGTGAACTGGCGTTTTCTCTAGCAAAATGTGCAAGCTCTGACGAATGAGAGGCAAAGTGCCCAACCCCACCAATATCGCTACGCCCAGACTCATCGCTCCATCTGCCCAATTCCACTGAAATAGCCAAACGGCGATCGCCGCCAAGATTACTCCCACCGAGCTAACGGCATCGGCAACCATATGCAAAAATGCGCCCCGCAGATTCAAATCATGGTGGCTATGGCTGTGCAACAGCGAAGCGCTGAGGCTGTTGATCCCTAAACCCACGATCGCCGTCATCAGCATCGGCAGGCTGAGGATTTCTACAGGTGGGGATTGTAAGTAGGCGATCGCTTCCCAGGCAATCCAGACGGCAATCCCCATTAACCCGACGCCGTTCACTAAAGCCGCCAAAATTTCTATGCGCCGATAGCCAAATGTGGCTTGAGGGGTGGCAGGCAATCGCGCTACCCAGGTGGCAAATAGCGCCAGACCTAGCGCCAGCGTATCCGACAGCATATGCCCTGACTCAGCCAGCAGCGCCAAGCTATGACTCCACCAGCCAACCGCCAGCTCGACTAAGGCAAAACCGCCAATCAGACACAGCGCAATCCACAGCAGGCGGGCTTTTTCTGCGGCAGTCTGACTTGCCTCATAACTTGCCGCCTCATGACCTGTCACAGGATGTTGATTACAATCGGGCGAACAGCTTAAATGGTACATTGACGACAGCGCGAGAGGGTGAGTCAGCGGACACGAGAAGCAGTAGGAAAGAAACAGGACAAAAGCAGCAGCACGAATGGCAGTTTATCAGGTTCGCTTGGTGAATGTGGAATTGGGAATCGATCGGTCGATCGCCGTTCCAGATGATCAGTACATTATAGATATTGCTGAAGATGCAGGAATCCGTTTACCTGCCGGATGCCGACAGGGCGAATGCTCAGCTTGCATTGCCAAATTACTGGAGGGAGAAGTTGACCAAACTGAGCAAAAATTTCTGCGTCCTTTGGAAATCAGTCAGGGTTATACCATCACTTGCGTTGCCTATCCGCGATCGAACTGTACATTGCTGACTCACCAAGAGCAAACGCTGTATCAGTCTTCGCTGTATTACGTTCCCAAAGAAAAATAGCCGCCCAAAATTTAACCAAGCCCAAAATTTAACCAATGATCCGCCGATGAAGAGTAGTGAGCTTGGTACGGGTGCTATCATGTCTAGACTGCCGTTAGGTATCATAATTCTAGTGAGTATTAGTCACGAGGTGACTGGCACATATCTAGACAAACTTGGGGCTGTAGCTCAGCAGGATAGAGCGACCGCCTCCTAAGCGGTAGGTCGAGGGTTCGAATCCCGCCAGCCCCGTTTAAGCCCTGCAAAAGCAGGATAAAGTTTGAGCCAGAAGGTAGTTAAGCGAAAAAATAGGCGTTACCACAGCTCCGCTTGGCAACGCCTAAACCTTAGAGTGCTGCCTTCATGCGATAGGTCAGCACTGAAACTTTATCAACAGGGACGAAATAGATTTCGATCAAATTCCTAGACTGGAGCTGTAGCAAAATCTGAGATAGAGCAGGGTAGCTTTTGCCCGTCAAGTCAAAAAGCTCTCCCTGATTTTTATCGCCCTGCTGCAGCGCTTCCAAAATAATGTTTTCGGTAGACTTAGGATCTGGGGTGGAGTTCAAAAACGAGAACGCTTCCTCCGCTGCTTATGTCTTGCAAGAGCTTTACGCTTGCGCTTTTCAATCGGTGTTTCAAAGTGACGATGCTTCCGCATGTCAGGAAAAATCTCTGCTTTGGAAACCTCTCGCTTAAATCGACGTAATGCCGACTCAATTCCTTCGTTTTCGCCAGGAATGACTTGGGTCATTCGATCGCCTCACAAATAAAACAACCTGTGGCTAATGTCAAAAAAGTCTCTGACAGACAGAAGACCTTTGGCAAAAGCTCTAACTAAAAAGGGCAGACCTTTTGCCTACCCTCAAGATTACAAATCCGAAATCTTAGCTTCCGAATCGCTTAGAGCTGCATAAAGCCTTGGCTCTACAACTACGAGTAACCTTACCTAAGACACTAGCACAATTTCCAGCAAATGCCCTTAGTTACCCGTATGAGTTTCAAGCGCTAACTCGCCTGAGATCCGTCTGACTTCAGCTCTCCAGCGATTGCGGAGGCATTATTACTTTTTTGGCTAGACCAAGCGATCGCAGGGCTTGTATTGCCCACCAAGTCATATCAATTTCCCACCACTGCAAGCCTGCTTTTGCCACATTGGGATAGGCATGGTGATTGTTGTGCCAGCCCTCGCCGTAGGTGAGAATTGCCGCCCACCAGAGATTTCGCGCATTGTCATCAGAGGCAAAGGTGCGATATCCAGTAATATGGCTTGCAGAATTGATTAGCCAAGTGCTGTGCCATAGCAAAACCAGTCTCAAGAACATGCCATAGATCACAAACGACCAGCCGCCCACCAAAAATAGCCCTATTCCTAGAGGAACTTGCAGCAACAGAAAGTTGCGATTTAACCAGCGATAGAAAGGGTCGCGAGTCAGATCAGGCGCAAATTTCTTGTAGGATTCGTATTCAAAAAATTCGGCACGGGGATAAAACAGCCACAGCATGTGACTCCACCAAAATCCTCGACGGGCAGAGTAGGGATCTTTTTCGTTGTCTTCGGTGTGCATGTGGTGCAGCCGATGTCCGGCAACCCAGAAAATGGGGCCCCCTTGCAGCGCTAGAGCGCCCAATGTGGCGATCGCATATTCCAACAGCTTAGGCACCTGAAAACTTCGGTGAGTCAGCAGCCGATGGTATCCCAAGCAAATGCCGATACTGCCCAACAGCCAGTGGAGGAACAGCATCACGCCTAATGCCGACCAGGAGAAGAACCAGGGAGCCAGCAGAGCCAGGGCGTGGATTGTTCCAAAGAAAAAGACGTTTGTCCAGTCCAGAGGCATTTGCTGCCCTTGGGAAGCCGTTTTAATAGAATTGGGGGTCATGATTGGAGTTGTGGGTTGCGGGTTTTGAATTTTGAATTTTAGATTTTTGCAGAGGACGCTGTAAGGGACTGATTGAATTCGATAGCTGGTTCTATATAGTTTTGCTTTGGCTGTTTTGCTTTGGCTTTTGCTTTGGCTATTTGGCTATAGTGGATAAGAAGATGCAAGCGCTACTTACATTTATATCCTAGCAACCTCCCTTTGATTTTGCAAGTGTCACTTACATTTCTCCTATGTCTGACTCCCGCCATTCAACTCGGCAGCGCTTAATTGACGCAGCGCTTGAGTTATTTGCCGCTCAAGGCATCACTGAAACAACAACTCGGCAGATTGCAGAAGCGGCTGAAGTGAACGAGGTGACTTTGTTTCGTCACTTTGGCAACAAGCATGGTCTGCTGCTGGCAGTGATTAAAGAGGTAGCCGTTTTTATGAATCTAGGGCAGGCACTGGTTCAGCAAGCGGTATGTAGTAGCAGTCTTGACCAAGCACTGAGAGATTATGCGATCGCCGCTCTGCAAACCCTAGAGAAAGTACCTGAAGTGGTGCGATCGGTCATAGGTGAGGCGGGGCAATATCCCTTAGAAAATCGTCAGGCGTTGGGGCAAGGCTTGACTCAAGCCAATGGCTATGTTGCACAATATTTTGCGGCTGTGATTGACCGTGGGCAGCTTCAGGGTGAACAGACTCCCGTATCTGCCGCAAAGTTGGCAAGTTTATTAAATAGCCTGCTGTTGGGCTATGCCGTGATTGAGTTTACTAGCGAGTTTCACGAACTTTGGCGCGATCGAGATGATTTTTTGGAGCATCTGGTGAGGCTGTTTTTGCCAGGAGATATTTTGTCGGTGCCGTCAGCCGTTCAGCCTGCTCCCATCAATGATTTGCCTGCGACTCTGGTTCACACGATATTGCAACGCGCCAAAAAATCGGGATTACAGGATTACGCTCTGATTTATCTGCTGTTTGGTGCCGGACTCAGCCCTGGAGACTTGGTGCGGCTGGAGCGATCGCATCATATCAGCGATGCCCATCAGCAGATTGTACAAGTCCCCTATGACTCTTCTTCTCGTCAAGTTCCTATTAATCAATGGATTATGGGCAGGCGCTATGGCTCTTATCTCCGCAATCCTCTAACTCAGTGGCTCAAAAGCCGCAAAGATACCCAAGCCGCCCTGTTCCTCAATGCAGCCGGAACACCGCTTCTGGAAAGCGAGATAAGGCAGCGCTGGCAAGAGATAACGACAGAGCAGCGAACTCCCACTGGACATCTCCCCACGCCTGAGCAAGCTCAGCAAACTTGGTGTGTAGATATGTTGATGAGAGGTATAGAGCCAGACAGCCTGCTGATCTTGACGGGCTGGGATGCAGCTAAGCTACAGCCCTATATTCAGAGGGCAAAAGAAAAAACGGCGTTAGAACAGGCTATTCAGCTTGACCATAAGCCCTGAGCAGGGGGTAAGGGAGGGGCGATCGCTCAAACTCGATCGCTCAAACTCAATTTGTCCATCTTTTGCGCATCGTTCATAATAAAGATATCTGCATAGGCTCGTCTGGTAGACTGAAATAAATCTTCAAGCTTTTATCTAATTCCTGCGACGAGGCTAGAGGTCAAGGACAGAGTGACGCACTTGAATGGATAAATTCCAAAATCTATAGGTATCTCTTTGACTCCCATCCATCCTGCTCAGCCTAATTTCGGCACCGACACCATTCGGACTTATCTCTTAGAAATTGGTCGGATTCCTTTGCTCACCAAGGAACAGGAAGTTGTTTATGGTAAGCAAGTTCAGCAGATGATGGCTCTGTACCTCAACAAAGCAGTCTTAGCTGAGAGATTGGGTCACGAGCCAAGTCCTGAAGAGTGGGCGCAGCAAGCTGACGTTAACCTTAATGACTTAAATGCTGCTCTGGTGAAGGGGCAGCGAGCAAAGCACAAGATGATTGAGGCAAATTTGCGCCTGGTGGTTTCCGTTGCCAAAAAATATCAGCGGCGGGGCGTGGAGTTTCTCGATTTGATTCAGGAAGGAACTTTGGGCTTGGGGCGCGGCGTAGAAAAGTTTGACCCGATGCAGGGCTATAAGTTATCTACCTATGTGTACTGGTGGATTCGTCAGGCGATGTCACGGGCGATCGCTCAGCAGGGACGCACTATTCGTCTGCCTAGTCATGTCTATGAAAGATTGACCAAGATTAGGACGACGCAAAGGCAAATTTCTCATCAGTTGGGGCGAAATGCCACTCCGGCAGAAATTGCTGAGGCGCTGGAGTTAGAACCTGCCGAAGTGAGGAAGTTTTTACTGCTGGCTCGACAGCCGATTTCTCTAGATCTGCGAGTTGGGCAAAATCAGGACACGGAATTTGTGGATCTGCTGACGGACGATAAGCCTTCGCCAGAAGAGTATACAACAGGTGAGGCGCTTCGAGATGATGTGCAGCGGCTCTTGGCGGAGCTAACTCCTCGACAGCAGGAAGTTATGACCTTGCGCTTTGGCTTAAACAACAGTACGGCGCAGAGTTTGCAGGAGATTGGTGAGCATTTGGGGCTGAGTCGCGAACGGGTGCGCCAGATTGAGATGAAGGCTCTGGCTCAGTTACGTCGCCATCGAGAAAGGGTACGAGAGTATTTGGTGATTTAGTGTCTGGGGACGAGAGCAACCCCATCAAAGAGGCAATGGCACCAGTGAGACTTGAGGGAGCTGCCGCTGCAACTCTTCCACCAAGCGGTGAGCTTGGTAGTCATAGAGCAGCAGATCGATCGTCCCTGGCAAATTTTCGGTAAAGGCTCTAGCTCTGTCGAGGTCGCAGCCTGAAACACGGTGGAGGATATTGCTGCTCTCTTGTTCTGCTCCTTGGTTGAGAGGCTTCTGGGCTGCTAGTCGCCAGCGCTGCGGCGGTGAAGCTTCTTGATGCTCAATGCGACGTAGCCCGTTGATAGAGGCAAGCAGAATCAAGCGATCGCCCACCTGCAAACGGCGATCGTCGGGGGGCATCAGAGAATCAGTGGGATCACTCTCAACCTGATTGGTTTTGTGCTGACTGGCTCTCTGCTGGCTGGCTCTCTGTTGGCTGGCTCTCTGTTGGAAGATTGGCACTACGCCGTAGCCATAGGAAACCTGCGCTAAGAGCTGCCCGACTAAGGAATCTCCTTGAGCGATCGTGTATTCCGTCACCAGAATAGTTTGCTCATTCAAGCGAAATAGCCCTAAGATATTCTCGCCGAAAGCAGCTCCTGCAAATGCTTCTGCCGATAGTCCGTATGCCGCCAGCGCCTTGGCATCAGGGAGCAGATTACTCAAATTATCGCTGAAGCGCTGATCATAAGTTCGCACCACAAGCTGAACATCGCGGTTGATCTGCTGGGCTGCATCCCGTGCCATTAATGCCACTTCCAGGTTTAGCATCTGGTCTTCGGTCAACACAATTACGCTTTTGGCATTTGCCAGGTTGACTTTTGCTAATTCAGTCACCGGGTTGCCCACCAGCAGCGGAATTTGAGTTGGTGATACCGTTGGCTCCAGCGTCTCAGTGATGGCGACAACAGGCTGTCTAAATTCCTTCAGCAGAGCCGCGACGCGCTGCCCTACTCGTCCATAGCCGACCAAAACGACATGATTTTGCTTCGGCAGTCGCGGACGCTTACGCAGAAAATCAAACCGGGAGCTGAGCAGGCTATCGGTAATTAGTCCTAGCACACCCAAGACTGAGGCAAGGCTGGCGATCGTCACCACTAGGCAATAGAGCTGCACCAAAGGCGGTACTTGTAGCGCCGGATCGGAAAGTCCCCCAAAAATGTCGCCATAGCCTCCCAGCAGCAGAATCGCCGCCGTAGAAGCCGCCTTTCCCCAGCCAATCTGCGGCACCGTTGCCCAAAGCAATGTCATACTCGTCAGCCACAGCATCGTGGCAAACAGCACCCCGGCACCAATCACCTGACGCACCTGCTGAGCGTTGAGCCACTGCCAAATCTGGGTGACATTGCGACGCAGACTGCGCTGACTAGCCTCCTGAATTAGGACAAGCAGCTGCTGCCAAGGAGTCTCGATCGTCGAAATATCCGTAGGGGACGATCGCCCGGATTGCCCAACAACTTCGATGTAGGCGATCGTATCGCTGGGCTGAATTTGCGTATCCGTCTGCCACTGATAAAAGGCTCTGGAGGGAAGTTGACCCGATGCCGATTGATAGCTCAACAGCCGATAGCTTTTTTTATGCAGCGTTGAGGCATAAGCCCCCTCAAACCGATGGTCCTTGGGCTGCACCTGCTGCTCAACCACCTGAAGCCGAACGCCGCCAATATCGAAGTAGCCCAAAATTCCAGCTTGCAGACCTGCCAGGGCAAAGGAAGCAGCTGGAAGTTCTGTGGGATCAAAAGCCACAAAATCGCCGAGCTGCTGTTTGAGCAACTGGTTAAGGCTCTGCCGAGAAGAGCGGACAATCAGCCGGACATTGGGGTTCAGCCGCCGAGCCGCGATCGCCGCCTCAATATTGACGCTTTCATTGCTTGTGACCAACAGGATCGCACGACATTGCTCAATGCCAGCCTGTAACAGCACCTCATTGTTGCGGCAGTCGCCAATGACTGGCTCTTCGGTGAGCAGATTGAGAAGGTCAGTAACTTCCCACTCGTCTCGCATCTGTTTGTCGATCGCCGTAACGCGAATCTCAAACTCTCGCAAGGCAAATCGCTTGAGGTTAAGAACACAATATTGCCCCAGATCCCCCAGTCCGCAAACGATGAAGCGATCGATTTGAGGATCGGGCAAGCTGGGCGGTAAAGAATGGGCGATCGATCGCGGAGCAGCAGGCGGCAGGGCGGCAGATATGGCGGCAGATACAGCCTCAGATTGCCAGTTCACAGATTGACTCCAGACCGGGGTTGGCTCCCCCTCTCGATAGCCAAACACCCGCACAGTCTCGACAGATTCTATTTGCAAAACCTGCAAGTTTTCTTCCAAAAAGGCGATCGTCTGAAGCGGATCAACCTCAGTGGCAGAGAAGAATCGGAGGTTCAGCTGCTTACCCTGCCAATCGGCTTTCACCCCCGTTTCTGGATGGGCAAGCAGCCGATCTAAGAGGGCGGCGATCGCCTGAGGATCTCCATTTTTCGCAAGTTCAGCCAGGTTTGTGGGAGTCATGCCGTTCTGAAATGGATAAGCTGCACGAGCAGCTATGTGCGTGTATGCAAAGACAGCTATATGTAAAGACAACTATGCGAAAGATAGCTATGTGTAAAGACAGCTATGTGTAAAGACAGCTATGTGAAGGATGTGTAAAGAACGCGTGAAGCAGAGGGCATCTTGCCTGTCCCAAGGCTATGGTTGCTGACTGAGAGCATAATACTGTCTCTTGGAGTCCCCCCATGTCGGACAATGCATCGATACAGGATTCATCTCTGCGGATTTTATACGCTGCTGGCCCTGGCAATGTTATTGGAACCTATGAGTACTGGGCAAAAGGACAAGATGATCCTTCACAGGTTTCTGTCACTTACTCTAGCCAGTTCTATGATGTTTGCCGAAAATTAGGGGCAAAAGCTTACGTGATTTCGTCTTTTAGCGATCGATCGCGTTGGCAAGACGAACAGTTTATTTTAGAAAATCGCCCTAATTTTCTACAAAATACCTCTGGGATTTTATATCACCTAGGTCAAGTCATCTATGGGCTACGGCTGATTTTTTCGGCGATCGGCTTTCGGGCAAATGTGGCAGTCGTAGATACGGGTTCAACCTACTGGTTTATGCTGTCTATGCTGAGCGTGTTGGGCGTTCGGGTCATTCCCAGCCTGCACTGCACCCTATGGCGAAAGTATGAATCTCAGCGACGGGTTGAAAGTAAACTATTGCAGCTTAGCCGCAGATTTTTTGCTAAGGACTGTGCCGCAATTTTAGCCGTTTCGCAGGATATCAAGGGGCAGGTCGCGCAGATCACTCAGGGAAACTCTCGACCTGTCGTAGAATTCTTGCCAGCCTATCGATCGACTGAGTTTGCTAATGTGACAGAACCCAATTTGGAGCGATCGCCCTTCCGAGTTTTGTTTGCAGGTCGGATTGAGAGCAGCAAAGGGGTTTTTGACCTGCTGGCAATTGCTCAACGCTTTGCGGTCGAGGGACGGCAAGACATTATCTTTGAACTCTGCGGCGACGGGTCGGCTCTCAACGATTTGCGTGTGGCGGTGGCTCAAGCAGGATTACGAGACACTGTGATTTGCTACGGCTATTGTCAAAAACCTGAGATGCGGCAGCGCCTAGGTCAATCTCATGTGGTGATTGTTCCTACTCGAACCGAATTTGTGGAAGGCTTTAATCAGGTCGTTGCCGAAGGAATTTTGGCAGGTCGTCCGGTCGTCACTTCGTCCGTTTGTCCTGCGCTAGATTATGTGCAGGCGGCGGTCGTTGAAGTCCCTCCTAACGATGTCAAAGCCTACGGCGATGCCCTGTTGCAGCTCTGCGACGATCGCGACTTCTATGAGCAAAAACGCCGCAACTGCCTGAACCTCCAGGCACAGTTTTATGACCCGGCTCGGAGTTGGAGTGCGGCATTGGAATCTATTTTGATGGAGCGGCGATCGGGCAATGCCCCCTCCCTGCCGCAGCCTGCTTCTACAAAACGGTTCGTTATCGTTCAATATGCCGGAGACTATCGGCAGACGCTTCAGAACTTTCTGGCGGGTAAAGAGGAAACCTATTACGCCCAGCAATACTCCGTCGATTCTGTTGCCGATTTGGCAAAGCAGGCTGATGAGGTTGCCGTCATTTGCTGCCTGACCCCAGAATCCTATGACGAGATGCTGCCGAATGGGGTACGGGCGATCGGAGCAGGAGTTCAGGCAGGGCATCGAGCCATCAAGCCCCAAGCGATCATTAGCCTGATCGAAAAGCTGAATCCGACTCACCTAATTGTGCGAATGCCGATGGCTGAAATTTTTGCCTGGGCAATCCAGAACAAAGTGAAGACCATGGCGCTATTTGCCTCATCGATCGTTTCTACCCACTGGAAGACCCGGCTGAAGAATTATTGGCTCATCCGATCGCTCAATCATCCCCAAATTGAATGGGTGGGCAGCTACGGCATGGCTTCGGCGCAAAGGCTGAAACATCTGGGCGTGTTGCCTCGCAAGATTGTTCCCTGGGATTTTCTCCTAGAATTAACCCCCGGTGCCCTGCTGCCAAAATCCCTGCGATCGCAGCCAAACTGCTGGAAGCTGATCTATGTCGGGACGCTAATGGCAGAGAAAGGGGTAGGAGATTTGCTGAAGGCGATCGCCCACCTCAAAGCCAAGAAAATTCCGGTAGCGCTACAGATCGCTGGAGAAGATGGGACAGGAGAATTTGCTCGTCAAGCCAATTGCCTCAACATCGCGGATGCTGTCGAATTCTTGGGTGTGATTTCTACTCAAAGAGTTGAGCCACTGATGCGAGAGGCGGACTTAGTCGTAGTCCCCAGTCGCCATGTTTACCCCGAAGGATTTCCGCTGACCATTCATCACGCGCTGCGATCGCGCACGCCGATCGTGGCTTCAGATCATCCCATGTTCACGCACAATCTCCAGTCTGGCGTTAATGCTCTGCTGTTTCCTGCGGGTGATGCAATCGCTCTAGCCAGCTCTGTTGCTCAGCTTTTGGCAGATACTGCTTTGTATGAGCAAATTTCTGTGGCTTCCTATGAGACCTGGAGACAGCTGAGATTGCCTGTAAAGTGGGCAGATATGCTGGAGCGCTGGATGAGCGAAACTCCCGAAAATCATCAGTGGCTACTCAGCCATAGCCTCGACCCTGGCTGCACCGCCAATCTGAATGGCGGAACGAACTTAAAGAGCGGCTGCGATCGCCAGCCTCAAATTGCTTGACCCCTGCCCAAATTTGGGTAGCGCCTGAATTTATCAAGGCGAGATGATGTGCAGGATACCGTATCTTCCTAGACAGGTGTCGCAAAATTGGACAGGGGGTTTTATAGCGCCTGAATACACTGTGCTAAAACACCGTGCCAGCGCCTTGTATCGATACGCTGCGATTGTGAGAAACTCAATGATTAGTGAGAAACTCGATAGGTAAAGACTATATGGATGCCTCAATGCTCTGGCAACGCTATCAAGACTGGCTTTACTGTCACTCAGGACTGGGGCTATACCTGGACATTAGCCGAATGCGGTTTGATGATGCTTTTGTAGAGAGCCTGAAGCCTAAATTTGACAAAGCTTTTAAGGACATTGAGGCGCTAGAGGGAGGGGCGATCGCCAATCCTGATGAGAACCGCATGGTGGGTCACTATTGGCTGCGGGATGCCGATCTGGCTCCTACGCCAGAGCTGAAGCAGGATATTGTGGAAACGCTCGATCGCATCCGCACGTTTGCCGCCCAGGTTCACAGCGGCGAAATTCATCCCCCCAATGCCGTCAAGTTTACTGATGTTCTGTCGGTGGGCATCGGCGGCTCGGCGCTGGGGCCTGAATTTGTTGCCGATGCCCTGGCTCCGGCTCAGTCGCCCATGACCATTCATTTCTTGGATAATACCGATCCCACGGGCATGGATCGGATTTTTGCCAAACTTAAGGATCGGCTGGCTTCAACGCTGGTCGTGATCACATCCAAGTCGGGCGGCACCCCCGAAACCCGCAACGGCATGTTGGAGGTCAAGCATTTTTATGAGCAGAATGGGCTGAGCTTTGCGCAACATGCGATCGCTGTCACGGGCATCGGCAGCAGTTTCGAGAAGCTGGCGCACTCAGACGGCTGGCTCGGTACCTTCCCTATGCATGATTGGGTGGGCGGACGCACCTCCGAGCTTTCGGCAGTCGGTCTTTTGCCCGCAGCGCTTCAGGGCATTGATATTGATGCCATGCTGGCAGGCGCTAAAGAAATGGATGCTGTGACTCGCCTCCCTAATCTAAAGGGCAATCCAGCAGCGCTGATGGCGCTGGGCTGGTATTATTCGGGCAACGGCAAGGGCGAAAAAGACATGGTCGTCCTGCCCTACAAAGATAGTCTGCTGCTGTTTTCGCGCTATCTGCAACAGCTGGTGATGGAGTCTCTGGGCAAAGAGAATGACCTAGACGGCAACCCCGTCTATCAGGGCATTGCTGTCTATGGCAACAAAGGCTCAACCGACCAACATGCCTATGTGCAACAGCTGCGGGAAGGCGTACCCAATTTCTTTGTCACCTTTATTGAGGTGCTTGAAGATCGGCAGGGGGAATCGATCGAAGTGGAGCCAGGAGCAACCTCTGGCGATTTTCTATCAGGTCTGTTGCAGGGTACAAGACAGGCGCTTTACGAAAACCACCGCGACTCGATCACCATCACGATTCCAACAGTCAACCCTCGAATTGTGGGAGCCATGATCGCCCTATACGAGCGGACTGTCGGCATCTATGCCTCTCTGGTCAACATTAACGCTTACCACCAGCCCGGTGTTGAGTCGGGTAAGAAGGCGGCAGCCACTGTCCTGCAACTTCAACGCGATGTGGTGAAGGCATTGGAGGAGGTCGGTCAGCCGCTCTCTTTGGAAGATCTGGCAACAAAGGTAGGGGCACCGGATCAGATTGAGACGATCTACAGAATTGTCCGCCACCTTAATGCCAACCAGCGTAGCGTTACGGTGACGGGCGACTTAAGCCAGCCGGGAAGTTTGGCGATCGCCACCCGTTGATGTGTAGCAGGAGGCTTGGCAATGCCAAGCCCCTGCGCGATGCGGCACGAGGAAGCAAGATTGCGATCGCATTCTGTGTTGAGATCTTCCTTGTGCAATCCTGATCGCGCTGAGCAACTGCAAGATGTTGCATCAGCAGTTCAAGATTTGAGCCGATCGCGATAGCACCGCCGCTACTTCCACCGATCGCCTCCTAAGATCTGGGCAGTATGAGCAATCGCGCTATGCTTTACCGATTAACTTGTCGTATTCTGCGTGGGTTCCAATCCAAAACCACGAAATATCACCTTCTACCTCAATTCCTAGAGCGCGATAATCTAACCCTGCCCGAACTGACCAATACCTTTTACCGAGCTTCTTGAAGTGTAAAGATGGATGAGATGGCTCAGTTTTCAGAAGCTCGTAACACTGATCGGCTGTCTTTTGAACGCCTTGAGGTAGAGCGTCATAGCACTTCTAAAACCTTTGGGTTGTGTAGTGCATTAAATTTCTCGATAGCAACCCGCTTTGAAGTCAGCGATCGCTTCTTCTGCTAGAGCATCTAATTTTCCCTCTGTAATGTCTTGCTCTAGCTGTTCATCCCAACGCTGATAATCTACGTCAAAGAACCACTGTTTGAGTCGATGAAACTCATCTGACGGAAGAGTGAGAATAGCAGCTTCAATTTGCTCCAACGTTGACATAATCGTTCTTTTCTCTAATCTCAGGTCAATTATAGCTTTGTGGCTGGCGATCGCTGAAGTGCCTCTAGCGTCAAGCTAATTGGTTCAGACGATCGCGCCACCGTTACCTCAATCGATCGCCTCCCTGAATTTGGTCAGCCTATGGGGTGCGTTGCGATCGAGCAAACGCATCGTCAATGTTCGTATCGCTTCTATGCGTGAGGAATGACGTTAGAATTCTCATGAAAATAGTGCGTTTGCTAAGCCGCAACGCACCCTACGCAATCTGCACCCCAGCGGCAATCTTGAAATATCGCCCTCGCAAATAAGCTAGGCGTATAACGTTCCGCTTCACCCGCCGCAGATAGCCTCTCGAACTCAACCAACCAACTCAATACGGTCGGTGTGCAAGCGGATTGTTATGCGTTGCTCTACACTACATCAACACCAGAAGACTTTCCGTTTTGCCACTTTCAAATTGAATGATTGTGTCAAAATTATCTCTCAAAATTTGAATAATCGACGATGTTGGGCAATTGCCAATCCGAAGATAAATAAACTTAGGTGGATGCCCATAGAGTAAACTGCGCTGATGAAAGTCAGAGTCTTTGGAAACAATTACAAATTCGTTTATCTTTGCATATTCCCAGATTTCCGCATCATCCGTATTGATCAGTCCTAGCGTCTTGACATGCTCAGAGCCTGGATACAGATCGACAATCCTGTGGATAACTCGGTCGGATAGGTTCTCATCCAATAGCAGTTTCACAACAATGCCACAAATAACTTTTTCTCACGATCTGCTGCAAACGCAAGACAAGCTTTGATGTCTTCTGGAGTGAGTTCAGAAAAGTCTTCTAAGATTTCCGCTTCAGTCATGCCACCCGCCAAATATTCCAGGATGTCATACACTGTGATTCGCATTCCCCGAATACAAGGTTTGCCGCTGCGCTTTCCAGGTTCAATGGTGATGATCTGTTGGTAGTCCATAGAAATTGGCTCAGAGAGAATAGATGTTACCATTACATAGTAGATTTTCTACCACGGACAGAGGATACGGCTAGAGCCTATTTGCAATGCAACCGATACTCATGCTGCTGTAGGACTAAAACTCACTGTTAAAAATGAATCTTGCTTGATGAGGATACTTCAGCATAAAGTCTCGAATTGCCTTAATCATCCATATGTATCGTGCTTCTGTGCTCCCATCAGCTTCAAGAGTTTCAAGACAACTATTTAATCTTTCAATATCCTCGCGAGTTAGTATCAGCATATCCCCCTCTGCCCCTTGTCGAGTTGGAATATAGTTATAGCAGAGCTGAGCATAATCATCCTCACCATATTCATATTCGTAGCAAAGATATTCACCTATACCAAATTCCTCGTGGATTCTGTAAGCTTCACATGGTTGACTACCAGATAGGTACTGATAAACAGTCCTAGACTCTCCATCAACATCGCATTTGATAAATCTTGACATTATTTCTTCTTGTCAAAAACAACCTAGAACTCCTGATAACTGAAGCAGCATAACTATTGGTAGGCTGAAAGCTTCTGCCTAAGATCCCAATTTGGGTAGATAGGCAGAATAATTCAGCATAACGCCCAGATTTTACTGCTTATGCAGATTATTTCTGCATAATACACCGCTCAAGCTGAATAGCCAGAATCTTTCCGCATATTTTCAGATTCCTTACGGATGCGGGCAAATGTACTATTAAATACACAGTATATTTATTTATTTCTATGCAGTCACCTCCTAAGAAATTGCTGGATCAGGTGCGGGATACCATTCGTCTCAAGCACTATGCCTACCGCACAGAAGAAACCTATGTGCAGTGGATTCGCCGCTATATCCTGTTCCACAATAAGCGCCATCCCAAGGAGATGGGCAAGGCTGAAATTGAAGTCTTTCTCACCCATCTAGCCGTCGAGGGGCAGGTCGCGGCTTCGACCCAAAATCAAGCTCTCAGTGCCTTGCTGTTTCTCTATCGGGAAGTACTCAATCTGGAAATGTTGGGCATCGATGCCGTTCGCGCCAAACGACCTCAGTATGTGCCAACCGTGTTGACCAAACAGGAGGCGATCGCCGTGATCCAGCAGTGTGACGGCATTTACCAATTGGTCGTGAAGCTGCTTTACGGGAGCGGGCTTCGCTTGATTGAAGGTTTGCGCTTACGAGTTAAAGACATTGATTTGTTAAAGACATTGATTTTGCTCAACAGCAAATCATAGTCAGAGATGGTAAAGGGAGCAAGAGCCGTGTGACGATGCTGCCATCGATGGTCGCAGTGGAGTTGAGAGATCAGCGAGTGTAAAACGGCAGCATCAGCGGGACTTGAGCCGAGGGTTTGGAGCCGTGAATCTGCCGTATGCGATCGATCGCAAGTATCCTAATGCCAATCGTGAATGGATTTGGCAGTTTGTGTTTCCATCGAGTCAAATTGTCAAAGATCCGCGTAGTGATTTGATGTGTCGTCATCACTTGCATGAAAGCGGTGTCCAAAAAGCGGTCAAGCAGGCAGTTAGAGCCACACAAATTTCAAAGCAGGATGCCATACTTTTCGCCACAGTTTTGCCACACACTTGCTGGAAGCAGGCTACGACATTCGCACGATTCAAGAGCTTTTAGGTTACAAAGACGTGAAAACGACGATGATCTACACCTATGTCGTGAATCGTGGCGGAAAAGGGGTTCGCAGTCCGCTGGATGCGTAGGGGGTTTGACACAGCCGATCGCCCCCCAAATTCCCTATCCTCAGAACACAAACAAACTTGTGCAAAAAAGAGCTTGACGATCGCCCCTTCTTTCCTATATTGTCATCCGCTAAGGTTGCTTTCTCGTATTCCTGCGCCAGCAGCCTTAAGTCACCCAAAAACCTCTGGCGAGGTATGAAGTAGTGCCACCTACAACATACCTCTAACCTTACAGACCGTACAGGCAGTCCGTAGGGCTTAAGTTAGTGTAGCTTTCTGGTTACACTCCTTGGCGCTACTTGTTAATCGATCGTGAGTAGCCATGTTTTTGGGCTTCCTTCTCGTCTTGCTTTTGCAAGCGAGATCTCTGCAAGCGAACCCAAAACAACAAGGAGAATAGATCATGACTGGAGAATTCAATTTCTTCAACCATCCGGCGTTGCAGCCCGATGGTGAACCCAACCCAGAGCGAGAGCTAATTCGCGTGATTGTGTTCGGTTCACGGGATGCCGTGAGAGCCACGATTCACGAGTCACACGTCCGGGGATTTCGGACAATTGACACCTGGAGTCCGCTCTTGCCTACCCCTGATCCGCTCAAGGTGATGGCGATCAGCACCCACTATCGCCCGACTAACGGTTGAGGGAAGGCGATCGATTGAGTAGAAGTAGCAGAGGGGTGAACCGAATTGAGCATCAGCCCTCTGCTACTTACTCAATTCCTATAGCAAAGCTGATTTTGGGTTCTCGCCCATAGTTTTTGCTGAGGCAAAATCTAGTTTTACCTCAGCAAACGTTGATTTTGAGAACGCCGAACTTGATCTTGCGCCTTGGTGTACAAATTTTGCTCAAGCGAAATTTGATTGCATTGACACCAAATTTATGTAAGGCTGCACACAATCATAGGATGGTTCAGCGATAGGGTAAGCCGCTATCACTAAACCATCCTACATTGGGTGTCGCTTCATACTAGATTGGCGTGAGGTATAGCGCTACGCACATACGTTAGGACACTCTTTAAAGGCAGCATCAACGCAATCTCGAAAGGTATCAAACTCATCCCATCGCTGTCGCATCCAATTCTTTAGCACGCTCCACCAGTGTTCAA